>Ga0247746_1000064_pt1 | contig 10512 bp, 18 predicted proteins | sample UWRJS079202R5_FD_179940 | JGI IMG/M metagenome (GOLD analysis project Ga0247746, IMG submission 179940) | Soil microbial communities from Arlington Agricultural Research Station in Wisconsin, United States - UWRJ-S079-202R-5 | ecosystem: Environmental > Terrestrial > Soil > Agricultural land... | reverse complement strand
TGTGGGCCATGTCGTCCTCCTCGTTGGCGATGACCCTGTATGTCACAAGCTGTGACAGATGTAAAGGGGGTCCACCAATTATTTTTACCGGCGCGGCGTGCGTCACCACCGCGCCGGGCCTTGCTTGCGGGAGCCTTACGCACGGCGTATATTACCACAACTTGAAACTCGCAACAGGTCGTGATAGGGAGCAAGCATGCGAATTAACTTCGCCGGCGAAGCGATCGACGTTCTAGGTGGCAACGGCGCCGTTGGCAGGCTGTTCGGGCTCGATTACCGGGTTGTGCTCAATTGGCGAACAAGGGGCTTTCCGCCCGACACCTATGCCGTGTTGGCGCCTGCGCTGATCGCCAAAGGCTACGAATTCAGCCCGTTGCTGTTTGCCCAGAAGCTGCACGCGGCGCAATTGCACGAACGCAACAAGTCCAAACGCAAGCGGCGCAAGCCGCCGGTACAGGAGGATGCCCGGAATGAATGACCGATTGCACGACCTCGTTGTTGGCCTGCAGCGCATGGCCGAGAGCGCCCGCGCCCGCAGCGATGACCTGCGCTACATCCAGCAGCGCGACACCGACGAGCACCTGCAATGGCTCGACAGCCTGCTGGCCATGGTGGAGAAGGTGCGGGGCGTGCTGATCGAGGAGCGGCAGGCGTTCATGGGCCCGCCGCGTGAGAAGCCGGCGCAACTGCCGAAGGACATACCGGGGATGCCGCGAGTGGTTGCCAAGGGGCCAAGGGAAGCCGCCGGGTGAATACCGGCCCGACCTTCGTTCTGATCTTGGCTGCCCGACCCGGCGACGATGCCATCCGCGGGCTGCGCTGGTTGCTCAAGACCGCATGGCGCAGGTTCGGCCTGCGTTGTGTCGAGGCGCGGGAAATACCCTCTTCCGAAGGGCCAACCACTACCCGTAGTGGCTTAGAATATTATTCCCCCTAGTCTGTCCACAGCTTCCACAGACTGTGACAAAATACCGTTGCGCTCCTGTGTGAACAGGTTCACCTTGGCTGCTTCGTCTGGCAGGAGGCGGCCCCCCATGGATGACATCCTCGACGTTCTCGTTGCGCACGGCGTTCCCGGCGCCACCATCGTTCGTGTGGCTAGGCTGATTGCCGACGCCCAGCAAACACAGTCCCGCAGAACCAAAAACACCGAGCGTATGAGGTCTGTGCGCACACGTGCGACTACTGGAGCGCACACGGAAACACCCCCCCCTGCATATACTACCCCCCCTAAGAAAGAACCTAAGCAGGTTCTTTCTAGAGGCACTCGCTTGTCAGCCGATTGGCAACCAGACGCTGACGATTGCAGCTACGCGATCGATCACGGCTTAGACCCCAAGGCCATCGCTATTGATTTCCGTGATTACTGGCACGCTCGGGCCGGTCCCGGCGCGATCAAGGCCGATTGGAAAGCAACCTGGCGCCGATGGTGCCGCACAGCCAGCGAGAGGCAAGGCAATGGAGCACTTCACGCTCGATCATCTGGACAACCAGCAAAACGAAACACCCTCGCCGAAGCCTTCGCCGAAATCCGATCCGAATTGGGTAGTCGGTCAGGTCGATCTCCTGATGTCGTCCTACCGCATGAGCGACTACCAAAACCCAAAGGGATTTCTGCTGACGGTGTGCAGCATTCTGGAGGAATACCCACCGGAGATCGTGGAATACGTCACCGACCCGAAGACCGGAATTCAGCGCCGGTCGAAATGGCCCCCGACGCCAGCGGAAATAGTCGAGGCGTGCGCGGCCGAGATCGGCTGGCGGGCGAAGATTGCCATGAACTCAAGGTTGTCGCCGGCACCGAGATTGCCGCCGCCGATGGCATCCGGCGTTATCGGTGACGGTGGGCCCGGCACGATCTACACCGCCAAGGCATTCGAGGAAGCGACCAAAAAGCACGGTCGGCCAACTGGCCCATTCGAACGCCCCGGCGATGATTGGAGCAGGCGAGAACCATGAAACGCTATGTCATCATGGCCAAGGAAAACTACCCAGGCGCCACCATCAAGGAAATCTGCCGATGTGAAACCAACGCAAAGGTCATCCGCGACGCATTGGCCGACTACACAGTGACCGGCTCACAAGGCACTCGAATATATAAGTTCAACCACGTTGAAATCATGGAAGTTTCTGCCCGTAAGCCGAGGGAGGCCCGCGCCCAAATGAAGAAGCTCATCAGAAATGTTGATAGCTTTTCCGGCAAGCCATCTGCAAATCAGATAGCTTACGTTCTTGAGCAGATCGACGCCATGAGGGCAGCGGATGGCGAGCAAGCGCAAAGGGCCTTATCCGATCCCGCGAGAACCGAAGGTAATTCAACAACTTCGGCTTCCAAAGAGCCTGCACCGCGAGCTTAAAGCGGCGGCCCGGGCCGAGCGAACCTCCATGCACGCCGAAATGCTGCGCCGTCTGTCGATCGAACCCGAACGGGAATGGATGGCGAACATGCTGCGGCTGATCTTGGAGGCAGTGCATGGCCGGCAAGCGCAGGAAGGGGCGGCCGCGCAAAACGGGGCCGCGCTATCGCAACGGCAACTTGAGGCCGACCAGTGAACCAGCCATATCACCGGCGGCGATCGCAGCGACGCAGCCCCACCGCGCGGGCCTTGGAGATAGTGCGGTTGACCAAAAAGCCGAGAGCGAGCTCGGGCGGATGGTTCTCAGGAGCCAGATCAGCGCGATCCAATATCTTGCGGGCCAACGCTACGCCGCCCAGTGGCGAGCCTACCTCGCCACCCTCGATGGCCCCAGGAGCCCGCAGCGAGGCCATGGGCGCGGAAACGGGTGCAACCCGGCAGATTGCCGAGGGCGAGGGGAGGAATGCGTCTGTGACCGCGCCAGACGGTCTTGGCAGCGTTCTGCGTCCGTCCTCACCCCCGCCGAAATCCTAGTGACTGCACGGGTGTGTTGTTGGGACATAGCCTGTCCGCTGGGAGGATTGGCCATCCTTTGCAGTGGATTAGATGCGCTGGCGCTAAACTTGGGATTGACAGGTTCCGGCAAATCATTGTGTAAACAGAGGATCGGAGTTTGATGCTAAAAATCGAACGGCGCGGTCGCAAACGTAAGATCGGCATCCGGTGGGCTAACGGCAACCGTGTCTTGCCGAGCAAACCTGCACCATTCCTTGGAAAATCCGCCGTTTATGTCATCGAACTTGCTGATGGCATCGTTAAAATCGGCCGTTCCCAAAATCCACAAGAGCGCATCAAGGATTTGCTCGTTGGCCACGAACGGCCAGCGGCGCTGATTTGCTGCTTTTGGATGGCTGATGCTGAGGCCGTGAAGGTCGAGAGCAAGGTCCACAAGAAGTTGCGGACAACCGACATTCACGCTCGCGGCGAAATGTACTACCTCGATGCAGAAACCGCGATTGCAATGATCAAAGCAATCATTGGCAAGCGGCCAATGGAAGCGATCGGGATTGAGTATTTCGCGCCGGAAGTGTTGCCGTCTACGCCAAGGGGCGGAAAGGCGACCAAGCGTTACGTTCGCAATATGTGGACACTCGAATAGCCTAGCCCAGGAAGTGTGCGACCTCCTCGCGCTGGCGCCTGGGATAGCGGCCGGCGGGTTACCCTGTCCTAGAGGCCCGCCGGTCCGATTTGCCATCTGCGGCGTTGTACCCAAACGAAACTCAACCCCCCAGGAGGCGACCATGGCGGAAGCGAAGGCCAAACATCCGGAAATCGTTGACATCGATCTGACGACCAAGCTGCTGACGATCGCCCACCATTCGGCCGGCGATGCCGGGCTGCGGGCCGTCCATGCGGCCGCGCGTAATCAATTGAACGAACTCAACGCCGGAATTCAGGAGCAGATCGACAAGGTTCGCAAGGCCGAGGCCGACAAGCTCGCCGCCGAGGAGGCCAAGGCGGCCGAGGAAGCCAAGGTTGCCAAGCGCAAGGCCGAGGACGACGCCGCGGCAGCAGAAGCGGCGGCGGCTAAGAAGGCTGAGAAGGCCGAGCACAAGAACGACCATGGCCGGCATGCGTAGGCTCCCGCTCCCGATCGTTTCCTAGGAACGTGGCGGGAGTGTCGGCCGGCTTACGGTGACCATCACCGGGGCCGGCTGTTCAAAATTGAACAGCGGGAACCGCTAGGGTTTGAGATAGTGGCCCGGATCGCACGGGCCTGCCAGACACCCCCTGGCTGGCGTTTGCCGATCAGACCGCCGGGTTCGAAGCGACGGACAGCCGCACGGCGGCAACGCGATCGACAACCGACTACTGATGTCGCATAGGGGCAGCCTTGCGGCATCGGCCGTCAACGCGCGCGAGCTTACAGGGTTCCATTACCGTTGACAACGGTATGTGACGGCCTGTGCCGGAAACCCACCACAAACTGTGGACAATAATCGCGGTGTGCCTATGGTTGGCGCATGTTTCACAACGTCTACACGTTCTTCTCGGTTCACAACTGCCTCGATGAGGATTTCGACGCCACTGACGCTGTGGCTGACGCCGAGCTCGGCCGTGCGATTGTCGCCGGCCGATGCGGCGTGCACCCCGATGGTTGGGGCAATCAGAATTCGCTGACGGCGATCATGCCGCTGGGGTTCCGGAAGCACGAGTGGACGCCGTTCGAGCCGAAGCCGCGCGAGGTGCACCTTCCGGTCGATCTGGAATGGGTGGCCAAGCATCGGCGGCCGCCGGTCGAGGTGGCGGATTGGCCCCGGGAGCCTGGTTGGCTGCGGCGCGCGCGGTTACGGCGCGAGCGGCAGTTCGAATGGGTGCCGCCGACGTTTGCCTGGACGCGGCCCGAGCCGATCGAGCCAGCGCCGCCCAGCGGCGAGGTGCAGCTGACCTGCGACGAGTGCAAGGCGCTGTTTCGCATCACGATGTACTATCGCGGCAACCGGCCCGCCGTAGTGCAATCGATCCGGTTGCTGGGCAAGGATGAGGGCTGGACCTGCATTGCCGGCACCGATCGGTGCCCGCGGTGCTCACTGGCCGCCGCGCCACAAGCCGTAGGCAACGGCACAGGCAAAGACCAGGGCCACAAACAGCACACCTAGTGCGGTGACCAACACGACGACATCACCGCTCATTGCAGCACATGGATGATGACATCAATGTCGTTGTTCTCGGCCGGCCCGATGATGACGGAGCGGTTCACCGGGTTGCCACCCAGCAATGCCTTGATGCGGTTGCCGTCCTCGATCGACACCGTGAGTATCTTGCGAACTCCCTCGAATTCGAAGTGCATTACGTCCTGGGTGAACGGTGGCTGTAGCGGTGTCACGACCACGCTGGCCATGGCTTGTCCCCGAAATAGACGCGGCCCGGCGCCGAGATGCGGCAAGACGCCGAGCCGCTGACGGTCGCCTTGGAGGGTACTTCCCCGACGACCGTGTCGGTTATGCCGCCGCTACGTCAATCTGCTTCTTTTTGCGCCGAGCTGCCAGCAGGCCGAGGCCGGCAAGGCCGGCCGCGAACATCGGAAGCGCAGCCGGGATTGGCACTGCCGCCACCGGCACGATGTAGAAGCTTTCGCCGCCGTCGACCGCACCGGACCACGTTGCTTGAAACAGCAGGCGGTCGCCGAGGTTGGCGAGGCCGGACAGATTGAAGCCTGTGATCAGGTAGTCGGCGCTGCCGTTGCCGTTTCTGATGTCCGGTAAGGGAACCGGATTGAGCAGGCTGAACAGCACCAAGCTGCCAAGCGGCCCGTCGCCCGATTTATCGAGATCGATCAGCCGGAACTGGGTCAGCACCTCTGATTTCGCGTTGGTCGAGTTGACATCGATGGCCACGCCAAAGGTTAAATTAAGGTCGCCGACACTGGTGAGGAAGTTTTTAAGCTGAGTGCCGGTGTAGGGCGTGACGGTGAGATCATCATCGTTCGCGAACGCGCCGGTGATGTTCGAGCTGAACAGGTTGAACGACGCATCGTTGCCTGTGCTGTTGAAGTTGTTGTAGCCGAAGCCCACGGGGTTATGGGCCTGGGTGGTGGCGCAGATGATGCAGGGCGCGGATGCCGACTGTGGCACCACCTGATCATCGGGGAGCACGCCGACTGTGAGTGTGGCTGCGCTGGCTGGTGCAATGAAGGCCGTGCCCGCCAGCAGGACGGCTGCGAGTAGTAGTCTGTTCATGTGATGTCCTCGGGAGGTGGTTTTTGCCGCCCGCAATTGACGACACGTTGTGTGACCGGTGTCAATTAAAGGTGAGTTGTTTAACCTTAAATGAACCCCGGCAATGAGCCGGGGGCATTGGTTGTGGGGCCTTACGAGCCTTGACAAAGGTCACGAGTTGTGACAGGTGTCTCCTGCCAGTTTAACGCAGGAGGGTTTATGAGCAAGCACACACCGGGGCCATGGACGGCCGTTCCCGATAGTGGCGAGGATAGCGAGGGTGATTGGTACATTGTCACGCCGGCCGAGGACGTGATTACGACCGGCCTATCTGAGCCGGATGCTGCGCTGATCGCCGCCGCGCCCGATCTACTGGACGCGCTCTATGCCGCCCTGCAAGGCCACAAAGGCTGGGATGACGCCGCCCGCGCCGCCATCGCCAAGGCCGAGGGCACGTCGTGAAGGCCGCGCTCCTCGGCATGACGGTCATGACGGTCATGACCGGTGCCGCTCTCGGGCAGGAGAGCACGCACCCGAAAACGTCGCTGTTCTCGCCCAAGGCGATGACGCAACAGACGATCGTGCCGCCGGTTTTGGTGGAACTGGCCAAGCCGGCGCTACCGCAATACGCCATCATTCGACGGGAGGAACCCGCGATCGCACCGAAGGGACCGATGATTGTCCCCGAGGGCGGCTACGCGCCCTGGACGGCACGAGAGGCCACGCCCGGCAAGGCGCCGGAAACGGTGGTGATCAGGTACGGCCCCGGCGGCCGGATGGACGCGCACTACGCGCTCTACACCGACTACCGCCGGGCCAAGACCAAGGTGGAGGTTCGCGGCCCCTGCTATTCGGCCTGCACGCTGGTGCTGGCCTATGTGGAGCACATCTGCATCGCGGAGGGCGCCTTCATGGCGTTCCACGCTGTGCGCTCGGTGCAAACCAATGCGCGGATGGATGACGAAACGAGAAGGGCCTACACGAACATGCCGCTGCCGATCCGGCGTTGGATCGATGACAATGGCGGGCACGAAAAGCTGCCGCTCGACAGCTTCTGGACGCTGCGCGACCGCGAATTGTGGGCGATGGGCTACCCGCGGTGCGCGCCATGACCGACATCGTTGAGCGGCTGCGCGGCGTAGTTGGCGATCTCCCGCCGGACGGACATCCGAGGCTGGCGGCAGAGGCCGCCGTCGAGATCGAGCGGCTGCGGGCGGCGCTGCAAACAGTGCGCGAGGAAAACGACCGCGCCAAGCGGCAGTTCACGAATGTCAGCAACAAAATTCTGGATGATGCCTGTCGTGCTCTGGACAAGCCGTGAGGTGAAAGATGCCCTACGATCCGCGCATGCTGCAGATGGCCCGGCTGGGCATCGGCATGATGGGACCACAGCAGTCGCCGTTCGGCACTGATACACGCAACCAGCCGCAGCGGCCTAAGCAGTGGTGGGAGCAGCCGATGCCGGTTGGCCAATCGGCCAATCAGCCAGCCAATTCGCCAAATGACGCAAATTCTGCAGCAGATGGCGCAAGTTCAGCAAAACCGCCTGGCATGCTTGACATGCTGATGGGCCTCGGTCGCATGACACCGGCCGAATACAACAAGCGGATACAGGGCGCCCCACCCGGCCAGCAGCAGGGCCTCGCCATGGTCAGCCCGTGGGCGTGGCTCGGCAGCATGGGCATGCCCGGCGGCACCGGCTGGGGCGGTGGAGGCACGCCGGGATGATCCTGGGCTACGAGCGGCGGCAGGCGCTGTGGGAATGGTGCCGCAACTACATCGACACCGAGGCGATCTACCGGGTGGACGAAACCCACCCGATGCTCCCGGGCAAGAACCCAAAGGGCAAATACACCTTCCAATTCTATCTGCGGCGCGCGACCTTCAACCCGCAATTCGCACATAACGTCGGCTTGCTGTTCTGGGATCACTTCGCGGAAATATACCGAAATCAAGTGTTCCAGATTTGTACCCCGGAGCCGTCCGGGCCGCCGATCGGCGCCGCCATCCAGGCCGCGGCCAATGTGCTCGGAATTAAGGTTAATGTGTTCTCAGCTAGGCGGGAGGCGAAAGCCTACGGCCTGGATAATTGGTTCAACGGCAAGGTGTTGCCAGGCGTTCCGGTTATGATGGTTGAAGACATCGCAGCGTCAGCGCCGTTCATGCTGCGCGCCGCGGTGCGGGTGCAGCAGAAGCTAAAGCTTCCGCTGCATCGCAACTACTTCACGCTGGTCAACAAGGTCGGCGGCTACTTCAAGAAGGAAAACCAGCACACCGAAAACTACCTCGATGGGCAGTTAATCGCGCTGTTCACCTTCAATAATTTCAGCAAGAACGCGGAGGATTTCACGTTCCGGCACGGCCACAAGCAGAATTGGACGGGGCTGGTGGCATGACCAAGATGTTGCCCTATGTGCAGGGCGATCTCAAAGATCGCGCCGCCACGCTGGAATGGTGCCGGGCCTACCTCGACCACCAGTGCGTATTCCGCTCACCGCCTGGGCCGGCGCTGCTGACCAGCTACGCCGGCAGCAAGGCGCGCTGGCAACTCTACATGCCGGTGGCGACGCTCGATCAGGAGTTCATGCGGCGGATTTGTCTGCTGTTCTGGGACAAGTACCTGCCGATCTACCGCAAGCGGCAATTTCAACTGTGTGCGATCGAGAGCGGCGGGGTGCCGATCGTGTGCATGCTGCAGGCGGCGGCGTTCGTGTCGGGCGTGACGGTCAACGCCTTTGAGGTGAAGAAGGCGCAGAAGACCTACGGCCTGAAGAATTGGCTGGAGGGTGTGGTGCTGCCCGATCGGCCGGTGATCTTGGTCGATGATGTGGTCGGCGCCGGGCTGACCATTCGCACCCATGCCACGCGGCTGCGCTCGTTGGGGCTCGAGCTGCAGGGCGCCTGGGCGATCATTGCCGGCAATCCAGCGTTTCCGCCGCCGCGCAAGTTCAAGACCAGCGACAGCGCGCACGGGGTGGTCGACACGCTGCTCAACCCGAGCGACATCGCCTGGTCGCATGAGGAATACGTCGCGAAATATCGGCGGCAACCGCAGTTTGCAGGGGTGACGCGATGAGCATGATGAACGAGGAAATGGCTCCTGGCGATGCCACTGAGCCGGGCGAAATGAGCGAGCCGGGCGAGGGCAAATTATCGCAGCGGGATGCCAACTATCGCCGCGGCCAGCCGACCAAGCATTGCGGTGTGTGCGATTACTACGAGGGCAACGACACTAAAAGCTGTACACGGGTGCAGGGTCCGATCAGCGGCTATGGCATTTCTGATGTGTTCGCGATGCAGAAGAACCCGTTCGGTTCGATGATCGGCCCGCGTGAGAGTGCCGTGATCGACAGCATGATGGCGACCGGCCCGGACCAATCCGAGCATGGTGCTGCGCCGGTACAGATCGGCAATCGCCGCTACTGAGGATTTTCCCATGACTGATTTGCCGAGCCGCCCCTGGGAAACTGGGGCCGAAGACGAATGGCTGTTGCCTGCGCTCGCGACCACTTTTGGCGGTGGTGAGGGTGGAGGTGGTGGTGGTGAGGGAGGTGGCGGCGAAGGTGGTGGAGGTGGTGAAGGCGAAGGCGAGGGCGAGGGCGAGGGCGGCGGCGAAGGTGAAGGTGAAGGTGAAGGTGAGGGCGAAGGAGAGGGCGAAGGAGAAGGTGAAGGTGAGGGTGAGGGCGAAGGAGAAGGTGGCGAAGCGGGGGGCGGTGAAGGCGGTGGTGGCGGCGGTGGAGGAGGTGGCGAAGGTGAAGCTGGCGAGGCTGGCGAGGCCGGCGGGTTCGGCGGGTTCGGCGGTGCTGGTTTAGGTGGTGGGCTTGGTGGCGGTTTAGGTGATGCCACGGGTGGCATCGGGGGTGCGCAGGGTGGCGCGCAGGGCGGCATGGGCGGCGGTCCTGGTGGTGGCTTTGGTGGCTTTGGCACCGGCGGGTTCGGTGGGTTCGGCGGATTTGGTGGATTTGGTGAAACCGGTAACACCGGTGAAACCGGCGGGCCGAGCGGCGGCACTGCTGGCGGCTATGCCGGCTCTGGCCTAGGCGGCGGCATTGGTGGTGGTTATGGCGGCATGGGCGGCCTTGGTGGTGTTGGCGGCATTGGCGCGTCTGCCGGTTGGGGCGGGCCTGGCAGCGAGGGTGTTGGCTACGGTCAGGCCGGCGCCGGCCTCGGTGGCTTCGGCTATGGCGGAACGGGATATGGCAACACAGGCGGCTTTGGCCTGGGCAGTGCGGCTGGCGCGATGGGTGCCGCGGGCGTTGGCGGGCTTGGCTATGGCGGCGCCGAGGGCATTGGCACTGGCGGCCTAGGTGACACCGGCGGCTACGCTGGCTTCGGCACCGGGTTCGGCACGGGCTTCGGCACAGGCGTCGGCGGCTTTGGCACCGGCGAAACGGGTGCCGAGGGCAATTTTGGTGCCGGCCTGGGTGTGGGCACCG
>Ga0247746_1000054_pt1 | contig 11057 bp, 20 predicted proteins | sample UWRJS079202R5_FD_179940 | JGI IMG/M metagenome (GOLD analysis project Ga0247746, IMG submission 179940) | Soil microbial communities from Arlington Agricultural Research Station in Wisconsin, United States - UWRJ-S079-202R-5 | ecosystem: Environmental > Terrestrial > Soil > Agricultural land... | reverse complement strand
TACCCTGTCGATGCCGGCGCCATTTCGGCCCGGCTCGAGGGCGCCTGCTGCGCGGCCTGGGCGCTCGCGCGAACGACGGCGCCGTGCGAGGAGAATCACCGTGAAGAAGTGCCCAAGCTGCGAGGCTGAAAATGGCGACGGCGCAAAGTTCTGCTCCGAGTGCTCTGTCAAATTCGGCGCCGCCGGTGAAGCGGGGACCGGGAAGGCCAAGGAAACACCCGCTCCCGCCCCAGCCGCCGCCGCCGCCGCCGATACCGACGACGACGACGAGTCCGGGGGGTGGTTCGGGGTCAAGTAGCGGTCCGATTCCGCCGGGCGGCGAGGACGTCTCGAGGCCTCCGGAATCGATCGCTGACCGCGTCGGCGTGTCGGCCGCGGCCGAGGGTCCGGCCGACATCCCGCGCGACAAGGACGGCCGTCCGAAGCGTTCGCACCGCAAGAAGCAACCCGCCGGCGACGTCGAGGACGACGAGCCCGATCCGCTCGCGGCCCTGACGGCGCCGGTACTCGCGAAGGTCGCGCAGGGCCTCTTCGCCGGCGTCGGCGGTTTCGCCGGCGCGACGCTCACGCGGAAGTTGCAGGTGATGGGCTACGCGATGGCGCCGGCGCAACGTGGCGGCGCAGAGCTCGCCGCCGCGTGGAAGTTGAGCGACGAGGAGGCGAACGCGATCGGGCACGCCGCGCGGCGCTACATCGAAACGTTGACCGAGGCGCCGCCGCCGTGGCTCGGTCTCGCGCTCTCGCTCGCGGCGCCGCTGCTCATGCGAGGAGGGGCGACCTATGCCGTGTTTCATGGGCTCAAGCGACAGAACGGTCCTCAGCGGGCCGAGCGGGCAGGGGAAGAGTCACCTAGTCAAACAGATGGTGAGCGAGCTCCCTCGGGTGTTGGTAATTGACACGCTCTCCGAGTACGAGCTGCCGCACTTCCTCGACGTCGACAGCGCCGCGGCGTGGTTCGCGGAGGTCGCGCCGGAGAAGTTCAAGATCGCGCTGCGCGTGCCGAGCGACGAGGTCGATCGCGCGCTGCGTTGGGCCTGGGCGATCCGCCCCGTCGTCGTCGTCATCGAAGAAACGGATCTCTACGCGCCGCCTGGCGACGTGTGCGACGGTCTCAAGTTCATCGTCGAGTACGGCCGACGCTTCCACCTGGGCCTCGTCGCCGTCACGCGGCGCCCCTTCGCGGTCGATCGACGCATCACGGCGAACGCTCGATTCGTCGTGCTCTTCCCGACGGCCGAGCCGCGCGATCGCGTGTACTTTTCGCAGCTCCTCCCGCAGACCCTCGTCGCGCAGGCCTTCGAGCACCTTGACGCTGCGACGCTTCCGGGGGAGTATGTCGTCATCGACCTGCTACAGAGGTCGGCCGTTTTCGTGAGCCGTAGGGCCCCGAGCGAACACTCGGACGACGCTGAGCGGGAGGAACCGCCGGCCGATGATTCAGAGCCGGCACCGCAACAGGGGGCCGAATGTCCTTCATGAAGACGCTGCTCGTCGTCGTTCTCGCCGTGGTGATCGCAGACAAGATCATCAACCCGCTCGTGCCCAACATCATCAAGCCCAGCGCCTAGGCCCGTCCGCGCGGCTCTCTGCCGCCGCGTTCGCCGGCGCGAAGTAACGCCGGCGTGCTCCCCTTCCGGGCACCGGCCCCCTTCGCGCGAGGTCTTCCATGGGCATCATGCGTCCGATCCTGCTCCGCAACGCACCCGTCGCGGACAACGGCACGACGGAGATCGACCTGCCGCGGTCGACCGTCTTCAAGGATCTCTTCCTCGACTTCCGATTCGACGTGACGGTCGGCACGTCGGCCGCGACGCTCCACGAGGACGGGCTCTCGGCGTGGATCTCGCGCCTCGCGATCATCGCGCAGGGAATCCCGACCGTCTTCGAGATGCCCGGCGCGGAGTGCAAGTTCATCGCGCAGTACCTCGCCGGCTCGAACCTGCTCGCGGACGTGGCGCCGGTCGCGGTCGGCGCGAACGTCGCGCTGCGTCTGCGCCTCCCGATCTCGTTCCTTCTGCGCGACGCGGTGAACGAGTTCTACACGCTCTTCGACTCGCGCGGCCTGCCGGAGCTCAAGCTGCGAATCGAGACGCGTGCGTTCGGCACGACGCCGTTCACGCCGGGCGGCGGCGGCGGCACCGTCGTCCTCAACTCGGCGTCGGTCGACGTGACGGCCGACGTCTGGGACACGCCTCAGGCCGTCGCCGGCGTCACGATGGAGAAGCGCGTCGCGGTGATGACGCAGACGCAGACCGTCGCCGGCCCCGGCGGCAAGGTCGGTTTCGACCTGCTCAAGGGCGGCCTCTTCCGCGGAGGCCTCCTCGTCGCGCGCACGCTGCCGGCGCCCGGCGGCGTGCGGACCGACGCGCGCGTGACCGGCGTTTCGATCCGGCGCAACGTGTCGGACATGATCGTCGACAACGTGCCGTGGCAGACGTTGCAGCTCCGCCAGTCCTTCGACCAGACGAACGTTCCTCCGACGGGCGTCTGCTACCTCTCGCTCGATCCGGAGGGCGCTCTTCAGTCCGACGCGCTGCTCGACACGGCGCGCGTGCCCGGTGCGCAGGAAGCTCTCATCCTCGAGACGGAGATCGGCACCGCGCCGGTCACCTGGACCTTCGTCCCCGAATACCTGATCGTGCGAGGGCGCTAGTGTTCGCCTGGCGTTTCTCGAGACGATCCCGGCCGAGCTCGGCCGGCTCTCCGTGCCGTTTGGGGGCGAGGACGCTCGCCCCCTCCGGTGACGCATGATCAACGGCGCGTCCACCGTCGCCGTCCTCCCCTCCGAGTTCCCGATGCCGGGTCCGGCGCTCGACATCGGCGCGCCGTGGATCGGCGCCCAGGTGCCCGGTGCCGCGCCTCTGTCGATGCCGCTGCAAGACGGCAGCGGCGTCCTCGGCCCTGTCCTCCTCCCGCCCGGCTCGACGATCCTGGGCGGCTACAGGCCGCGTGCCGAGGGTCTCGGTGAGCCGGGCCGCGACGCGTCCGTAGAGGCCAACGTCGCGGAAGGGCAGCCGGTCGAGGAACCGGCCTCCTGGGGTCCGGCGCTCGCAGCCGTGGGCGTCCTGGCGCTTGTGCTCTACCTCGTCGGAAGGAGCTGAGACATGGGTTCCCCTTTCGCTGCGGCGACGTCGGGCGGCGGCGCGAGCGCCGTCGGCACGACGGTCGGCGCAACCGTCGGCTCGATCGTCCCCGTCGTGGGGACCGTGATCGGCGGCGCCGCCGGCGGGATCATCGGCGGCCTCGTCGGCGGCGGCGGCGGCGCGCCGAAGACGTGGAACGGCGGTCGCGGCTCCGTCGGTTCGCACCGCACGATCATGACCGCGCTCCTCCGCGGGAAACGCTGGCACGACGCGGACGCCGAAGAGCTCTGGTGGATCTCGACGGGCGGCACTCCGCCGGAGAAGCACGTCGCCGGAACGCTCGAGGCGAAGCACGGGCCGCAGACGAACTTCGACCCGATTCAGGTCACCCTCGACAACGGTCAACGCATCGTCGTCGGCACCGGGAACGACTCGGGCCGCGAGGATCCGCGACGCAAGGGCGGCGCCGTGCCGGTCCCGAACTACAGCGCCGGTCCGACCGGACCGACGACGCCGAAGCCGTCCGTTCCTGGCGACGCTGGGATCTTCCCGGAGGGCGCCGGCAACGCGTCCGCGATGCTCATCCTGGGCGCCGTGGCCGTCGTCGTGCTCGTCCTCGTCATGAAGGGCAGCTAGCCCGTGGGCGCGCTCCTCGCGGCTCCTGCGATGACGGTGAACGGTCCGGGCGGCGACCCGGCCGCGCAGGGCGGCGGCACGGACTGGATCGGCGACGTGATGAAGGGCGCGAAGGACGCGGCCGAGTACCTCCTCCGCGGCGAGCTGGCGAAGATCGCGAACAAGCGCGACCTGCCCAACTCGCCGAAGAACGTCGAGGCGACGGCGTGGAAGTGGGTCGTGGGCCTCGCGATCGTGGGCGTCGTCGCCTACGTCGTCGTCAAGGGCGCGAAGGGCCGCTAGTGGCGAAGAAGAAGCACCCGGCCGTCAAGAAGCCCGCGCAGAGCTCGCACGTCGCGCGTCGCGGGCCCCAGTACGGCGGCAACCTCGGCAAGAATCCGTCGCTCCCGCGCGACACGGGCCTGATCGCGACGCCGAACGAGCACACGACGGTCGACGGCGCCGGCGGCGCTCCCGGCGGGCAGGCCGCCGGCGACGAGGAGCTCGTCGACGACGGCGCCGGCGTCGTGGCGATCGCGCCGACGAACGACGTCGTCGCCGGCGACGGGTTGCAGTACGCCGGCGGCTCCGCGACGTTCGACGAGACGGGACGGAATCGAAACGGCGACGTCGCCGGCGCGCCCGAGCCGGGCGCGGTGATGGACCCGAACGACGCGTTCGAACGCGACGGCGCGGACACGTCGACCTCGCCGACCGAGGACGGCCCGGCGAAGAAGCCGGCGATGATCCTCCTCGCCGTCGCGGTCGCGGTCCTCGTCCTCCTGGTCGTCACGAAAGGAAAGTGAACCGTGGCACGAATCCTCTTCGAGCGGCGTTCGATGGGTCCGGCGCTCGGCGCTCTCGTCCCTCCGCGCGCACTCGTCGTCTCCGCGCCGATCGTCCCCGGCGCGCAGCAAAGCGCCCCGCCCTACGCGCGGCAGAGTCCGGTGCCGGCGACGAAGCAGAACGCCGGCGGCTCGCGCGACTACCGCGCGTCGCTGCTCGCGCACAACCGGATCGTCTCGGCGCAGAAGTTCCACTCCTCGCACTAGGAGCACGATGCCGCTTCCCGACTACACGTTGATCCGCGACGCGCAGGCCGCACGGCGCGAGAAGGCCCTGCCGTTCTCGCTCACGCCGGTCGCGTGCGTCAACGGCGTGTCGGGCAAGGTGTCGGCCGGCGGCTCGTGGATCGGCGTCGCGTGCGTCTTCACGGTGCCGGTCGTGCTCTCCGCGTTCTCCGTCGTCCTGGACGTCTGGTTGAACGGAATCGACACGACGGGTCCGGCGGATCTCTCGATCCCTCTCGGCGAGAAAGCGACGGTGCCGTTCCAGTCCTTCGCCTACGCGGTGCGCGTCGTCGGCGCGCCGGCGATCGACAAGCTCACGATCATCGCGGGCTACGACATCGGCTCGAGCGAAGAGGTGCCGAACTACGACCACTTCGCCGCGGGCGGCGGCGCCGCCGCGGCGATCGCGTCGCCGCTCGCCGGCGCGCCGCTCGGCGGCGGCATCCTCGTCGGTCCGGTCGTCGTCGCGTCCGTCGTGTCGCTCGTCTCCGCGCCGGACGACACGGGGACGATCGCTCTCGTCGCGCCGAACGCCGCGACCGTCGGCGGGTTGATTCAGAATCTCCACGCGACGCTGCCGCTCGGGCTCTCGTTCGTGTCGGGCACGGTCTTCGTCGATTGCGCGATCCGCTTGAACCCGGCGCCGGCCGCGGACGGCGGCGGCTCCACGATCGACCTGAGCGCCTTCCCGTGGGCGCTGGGCCTCGAGATCTTCGGCGCTACACCGCTCGCCGGTCCGGGCGCCGCTGGATCGTGGACGTTCCTGGGGAGCTGATGCACGTCCTCCGCGTGCCGCTCGACGTGGAGGAGCACGACGTCTTCGGCTACGTCCGCGCGCCGATCCTTCCGCCGCGTCTCAGGGCGCGCCGCTGGGAGCAATGCGGCGGCGAGGAGCTCGCCGGCAAGGGCCACGTGTTCATCCAGGTCGCGCAGGCCAACGCTGACGAACTCGCGACGGTCGAAGCGATGGGCGGCCAGGTCGTGCGCGGCGCGACGACGCGCGAACTGAAGGCGACGCGCAAGTTGCAGCGCCTCCTCGCGAAAACGCCGGTCCCTCCCGCCGGCGAGCGGTTCGAGCTGCTCGAGGACTACCACCGGCCGGCGCTCGAGGCGCTCGCCGAGTGGCTCGCGCGAGACGCGCGGATGCTCGCGACCTACGCGAGCGACGGCTTCGCCGGCGCGGCGGCCGCGTTGAACGGTCGCGTCCTCGACAACTCCGGCGGCGGCTCCGGCGTCGCGGCCTGGGTCGACGCGCTCGGAGGCCTGTCGACCGACGGCGCCGGCGCCGTCGTCGTCAACGCCGGCGCCGGGTTCGCGATCGTGAGCGACGGCACGCCGGTCACCGGAGATCTCCACGCCGAGATCGAATGCGTCCTCGGATCCTCGGGCGGTCCGCTCTTCAACTTCGGCGTCTGCTCGCGCCAGAACGCCGCGGCCGACGACACGTATTTCGCGTGGAGCGCGCCGGCGTCCGGTGACGCGCTCTACCTGCGCGTCGCCGGCGTGAACACGCAGATCGCGGGCGGCGGCGCCATCACCGTCGGCACGCGCTACGGCTGCATGGCGATCGCCACGACGATCTCGAGGACGATCGCCGGCGTCGTCAACGTCTCCGCGATCGACGCGACGCTCGCGACGGGAACCGGCGGATGCCTCGCGTTCCGCCCCGACGCGGGGATCAAGCTCGACGACTACGCGATCGCGAACAACGTCGCGCCGGTGACGACGTCGCGCGTGCCGAATCCGGGGAAGGTGACGCGGCACCCCGGAGAGCTCATCTCACCGGGAAGGGTGCTGAAACCGTGAGCCTTCAACGCCTCGACACGTGGCGCGCCGACTCGCTCGTGATGTCGTTCACGATCGCTGAGACGCCGCTCGACGGCGGCGGCGACGCCGGCGAACGGCAATGGGTCGTCGCGGCCGTCGCCGGCGCCGCGTTCCTCGACGTCGCTCCGGATCTCGCGGGCCCGGACGCGCTCGGCGGGTACACGGCCAGGTGGACGCCGGCGCCGCGAAACGAGCTCTTCGGAATCGGGTTCGGCGATCCCTCGAGCGGCGTCTACACGGCCGCGGAAGTCATCGCGGCGTGGCGCCTCACGCAGAGCTCTCTCGCCGCGGCGCAGGGCTGGCACTACGCGCGGCCGAACTTCGGTGAACCGCGCGTCGAAGCGGGCACCGAAGAAACCGGGTCGCTCCTCGAGCACGCCGGCGACGTCGCCGGCGGCACGGTCGGCAACGCGATCGCGGCGGCGCTGAAACCGCTCGTGCCGCTGCTCCTCATCACCGTCGTCGTCGTCCTCGTCGCGATCAAAGGCACCGGCGCGAAGGTCCAGGCCGGTAGCGTGGGCATTCGATGAACGACGATCGGCAACACGGGTTCGTGCGAGGGCTCGCGTCGTTCGCGCTGGGCCTCGCGACGATGGCGGCGATCCAGAAGGGTTGCCACGACGGCCGGCGCGTCCACGACGCGATGTACGGCGTCCCTGCGGTGAAGACGGGGACGCGGTGAATCAGAAGACGGCCTGGATCCTCGCCGGCGTCGTCCTCGCGTTCATCCTCTGGCGCCGGCGCCAGGTCGACGCGCCGACGACGGGCGGCGGTTTCGGCGGCAAGTTCCCCACCTACTGAGGACGCGATGAACAAGCAAACGATGTACGTGCTCCTGGGCGTCGGCGCCGTCGTCGCGTTCCTCGTGTGGCGCCAGCGTCAGAAGAGCGGCGCCGGCGGCGGCTCGTTCGCGCCGGCGGGTCCGACCGGAGATCCGGGGATCAACATCCCGCCGCTTCCGCCGGGCGCCGTTCTCTCGGCCGCGTCGCCGGCGTCGGGGATCCCGGACGCCGGCGCGCGCGGCTTCTAGCTGACCGGCGACGTGTCGCCGATCGGTGCCGGCGGGAACTTCACCGGCGCCGAGATCCGGTGAAGTACTCGGAGCTGCGCCAGGGCGGCGCGGACGATGCGCGCGACCGTCGCGTCGGCCTCTTCGCCGGTGAGGCGCCGCAGCTCCTCGACGTCGGCCTTGCTGAGCCGGCACTGGATGTAGTTCGCTCCGCTGGTCGAGGCCTCGCGCGGCGCCATCGCCGGCGGCGCTGAGAGCTGCGCGTTCGTCCGCGGCAGGCCGGCATCGGCGACGCGATCCGGCGCGGAGCTCGTCCTCTCGCGCGTCGCCGCGGCGCCGCGCGCCGGCGCCTTGCGCCTCTTCGTCGATCGAACTGCTCTCTCTCGTCGTGCTGTTTGCATCTCTGCCTCCGTGTTTGTCACCAACCCTAGACCGCCCACGTCGATGCCGTCCCTTTCGGGAGTTCACTGGCGTCCCACGCGGACGTGCGCCCGTCCACGTGGACGCGGCGCGCTCTGTAGTGCTTCTGAACCGTTTTCTCGACCTCGCGCCATGCACCGGCCGTCTTCTTTCGACGGGCCCTGCAGGCCGCTTGAAGGATCGTCACCGGCGCTTCGAATCGCGTCGCGAGTGTCCTCACGTACTCGGCCGCGTTCGCCTTCGGAACACCGTTCGCCACGTACTCCCACGTCTGCCCGGATCTCAGCGCGTAGATCTTCGGCGCGACGAGGTCGATCGCCGAGGCCTCGGCGTCGAAGCGCCAGTCACCGAGGCCGTCGCCGGTGGGCTGCGGTGACGCGCCTCCGGAGCGGCCCGCGAGGAAGAGCGCGTCGGTGTCGACGTAGACCAGGTGCTCGACGTGCTCGAGCATCGCGCGATGAAGGCGCGCGCGGACGCGCGCCGTGACGAGTCCGGACCAGACCGGATTCGAGCCGCGGCCGGGCGAGGCCGTGTGCTTCCACGCGACGAGGTCCTCCGCGTCGTCGATCACCTGGCCGAGAGTTCGGTTCTTCACGTCGATCGTCGCGAGGCCTCCGATCTTCCCGGTGAAACCCATCACGCCGTAGAGCGCGACGAGGAGCTCCTTCGCGGCGAGAGCTGACGCGGGTTTCAGGCCCGAGGCCTCCGCCGGCGCGCGGCGCGCGTTCCAGAGCTTGTCGACGTAGAGGTTGAACGGGTCGACGCGATCGCGCGCGTTCCAGCCGGCGCGCAACTTCAAGATCTTGACGCCGGGAAGCGACAGCTCCTCGCCGTAGTAGAGGCCCGTGAACGTGCCGACCGGATAGACGTTCACGCCGTCGCAGCGGACGGGCAGGGCGCCGATCGGCCCTTCGACGCGCACGCGCGCTTCGTAGAGTCCCTCCGGCACGATCTCGCGCGTCGGCCGCCAGTCGCCGGCGGGGAACGAGCCGCGGCGCATCGCCCAGGGGAAGGCGCTGCGGATGTCGTACACCTCGAGGCGATCGCTCGCGTCGAAACGGAACACCTCCGTACGGCCGCCGCGGTACGCGTCGCGCGCGGGCTTCATGAGCGCCGGCGGCAGCGGCGAGACGGTGCCGCCCATGCAGCGCCAAACGTCTTTCGCCGTCGCGCCGCTCGTCGGCCGCAGCGTCGCGTTCTCGTGGAGCTCCACGATTCCGGCGCGCAGACGTTGAACGAACCGCAGCACGATCTCGGCGTCGCGCATCGCGTAGGCCTCGTCCTCGGGATTGAACGCGAGCTTCTCGAGACCGACGAGGGCGCCCATCGTCGCGACGCTGAACTTGACGATCGCGCCCGTGTCGTAGAGCACGTGCTCGCCGAGACGCGGGTGCGTCCACGACGTGTATCCGCGCGCCGTCTTCGTCGCCCTGGCGCCGCGCGAGAAGAGGCCCAGGTTGTTCGCGTCGTAGGCCATGTTCGCGGCCCAGAGGTCCGACGCCGGCCGCCGCGAAAGCCACGCGTCGCACGCGGCGTAGAAGGCCTCGAGCGAACGGCCGCGGCGGATGTACGCGCGCGCGCCGTCCTCCGCGACGAACTGCGCAGAGATCACGGTCGACGGTCCGCCGCCACCGTCCTCCGTGTCGAAACCGACGATGGGGCGATCGCAGCGTCGGCTCATGACCAGTCCTCCGGTTCGATTCGCACGTCTTGGAGCTCGAGGTCGCTGATGTAGTCCACGAGCTGCTCGTAGTCGGCCTCCTCGAGCGCGATCACCATGTCCGAGATCTGCGCGTCCAGGGGACGTGTGACCTTCTCGCCGGGCCGGAGGATCTGACGCTTCACCGCGCGGCCGGCGATCGCACGCAGCACGACCGACGGCACCGGCGTCGCGCGGATCTCGACGCCGCCCACGTGGACGCGGACGAATCGGTACTCGCCTCCCTCGAGAGCGAGCTGCGCGAGTCGCATCGGCACCCACGCGAGGACGCCGGGCGTTCCCTTCGGCAGGAAGCGGCCGGCGTTGGGCAGGCCCGGCGGCACGCGCAGACGCCGGCGCGCCTCGTCGCGACCGACGATCTCGCGGAGGACGACCTTCCTCGAGCGGATCCGGCCGAGCGCGTCGCGGAACACCGGCTCGCGCTTCCTCGCGAACCTCTTCCGCTGCGCGACGGACTGCGGCGAGAGCACGCTGCCCGTGCGCGGGTCGGTCGGCCGTCCGTAGCGATCGAACCGGATCCGCCCGCCGGCGGCCGTCCGACGCGGCCTGAGCCTCCTGGGCGCGACGGGAACGCGGGACGGCTTCCGGGTCGGCCGGAGGGCCTTCGGCGCCTTCCGGGGCTTCCTGGGAGGTCCAGGAGCCTTGCGCGACGCCTTCCGGCGGGGGGGAGGGACCTTCCTGGGCCTCCTGGGAGGCCTGGGCGCCTTCCGGCGACGGGGGGGCGGCCGTCGCGATCGACGAGGAGTTGCGCGCTGCCGGCGGCGCTTCGCGGCCACCGTTTAGCCCGGTGGGATCTCGTCCTTCGGCGGCGGCGCCGCGGTGGTGGGAGTGACGGGCCTCGTTCCGTTCATCTCGTAGGCGAGGCGCATCGTCGCGTCGTCGGCCCACGTGGGCCGCTCGTGCTTCCGGATCTGGTGGATCGTGAACGCGTACACGGGGCGCCTCTCGATCGTCTTCGTCGAGGCCGTGCCGGGGTGCTTCTTCACCACCGCCGGCGGCCGGGTGAATGAGATCTCGAGCAAGTCGCCGGGTTCTATCACGTTGAAGAGGCCGCGGGTTTCGCGGTTCTCCCAAACGCTGCGCGGCTCGCCGGTCGCGACGTCGACCAGGTCGAGCACCTGCGTCGCTCCGAATTGATTCGCCGTCGGTCGCACGTCCACGACGTACCCGCGGAGCGTCTCACCGAGCTGGATCGGATCCGGGTAGTGCTCGCGGACGTCTTCGTTCGTGAGAGGGGACACGCTTCACCTCTGCGCGATGGCACGCGCCGGCTCCGGGGTGTGTGTGCCTCGAGCTCTCTTGCTCGACGAGCG
>Ga0247746_1000043_pt1 | contig 12011 bp, 29 predicted proteins | sample UWRJS079202R5_FD_179940 | JGI IMG/M metagenome (GOLD analysis project Ga0247746, IMG submission 179940) | Soil microbial communities from Arlington Agricultural Research Station in Wisconsin, United States - UWRJ-S079-202R-5 | ecosystem: Environmental > Terrestrial > Soil > Agricultural land... | reverse complement strand
GAATCGCTGGACTACGCCGCGCGCCAGGAGTTGGCAGATAAGGTGGCGGAAGAGGAGCGGAAGAAGGCGAAGGCTCCATTCGAACTGCGCACTGCGACTGCGGGCGCGACCAAGGCAGAGCAGGAAGCGGCCGGCACGCAGCCGATCACGCCGCAGCAGAAGGCGCAGGCCGAGGCGCAACTCTGGACGGATCCTGGCGGCCTGATCGCGATCATGAACGATCCCAACCGCAGCGCTGCCGATAAGGCGCGAGCGGCAGCGGGCCTGGAAAAACACGAAGGCCTTAAGCGAGCGGGCGCGGCGACGAACAATATCGTCACGCCGAACCAGAACATCGCGAACGAAGCGAAACTGCGCGACGACTACGCCCGCGACACCAAGGAATACGTCACTATCCGCAACGCATACAACAAGATTGTGGGCGCTGCGAAGTCCGCTTCCGCGGCCGGCGATATCGGCCTGGTCTACGGTTTCATGAAACTCCAGGATCCCGGTTCCACCGTGCGGGAGGGCGAATTCGCGACGGCGCAGAATGCCGGCGGAATTCCTGAACGGGTTCGGGCCATGTACAACAAGGCTGTCAACGGTGAACGTCTCGACCCCAGTGTGCGCAAGGATTTCGTCGCGCAGGCCGAGAAAATCCACGAGCAGTATAACGCGGACTACCTGAAGACGAAGGACATGTACACCGGCATCGCGCAGCGCGGCGGCATGGACCCGCGCAACGTGGTGATCGATTACAGCACGGCGAAACCCGCGGGCGGTTTGCCGAAGGCCACCGATCCAAAATTGAAGTCTTACGCCGATGACTATTTTGGCGGCGACATAGCGAAGGCGCAAGCAGCGATTGCTGAGCAGCAGAAGGGGAAATAATGGCGTCTGGCGGAATCCCGAGCTTCGACGATTACAAGCCGAAGGCGATCACGGTAACTGGCAAGGTCCCCAATTTCGACGACTATTCGCCCGAGCATCCCGACCGGTCCGTGCGCGACCACCTGAAGGACGAAGGCTTTCTCGATTCGGTCTGGAACGTCGTCAAATCGCCCGTCTCCATCGTGCAATCGCTCTTAAGCGGAGAGTACGCCAAGGAGGGTACGGCGCAGCGCAAGCGGGCAGACGAATTGCAGCAATCCGGCACACCCGAACAAAAACGCCAGTTCGCCAAGGAAATCATCCTACAGAACATCCCCGGCGCATCCACTGTCTACAAGGCCACACACGGCAACGTGGCGGGTGCGGCGGGCGACGTGGCGGGCATGGTCGTACTCGGAGGCCTCATCAAGGGCGTCCAGAAAACGGCGGACGCAGGGGGAACTATTCGGCGGGTCGTGACGGACCCGGAAGTCGTGAAGACAACCCGCGCTGCGATCCCCGAGAAATACCGGAAGGTCTGGAATACCGCAGAAGCGGTTAAGAATCGCATCGCGGCGGAGAGGGCTGGCCCCCCGGAGCAGCCGCGCGGCGGGCATTTCCAATACGAGCCTGCAGAGGCCACACCACCCGCCGATGCACAACAGCCGCGCGGCGGGCATTTCCCATACCAGCCGGCAGAAGCCCCACCGCCCGCGCCGGCGCCCGCAGCACCACCCGAGCCCGCGCCCGCTGCCGCTCGCCCACCCGCACCGCCCGCGGAAACGTCGCCTATGTCGCGCAACGCCACGGCGGCCGACATTGCGGCGCAGATGGAAGAGTCGATGCGACCGGACACGCTCACCGATTTCATCGTGCGGAACAAGATTCCGCCCGAGATGGTCGCAAACTTCGGCGATACCGAATGGCGGATCATCGCCGATCAGGCCCGCGTGCGACCACCGACGCCCGAAAACATCGCGGCGATCCGCGCCAACCTGGAACCCAAGATACCCGAGGCCTGGCGCGACACGCCGCCGCCGAAGGAAGCGGGACCGCCGGCGCCAACGGCGTCGGAGCTGCGCGTCGATGCGCTCGCGCAGAAGCTCGCCGCGGAAGCGGACCTTTCACTCAGTGACCTCGCAAGCCTGCCGGACAAACCCGACGCGCTCCGCTTCCTCGACGCCTTGGGGCGTTCGCTGAAGATCGAAGGCGCGGTTGCGCCATCCGAGATCCCGCAAATCATCGACCGCGTGCGCCAACTGCGCAGCGCCAAACCCACCCGCTAGCCCGCCTTCTCCTTCTAACACGGGGCGCCACGACGGCGCCCCGCTTTTTCTGCGTCTGCGTTCGGACTCAGGCTCACCTGGTGAGCTACCCCGCGTGGTAGCGGGATCGACGTCGTCCGTTACCGGATATAACGATGCACACGGCATTGCATGGGTGTATTACTGGTAGTGGTTATGGCGAATCTTTACCGGACAAAACAATTCCCCGAACGAAAGGGCAAAAAGGCCGATACCCCAGTAAATACAGGGGTTTCAGATGACCTTACCGGACACAATAACTATTCTGTCCGGTTAGATAAACGCCCGAAACCTCGCCTTAAGTATATGATTGCAAACGAGATACGGGCGCTTCTGGCGGCCTGTTTCAAGAGCCCGCGGGATTATGCGATCTTCCGCCTCGGCTACCATCACGGCCTGCGTGTGAGCGAGATCGGCATGCTCGAGATGACAGACTGGATGCCAGCCGCCAGGATGGAAAACGACCGGCTCATGATCCACCGGCTGAAGAACTCCATCAGCGGCGAGACGCGGATCGTGCCGGCGGCCGCGGAAGCTCTGCGCCGCTGGATCAAGAAACGCGGCACTGCGCCAGGCCCGATCTTTCCCTCCCGCAAAGACAAACCGATCTCACGTAAGAGGATTCATGAACTGGTGCAGTTCTACGGCAAGAAGGCCGGCATTCCAGAAGACAAGCGGCACTTCCACGCGCTGCGGCACACTTGCGCGACGTCGCTTCTGAGCGAGCACGAACTCGATATCGCGCACGTGAAGGATCACCTCGGCCACAAGAACATTCAGAACACGATGATTTACGCGCAGTTGACCGCGGCCGCGAGCGATGCGCGGTTCAACAAGATCCGATCGTGGCGTTGAAATTTCATAGCGTTGAAATTTCATAATAGACAAACACAACCTGTTTGTCTCAAATTGTCAACAATCCGAAGACTGTGAGCATTCCGCAAATTGTGCGCTTCGCGCACGTCCAGCGGGTTACAGATTACACAAAAACCGCCTGAAAAACACCACTGTTTTGCGACAGCGACCAATAAACGCAGGGGTTTGGCGCGGGTTTGATTGGAGAACGCCGTATCACTCCGTCCAACGCGCCAGTTCCCATCCGATTTGACCCCAACGCCAGGACGCGAGCCAGCAACCGCAAGGGCCGCGTTCAATGAATGGAATCACCCGACGATTAACGTAGTTTCCGCGGCGAAACCGGAGGATCTTTTGACCAATGCGGACCTTCAACACGACCGACATTAGCTCGCTTTATCACCTTCCTCGCGCTTCACCGCGATCAGTCGCGCGCGGGCCGCCTCGAGCCGCTCGACCAGGTTGATGCTGCCGGTATGTTCCTGGATGACATGCTCACGGTAGAGCTTCGGCCGGAATCGTTTCGCCAGTGTGACACCTAGCTGGTTGTCGTACTCGATCTCATAGACCAGGTGTCCGTCGCGGGTCTTCATTGCCTTACCGCGCCAGTGGAGTTGCCGCTTGACGCCGTTGCAGGCGCGATCCATGAGGATGTCTTCCAGGTGCTGGCCGGCGCGATCCGCCATTGCCTCGAATCTCTTCCGATATTCAGCGTCCGTCTCCAGTCGTTTGTAGTGTGCTTCCCGGCTGATCCCCGCGGCCTTGGCCGCGGCGGTCACGCTGCCGGTGCCGGCGTAGGCCTCGAGGAAGACGGCCACACGGGACGGTGTTGATTTCTTCGCGGGCATATATGGCGCTATTTTGCCTTATGATCGGAGTCGATGGCTACTTCTACTGATTCACACGAGATGATCCTGGAGCAGAACCATAAGCTACAGGAAGAACTCATGCGGGAGTGGATGATCAACCACGGCGAGCACTGCGGTGTGATTATCCCGCCCTGGCCGCATCCGGGAGCTTGCCAGTGGCCGATGCCGAAAATCCTTGAGGCTATGTCACCCAATGAGGTTTACTTGCTTCTTCTTTTAGCTTCGGGAAAATCCGTTGGACTTCGTCTATGAGTTCCTGCACATTGAAATCCTGACCCCAGAAGGACAAGTCATTCGTCACGGGGTCAAAAGCCCTGAAGCGGTCGATATCATCGATGCCGCGTATTTCTGCACGAGGCATGATATTACAATCAGCCGCATTATGTCGCTTCGACTGCTGCCACCACGTATCAATTCTGTCGTCGAAATGCTCGTAGTTATTGCGCATCGTTACTGTTTGAAATGGAGAATCGTCCTGAATCCCTATGCTGTCGCGGACCGCTTTCCGCTCACTTGTCAATCTACCGCTCTGCCCCCAAAGTACCTTTGAGATGTTAGCCGCCGCGTTCAAGAGATTTTGCAGGGCGTAGAATGTTGCTTCTGAATTCCGTTCTCGCAGGCTATCGTTCAACTGGGCCGCGGCCATTTGCACGAACTTACACTGCAACAGGACCTGTCGCTGAAACATTCGCAATAGCAGTCGCTCCATAGGCACCCGTGTTCATTCCGCCTTCTTCCGCCCCCGGCCCCCGGCCAGGCCCGCCTTGCGCGCGCTCTCGCTGCGCTGCTCGGGGGTGAGCTTCTTCGCGCGAGCTTTCCCGCCGCGTTTGCCTAACGCAACCGCCGCCGAGTTTTTACGCTTCGCCATTCTCGCCTCCGAGCGCTTGCAGATAGGCCACAATACCCGTTAACAACGCGCCGCGCGCCAGGCGCTCGCGTGCATCAAGCCTCTTTTGACTCTCCTGCATCTCGTGAATGTCATGTGTTAGCAGTTCCAGGCTCTGCGCCAGAGCCGCTAAACGCTCATCAATATTTGGCTTCTGATCTTCCATTCTTTAATAAGCCTACCGCTTCGCAAAATATTTTGCAAATTCGCTTGACTCATAGCGTAGCGCTACGCTATTCTGGTTTTAGAGCCGAGGGGCTTTAACCCGGAGAAAACAACATGGAACTGGAACTCATCGATTACATAGACGCAGAAGAAGGGCGCGACTTCGCGCCCGCAATGAACGAGCAGACCGAGTGCGACTGCTGCGGCGAAGAAGTTGACGCCGATGCGCGCACCTATCAGCCCGACTGGGACGTGTTCGCGTGCCCCGCTTGCATCCGCGAGTGCGAAGCGCAACTCGCCGAAGAAGAATGGGCGCGGGAATGCTCCTGCCGCCGCACCGCGGTTGACGAATACGACAACCGCGGCTGCATCGTTCACGATCGGAGGGCCGCATAATGGCAGCCCGCAAAGGCATTCCCGCGGGCGCCTTCATGGCGTCTTTTTCCTCCGCCGGGCGCATCGCTGCGCCAAGAACTTGCTGCAACTGCCAGACGAAGGCTGCGCGGTGGAATTCCATCTACTGCTCGGACGCCTGCGAACGCGAGTTCCTGACCTTCCCCGAATACAACGACGAGTTCTCATCCAAGGAGATCAACTAACATGTCCGAGATCATCAAGTTCGATTTCAACGTCCCGGTGGAGTGCGCGCTGCGCTTCACCGAACCCCGCATCTTCCCGTCGCAGTTCGAGAACGGCGACGACCGCCACATGTTCAGCACGACGGACGGCCGCGTCATGTACGTCACGCCGCTGACCTCGGCGCGGATCGCCGCATTGCACCTCGAGAAGGGCGAGTGCTTCTGGATCTGCAAGCGCAAGAACAACCGCATCACCGAGTTCGCCGTCTCGCGCGAGCGCATGTCCGCGCAGCAGGAAGCCGCGCCGCGGCCCGCACGTCCCGCGGCGCCGTTCAAGAGCAACCTGCCCAAGCAGTTGTACTACGAACCCGGCGAAGTCGCCGGCGAGGCAGCGCCTTCGCCCACGCTCGAGGAGCAGCTGCGGGCCTCGATCGACATGGTGCAGCGCCGCAAGGCGCAGACGGTGGGCGAACTGGGCGACGGCACGCTCGCGATCATGGCGCCGCCCGCGCGTCCCGCGGTCCAGGCGACGGCGCCTGCGCGGCCGGCGGCCGCCGAACGCCTCGCGCCCGCGGTTGCGGAGTTCTCGTCGCGTTTGATCATGGAGACTACGGCTCTCGTGGATGTGTTTGCTCAGGTGCTGCGGCACGCCTCTGATCTGCACGGCAACGCAGTGAAGGCCGATGACGTTCGTTCATTTGTCGTGACCGCCTACATAAATGCCAGTAAAGGGCAGGGAGGCCGCAATGCGGCCTAAGCCGCGCCTCGAATCCTTCACCAGCCTCGAGGCTTACATCGAGGCTCTGGTGGAGTGGCATCTCGAGCGCCGCTTCGATGCCGCGGACTGTGAGTGGCTGCGCCAGGTTGGCATCGGATGGGAAGGCGAAGCATGAAAGCCTACGTGCGCGCGATCGCCGGCGGCTGGCCCGGCCTGGTACTTTTCATCCTGGTCATGCTGGTGGCTTGGACGCTGGGCGATCGATGAACGATGATAAGGAAATGTTCAAGGAGCGGGCGTGGACGCCGTACCGCGAAGTCATGCGCTACCGGCGTCTGCTCATGCTATCGATCCTGGTCAATCTGATCCTGGCGGCGGCGCTGTTGCGGTGCTTTCGATAACGCGGGGAAATGTCTCATCGATCCACTCGCACAGTTTCAATCCATCGAAGTTGTACTGCGCCGGCGTGATGGACAAATCGATCTCTTCATACACTTCGTCAATGAATCCATCAATGCAGTCATATGCATCGGAAGCGTCCCTCTTGATCAAGTAGACGAGCCCGTCCCTTCGCAGGACACCGACTGGAAGCCTCATCACGTCACCCACGGTCTTGGGCGCAAGGATCTCCAGGATTGCAAATCCCAGTTGATTGTGGGCCTCAATATTTGCATAGAAAGAATCCTTAGACTCCTCAGACCAAATTTCATGGTTGTACCGGCAATAAAGCTCCACCAATTCGTCGAATAACAATTTCAATCCTTCCCCGCCGCCCGCTTCGGCACGGCCTTAATCCGCCGCGACCCGGTGCGCGCCTCGATCACGAGTCCCGCTGCGCGCGTCTTGCCCAGTAGATCCTCGAGCACCCCGATCGGCACGCTCGCCAACTCCAAAAACTTCTCGAGGCCGATCACGGCGACCAGGTCGCGCATGCTGCGCACCCGGCGCTCGCGTTCCCGCGCCGAGAGGTGCAGGCGGTAGACGCGGCCTTCGACGATGCCATCGGCATCCGCCGGCATGCGGTCGAACCAGGATTTTATGGCGCGCTTCAGCACGTCGTAGCGGGCCGTATCGGGCGCCTGCATTTGCATGCGGCGGTCCAGCTCGCCGTACTCGTCGACCATCGCCCTCTGCTGGCGGTCGACGGAAACGGCGACCTCCGCGGGTTTCGGTCCCTCAATCCTGGTAGGGAAATGCGCGGTGGGCGCAGGGGCCTTCAGAGGCCGCCCGCGGCGCGGTGCGGGCTGCGTGGCGCGGGCGGGGGGGCGTCTCATTGGACCGGCTCGCAGGGTCGGGCGGGGTGGTCGAGATCCATTGGTCGGCCAGCAAGCGAAAGGTTCATCCCAGCAAGAACTAAGCGTAGTTCCTTCAACGATATTCTGCCGAAGTCTTTGTTGCGGATTAGATCCTGCTCTGTATACTGCACCAATTCACCTAGAGTTTTAATTCCTAACCGTATGAGAAGGTTCCGCCCACGCACGCCAAGTGGCAAAGTCTCAACTGATTGCCGTCTCCACCCCGGCTTTCGTTTGCCTGCCATAGCGCGTTTCTGCGGCTCAAATGACGTGATCTGCTTCCCACAATGAGGGCATTCCAGATTCACTTCGCTACGCCTCATGCGCCCCTCTGCAGGCCTCGCCGGTACGCGAGCTTCCTGGCCAGGTCGAGGATTGCCCCGTAGTCGACGGTGTGAGCCTCACGGCGGCCTTTCAGGCGGATGGTGAGGCATCGGGGTTCCAGCGAGACGATCAGCGCGTCTGTGCGCTCGTACACGTCAGTTTGCCTTACGACGGGCGAATCGGGGCGGATCTTGGTCATCGTAGTTAGCCTTAGGTATCGTCGTCGCCGTTGAATAACCTGGGTTGACGCTTCGCCCCGGAGTCGCCTTTCTGGCTGCGTTTCGTTTTGCTCGCGGGCTGCCCGAGAAGTATTCCGCCAGATGTTGAGGGAACGGGCGCAATGTGAACGGGGTTGAGCAGATCGCGCGACGCGGCGTGCGAGTCGGGGAATAGAAGTTTGTAGGCCGACTCCAACTCCGGCCAGAACTTGTCAAAGGTCCGTTCCAGCACCCGATCCATAATCCGCCTGTCGGACATGTTGTTGAGTGATTTCACCAACTGCCACAGTCCGAGACGATTCACTCGGGTCCCGTTGAACTGGTTGAGCGGCTGTTGCAGGTCGCCGAAGTCGAGATCAAGCAGGATCGTGCCGACGCGATGGCGCCCCATCCCTTTGATGAGTGCGCCGGCTTCGAAGTGCAGCCACGGAGCAAGCCGGTTCTCCCTGGTGATGCAGATAACCCCTGTGTCCGAAGTTTGTAATTTGCTGATGATTTCTGTGAACCAAATGGTCCCCTTGTCGAGGTCTTGACTGGACACCCAGACTTCCGAGCCCGGGAGCACCGTTTCTAACCACGGCTTGAATTCATCAGCGAATGAACGGCTGGTTTCCCCAGACCAACTAAGGAATGTGGTCATTCAGGCATCATAGCGCCCAAATGGACGTTGGACTATCCCAGCCCTCGTACTGTTCTAACGGGCCCACTCCGACGGCCTAGCCTCGTACTCTTCCACTACAGGCGTGAGCAGTTCCAGTAGACCCTGCTCCCGCGGCTTGAGTTCTCTTTCGGCGGCCGTCACTTCCAACTGGGCCTTAACCCGGGCAATCGCGTACTCGGCTATCGTCAACCTTTTCTCCCGCGTCGGTCCTGCCTGGCGACGTCGATCACCAGAAGTACCAGCACGATCGCGATGATCGCAATCATTACCACTTCCATAGTTCACTCGTCATATAGCCAGTCCTCATAGGCTTTGATCGCTTCATCGAACGTGTAGACCTTCTCTGGCTCTTCCGCCTTCCACCACTTCTCACAGTCCGCATCCGATTCCCAACCACGCTGGTAAAGTCGGTCAATATCGAACGGCTCCGGGCCGCTACCCCATGCTTCCCAACTCATGGCGTCTCCAGCAGCGGCCGGCCGCGGTCCTTGCGCGCCCGGCGGCTTTCTTTGTGGTGCGGTTGGTCGTGGTGGAGGTGGCACCAGGTGCACCAGCACCGAAGATTCAAGTCGTCCATGTTCGCCGGATTGTTATCCGCGTGGGCGATCGTGAGCTTAACCCGGATCTTGCGCGGCAATCCGCGGGCGGATAGCGGCGAGCAGGGCCACCCGTACTGGTTGCGCCACACCTTCGAGCCTTCGCGGATCCAGATCATGTGGTAGCGGCGCCGGCCGCCGAACTGCGGGTCACGCGACTGCCAGGTGTAGGTGAAGATCCAGGCGTGGAGCGGCTTGCGGCAACACTCGCATTCCTCGTGCGCGCGCTTCAGGACGCGCGGGCGGATCTCGGTGCGCCACAGGTGGCCGTAATGCTGGCGGAACTCAGGGGCGATGGGCATGTGCCTTGAATTCTTCGGGGATTTCGTAGGGAATGAAGTTCGGGTTGCCGGTGTTCAATCGGTTCACAAAATCGATCCAGGCGTAGAACGTCCACTTATCGCCGGTCCGGCTGGCGGCGCCGGTGGCATAGCCCAGGATCAGGATCAACTGGTCGTAATCGTTGCGCGACATCTCGAGCTTGATCGTGTCGCCCTTTGCGGTGTATTTCATTCTGGCCGCCATTCTATCGAATGCATCATAAATCCCTGCTCCTGATGGAGCGCCAATTCCTCGAGCGTCGACACCAACCGCAGGATGAGTGACACCGTCGCCATCGACAAGCCCTCGGCCCCCAGCAGCCGCTCCACCAGGGGCGCCACCTCGCCCGCAGTGTAATCGACCGTCTTGTCCTCGGTCCCGATCCGGTAGGAGATCCGCAGCACTTTCATAAGTCCTCTTTCGCCAGAATCACCATAATCGGCATCACCATGCCAGACGGGTCGCTCCCGAACCGAAAGAACCGCTCGTTAGGGTTAGGCTCATCCAGGAACTCAATTTCGATCATGTGGAGGCGATGCTCGGCCAAGGCAAGACCGTGTTTTTCGGCCAGACCTGGGAGCAACTGCTTCAGTCCGTTCTCGTCCGACTCGAGCCTGTACTCGAACTGCACCACGCCGGCGGCATAGCCGCGGATCGCCAGGCGGATCATAGGTTCCCAAGATTCTCACGCCACTCTGGCGTGCGCCCAACAGTCCCTGTCGCGGGGGCGGGCTCATCGACCGTCTGGCACTCCAGAAGCAAGTGCCTACCCTCTACCTGAATGTCCGTCACCCCGTAAGCGTTCATGTGCTGGATGATGGCCTCACGGAGCGCGTTAATAAGATCGGGAGGCATTGGGTACCGATAACTCCCGGTAGCGATAAACCGCAACGTAGTGGCAGGGTGGTTTATTAATTCCATTCGGGTCTCCACGATTGCAATGCGCGTCGATCCAATTCCTCGTCCGGTACCTGCCGGGATTCCGCCCGGCGTTTCGCTCGAATCTCATTCGAGCGTTTCATGTGCGCTTGCTTCCGTCCTGGTTCTTTGTTGAGCCAGCGGTTCTGAGCAGCCCGTCTGCGCTGGCATGCCAGACAATCGCAGCGGGGCTTCACGGTTTCCCTCCTCCCACCGGCGCCGTACCGTCGCCACCCTCCCCCGAGCGTAACGAGGCCGCGGCGCCGGCTTGCGTCCCGTGCGCAAGGTCAGGATGCGTCCAGCCCTGGCCGCTCGCGTACCCGTGGCCGGCGCAGGGGTGCAGTTTCCAGTCTTCGGGCGCGTGGACGCGCTTAGCGGTGCAGGCTGGGCACATTTACAGTTCCTCCGGGGTTAGAATCGATTCTGCCGGGTAGCTCCCGGCACGTTGTACGCGGACCTGGGCGGGGAACCTGTGACCCCCGCTCTCCCGCGATCCTTCACAGGAGGAGCATCTTGAAAACCCTGATATTCGTGTGTCTTGCTTTGTCGGTGTCATCGTCCCAGGTACCACCACCCCATCGGATTGAGAAAAATGATCAGCCCCAAGGCCATCCCGGCAGTTCCAAATCCGGACGCCAGCCTGCGGCGGACGCGACCCCATCTACTCCATTGATCGAGGCTCCGGTAATACAGAAAACAGCCGCTGAAATACATCAACGTCCCACCGAAACCCCGGATTCGGGGATCAATTGGTCGAATTGGGCCCTCGTAGGGGTTGGCATCATAGGAAGCCGGCTCGCGATCAAAACCCTGAACGCGATAAAGGAGCAGGCTCAAATTGCCCGCATCGGCTTGGAGGCGACCCGGGAAGCGGCCAGCGCTGCCACGGCTGGAGCAATTGCGGCAAAGAGGAGCGCGGAATTGGCAGAACGCGCGCTTCATCTGACGGAGCGAGCTGACATCCTCGTCAAGAGAGCGGCGATATCCACCCATCCTCAGTTCACAGGGCATACACAAGTCAAACTCGTGCTCAAGAACTTTGGGAGAACGCGAGGCAATCGTGTGGAGATCAGCAGTAGACTGCTGCTGCCAGGAGTCGAACTGGAAGAGGGAAATTTGCGTTTCGAGGCGGAGATTTGCTATTTCGACGTTTTCGACAAACGCCACCGCACGAAATGCAGCGGAACCTTCATGCCCGCCAGTTGCAGCTTTCGCATCGACGCCAACCAGGAAGCCGACTAACGCGCAAAAAGCGAGGCCCACCGGCACCACCGTCTGTCCGATCAGTTCGTAGTGGTCGCTCATGTGTGGGCTCCTAGGGGTAAAATCGATTCTGCCGGGTCGCTCCCGGTATTCTTTGCGGGCCGGGGCAGGTTGCCTATCCCTCCTGCCCTCCCGCAAACCTGGATAGGAGGAGGAACAATGTCGGCTTACAGCGAAATGCCTGGATG
>Ga0247746_1000040_pt1 | contig 12225 bp, 8 predicted proteins | sample UWRJS079202R5_FD_179940 | JGI IMG/M metagenome (GOLD analysis project Ga0247746, IMG submission 179940) | Soil microbial communities from Arlington Agricultural Research Station in Wisconsin, United States - UWRJ-S079-202R-5 | ecosystem: Environmental > Terrestrial > Soil > Agricultural land... | reverse complement strand
CTGGTCGGTAAGGGCTCGGACTTCGCGGAAGCGATATTGCTCCAAAGCCGACTCGAGTTCGGTGAGATATTGTTTCGGCTCCATCACGGCCTCTCTACCGAGCTAAAATTGGGTAGCGGTCAGCTCAAACTGCGCCGTTATCCTGGCTTACAAGGGCATGTCGAATTCGTTACACAACAATATCGCTGCCATTCCTGACTATTTTCGCGCGCCGAACCATCCCCTCGACGCCAGGCAGCTCCAATGTTCCCGACGCCCCGCCAGTGGCGAAGTGATCGAATTTCTTAATATCGGCAAAATCCAGACCGGTCCGCTCTTCCAGGTCAGCAATCCTGATCTGGGTGGCCGCTACGTCGAAAGCTTCCTCGAAGCCCGGCAGGTTCTGGATATCCTCTTGTCCGAGCACGAACCCAGTGGCTGAAGGGGTGCCATCGCGTCTAATCAGGACGCATATTTTCCAAAACTGCAACGGACACCGGACCGAATAGTTCATTCGATCATTTTTGTATATCGGATCGTTCGCCGCGAACAGCGGCCCGGTGATGACGATCAATCGTCTGCGTTCTTTCTTCGCGTGTTGCTCCAAGAGAAATTGCTCCAGTCCCTGCCAACGGTCCTTGCCTTGATTGAAGGGGGAAGCCTGCAGCGAGCAATTGGTAAAGTGGAACGTGTCGTTGTTCGCCAAGGTCGCGCTGGCGACGTCGTCGCCCCAAGCGGTGTCTTGGCGCCGGGTCAAGTGCCCGCGATCAATTCCTCGCTCGAAGGCTTCCTGCCCGATTTGCTCCGATCTCAAGATGCGAGGATCCGTGTACCAACGGTCCCCCCGACGTTTTCCGATATCAGGACGGTGGTCGCCATCGACATTTGCCGCCGAAAACCAGGCGGTGCGACGCCGTTTATTCATATAGACGCTGTAATGATAGTAAGCGAGTTCGAACGGGTCGCCGTTCTTCTGCGCATCGGGTCGCACGCGTGCAGTGTCTTGCTCCATCGCCTTGCTGACGCGAGGCAGCGGCACGTCGACGGTCTCGAGGAAGCTTGGATCGTATCCCGGCCGATTGCCATAGTCCGGATCGACGACGACGGCTTCTTCCGCCTGTGGAGGCGCTGTGGTACTGGCCGAGTCTTCGGCCCCCTCCACGGAACGCCAGGCCGGTGCCCAGTCGTTAGTCGGTGAAAGTGTTCCCTCGAAATTCAGTCGCGGTGCGACGCGGCTGTCCCGCGCCAGTTCGTGCATCGGCACCGCATAGTTGGCCTTGAGATACTCGCCAGCAAAGTGCAGCGCGACGACTTCTCCTGTGTCGACTTCGATGACTGCGGATCCGGAGTTTCCTCCTAGCGTCGAAGCATCGTGGGTCAGGGCATTGACGGCATTTTCGAAGCTTTGAACTCTGGCGCGCGCGCGAATAACGCCCGGCTGCAGCCGTTTTACGTTGTATACTTTGTTGAAGATGCGGTCCTGAAGCGCGACATCGTTTCGCTCGTCCCTGGCCGGATAGCCGATCACAACGACATTGTGGTCGAGCAGTTCTTCCGGTGATTTGACCGACAATCTAAGCATACGATCTGTCGGTAGATCGTCGACTCTCAGGAGAGCCATGTCCCAATAGGGGTGGATCATTTCCACAGCGCGAACCGACAAAAAGGCGGCGCTTTCGTCATCGGGGGCATCGATCTGTCGTTTGAAATCGATCGCCGCATCACCGGCGCGATATCGAATGGTGAGCCCAATTCCTTGAGAGAATAGCTGGGCAACGTGCCGATTTGTTGCAATCAGGCCTCGTCCCACCACAAATCCTGTTCCCGCATACGGCAATATCGGAGAGCTCGGTACTTCAACACGTCCTATTAGAGGAAGAAGTGGAGCAATCCGTTTCTTAATAACGTCGTCGTTGAGGTTAGCCCACGGACCGTCAAGATCGTCGTACGAATCGCCGCGGACAAATACCGCCGGCCGATTTCTTGGAAGCACAATTGCCTCCAAGCCGAACATTTCGCTCGGCGTGATTTCCTGGACGCGATCCTCTGCCAGTTTTTGCAATCCCGATTCTGCTGCAGCGATATTGTTAGGTCCCAAGCTTTCGAATCCCTCGCGATCGATTGCTTCGTCGGTCGGTCGCGACACTGCCTCGATGGCGTTGCCTGGCGCAATTTGAGTCAGCAAACTTCTTAGACGCAGGAATTTTTCGGCTCGTTCCATATGATCACCCTGGTATTTTTCCAGATCGACTAAAATCCTCCCAAAAATATAGATGGCTCGGATTCTGTGCCGAACGTATCGCGCTGCAAGGGGCTTGCGGCAATACGGCGTTTTGGTTGAATCAAGGTTCCTGTTTGTGCTGGTGCAATGACACCACCGCTCGCTGACGCTCAACCGATGACAAGGTGGACGATGACAGCAGCAACGTCGGAATTTCAACGGGCGAAGTTGAAGGCGCTTCTGGCCGAATACGATAGTGATCAGCACGGTCCGCTGTTCGCTGTCAGTGATGAAGGAAGCGCGGGCCCGGTCATTCTCGACGCGGCGCTCTCGTCGGCGAAAGCGGCCGCTGGCGCTTCAAGCCCCTCTCGACTTGGTGTCATCCTTGATGGCGAACGGATGACCAGCGCCGGCGAGGTACCGATTGGCCCGCCCGAATACGGTGCGCTTTCAGCCGGGGCTGCTGGACGGCTTCTCCTGACGACCAACGTTGGCACTCGCGTCAACGTCCGGCTGACCGGGCAATTGCCTGAGTTTCCGGCACTGGAAAAGTCCGCCGAACCTGTCATCACTATGTTTCATCAATTTCTCGACACCCCCGACCACCGACCGCGACCTCTGACAATCCGGCTGCAGGTCGACCCAGGGGCGGACTGCACGCGCCTCGCTGCTCTCGCGAGGAAATTGGATGAGGCCCGAAAAAAGGGCGAGATTGGTCCTCCCGATGCCCATCAGCTATCGGTCCTCATTTGCTTCAACGAAGAGATCGCCACCGACGCGCAACTAGAGCAAATCGAGGTCGTTATCGCGGCGGCCGCCGACCTCGGATTTCCGGAGGTCGCGATTGACGGCGCGCAACTTCCTTACGCGCGCCGACGATGGGGCGCTCAAGGGCTGCTCAATGTCCTCAGCATTCCGGCATCGAACCGGTTGCTAAAATTCGCGGCTGCGCGCGGTGTCCGCTTGCGGCCGCGATACCAAGTCGACGTGAACTCGGCAGCGCGGACAATCTGGACGGGACTGGAGGCGGCTCGAGTCAACGGATTTGACGCCGGCAAATACGGCCTACTTCCTCTCACGCTCGAAGAGCAAGCCCAGGTGATCGAGCTAATAACTCGATGGACGAGCGGCTGGACAGCAATCCCGGCGTTCTACGTAGATACGCCCTTGGTAACCGCGACAGAAGTGTTCGACGTGGGGCAATGCGAAATGGCGGCCCGCCGATGGCTGAAGGCTGTCCGGGGGGCCGGGGCGACAACGGTTCTGTTTGACGCCCCGGACCGCGTGAACCCACGCAGACTGGTGCACGGAAGCGATAGCCCCGACGGGGTGCTCAATCTCGACCAGATCGAAGCACTTCGCGACTATAGCGAACTGCTGGGAGTCAAGATCCTGTGGTCGGGGGGTATCACCGCGGCGCAGGCTTTCGAACTGGCACGACGACGGGTGTTTGGCATTTTCAGCACGTCGAGCGCCGCCGCGAAAATTGCCGTCACAGCCCAGTTCCAACAGGACCCACGGTTGGCAGCCGAAAACGAGCCGACCGAGTTCGGAGTGCGGCGCATGCACGCGATCATTCAGGGCGGATTTCTGTCCAGCAGAATGCACGAGTCGCACAAGGACCTTGCCAGCAAGCTGGAGACGTCCACCACAAGCCTGATTGCGAGCGGAGGCGAGGCCGCAAAGTCTCAGGCTGCGCTGGAGACGTTGAATGAGTTGCTGGTGCACGGCTGGCGGCACCTTTTTGGCGCCGTGGACGACACGAAGCCCCGGCTTGCCAGGCGCAACGGACGCGCGCTGCGGCCCGTACCTGCAGATTCGGTTCGGGTTTTCCGAGGCCGCAAGAATGCGGGCGTTCGGCGGCACACATTCGTCGAGCGGCTCGGACAGCTCTTCATGCCGTTTACAGTCCAAATGCAACGGCAATACGGACTAACGGCCTATCTTCCGGCCGTCCTGCCTGAGTTGAAGGAAAGCTCGATCCCGGACGAGGTTGCCCTGGTCTTTTACCGCACACAGGAGTGCTACCACGAAGCGAAACGGAGCGTCGGAGGCCGGGCATACAGCGAACTGCATGAGTTGGTTTTCGACATGGCTGCCAGCCGAAGCGGGTTTCCTGAATTGCTTACGCCAAACGAGATTACGCCTGACCAGCCCTATCATCTCTTCGAGCCGTCCATTGATTGGCAGACCGGGTATTGCCGCCTGTTTGTTGGAATCCGGAAGGTTGAGGTAGCGGCCGCCGCCTTTCTGGCGGGCGTGGCAAAGGCCGCCCGGGGTGTGCAGGCAAATCCACAGTCACTCGATGCAGCCATCTTCTCCGCGACCAGTGATTGGGTGGTTTGGTGGGACCATTCGCCGACGGCGATCGCCACAGGCCCGGCGCATCATTTCGAGGCTGTAGCCAATCTTGTGCACGCGTCGGCGGCTCGCCGCCTGCGCGTACCGGCAAGCCTGCTTGAGCCGTACGCGGGGCTTTCGCTGAATGCTCAAACTGACTTCGTTAACCTGCAATTTTCCCGCGTGTAACTGCAGCGTGGTGATCGCACACCAAAGATCGGAAAAGCCGAGGGGAGTGACATCAATGGGAAGAATGGAGAAACCGAATTTGCTGCGCAACACGCGCGTATACCTTTCGGGTCCAATGGATTTCGTCGCGTCGCGAGAGGCTGAGAAGAAATTCGGCTGGCGCAACCGTGTCAGCGAATTTCTCCAGGAGTTTGGAGTCACGGTGTTCGATCCCTGGTTCAAGCCGGAAATACAGGGTGTGAAGGAGTACGGACGAGAGGATGAAACAACAGCCAAGGTTCGGGCCCAATGGAGTTTTGACCCCTCGGAGAAGGGTGCGAATGCCCGGGCCAGCTGCGCTGACCATTTCTGGCCCGCGCTGCACATGGACCTGCGCATGGTTGATACAAGCGACTTCATCGTCGCGTACGTCCCAACCAACGTCTATAGCGTTGGGACGCCGCACGAGATCATTCTTTGTCGATCGGAGCGCAAGCCTGTGCTGTTCGTCAGTCCACCGGTAAAGTTTCCGGCGCTCGCCCGCTTGCAGAACCATTTGGCAAAAAAGGGGGATAGCGAAGGTTCTAGGATGCTTAAGGACCTTGAAGTGCAGATTCCGATCAAAGAAAACCCGGACGGTTCTCCGAGCCTTTGGTATATGCCGCTGATCGGTGGCGAGCATTTCTTTGATGGTTTCGGCTTTGCGCTATACAGGGACCGCTTCAACTGGCAGCGCGTCGACATGGACGATCGCGAAGATGCGGAGCCGCCACAGAAACCGCTCCTGCCTTTCCTAGAAAGCTTGAACCAAAAGCTTCCTTTGAAATGGGACCGCAACCAAAAAAAATTCGGACCCAATGACGATTGGCTGCTCTGGAAGCTCGATCAAGGAACGGCGGCTGGAGCACAACTCGAGGGGGTTAATCAGCGCGAGTAGGTTGGAGTTTCTGAAAAATGCGAGCCTACAACAAGATCGGTCCTCTTTCTGCGCATGCAATCGCTGGCGCCTACGTCGTGCTGCTTGGCATCGACATGGAGGAGGCTGCCAGCGACGGCGTGCTCGGCTTTGGGATTGAGCGGATCGAGCACGGCCACGGCAACTCACGTGCGTGGTTGCAGGCGCTTAAGGTATTCCCTGACGTGTCCACAGAAGAAGGCATGGTGTCGACCGAGCGCCACCCGATCCAGGGATTTTTCTGGGGCGATTTCACGACCCGCTACGGTCACGAGTACACCTACAGGGTCGTGGCGATGCGGGGGGAGCCCGGTGCGCTGCAACCATCTGAAACTGTCGAGATACGAATCGGGACGGAGAAAGAGGATGAGGGGCGGCATGCGATCTACTTCAATCGCGGCGTTGCCGGTTCGCAGGCCTATGTCAGAAAATTCGGAGATCGCCGTCCATCCGAAGTACCCGGTCGTGCGGCGTTCCAGTGGCTCTCGCGTGGCCTTTTTCGAGCCATGCTCGATTTCATCCACAGAGCGAATGGGCCTGATTGGGGCCTTCGTGTCGCCGCCTACGAGCTCCAGCAAGGGGCTGTGCTGAACGCGCTTAGAGAAGCTGCGGCCTCAGGAGCGGATGTGAAGATTGTTTTCGACGCGCGGGTAAAAACAGGCGGACCGGCTGACGCCAATTGGGAGGCAATTCGCAAAGCGAGAATTGAAGATCTCGTGACTCCGCGCACCCAAAGTCGCAGTGCTATTTCTCATAACAAGTTCATTGTCCTGCTTCACAATGGAGAGCCGGTCGAGGTCTGGACGGGATCGACGAACTTTACAGACGGAGGCATTTTCGGTCACTCCAATTGCGGTCACCTTGTAAGAGACCAGGATGTCGCCACCAAGTACTTAAGGTACTGGGAGGAGTTGCATGAAGATCCGGAGATGAAAGAAATCCGGCCTTGGAATGAGGAGATATTCCCCATCCCCGACGGCTCGCCTCCGGTGGGCACAGGCGCGGCGTTTAGTCCGCGGTCCAATCTGGATCTTTTGGAATGGTATGCGCGCCTGATGGATGAGGCGAATACTGCGGTCTTTCTCACCGCAGCGTTTGGCGTCAACGACCTATTTGAAGAAGTCCTCGAGCATCCTAAGCCTTATCTGCGTTACGTTCTCCTGGAAAGCGCAGATAGGGACATGGACCTTCTCAACGGATCTCCACTCAACGAAGTGGCGGTTGCCAACATCCTGCCTCGCAACGAGTTCGAACGATGGATGGCGGAGCACCTCACCGGGTTGAACGCTCACGTCAAATATGTTCACACGAAATACATGATTGTTGATCCACTTGGGGAGGATCCCCTGATCATCACTGGTTCGGCAAATTTCAGCGACGCATCGACGCGCAAGAACGACGAAAATATGTTGATTATCCGAGGAGACAGGCGAGTTGCGGACATTTATTTGTCTGAATTCATGCGTCTCTTTAATCACTTCCAGTTTCGCGGACTTGCCCGTGCGCGAGCCGCGACCGGTCCAGAGAGCGCACGATCATTTCTCGTCCCGAACGACTCGTGGAAAACCCGCTATTACGAGCCTGGCACTCCAAAATATCTGGAGAGACTCTACTTTTCCGGTCATCCTTAGCCGGACACTGCAATCTGCGAGCCTAAATTCCGAAAACGGTTAGGATAGGAGCTGACTGGAATCGATACGGACAATGTCAACCGTTCCCGCTTTCCGCGCTATCTGGACCATTTGCGCGGTACCACCCGGCGCGTCACCTATGGCCTTGCCGTCCCACAGTGCAATCAAAGTGATCTTTTTGGCGCCGCGCGTCTGAGCCATCTCAAGCACCCAGCTGTTTCCGCGTTCCCAAGGATTGATGCCGCTGCCTTCCAGCCATCGCGGCAACCCTTCCTGGTTGCTGAGCTGGAGAATCGGGCGCCGACCAATCAGCTCAAGGTACCGCGAGGGCCAGTTATCGATATCGCCGAAGGCGAAACGGGCATAGATGTCCTTGGGCATCGGTAGGCACACAATGCTGTCAATCCCGAGCTCCGAGCAAACTTCATGGCAGAGTATGTCGCTCCCGGGAGCTGCGGACGTCAAAACCTCAATACGCCTCCAACCGTTTTTCGCCTTCGATAACGCTTCACGGATCAGATTGCGCGCCTGAGGTTCGCGATCGTGGGGGAAACGGAGCGCGGCGCGGCCAGCCTTGTCGATGCGATGACCCACAAAAATGACCACGTGCAGGTCGCCAATGTCGTCAACCTCGGGCCGCACAATGAGTGTGTCGATTGTCGAAATGACCTTGTTTGCGAGTTCGACTTTGTAGCCGAGCTTTGTGAAGAGCTCCAACTGTCCTCGCGCGGCATTCCAGGCGAAGAACCCATTTTTTGGAACCGCTTCTCTATAGGCTTCGATCACCCGGCTTGGGCGCTCCTCGCCCAGAAACAGAAGGTCCGCGGCGCTGATTTCGGCCCATACGCGGTTCTGGTCATTGCGGGACATCCGAGCGAGCGCCGCCTCGATCGCCTGAGATACGATGGGATGAAGCGCCGCAAGTTGTCGGTTCAGTTCCGCCCGATAGATCAGCGCTTGATCGATGTTATCGAACGTGTCCTGCCACATCTCCTCTTTCGACAGATCCAACGCTATCGTCCCTTGTTGTAGTGCCGCGAGTCCCGACCAGTAGTGATTCAGATCGAAAAGATAGGCCGTTCGGTAAGCCTCGTAGGCTTTGCGCAGCCTCCTGTTGGTGGCCGCACCTCGGCGCTCGACAACACTATTCAATTTGTCCCACTCCAGTCGCCACAGCGTCTTCTCGTTGCGTCCCTCCAAGGTGAGAGCCTCGACACGTTGGTCGGCCGAGGCTTTCTCGCTGTTTCGGACGCGGACGATAGCTTGGTTCGAGGCTTCTAACAGTTCGGGCTTCTGCGTCTTTCGGTATAGCCGCTCGTAAATATTCCCGAGGGCGAGATTGGCAGCGATGTCATCGGGATCGTTGGCGCGGATTCGCTCCCAGGTGTCCTGCGCGCCCTCGTAATCTGTCAGATCCCACAGCGCTTTTCCCACCAGCCGCAGCGCCGGCCACTGAAAACGTTGGCCGTCCAACTCTGACGCCAGCAGACGTAACCAGCCTGCAGATTTCGCTACACGAGCGCGCGCTACCTCCTCGGTGAAGTCGGTTGGAATCGCCTTCACAGTCGCCGGATCGATTTCGTGCAGCGCCGGGAGCATCTTGAACACAGGACTATCAGTCTCGCGGTCGCTTACCAGCGTCGCTCTGATTGCAGATGCTAAGGCAGTGCGCGCCGCGGCCGCATCACCAATATTGTAAGGCACGTATCGGTCAGTCAGCACGTCGAATGGGGTCGCATCTAATACCGGGTCACCTTTGATCAGCACGGTGCGCCGCTTCCGCAACGCATGCCTGATGCCAAGCTCATAGAAAACGTTGGCGTTATGTACGGTGATATCGCAGACTACCAGATCGGCCTCGATAATGAGGGAGAACATATCCTCGCGGACATTGCCCGCGTCGATGATCTCGCCGGTTGTTCCCCCGCCGAGCCCGGCGTCCTTGAGCGCGGGAGCAATCAAGCGCTCGTGGACTTGCTCGAAGTCAATCGCAGTGCCGGCGGCATCTGTCTTCTTGCCGAAGGGACGGATAACAAAAGCCCGCTGCATCTTCGTCCCGCTGTCCTTTCAGCAGATCTCACGTCAGGGCGGAAGAGTTTGTGCCAACAGCCTGTTGAAGGATCACCGACAACGTCGAGATGGATTGCTCCTCGAATCCAGCGCGCCTGGCCAGATCTCGAAATCTGGCGGTCGCGTCGCTTCCCGGACGTGGCGCTCCTTCCCAGACCAATATCGCGATCAAACGGTGCGCTCTATCGGGATGCGCAGTGCGCGCAAGCGCTTGCGCTTCGCGAACGATTGTCTCGTTTGCGGCCGCGTAGGCGGCGTCGCCGCCAGTAGCAATGTCGAGCACGAGAAGATCGCCGGCCGCGGCCGTGGCGGCGATCTGTTGATCATACAGCGAACCCCAGTTGCCGGGACGGTCAACAACCGAGGTCTCCCGGAATCGTTCGGGTGCGAAGGGCAGCACGACGCGTCGCCGCAGACCAAGCTGCTTGGCTTGCTCCAGAGCAACGAGATCAGCGCCGCAAGCGGCTGAACAGACAAGTGCGACGGCATGCATCTCGCAAAGGGCTTTGTAAATGCGTCGCCCAACTTCTTGGACATTCCCGAGAGGGAATCGCGGCACCTGCGCGTCTGGCAGATCAATCCTGCGTCCAGCAAGCGCGACCACAGCAGTGTCCGCCATTTTCATCTTTCACCTCGCCGCCATTGCACCAAATGAATTGAACCGCGACAGAATGGGTGGAAGGCAACCTTAACATTTGCTGACCGCAATCTTGTCGATTTGGCCTACCATCACTCTGGGAAGTCCTTGCTTGCGCCTTGCGAGGTATGGAAACACCTTTGCCCGTCCGATTGGTCAAAATGTTCGTGATCAACGGGTCTCAGGTTGGTGGGTGGCAACCATTCGCATGCCAGCCAGGTGCGGATTTGGTATGCTTCCTATTGTGCAAGCAGATGGCGTTGCCATCGCGACGAAGCTCGACTGAAGGGTCATCGCTTCCCGAATTGAATCCTTGTCACGCGCAGAAACTGAAAAGTTTGAAGCAGTGCCAGGAGGGAATCATGAAGCTGTCGCTACTCGGCATGGTCGGTTGCCAGCCAAATGCATCCGTGAAGCAGTTCATAAACAAGAATTCACATGGCCTGCTGATAGCGTTTGGGTCGGTGATATCTTTGTTTTTGATTGTCGATCCGGCCGCAGCCGATCCCTATAAATGGTGCGCTAATTACAGGAACGGCGGCAGTAATTGTGGTTTCACCACTTTTGAGCAATGCCAAGCAACGGTCAGCGGAGTAGGCGGGTTCTGCGGGCCAAATCAGTTCTACACCGGGCCTGACAAAACGTCCGCCCAGCGCTCACCGAGGCAAGTCCAGCGCAAACCTCCTGCAGAGTATCGCACTCAAGAACATCGTGCTCAGGAGCGTCGGACTACAGATACGCCTGCTCCAGAGCGGCGTGGTCCAGAAGATCGTTTCCAGTAATGCGCGCCTATTCGATGGGGTGGGCGCCGGGACAACGTCTTCCGCTGAGCCATTCAGGCGAACCACTTTGAATCGGCTCGCAGCGGCGATAATTATTGCCCAAAATTGTCCGGTGTTGGCGGTGGGCCGGCTGTCAGTGGTGCGGTCGGCGGCGCGCTGGCGACAGGCTCGGGCGGCTTGACCTTGGGCTGCGAGTCTTTTGCGATTTTTGAGTCGTCTTTCTTCGGCTTCTGATTTCTGGCTTTGGTGGATTTTTTCGTGGAATTACTTTCCGCTGCGCCATGGCTTCGTTGGTATTGTTCGCTTTGCTGGCTTCTTCTGTACGAATCGTCTAGCAGAACACCGCCAATCCCTCCAATACCAATGCCGATTCGCACTTGGGCCTTTGCTGCGTGAGACGCGAGGCCACAAGTGAGCGTGAGCACAAACACCGCTACGATTCGAAAAACGAACCGCGTCGCCAATGGTTGAGTTTGACGGTGCAACGCGAACATCGTTCGCACCTGTCGTTCGTATAAATCCGGCGGGCAGTATACGCCAACTAGGCGGCCGGATGTGCGTCGCAATTCCGTGATCGTCAGGCATAGCGCAAGCACTACTCCACTACCTTTTTCGATCACTATTACGGGAACTGACCTGCGGTAGTTATTTCTAATGCTGCCCGACATATTGGCGAACGGGGCCAACGCGTTCACCGGGTCCAGTGTGAACTAGCTAATAGTGATTTAACTCGCCCAGCGATAAGGTTTGTTGCCTTTCAGGGACCCGAGGGGCCATGGGTACGATTTTCATAAATTACCGTCGAGAAGATTCGATCAGCACGGCTGGTCGATTGTACGATCGATTGTCACAAACATTCGGACGAAAAAATATATTCATGGATGTCGACCACATTCCGGCCGGCGTCGATTTCGTGGCCCATCTGAACACCCAAGTCGCTGCGTGCAATATTATTCTGGTGGTTATTGGCCCTCACTGGCTGGAAGCAAAAGATGAGAACGGCGGGCGACGGCTTGATAATCCGGACGACTTCGTTGTCATCGAGATCGCAACGGCACTTGCCCGCAACATTCGTGTCATTCCTGTCTTAGTCGATGGGGCCCGCATGCCGAAGGCGGGCGAACTACCTGGTTCTCTCAAAGCGCTCGCGCGCCGCCAGGCGGTTGAGGTCCGCCAACTTCATTTTGGCCGGGATGCCGAGGCACTGATCGAACGAGTAAATGAGGCCCTGGGTGGTGAGTTCGTCTGGCAGCGTCCGTGGCGGTTGAAAGCGGGCGTGGGCGCCGTTGCGGCAGTACTGCTGCTGCTGGCCGGCTGGATTGGGTTCTCTTCCATAGACTTTTCGGGGTCGACTCCCTCAGCGGAGACGCAACAGGAGGTCAAGTCGGATCTGGACCGTCAAGTAAAGGCGGCGACGGCTGAAACGCAAGGGAAGCGCAACG
>Ga0247746_1000037_pt1 | contig 12464 bp, 15 predicted proteins | sample UWRJS079202R5_FD_179940 | JGI IMG/M metagenome (GOLD analysis project Ga0247746, IMG submission 179940) | Soil microbial communities from Arlington Agricultural Research Station in Wisconsin, United States - UWRJ-S079-202R-5 | ecosystem: Environmental > Terrestrial > Soil > Agricultural land... | reverse complement strand
GCGGGTCGAACATCACCGCATCCTCGACGGGCAAGATCGTTTCGCCCGCGACGACATCCACGGGCACCACTTCGCCGTGGCCCCGTCCGTAGACGCGCGTGCGCAGCTGCGAGACATCCTGGCTCTCGGCGATCGGGGGATCGTTCAGGAACGGATGGCCGGCATCGATCGGATCACACGGGTCCTCGAGCAGCTCGAGGAACAAGAACGCGATGCCCTCCTCGAACTTGTAATAGCCACCAATCAAGTTGGCCATCTGCGCGAAGGCCGCGCTCATGCCCTCGGTGCCGTCGAGAAAGATGTCGACCAGCGGCAGGCCCGCTTCAATGCCGGCGGTCGAGAGGTCGGGCGCGTAGGTCGTGATCAGTTCGATCGCGACGGCGGTCGCCGAGACCCGGTTCCAGACGCCGAAGGGGCGGCGCCGGTTCGCGAGCGCGGTGTCATCGATGGCCGCGCACTCCCACGCGACGGTCGAGGGCCGGCCGACGTAGCTGATGGCCACCGTCTGCAGCGTGCCGGAGAAGAGCACGATCGGAAAGTCGGCGTCGAGCGTCACGACCAGCTTCTGATTCGGCTGCGGGGCCGTGGGGCCGTAGTACGTGAACCCGCAGGTATTCGGCGCGTCGTTGAGGATGTCGGAGATCCGCAAGTTGCCGACCTTGACCGCGCCCGTGATCCGCACGCCCGAGAGATAGATCCCGACCTTGGTCGCGCGGATCGGACTCAGCGCCGCCGGCAGGTAGTTCAGCCTGAAGTTGTTCAGGCGCGCGGTGCCGAGGACGGCGGGCTGCATCGGCATCAGCTCGCCCCGAACTGCTGGCCTCTCATGGCCGCTCGCATAATCTCGTCGCTCACCTGGCGGGCGACGTCGGCGGCCGTGCCGTTCACGTGAATCGCGATGTGCTGCACGACGCCGGCCCGCCCGTTCGGGACGATGCCGCCGCTCGTCGAGGGCACGAAGAGTTCAGGCCCGCGCTCGCCGACCATGTAGGGCTGGCCGCTGGTGACCGGCCCGCCCGCCGCGCGCGCGAAGATCGGCGGCGCCACGTAGATCGGCGCCTGCATGCCGCTGGGCCGGCCGCCGACCGCCTGCGCGTTGGCGACCACGTCGACCGCCTGGTTGGCGTTGATCTGCTGGATGGCCAGCTGCACCGCGCGCGCGGCCCCGACGGCTTGCTCCTGCACGGCGTTGAGGGCCTTCGATGCGGCCGCGACGATAGCGTCGGATTCGCGAGCGGCATCGGCCATGACCAGCCGGGTGTACTCGCCCAGCAGCGCCGGGATCCCTTGGTACTTAGCGATCTTGGCTGCGGCAGCTTCGTTCACCTTTTGGATCTGGTAGGACGTGCTGTCCATGGTCGACCGTTTGATGAAGTCGGTTTCCGCCGCTTGCATCCGTTCGATCTCGGCACTGGCCCGGCCCTGCGCTTCAATTTCCTTCTGTGATTCCTCTTGCTTCAACTTGCTGAGGCCCAGTACGCCCTGCTCTTGCTGACCGCGCGTGTCCTTCTCGATCTTGGCGACCTCCTTCAGCAGATCCGCGTACGCCTTCGCGTCCTTCTCCCGCTCGGCCGCTAGCTTCGCGTTGGTCTCGATCGACACCTTTAGTTGGTCGTCGAGTTCGCCCTCGATGCGCTTAATGTCGTCGGCCGATAGCGCCACATTCTTGAAGGCGCCGGCCACGTCGAGCGCGATCGGTGGGAGTTTCGCCAGCGCCCCCCGGATGCCATCGGGATCGTTGAGGCGCCCCTCCATCTCGAGCAGCACGGAGTTCGCCACACCGAAATGCTCGGGATTGAATGTCGACAGAAAATCCCCGAGGGCAAAGCCGGACTGTTCGAGCGCCAAGACGAAGGCGCCGCCCCAGGTGATGCTCTGCGCCTTCGCGCGGCCCAGCGCATCCCCGACGCGATCGAGCGACTTGATCGTCGCGTCGGCCATCACCGGGGCCTGGTTGGCGACGCCCTCCATGCCCGACTTGATGGCGGGCAGGATTTCTTTCCAGGTCTTGCCGAAGACGCCCGCCGCCGCCGCGGCCTGCTCGGTCGGGTCCTTGATGCTCTCGATCGCGGTCGCCAGCGTGATCAGTTGTTGATAGGGTCCCTGTTGCTTCAGTTGCTCCAGATTGATCCCGAGCTTCTTGATCGCGCCCGCGGCGCCAGACGAATCATCCCCGAGCCGCTGCTGCAGGTTCTGCACCGCCGAGATCATCGCGTCCATCGACGAGCCCGACTGCCCGGCGACGTAGCTCAGGCGCTGCACTTCCTCGGTCGTCAAGCCGGTCTGGTCGGCCATCTTCTGCACGTGGTCGCCGACGTTGAGCACCTCCCGACCAAAGGCGACCAGTGCGCCGACCGTGAACATCCCGGCGAGCTGGCCGGCAATGCCGCCGAGCGCGCTCTGGAGCGCGCTGCTGCCTTCCGCCACTTTCTTCGTCGACTCCCCGAGCCGCAGCATTTCCTCAGACGCGCCGCGCGCCCGATCCGCGAGATTCTGGATGTTGGTCGGGACGTTCTGCCCGAGCGCCTTCAGCTTGTCGACGGCTTCCTGCGCCGTACTTCCGAGCCGCTGCAGTTCGTTGTAGGTCAGCTTCGTGACGCCGCCCAAACGCTCGACGCCCTCGGCCGCGATGGTCGCCGCCTGCATGATGGACACGCCAGAGATGGACTTCTCCATCGCGGACAGCGAGTTACCTACCTTCTTCGCGCTGCCCTCGAAGGAGACGAGCTTCGTCTCGGCGGCGATGACGGCCGTCGAGAACGCGGCGAAGTCGGCTTGAAAGGTGGCGGTGATGGGCATCTACGTGTCCTTGCGCTCGGCGGCCTTTGCTTCCTGCGTCAACATGTCGACCAGCACCTCGTAGTCGTCGCGACTCAGCGCGCGAACCCACTCGACGCGCCAGCTGCAGCGTCGGGCGATGGCGAGGTCGCTGGCGATCGACTCTCGCCATCCCGGTCGTTTTTTCGGGCGAGCCGGGCGGTCTCACAGGCGAGGTCGTGGGCATCGACGGCCGCCACGATCTCCTGGTAGGTGTCGAGGTCGAGGCCGTCGATCGCCGACTCGCTGACGGGCTCGGGCCGGCCATCGGTGCCTTGCAGCGACCAGCCGATGACGTACTCGACGACCTTCGTGAGGCCGACCTTTTCCGGGTCCAGCTTCGTCGGCTGGCCGGCGTGCATCTCTTTCACCAGCGAGGCAAAGATCCGGCGGGCCTCGCCGGCGTTGAGTTCTTTCTTGACGTCGATCCACTCGCCGCCGCTCAGGGCGAGGCGCACGACATCCCCCTGCACAAACCGACAGCGCCGTTCCTTGATCCCCATACACGTCCCCTCATTGCTCGGGCTGGCCGAGCACGGCATAGAGCGCATCGCCCACGAGGTCGAGCGACTCCACGCCCCAACACCACAGGCCCTTGTCGCGAAAGGCCGTGAACAACAGCGGCCGCTGGCGGCACTGGAATGCATCCGCCCGTGTCACGCGCGCCGCTAGGAGCCAGACCGGGGCTTTGTTCGGCTCGTCCTGTTTCGTGATCGTCCAGGCGCCGAGTTCGGCCGCCGGGCGAGACCTGAAGAGCACGGCCCCGGCCTCCCCGCGCACGGTGACCCGGTGCGAGACGCGCCGCACCCGGCCTGACGTGGGCCGAGCCGTGCTCGGGGTCCACGACAGCGTGCCGCTGTTCCCGGTAAACGTCCGGTCGCGGAACACCGCGCTAGGCGGCGGGCGCCTGCGCGGCCGGCGCGCTGTGCCGTGTCTGCCGAGCGCCGAAGACGGCGACGCCGGTCGCCATCGTCCACGGGCCGGCCGCCATCCACGTGCCGCTGACCGTCGGCGCGCCATCGACCTTGCAGTCGAGATCGGCGTCGAGGTACGCCAAGCCGCTGAACTTGAAGGTGGGCTCGGTGTCGTTCGGGGTGAGTTCGAGCATGCCGGGCGTATCGGCGAGCGCGGCTTCAAAGAGGGTCACATCAGCAGAATTCCAAAATCCGCCCACGGTGCCCTGGACATTTGGGAGACCCGGCACATAGACGCGGTTGGGGTCGCCGAAGCATGAGACGTCCTGCTTGTCGGTCTTCCAACTGATGGTGAAGGCGTTGATCGAGATGATCTCGGTCGGGGTGGTCGCGGCCGGGTCGTACTTCACCAAGCCGTTGCGGCCAGAAAGAATCGCCATGTGTTCGTCTCCTCTTAGGTTGCCGGTTGACTGGGTAACACCACGACGCCCTGGGATCGCGTGCGGGCCACGGTGACGGTGGGTTCGCGAGTGGCGGTCACGCGGTAGCGGCCACCGCGGCGTTTCCAAACGATGGTGCGGTCGCGTTCGTCGACTTCGGTGCCGCGGACGAATTCCTCGCGGAACATCGCGGACACCTGGAAGCCAGGCACGTCCAGCGTGCCGTCCTCGAGCAGCTCGTCGATGCGAGCCGCGGCTGCGGCACACGCGCTCGTCGGCCCGGCGCCCTTCAGCACGCGCGCTTCGATGAGGAACAGCGCGTCTTCGATGACCCGGCCCTCAAACAGCACCGACTGGTCGGTCGCGAGGATCTGCGAGACGACCACGAACCGCGTCGCGCCCTCGGGCCCCATGTCCTCGTGGACGTTGTCCGGCACGAGCGCCAGCAGCGCGGTGTCGGCGCCCAGCTTCGCGATCAGCGCGTTCGCGATGGCCGAGGAATCAGGCCGTGACACTGCCGGTCACCAGGAGTCCTTCCCGCTCGAGCATGGCGACGAGGTGGCGATTCATCTGCGTCCGCACGCGGATCGCCGTGGGCACGACCACATGCCCGGCCGGCCGCGGGCCGCCCCACATGGCGCCGCGAGACGCCCCCTTCGCGGTATGCCGCGCCATCGTGCCGTGTTCAAACCACCAGGCATGGGGCGACGCGCTGACGATCCGATACGCCACGCCATACCGCCCCGCAGATTGCTCCTGCCGTTTCAGCCCGCGTTGCAGGTTGCCGGAGATGACGTGGCCGGCGTAGTCCGAGGCGATCGTGGCCAAGGCCTCGTCGGCGGCGGCGCGGACGATGCCCTGCGCCTCGCCCGTCAGGCGGTCGGGTAACGTGCGTAAGGCCTGCTCCAATTCGTCCAGGCCCGTCCAGGTCACACTCGCCATCAGCCGACCACCTCCGCGCAGATGACCTCGAGGGTCCGGTGGCGTTCGTCGACGTCCCGGACCTGTGCCACGTGGAACACGCGGCTGTCGAGCAGCAGGCGGGCCTCCGTGGTCACGCCCGCGTGATACCGCCCGCGGATCTGATGCGTGGCGGTGCCGATGACCGTGCCTGCCATCGCGGTGTCGACGGCGCCGACGGGCGCGATGCTCACGGCCCAGTCAGGCGGGGCACTGTCGACCCACGTCTTCGTGAAGCCGCCGTCCCCATCCGGCATGGCCGGCCCTGGCGTCTGCACGGTCACGCGGTGCCGGTAGGTACCGCTCGCCATCAGGCCACCACCGCGTCGTGATAGGGCCGCAGCAACTCGCGGATCAGGCCGCTCGGCCCGCCCTCGCCCTCGCCCTCGGGCCGCGGCGGCCCCTCAGTGTCATCGCCCCGAAAGCGATCCAGCTCCGCGGTCTTGGCGAGGATGGCGACGACGATGACGGGGGGCACGGTCACGGGGGTCCAGCTCTCTACCACCGCCTTCGAGGACGCGGTGACCGAGCACCAGTTGAGGATGTACGCCTCGGCCTGGTCCGCGAGCGCCTGGAGGTCGAAGTCCTCGGCGCTGCTCGTGATCCGCAACCGCGCCTTGACCTGGTCGAGCGTCACGAAGGTCGCCATTACGCGCCCTTCCCGTCCTTGCCATCGCGCCCGCGCTTGACCTTGAGCGTCCAGGTCTTGCTGCCGTCGCCCGGCTTCGTGGCGCAGGAGGCCTGGCAATGCCACTCAGAGCCCGCCCAGGTCACGCTGTCGCCGGGCTCATAGGTGCGGCCCTCCGTCCAGACGCCGCGGTACAGGGCGACCGCAAAGCGCGCCGTGCCGATGTCCTTGACGCGGTCGCCACGGACGGCCGTGATGGTGAAGGACCGCTCGTCGGTTTGCGCGACGCCGAGGTCCTCGAACCCGACCCCGTCGGCGCCGTCCCGGCCCGCAGGCCCTGGCGGTCCCGGGACGGGCGCGCGCGCCTCGAGTGTCGCCACCCGTTCCCGCAGCACGCCACTGTCAGCCGCGGCCGCGGCCAACCGCGCCACTTCCGCCTCGAGCATCAGCTGCCGCTGGACCAGGCCTGCGGTGGCGCGCTGAATCGCCTCGGCGGTGATCGGCGCGATGCCTTCGACGATCGCGGCGACCTCGGCTTCGGTCATGCGGCCCTCGCCTCCAGCGCCTTGGCGTACAGATGGCGCGCGGTCGCGGTGATTTGACTCGGCGGGAGTTCGTCCGACGCGGGCGCGGCGGCCACCGGCGCCGGCGTCGGCCTCACAAACGGATCGTTCGCGTCGCGTTTCGCCAGCGCCTTGAGCGAGAACATCTGCTGCTGCATGTACGGCGTGTCGCCGCCGGTCACGGGGCCGAGGCCGAAGTACTTCATGCGCGCTTCATCGGGCGCCATGCCCCCCGACCCGATCGCGTCGGCCGCGGCCTTGGTCTTGGTGAGCGTGTCCATCCAAATGAGATCGTCGACATCGAATTCGGTGCCGTACTGCGTGCCGTTGACCGGCTCGAGGATCCCGAGGCCCTCGTCGAGGCTCTTCTCAAAATTGTTCAGCAGCGACTGGATGCACTGCGAGTAGTACTGCTGGAGGAGCGGCTCGACATTGGCATACGGGGGCGGGTCGCCCACGCCGATCATGTAGGGCGGCACGTGGTAGCACGAGCACACCGTCTCGGCCGACCACTTCAACTGTTCGATCAGTTGCGCGTCGACCGCGTTCATCGTCAGCTGGGTGTACTTGATGTCGGCGGCGATGACGGCGACCTTCCCCGCATTGCCCGGGCCGTTGAACGTCTCCCAGTCCGTCTTCGCCTGGGCGAGCTGCGGCGCCGTCATACCGGCCGGCACCACCAGCAGGCCGCTGGGGCGCGACCCGTTGGTGAAGAACGTCGTGGCGCTGCCTTGAATCGCGAGGCCTTGCATCGCCGCGAGCCCACTCGCGTAGATCGGGGAGACGCCGACGAGCGGATGAAACAAGCAGACCATCGTGTCGTGGATGATCTCGCTGGCCGGCAGGATCACGGTGTCGGCGATGCCGGTGACCGCCTCGCCGGCAAGGTCGTTGCGGTGCAGCTGGTAGTAGACGCTGCCATCCGGCGCCACGAGCGGCGTCACCCGGCACGGGTCGAGCACATACAGGGCGACGACCACGCCGCGGCCGTCGCGCTGTTTCAAGACGTAGGCGTTGCCCCACACCAGCTTCGAGGTGATCCACTGCTCGACGGTCTTCGCGATCGTCTGGTAGCGGTTCGCCTTGCGGAGCACGGGCGAGAAGGCCGGCGAGTCGGCCTCCAGCCAGACGCCGTCATCGGATCGCTTGACCAGCCGCAGACAGAGCTTGCCGATGTCGGACGCGATGAGCGTGACGCACGCGAAGACCGCCGAGTACGTCAGGACCGTGTCCTGGCGGATTTCGACGTTCTGCTGCCAGGCGCCCGTGTAGGGCTCGCGGACCGTGGTCGGCCACCAGCCGCCCCCACTCACACCAGCGAGGGGGGCGGCTGTCGGCGCGAGGCCACGCGCGAGCGCCGACCGGATCGACGCGATCACGCCCATGCGCTACTTCGTGTCGCGACGGCCGGGCGCCTCAAGCGCGGACGGCGCGGGATAGTTCACGGCCGTCAGGTAGTACACCGCGTTGGTGTTGATGCGCTTCCAGTTGATGAACCGCTCGGCGCGGAGGCCGACCAGGTTGTGCTGCCAGAGCGAGACCAGCACCGTGGTCGCATCGGCCGGGCTGGCCGGCGCCGAGTCCATCTGCAACGAGGCTTCGCGCGAGACGTCGATCGTCACGCCGCCCTCGTCGGCCATCAGCACATACGAGGGCTGCACGCCGATCACATTCGTGCCCGCCGCCTGGGAGGTGACCACGTTGATCCCCTCGATGGTCCCGCCCGACGCCGTCATGTCCGGGAAGAGGCGATCGCCGCCTGAATTCCGGCGGAACGCCAGGGCGAGGCCGTTGCCTTCGGACATGATCAGCGCGGCGCCAGCGATCGGAATGTTGTTGGCCGCAAACACCCGCAGGATCGTGAGGACGTCCGCGAGGGGGTCGGCGGTGCCAGCCGCCGTGCCGGCGCCATTCGTGATCGAGGCTGGGTTGACGCCGGTCACCGCCGCGACCGCCGGATCGATCAACTGCGCATCGAGGAACTGCGCGATCCCCGCGACCATGTCGGCGCGCACGAGCGCCTCGGCCGAGGGATTCGACAAGCGGACGAGTTCCTCGGTGAGCACCACGATCCCGGCGACCTTGGTGATCGCGAGCGTCTCAGCCGAGAACGCCAGCTTAGTGAGCGGCTTCGGCTTCGACTCCCCGACCCACCCGTAGGTGCCGCCCGCGGTCTGCGACGGGACCTTGCAGTTGAACGGGACGCTGCGCCAGTTGGGGATCTTCCCCATGATCGTGGCGGGTCTCAACAACTCGATGAAGTCGTTGATGATCGTCTGGTTGACGAGCGGCGCGGCCCACGTGGTGTCCGTGGTGTTGCCCGCGGCCACGGCGGCCTTGAGGTACAGGCTGACCTCGGGCGTCGAGTCAGCCCACCGGCGCGCATACTCGGCCGCTTCGTACGTGTTGCCCTTGCAGACGAGCATCGCGCAGGCGGCGCGGACGAACGCGGTGCCCTTCGGCACGTTCGGCTGGACGGTGATCAGCGGCGTCGCCTTCGTCGTGGTGGTCGTCACGACCGGCACCGCCTTGACGACGTTCAGCCGTTCCATGTCGCGCGCGTCGACCAGCTCGCCGTCGATCGTCTTGACGTCGGTCGAGAGCGTCGTGAATTCCTCGCGCTCGGTGTCGTCCTTCGAGCGGCCTTCCTCGGCGCACTTGGTCTGAATCGCGTTGAGGCGGGCCACATGGGCGGCGCGTTTGTTTTCGAGGGCGGAAATTTGTTCGGTAATGGTCATGGCTGGCGCCCCCTTTGTGAGGCGCACGATCGGCTGGGGGTCCCTGTCGCGGGACGGATGGAGGCCAGGCGCGGCCAGGTCGAGCGACTTGATGCTGTGAATCGTCGCCGCGGCATTCGCCGGAATCGCGACGAGGCTCAATTCGAGGATTTCGGTTTTCAGAAACTGCAGGCCGCCCGTCGGCAGCGCCTTGTGTTCCAGGGCGCGGAAGCCCACCGAGACGCCCGCCAGCAGGCCGGCCTTGATCGACTGCCATGCCTCATCGATGCGCTCGCGCAGGGCGCCCGGCTCGGCCACCGTCGGCAGCGTGGCCTCGAAGGCGAGGCCGGCCGCGGTCGGCGCTGAGAACGTGACGGTGCCGACGGGCTTCTTGGTGTCGTGGTACAGCAGGAGCGGCAGCGGATTTTTGTAGGTGATGCCAAGGGGCTCGACGACATCGCCCATGCGGTCGGGTTCGGGCGTCGAGGCGATCCCGGTGATCGTGCGACGCTCGGCGTCCAGGGCCTTGACGGTCAGGAGGGCGTAGGCGCGATCCATTCGGGCGTGCGCCCGAGTGTGCGCGGGGACTAGCGTTTCGTGCGGACGAAGGGTCGCTTCTCGCCGTAATCGCCGCAGTATTCGTTCACGGCCTCGCGGATGATCCCCGAGACGCCGGTCCGATTGTCGCTGGCGACGCGCCGCAGTTCGAGCCGTTGCGCTGGGGTGACACGGACCCAGATCCGCTCGGTCGCGGCCACATCAGCGATCGGCGGGCGCCCGGATGGGCGTTTACTGGTCATCGTCGTCAGAGTCGGATCCGACTGCCGTGAAAGCCTTCATAGCGACGCGACCGCGATCGACCAATCGACGCGTAGGCGTGAAGGATGCTGCCGCTGGCGCGCTTTTCTTGTTCCCATTCGAGCAAATGCGTGGCGGGCTGGGCCCCATCGTCCTCCACGACGGGCACCGGTAAGGTCGGCGGAAGGACCTCCGTGACCGGTTCAGGGCCCTCGCCAAACTGATCGTAGTCGTCGAGGTCGCGCGCAAGGATCCGAATGCGCCGCTGTGCCTGGACGATGAGGCGATCGGTCGCATCCCGCAGGGCGCGATAAGTCTCGTCGCGGTGGGCGAACGAGAACGTCCTCAGCCACGCCGCCTCATCGCGTAAAGAGCGCAACGTCTTGCGCTCATGGGCGAGCCGGGCGCAAAGATCGTCGCGGACATTCAATGACACTTCGTCACCCCAGCACCACGAACTGATACGCAGGCGGGGCGGCCGCGGTCGTCGTGGCCAGCTTCCGCGCATTCAGCGTCGCCATCACCGGGTCGATGCGGCCGCGGCTGCGCTTCTTGCTCGGGTAGATGTTCCCCTTGTCGTCCACCGGCGCGATCACGTTCGAGACGCACCAGGTCAGCAGCGCGTTCCCGCCGCCATCGACCAGCCCGTCGAGGACGTCGGCCTCGAACTGCTTCGCGGGCTCGCTCAACTGCGCGCGGTTCTGTGGGACCTCGACGACCAGCAGGCCGTCGGCCTCGAGTTCCTTCACCAGGTTGCCGGCGTTCCACGGATCGATGCCCACGCCCTGGACGTGAAACCGTTCGGCGGCTTCGAGGACCAGCGTCCGTACGCGGTCCTGGTCGATGCGGTTGCCGGGATTCGTCAGCAGGTAGCCCTGGTCGACCCAGACGTCGTACGGCGCGCGGTCCCGGCGCGCACGCTCGATCAGCGTGTCGGCCGGCGTCAGCCCCTGGCAGAGCACCCGCCACGTCTTGCGCATCTCCGTCGGTGGAAAGAGACAGACGACTGCGGTCAGGTCGATCTTGCTCGAGAGGTCGATGCCCACCCAGCACGGTTCCCCGCGCATCGACTCGGCCGTCCATGTGGTCTGCCCCGCGCGCCAGCCCTCGAGCGAGAGCCACGGTTCCGAACCGCCGCCCCAGAGGTTCAGCCGCTTCTGCTTCACCGCGGCCGCGGCCGCCGGCATGTGGACCGCCTTCGCGACGAGCGCGCGCAGGTCCTCGGGCTTCACCGAGACGCCGTAGTTGGGATTCGCCTTCCGCCACGTGGCCTCGGCCGTCCACTCGTCATCGGCGTCGGCATGCGCGATGAACCCGAAGAACTGCTCGTCGGTGATCACGCGCTCGAGCACCTGGCAGGCGTAGTGATGCTGGTCGCCGCAGGGCGAGACGAGATCGGCGCCGGCCGTCGTGATCCAGAAGATCAGCGCCTGGCGCCGCGCGCCGGTCGCCGTCTCCATCACGTCGATCATGCCGCGATCTTTCATCGCGTGGGCTTCGTCGATGATGACCACGTGGGGATTGAGTCCGTCGGTGGAATCCTTGTCGGCGCCGAGCGGTTCAAGCTTACTCGCGGTGTCATCCCGGTGGAGGTTCGCGGTCAGCACGCGAATCCGCGACTTCAGCCCCGAGGACGTCACCAGCTTTTGACAATCGCGAAAGACGATCTTGGCCTGTTCGCGCTTCGTCGCCACGCAGTACGACTCGGCGCCCGCTTCGCCATCGAAGAACCCGAGATAGAGCGCAACCAGGGCCGACTCGAGTGACTTGCCGTTCTTGCGGGGAATCTCGTTGTAGGCCACGCGGAACCGCCGCAGCCCGGTGTCTCGGTGGGTCCACGCGAAGAGCGAGCCGAGCCGAAACAACTGATGCGGTTGCAGGTCGATGCGCCGCCCGGCCCACTCGCCCTTGTAGTGCCGCAGTTGCGGGACGAACCGGAAAAACCGCTCGGCGCGGGCGACCTCGAACACGTAGGGAAACGCGCGCGTGCCTTCGCGGTCCCGATCGCGCTGATGGCGCGCGCACGCGAGGCGGTGATATTTCCCGGCGGGCACCGTGCCGGCCACGACGTCACGGGCATAGGCGTCGATGGCATGCATCGTCAATGCTGGGTCGGCTGATCGCCCGGGGGCGACGCCGTATCAAATTCGCGGAAGGGATCCGTGGGCTCGGGCCGCGGCGCCACGGCCAGGCGCACGCGATCGCTCGGGTCCATCCCGAAGCCGCTCGAGAGACTCTTCACGGTCTCGGCCGCCTGCCGGAGCGCCCGCGCGAGCCCGCTCGTGTCGGCCGTGGGCTGCGTCTCGAGTGCCGTGTGTAAGTCCTCATAACAGCGGCGATGTTCGGCGAGCGCCACCGCCAGCACCGTAACCTTGGGGACATCGAGTTCGGTGAACAGCCCGACCGCCTGGAGTTGGGTGGCTAACGTGCGCCAGATCCGCCGGGCATCGGGGCGTAAGTAGGACGGCACCACCAGGCGTGTGACCGGCGCCGGCTGCGGCTCATGGGCGTCCATGCGCGGGCGGTGATGGCCCGCATGCCCGCGGAGACGTCGGACGGCGGTCGGAATCGGTTTACGGCCTTTCATATGTCACGATTTCCCAATTTCCGGAGCGCGCGAGGGAGGG
>Ga0247746_1000030_pt1 | contig 12926 bp, 23 predicted proteins | sample UWRJS079202R5_FD_179940 | JGI IMG/M metagenome (GOLD analysis project Ga0247746, IMG submission 179940) | Soil microbial communities from Arlington Agricultural Research Station in Wisconsin, United States - UWRJ-S079-202R-5 | ecosystem: Environmental > Terrestrial > Soil > Agricultural land... | reverse complement strand
CCTCCAGTTGCGACGTGGGCGCGGGCTCGGGTGCCGGACGGACGATGGTCCACGGGTCCTCCTCGCCGTCGTCGAGGCCGTCCCTGATCCAGCGCCGGTCATCGTCGTCGACCGAGCCCCACACGGCGTGCGCGGCATCGCCGAGCTTGGTCTCTGCATAGGACCGCTTCACCAGGCCCCCGGCCACCGCCCGGCCCAGCACCATGCCCGCGCCCAGCAGTGCGCCCCGGAACCCGGTCCCCTCGATCGGGGCCCAGTTGCGCACCCGGTCGAGCTGTTCGGTGCACTGCTCGATGACCCAGCGCCGATCCTTCGGCTCACCCTGGGCGGCCGGACCCGAGGGCCGAGCCCTGGCCGGCACGGCGAACAGGTCCACCAGCTTCTGCGGCAGCGCCGTCAGCTCCAGCGCCGGCACCATCGGGCCCTGGAGCACGTAGAGCCCGCCGACCTCGGGGTTGCCCTCGGGATCGAGCACCACGGACCCGGGCGCGAACAGGTGCCCACCGTCCGCGCGCACGTCGATCGGCAGGCCCAGGACCCGCTTGGCATTCAGCGGGCCCGCGACATCGCCGGGGGCCCCGAAGATGTGGTGCTGGCCCCCGGATGGAGTGTTCACGAGCATCGAGCCGACGGGGTAGTCGGCCATCGACCACTCGACCACGGCGTCGGTCTCGGCGGTCACGTCCAGGTCGACGCCGATGGCGCCGCTGCGCCCGGTGTCCAGGGCCATCGACACCGTGGGGCCGAACTGCGCCCACCAGTCCAGGATCGTGTCCGTGTCGCTGGTGGCGCGGTCGTGCCAGCCGGTACCGGGGCCCTGCCAGTGGTAGTCGGGCGCCTTCTTCCCGGTGCGCGGATCGCGCCAGATGGTCACCGGGGCCAGGGCGTAGTCGGCGCGGGCCAGCTCCAGGAACTGGGCCAGGCGGGCGGCGTGGAACTCGTGCAGCTCGGGCTGGTCGGATGGATCGCAGACGTCGTCTACCATCGGGGTGATCTCCTTGCATGGGCTGTGACGGGCCGTCGGGGGAGTGAAGAAGCGAAGGCCGGGCCGGGCTCCGAATGGGGAGCAGGGCCCGGCCTTCGCTCATGCTAGGCGGAGTCCTCCGCCCGGTCGTGGAGGCGCCGAACCTCCGCCAGTGCCGTCGGCCAGTTGGTGCCCTCGGGCAGATCGACGGTGGCGGCCAGCTGTGCGGTCCGGCGTTCCACGGTGGCCAGGAGCATGGTGCTCGTGCCGAGCGCCTTGGCCACGTAGGCGATGACGTCGTCCCACGTGGCCTTGCCGTTCGGGCGACCGCTCATCGGCTCCAACTCCAGGAGCTTCACCAGCGCCCGCTTTGCTGCCTCGGCGAAGTCCAGGCGTTGGCGCAGCTCCAGCCCGGTGCTCACTGGTCCTCCTGGCCCTTCAGCACCGTGCGCTGCCCGGCCCAGTGCGGCCACCGGGCCCGTGCCATCTCCTCCGGCGTCACCCGGTGGGTCTCCTTGGCCGTGCGCAGTGCCTCTCGCCAGCTGGACCCCTGGTCCTGGCCGTCCTGAACCGAGGCCAGGAACGCGCGGGCCCGGTCGGTCAGCTCAGGCGCCGAAGCCACCACGGCCACGACATCGGCGTCCGCACCCTGGTGACGCGCTTCGGCCACGGTCCAGTAGTCGAAGCCCTTCTGATTCCAGTTCATGTACCGGGCCAGCGGCCCCAGGTCCACCCCGTGCCGGTGGAGCCACTGCCCCACGATGCACACGGGCTTGACCTCGACGGTGCGCATCCCGGTCCGCTCGGACTCGGGGTGCACGACCAGCTGCGCGTAGATGCACCGCGCTTCGCCCCGCGCCTCGGCCGGGCCGGGGTCGGGAACCTCGGCAAGGATCGCCTCCAGGTCCAACACCACCTGCCCGATGTCGATCGGTTCGGTGGCCTTGCTGTCGTTCTCGCTCATGTCCTACTCCCAGTTGTTCTGTCGGTGATGGTTGCTCCGAGCTGCGATCGCAGCTCGACCAGTGCCGCCCGTTCGGGCTCGGGCACCAGGATCTTGACGGCGTAGTCCGGGCGGACCTGCCAGCTCTTGCACGCCGTGCCGGTCTGCACGGTCAGCTCTACCTTCGGCTCCACGTCGGGAACCTGGCTCCAGCCCTCGGTCGTCGGCGGCACGTAGGCGTGCACCACGAACGACGGCGCCCCGTCCCGGCCCACCAGCACGTCCCCGGCCCGCACCAGCGCGGCCCGGACGGTCAGCGGGCGCCAGCAGTACGGGTGGACGTCCTCGTGCGCTTCGGGGTCGTTGGACTCGTTCAGGGCCCGGAAGTCCACGCTCATGCCACGCACCCCCCTTCACCGGGCAGGAACCGGACGGTGCCGTCGTTCCAGTTCGCCCCGATCCCGGTCCGCTTGTGCCCGACGTGATAGAGCCCGTTGCGGCTCCCCTCGGTGTCGCAGGCGTAGACCCGCAGCACCGCGTCCGACTTCAGCGCCACCGAGCCGGCGCCCTTCGTGGCCCTGAGCGCGTCCTTGGCCTTGCTCTTGGTGATGTAGCCCAGCTTCCCGCAGGCGCCGCAGGTGGCCTGGAAGTCGCCCCGTCGCATCACGCCACCCACTCGGGGTCGTCCCAGGTGCCGATGCACGAGACTTCGACGGTGCCCGGCGGGATCTCGGCGCCGGGGTTGTGGTGGCGCCGGATGCCAGCCTGGCTGCGGGTACCGCGCTCCCGGACCTCCCAGATGAACCGCACCGAGCCGACCGAGCTGATGCCGGCGTCGCGCAGCTCCCGGAACACGTCCAGCTGCGTTTCCTGCACGGCGACGGGATCGAGCACCCGACCCCACTCCTGGCGGCTCACCCGAACGGTCCGCGTCCTGATGATCATGTCCGTATCTCCTTCTTGATCGTCGCGCTCGGGATCGGGCGCGGAACGTCTGTCGGGTGCCCGTCGTCCGGGTCCCTGGTCCAACCCACCGACAGGGCCAGGTCCCAGCTCTTGCCGGGCAGCTGATCCAGCACGGCCAGGATCAGCCACGGGCGCAGCGATCCCACGACACCGATGGCGTCGGTCAGTGCCACCAGCAGCGCCACCGGGGCCGGCGTCCGGGTCCACAGGAACAGGCGCGACCGGCCGTCGGGGTGCTCGAAGTGCAGGGCCACGGACTCGGTGACTTTGCCGTCGGCCAGCCGGCGGCCCAGCCCCCACCGGATCCGGCGTTGCCAGTCCGGACCGACCTGGCCGGTGATGGCCTTTGCGGTGATGCCCAGGGCCCCCTTGGCCGGCGTGCAGTACGTCATGACGTCCCCGGTCGTGAGCGCCTTGCCGGCCAGCACCACCCCGGCGTGCGGGTCGACCGGCGGGGCCGGCGCCTGCGGGTGCACGGTCTCGCCGTCGATCTGCCAGTTCCGCAGGAACCGGGCGTCGACCTCCCGGGCCTGGCGGGGCAACATGTCCAGCTGCGCCGGGCTCGGCGCGTACGGCGGCGCTTCGGCGTCCGGGTCGCGCGCCGCGATCATGTGCGCGTAGAGGACGGCCTGACGGTGCCAGGCGGTGGGCCACTCGGCCTGCGGGGGCCGGCGCCCGTCCGGGTCACGAACCGTCCACTGCATCCCGTCGGTGAACGCGCTGTCCGCGTCCTCGGTGGCGACCTGGCGGGGCTCATGGGTCACGGTCCAGCCGGCCGGCGGGCTCAGCTCAGCCACGGCACCCACCCCCGACGACGCCGAAGGGCTCGGGCCAGCCTTCCCGCCAGTAGATGCGGTCGCCGTGCTCGGTGCACTCGGACTGCACGCCCGGCATGTGCGGCGGGCCGGCGGGCTCGGCCTCGGCGCGGTCCCGGTCCGAGATCACGCCCACCAGCACGATGACCCCGACGATCAGGAGCACGGCCGCCAACACGACGGCGGCGAACGCGGCCATCGCCGGGACCTCGGGACTGATGCGCTTCACTCGCCCACCACCAGGCGCCCGACACTGATCCCGAGGGCTTCGGCCAGCGTCTCCAGCTCCTGGAGGCGCCACGTCCCCGGGTTGCGCATCCGCTCCTCCCAGGTGGTCGCCGACATCGGGCGCCACGCCCCGGTCGTTGCCGAACGCCGTCCCAGGTGCCCGCGCGCGTGCTCGGCGGTCAGTCCCCGGCGCGCCAGTTCCGCGCGGATGTTGCCGGTGATGACCGGGGGCGCGGTCCCCGGTGCGGCGTTCCTGTCAGTCATGGCGTGTACGGTAGCACCGACCACAGAAATCTGGTGGTTGTCCCCCGTTGGACGATTGTCTGACCCGCGCGCTACTGTGGGGTCTCCCCAACCGGAAGGAGTGCCGACGTGGCACTGGAAAACGCCGATGGCGGCGGCGGCGACTGGATCTCGCCCGAGACCTACGAGCGGCTCTGCCAGGAGAAGGCCCTGGCCGTCCTGAAGATCCTGCGGATCGAGCCCGGCTCGATGCCCAAGCCGACGAGTCGCAGCATGTGGTATCCGGTCGTGGTCGACATGTTGCTCTTGGACGGACACCTGGAGGGCACGGTGTACCGGTCCGAGCGGATGACCCGCGCCGGGTTCACCAACACGCTCCGGGAGAAGTTCGATCCGCGCGACGCGGACCTCAAGGCCAAGGACCGGCGCAAGATCCCGCGTACCGAGGGCACCGACCTGGCGTGTCGGTTCGGCACGTACAAGGACAACGAGGGCAACACCCGGTTCGCCCTGAACGCCGCCCGGCCCGACGACATGGCGCGCATCGAGGCGCTGTTCGTCGACGGTGCGGACCCCTACGCCGCCGCCGAGAAGGCTGACATGGCCAAGGCATCGGCCGTGTTCAGCGGGCCCGGGACGGACCCGGGCTACGTCAGCGCCGAGTACGACGTCAACGACGAGGAGCCTCCGTTCTGATGGGCTCGGTACTGCGGGCGGCGGCCGGCATCGTGTCGGCCGCCGCCCTGGGCGGGCTCGCTGCCTGGCTCTGGGACCTGCGCGGTGACCTGATCGCCGTGCGCCAGACCGACGCCTTGAACGCCGGGTTCCGGGCCGGCATGGCCTTCGCCAGGGCCCAGGAGAAGTCGTCAGCGCAGGCGCGGCACCTGATGGAAGGCGACCGCGTGATCGAGGCCAGCAACCCATGGACCCGGTCCGAGCGGGTCAGGGCCGCCCAGGAAGCGGAGCTGGAGCGCCTCAACCAGGTGGACGGCGTACCCGCTCCTGGGATCACCGAGCTGGAAGAGGCCGCGTTCACCGAGCTTGTCCAGCTGGACCAGCAGATGGACCGGGACGTGGCCGGCGAACTGCTGTGCTCGGTCTGCTGGACCCCGATCATCCCGCGCGGTCTGGCGAAGTGGCAGGCCGACCTGGGCGGCTGGACCCACCCGTGGCCCGGCGATGCGCAGGGGTGCGCATGAGCACCCCGTGGTGGGAGCGGACCTGGCCGGAGCCGGACCGTACCGATGACGAACGAGAGGAAGACTGATGGAACCGATCGCCTGGGCTGCGGTGGCTCTGCTGTTCGCTGCCGTGTTCCTGTGCTGGCTGGACCTGCGCCGGCACGTGGACACCACGGCCGAGACGCTGGTGCGCCGGCTGCTGGAGGAGGACGACATGCCGGACCCGGTCCGGATCAACGTGGAGGTCGAGCAGGCCACTGGAGCCGTGCGGATCGTGCCCGACGCGCTGCGGGACCCGCGCGAGCTGCTGGCCCCGCCACCGATGATCGACGGCGTGACGGTGCGGGACTGGCTGATCAACCACACGCACCGCGACGGCGTCTGGGCAGAGGTGGTGACCGAGTTCTACGACCGGGCCGCCGCCGTGCCCGAGGTGGCCGACTACTTCCGGGTCATCCTGGCCCGGCCCGGCGGTCGGGAGTACCTGGAGACCCACTTCACCCGGGCCCTGGTGCTGGTGACCCATCACGGGGTCACGCGCGGGCTCAAGGAAGCGATGCGCGTGGCGCATGCGCCGATCCGCTCCAGCGACGGGCACGGGATCACCTCGGGCACCTGGGACGCGGTGATCGGCACGTTGGTCGACGTGCTCAAGAGCAAGGGCGTGACCGAGCAGGGCATCGCCGCACTCGCCACGACGATCGCCCCGTTCCGCGCGGCGATCGTGCGGGAGGGCTGAGCGATGACCTCGGACGAGATGCTGGACCAGCTGTCCTCCGATGGCGAGAACGCCGGGTCCGACTTCAACGACGGCGAGGACGTCAACGGCTGGTTCGGCTGGACGGTCGTCACCGACGCGGACGGCGTGCCCAACCTGACCGTGATCTACCAGCCGATCACCGAGGACGGCGGTGCCGGCGAGGCGCAGACGGCCCGGTGGCGCCTGGAGCCGGTCCCGAACGGAGGCGCGTGATGCGCTCCTACGACGAGCTGCGGACCCTGATCGTGGAGAAGTACGGCTGGGATTCCGAGCTGATCGACGCGGTGGGTGCCCGGCTGGCGGCCCTGGAAGCCGTAGCCGAACTGGGCCGTGCCGTGGTCGACCGCAGCAACGCGGCCGGGGACGGCGACTACGCCGCCGAGAGCGAGCTGACCGAAGCCCTGATCCGGTTGGACCAGGGGCTGGCCGAGCTGGAGAGGACGGACTGATGGCCGCCGACTGCCGGGCCCGCTGTGTCGACGGCGCCGACCTCGGGTTGAGCGAGTACGCCGGCATCATCGCCGACGTCGACCCCCGGTGCCCCGTGCACGGTGATGACCCATTGGTCGTGCAGGACTACATCGCTGCTCTGGAGGCGGTGACGCGGGCTGCCCGGCCGATCGTTGCCGACCGCTCCCTTATCGGGGACCCGGCCGTGATGGCCCTGCGCGACGCCCTGGCTGAACTGGAGAGGATGAGCTGATGGCCCTGGAGAACGCAGACTCGGGCGGTACCCCGAGCAACCCGGGCGGTGCCCGGCGCGACGTGTTCGGGGACTTCCCTCGGGACGGGCACGGACGACCCAAGATCATCCGTGCGGTCCAGAACCCGGACACCGGCGTCTGGGAGGTGCCCTGCGACGCCGAGGGCAGGCCGATCAAGGAGTTGGTGCCCTTCACCCGGGCCAGCACCCTGGGCGGCGCGATCGAGTATCAGGGCGGGCTCTCGCGCTGGAAGACCGCCGTGGCCATCTGGGGCGTGGTCCGGTCGCGCACCCTGGCCAAGCGCGTGCGGGCCGTGTCGGGCTACAGCAAGCGCGACGACAAGGACGAGCTGTACGAGATCATCGACAAGGCCGAGGCGTTCGCCGAGTCCGACCAGAAGGCCAACCACGGCACCGCGCTGCACTCGATCTTCCGCCGGATCGCCGAGGGTGCCACGGTCGCCGAGCTGGTCGAGTCCGGCTCGCTGGACGAGGACGACGTCTACGCGGCCGAAGCGTTCGCCGGGGCGATCACCGGTTGGACGGTGATGTGGGCTGAGCGCCGGGTGGTCTGCGATGAGGCGCAGGCTGCCGGGAAGTACGACCTGATCGTGACGCCGAAGCGCCCGATGCCGGTCACCGACAAGACCGGCAAGGTGGTCGCGGTGATCATGCCCGGGGACCTGATCACGGTCGATAACAAGACCTCGGGCACCGCTGACTACTTCGGCGAGAAGTTCGCCGTGCAGCTCTGGATCTACGCGCACGGCCGGGACTACGACCGGGAGACCGGGGAGCGCACCGAGGTCGGGGTGCGCAAGGACTGGGCGCTGATCCTGCACATCCCGAGCGAGGCCGGCGAAGGCACGGTGGCTACCTGGCACTGGGTGGACCTGTCCATCGGGGAGAAGCTGATGCGGGTCGCCCGCGACGTGCTGGAGGGCCGCAAGCTCGGTAAGCGGGCCATCGTCAAGGCGGATCTGACTGCCGAGATCCCGCCCGAGCTGCTGATCCGGGTCGAGAACGACCGGGCCGGTTTGGTGCCGACCACGACCGTGGAGCTGCCCGAGACCACCGAGGCCCGGTTTCGGCGCGAGGAGGCGCAGCGCCTGGAGCGGAAGCGGGAGGTGGACGCCGAGCTGGCCGCGCGTCGGAACGCGGTCCACGGGCCGTCCATGATGGTGACCGGGGCAGCGGCCGGTGCTTGGGAGCCCGAGGACGAGTCGCCCGAGCCGGACGCGCTCACCGAGGCCGCCGAGCTGGACTCGCTCTCGCAGCCCGAGCCGACGGCCGAGCCGGTCTGGGACGACCTGGACTCGGTGCGTGAGCACGCCGAGACCCTGGCCCAGAAGCTCCAGAAGGCGGCGGCGGCCAATGCCGCTGTGCCCGATGCCGAGCGGGCCCGGCGCTACCTGGTCGACCAGCTGGCCAAGGCGACCACGGAAGCCACCGTGGTGGACCTGTGGCGCCGGGCCTCCAAGAAGGGCTACTGGCCCCGCGATGACGCCGAGCTGAACGCGCTCGGTGCCGCCGCCCGCCAGCGGATCGCCGCCGCCGAGCTGGAGCCGGCACGGTGAAGCCCCGCGCCATGGTGCGCAAGGAGTGCCCGATCTGCCGGCGTGACGTCCCCGTGACGTCGGCAGATCGGTTCCGGCTCCACGCCACCATCCCGGGCGGACAGGCCCCGTGCGACTGGAGCGGCCGGCACCACGGTGAGCCGTTCCGCTACGTGCAGCCGGTGCGCCGCAGTCGGGCCGAGCTGGACCGCTGGTGCGGTCCTCGCCTATGGGTTGACGCTGACCTTCCCCATGGGATAGTCTAGCTCCAGCGGCCAGACGACTGGCCGGATCACCTGGAGGCATCAGATGAACACCTACACCCCCCTCGCCCCGCTCTCCGAGTCCGTTCTGACCGACGCCGAGCAGGCCGCGATCACGGCCCACACGCGCATCCGTCAGCTGGAAGTGGAGCTGGCCGGCGAGAAGGCCACCAGTGACCGCCTGCGGACCCAGCGGGACCAGGCCCGGCAGGCCGGCGCCGTTCTGATCGGTCAGCGCGATGACCTCAAGCGCCAGCTCGACGAGTGCCAGGCGCTGACCCGGGCGCAGGCGCTGAGCCTGGAGAAGTTCGTGGACGCAGCGCACGCGGCCCGCTGATCCGCCTACCCCGGGGGGCCGCCGGTTGGCGGCCCCCCGCTTCGTACCTGGGAGACAACGACATGATCACCAAGACCGCGCGCGAGATCGAGCGGCTGACTCGGACGTACCACCAGCCCGGTACGGGCTCGGCGATCCGGGCACGCATCGCCGCCGAACTGGCAACCGCCTGGCAGCGCCAGGCCGAGGAGGACGCGCAGACCGCCCGTGAGGTGGTTGCCCGGACCTCCGCCGCGTTCGCCGATGACGGCATGACCTATGTGCCCGGTCGGGGCCGGGTCCGCAACGACGCACCACCTGGGAGCACGACGTGAGAAAGCCCGTACTGATCTTCGCCCAAGCCGTCGGCATCCTCCTGGCCCTGGCCATGATCTACATGGCCTATGGCCAGGAGAGCGCGATCCTGGCCACCGCCGGTGTCGGCTTCCTGGCCTACTGGGTCTGGCACCTGGTCGTGACCCTGCGCGGGAGGGCCCGGCCGTGAGCAAGACCGACATGCGCAAGCTCCGGCCGCGCTACGGCACCGACCGCAGCGGGCCATGGGCCATCGCCGAAGCCGTGCACGAGCGCGATGCGGACCGGGTGCTGTCCGAGCCCTGGCCGTTCGACTGGACCCCGCCGAGCAGCCCCGAGGTACTGCCTGACTGCTGGCCCGAGGTTCGGCGTGCCGAGTGGACCGAGTACCACCGAGATTTGGTGATCGGGCCGTGAGCCGGCGACTGCGCGACTACCAGCAGCACGCCGTGGACGAGACCGAGCGCCGGCAGGCCGACGGACACCTGAGCCAGGCCGGGGTAGCCGCAACCGGGCTCGGGAAGTCCACCATCGGTGGCCAGTGGATCGTCAACCACGTCCGCCGCCACGGCGCTGGTGCGCGTGCGTTCATCGCCGCGCACCGGTCCGAACTGGTCGACCAGTTGGCCGCCACCGTGCGCGAGATCGCCGACGACATCCCGGTGGGCATCGTCGGCGGCAAGGTGCACGAGCCGGATCGACCCATCACCGTGTGCATGACCCCGACCGTCGGTGGCAAGCGCGGGGCACGCCGGCGTGAGCACCTGGAGAACTGGGGCCGCCCGACCGCCGTGCTCTACGACGAGTTCCACCACGCCGCCGCGCCCGGGGCCCAGGAGTTCCTGTCCTGGGCGGGTGCTGGTGGGCCCGGAGAGCTGTCCGAGGGCGACTCCCGGTACCGCGAGCCCACCATTCCCCTGCTCGGCGTTACCGCGACGCTGGGGCGCTCGGACCGGTACGGACTGGGCGACCTGGTGGGCCCCGATGACGTGGCGTTCGACTACGGCATCGCGTTCGGCGTTGCCGGCGGGCACCTGGTGACCCCGCGCGGGAAGGTGGTCGTTGCCGAGCACTTGGACCTCTCGAAGGTCCCGACGTCCAAGGGCGACTACCAGGAGAAGCGTCTCGGCGAGATCGTGATCCAGGACGCCCCGCAGATCGTGCAGGCATGGTGCGACCACGGTGAGGACCGGACCACGGTCGGCTTCACGCCGAACGTGGCGTCATGCACCGTGCTGCGGGACGCCTTCCTGGATCACCGGTGCGCCCGGCACCCGTCCGGTGTCGCCGCCGAGATGGTCACCGGGGACACGTCCCTGCCTGACCGGGGCACGGCCGGGAGCTGGGCGACGCGGCCGAGCGGGATCTACGGCCGGCTGGCCACGGGTGTCACCCGCGTCCTGGTCTCGGTCATGGTGACCACCGAGGGGTGGGACTGCCCGCCGGTGTCCTGCGTGCTCCAGTGCCGGCCGACCAAGCTCTGGACGCTCTACGTCCAGATGGTCGGGCGCGGGCTGCGCACGATCGACAAGGCGTTGGCCGCGTGGCTCGGATGGCGCCTGCCCGAGGGCGGCAAGGTCGACTGCAAGGTCATCGATGTCGTCGGCACCAGCCGGACCCAGAAGCTGGTGTCCGTGTTCGATCTCTACCCCACGGCCGAGGTGGACACGTCCGCCCTCGGGCAGGCGCCCGAGCCCGCCGGTGGCAGCGCGCCGGCCAAAGGGCCGCGCCGACTGGTCGGCCCGGCGATCTACGAGGACGTGGAACTCCTGCTGGCCGACGAGAAGGCCGCCTGGCTGGTGACCGACTCCGGCCACCCGTTCCTGATGTCCGGCGACCGAGTGGCGGTGATCTTCGCCGAGGCCGACGGGCTGCACTACCGCGTCGCCGCGCTCAACCGGCGGGGCCGGTTGGACGCCGAACTGCTGGGTCAGCGGCTCGGGCTCGGGCAGGCCCAGGAGATCGCCCAGCGCTGGGCGATCCGGCGCAGTCCGTACCTGGCCAACCCGAACGCCGCCTGGCGGACCAACAGCGCGCGGCCCGGCTTCCGGGAGCGCCGGGAGGCGACCCGGCTGGGGATCGAATCCCCGGACACCTACACGGGCAGGGAACTGTCCGAGCTGATCGAGACCACCGAGATGTCCCAGCGGCTCGACCCGCTGGGCCCTGGAGCGAGGAGAACGTCATGAACACCACCACCTGTGACAGCTGCGGTTTCGGCCGCCTGCCGGGCACCGCGTGCCCGAACCCGAACTGTTCGACGAACAAGACCACCCCGAGGCGCGGACTGCGCCTGGTGCTCGGCCTGCTGGCCCTGCTGGTCGTGCTGGCCGGGTGCACCGGCACCAGCGCCGACACCGTGAGCCGCAACCTGTCCACCGACGCCGATGAGTTCAAGGTCGAGCGGCAGATCGTGCTCATCGACACCCAGACGAACGAGGCGCTGACCTCGATCACCGGGCTGTGCTCGCTGGAGCGGGACACGGACCTGGTGGTGACCTGTCGCAAGGCCCCCGGCGAGTACGAGAAGCACTACTTCGGTCTGCGCGGCATGCAGGTCACCTACGTTTCCACGCAGCTGCGCACGCTGAACGTGGACCGGTACCAGACCAAGATCGTGTTCCGGCCCAAGGCGTACGTGCCCGACTTCGACCTGTCGGTGAGCGAGCAGTGAGCGCCAACTACCGGGGGCGCAGGATGGCTCACGTGCTGGAGGACTACGCCGAGCTGCGCCAGCTCTACCCGCACGACACGAATGTGGCTCTGGCGCAACGAATGGACATGACCCCCGTGGCGCTCCAGCGCGCCCTGGAGCGCGCCCGACAGCGCGCCCGCAACGGGCTGCCCATCCCGGGCGCCTGACCGAAGAGGAGTTGACGTGGACCCAGGAACCATCGTCGCGGTGGCCGCCGTCGCCGGCACTACCGCGATCACGATCACGGCCATGGTTCTCATGCGCCCCCGCAAGCCCCCGCACGTGCCGACCATGGGGGAGCAGAGGGCCCGGAATGAGGCCGTCAAGCGCGGGGCCGTCGCCGGTCCTACGGCGACCGGCGAGAAGACGTTCGGCTCGGCCCCGGACCTGCCGGCCGCGCCAGAGCACGGTCGGCGCATCCCGCGCCCGATCCCGCCGGTGCGCCGCCAGACCGGGCGCGGCTCGATGCACCGGGGGCAGTGGACCTCGGGGCCGATGGGCGGGGACTGGAGTGGCGATTCCGGCAGTGACTCCGGGGGTGGATCCGGGGACTGAACGCCCCGGCTGAACTGGGGATCTCCCGCATCTGGAGTAACTTTCTCCTACGGGTTGACTGGCCTCTGTCCCATGGGATAGCTTGGTCCCAACAGCACGACAGCAGGCCCCAACTCCACAGTGAAAGGGACTCCAATGGAGATCATCGTTTTCCTTGCCCACTTCGCCACCAGCGCTCACGCTCTGGAGGCCGGCATCGTTCTCACGAACGTGTGGCTGTGCCGGGTGACCTACAAGGCGATCCCCGCCGACGAGCGCCCGCATCACCGGTTGGTGGCGTGGGTGGTCGGCTCCCACCGGGCAGCCTGCCGCCGGCTGCGCCACCAGTGCTGGGTTCTCCCGGCCGAGCTGGTGGAGCTGCACAAGCGGGAGGCCATCGCCACCGAGGTGATGCGCCACCACCGGGAGAAGTTCCAGCAGGGG
>Ga0247746_1000029_pt1 | contig 12953 bp, 21 predicted proteins | sample UWRJS079202R5_FD_179940 | JGI IMG/M metagenome (GOLD analysis project Ga0247746, IMG submission 179940) | Soil microbial communities from Arlington Agricultural Research Station in Wisconsin, United States - UWRJ-S079-202R-5 | ecosystem: Environmental > Terrestrial > Soil > Agricultural land... | reverse complement strand
ACGAGTACGCCAGGCGCCGCGCCGACCGCGACACGTCTACGAAGCCGTGACAGTGCCCACCGCTGGCGAACCCACCGCCTACGAGCGTGGCCGCAAAGCAGGCAAGATCGACGAGGAGTTGGCTGGACACGGACGTCGCCTCGACAAAATCAACGGATCAATGGCGAAGATCGCCGAACGGTTGGGGTCAATCGATGCCCGCGACGCCACCATAGAGATGTCGCTCCAGCGGATCGAAGACCAGATGATCGCCGCGAAAGCCACCGTTGAGGCCACGGCGAAGGCGTTGCGCGACGCAGACGACGCCCGCCGTAAAGCCGACGAGACCAAGCGGATCTCCGCTGAACAGCGGTGGACACCCGTCCAACGGGCAGTCGCGGTGCTCACCGTTCTGTTGGTGGCGGCGGGGGTCCTGGTGTCCATCCTCGCTCTAACCTGACGATGAAACGAGGGGAATCTGCATGCCATTGACCTATTCACGATGGTCGCCGGTGGAAACAGCCGGCGAGGTGGCGATGCATGTGCGGGCGCATCTGTCGTCCGTGGCGAGCCCTGTCGACGACCCCGACACCTACGCCGGTGAGGTCGACATCACGACCGTCGTCGCCGGTGAGGGTGTGCGGGTGACCGGCACCCTCGACCGTGAACCGGTCGCCGACTACCTACGCGACGAATTCGACCCAGACGCGGACATCGCCGCGAACCCGCTGTCGGTGCCGACGATCGCAGGCCAGTCGTGAGTGTCGCCCGCTGCCTGGAGATCAACGCCCGGTTACGTGCCGCCGGTGTCACCGTCCACGAGTGGTCTGGTTGGCAGTCGCGAGGCAACGGCCAAGCATCCGCCTACGTCGGCGGGCTGATCCACCACACCGCGTCCGCCTTCGGGCCCGCCCCCTCGGTGCTGGTCAACGGCCGTACCGACCTCGCGGGCCCGCTCTGCAACTACGCCGGGAACGACGACGGCTCCGTCACGGTGATCGCGGCGCACCCAGCGAACCACGCCGGCGCGTCCGGCGGCCGGTCGATGGGGCCGCTGCCGGTCACCAACGTGTTCAACAAGTACGTGATGGGTTTGGAGGTCGTGTATCCGGGCACGGTCGCGATGCGTCCCGCGCAGTACCGCACGGCGGCTGTGTGGGCTCGTGTTGTCGCTGACGTCGTCGGGGCGGGGAACATCCAGTGCATTCGTGCGCACGCCGAAACCTCGATCACCGGCAAGTGGGACCCGGGGTACGCGCCCGGCAAGACGATCGACATGTCGGCGTTCCGCGCCGACGCTACCCGAGGAGTGAGCGACAGCATGGACCCGAACAACCCGTACGACGGCGCCTTGATGTTCCGGATGCTGGCCTTCTTACAGGGGGCCGAACAGCGCACCCAGGGCGGTGGGCAAGTCCCCGAGGCCCTGCCGATGGTGACGAACCTGAAGGCGCTCATGGGTCGCGTCGAGGCGATCATCAACCACCAGGAGACGGTCACGTACGGGCCCCGGGCCGGTGTCGAGAAGAACCGGCTCTACACCGAGCTGCAGGCAGCGAAAGCCGCGCAGACCGCAGCCCTGGCCAAGGTGGAAACCCTGGCCGCGAAGGTCGACACGCTGACCTCCAAGATGCAGACACTCACGTTCGCTGGTGTCGATGTCACCTCTCTGGCCGCCGAACTCGGCCCGGCTGTGGCCTCCGCCGTCAACGACGAGTTCGCCCGACGTCAGGCTGAATGACCCCCGCCCGCTGACTCGTAGCTCCTCAAAAGGAAAGGCACTGACCATGAACCGCATCTTCGGACGTGAGCCGGCCGTGTTCTGGGGTCTCGTCGCGACCCTCATCCAGGCCTGCGCCCTGTTACTCCCCCTCAACTCGGCAGCGCAGGGCGCCGTGAACGCCGCGACGCTGGCGCTCGCCGGGTTCCTCACGGCCGCGATGGTGTCCGTCGACGCCGCCTTGCCGGCACTGATCGGTCTGCTGAAGGCGGTGTTCGCGCTCGTCCTCGCGTTCGGCATGCACGTCCCGGACGGCACACAGGTCGGGATCCTGGCGATCGTGACCGCGTTCGGGGCGTTCTTCATCCGCCAGAACGTGGTCGCCAAAGTCGGGCCCGCTCCGATCCTGACGTGACCCTCCTCGCCGCGTTCAACTTCGACGAGGCGTCGGGGAACGTCCTGGACGTGACCGGCAACGGCCATGACTGGGCGTTGAACACCGGAGCGCAACGCACCGCATCCGGGCACACCCTCGGCGGGCTACAGAAGGTCAGCGCAGGGTTCGCGACCATCGCCGCCACCCCGTTCGGCCAGACCACCAACCGCACGTTCATGTTCTGGAACCAAGGTCTCGGCAACGCGGTGTGGTGGCTGCGCTGGTACGCCACCACGCCGGACACCGGGACCTGGGGCATCTACAACCTCAGCGGCAACATCAACCTGCGGGTACGCAAGGGCGGCGCGAACACCAACATCACCACCCCCACCCCCGGCGACGGACTGTGGCACCACTACGCCGGCACCTACGACGGCACCAACTCGCGGCTGTACCTCGACGGGACGCTGGTCGCCACATCCGGCACCGTAGCTGCGCCACTGGACACTGCGGACAGCATCGACTGCCTGGAAACATCCCTGGCTACACAAACCATGGATGACCTGCGGATCTACGACGAGGTACTGACCCAGTCCCAGATCGCCGCACTCATGGCGACTCCCGTCGCAGCCGGGCCAGTGTTCCTGGCTGGCCCACCGAAGATCATCGGCCAGGCCGTCAACCGCGCCGCCACCTACTGACGGAGGAGACCCGTGCCCAATCCCATCCGCACGTGCATCGGATGCACACAGTCCGACGACCACCCGCGGCACGTGATCGCATCGTCCGACGGCTCGGACGTCAACTGGCACCTCGACTGCCACAGGATCGCCACCGGCTGCGAATCCTGCACGGCACAGACCGCGGACGTCGACGGCGTGATCGGCGACGACCTGCGCGCCCACCTGACATCGAAGGACAGCTGACATGGCCAACAACCTGGTTACGGCCGAAGCGGATCGGCTCACCAACGCGATGCTGAACGGCACCGCCTACACGCTGCCCACCACGCCGATGAAGCTCGCGCTCGCCACCACGGCATCGACTGCGGCAGCGGCTGGCACCGAGGTGACGGGCGGGTCGTACGCCCGGCAGACCATCGCGTTCACCACTTCCGCTGGCAGCGGGGTGTCCAACTCGGGGGCGGTGACCTACACGAACATGCCCGCGACCACCGTCACCCACGTCGACATCTACGACAGCAACGGCACCCCGCGCCGCGCGCTGTTCGGTGCGCTCACCGCGTCCAAGACCACCGCCTCCGGCGACACCCTGTCCTTCGCGGTCTCCGCCGTCTCGTTCGTCCTGACGTGAGCCTCTACTGGGCCGGTAACGGCCCGATGCCGACGACCGCCGCGTTCGCCCCGGTCACCACCGGGACCGCAGTCAAGACCATGCTGCAGATCGCCACTCCCTCGACCCGGGCCATCAAGGTCGTCGAGTGGGGCATCAGCTTCGACGGGTCAGCGGCGGCCACACCGATCCGCTGCGAGCTGCTGCAAACGGATGTGGCCGCGACGGTCACCGCGCATGTCGCCGCCGGCGTGCAGCCCTACGAGGACTCCGGTGCGCCCGCGTCCCTCATGACGTTGGGTACCTCCGCCACCGGGTACACCGCCACCGCTGAAGGCACGATCACCGCAACCCGCCACGGCGACCTCCAGTTCATCCCACCCACCGGCCAGTACGTGAAGCAGTGGCCGCTGGGACGCGAGTTCGAGGTCCCGGTCAGCAAGTTCCTGCGGGTCCGGGTGACAGCCGGGGCAGCGGTCAACGCCTACTGCTACGTGGTCTGGGCCGAGTAGCCCCATGGCCAGGTTGGGCCGTTCGTTCCCTGTCCGCGTCCTGACCCGCACCGCTCTCTCCTCCGCTGGTAGCCAGGCCGGCGCTGCCGCCTTGTCGTCGTCTGGTTCGTTGACCGCCGCCGGCGAGGTCACCCGATTTGGCGTGGTCGCCCTGTCCGGTGGCGGGACCCTCGCCACGGCCGGCACAGTGACACAACCTGCTGCGGCGGCACTGGCCGCTGCCGGGTCTCTGACAGCGGCTGGCGGAGTCACCGAAAACGGTGCCGCTGCGCTGGCCGGATCAGGCGCGCTGACGGTAGGGGGCACCGCCACCCGGGCGGGTGCCGTGTCCATGTCGGCTGAGGGTGTGTTGGCTCCTGCCGCTGTAGCGGCAGGCACCGCCACCGCCGGGTTGTCGGGTGCCGGGGCGTTGACTGTGGCTGCCACGGTGACCGGGTTCGGGGTTGTAGCGCTGTCGGGTGCCGGTGTTCTCGCTGCAGCGGGTGGCGCCACGGGGTTGGGATCGACGGTTCTCACCGCCACAGGGACACTCTCGGCGGTGTCCGGCGGCCTCAGCGCGGCAGCAGCCGGTCTCTCCGCCGCTGGCGTCTTGGCTGCGGCGGGCGCAGTCACCGCAGTGAGCACCGCAGCCTTGTCTGCTGTGGGCGTGTTGACCGCCGCGGGGCAAGCCACTGTGCTGGCCACCGTCACCTTGACCGGTGTCGGCGTGGCCGCGGTCGCCTCGACCGTCGACGGAGCCGGTGGCGCGGTTCTCACTGCCACCGGTGCGCTGGTAGCGGCCGCCACGGTGTCAGGTTCGCAGCTGATCCTTCCGCCGCCGGAACGCACCTTCTACGTGCCGCCGGACAGGCGGGTTGCTGGTGTGCCGCGTGACGTTCGGGTGGTGTCGGTTGCCGGCGAGGACAGGACGGTGCAGGTGTGATGGCCAGCAGCTTCATGAAGGACCCGGACGCGAACCTGCCGTTCGGCGTGGACTGGTCGGGATGGCTCCCCGAAGGGGATACGATCGAGTCGTCTTCTTGGTTGGTGCCGGTTGGGCTCTCGAAGGGCGTCACGAACGTGGTCGGCGGGCAAGCCATCGTGTGGCTGTCTGGCGGCACCGCCGGCCAGACATACGCGGTCACGAACAGGGTCGTCACGGTGGGCGGCCTGGTGGATGACCGCACGATCCGTATCCAAGTCCTCGAGCGGTAACCCCTAAGCTGCCGTCCGGTTGCCTGGCCGGCTCACCCGCCGGGCGGCGAAACGGGCCCCCGCGACTCGCGCCTCCCCTCGGCGTGGTCGCGGGGGCCTCCTTTGTCATGCCCGGACTATTGACCTACACGCAGTCTGCGTGTAGGTTAGGGCTATGACGAACTCAGAGAGCACCAGCGAGGGCCGCTACCAGGTCAAGGCGATCAACGACCAGTCCGTGTGCGCGGTCGTAGACACCACGGACGACAGCACCGTCAGCCGTCCGATGATGAAGGAGTTCGCCAGCAGGTACGCGCGCAAGCTCAACGAGCTGCAGGAGACCGACCCGGAGAGGTTCGCCCACATCCTGACTGCAATCGGCAACCCGAACCCGCTGGCATGAACGACCAGGACTTGTGGCACATCGATGTGGTGGCCGACTACTTCGGGATCACCCCCGCCAGCGCCCGGCGCCTACTCTCCGACCACGGCATCCGGCAGGTGCGGGGCTACCCGACCCACCAGGTGATGGCGATTCCCCGCCCGGGAAAGGGCACCCGTACCGACCTGACAGGACGCACGGAGATGTACACAGCGTTTGAGCCTCATGGTGACAAGACCGAGTACCGGTTCCGTTCGCTCCCCGCCCTGGTGAAGCGCCTCGGCGGCGACCACTATGTGGTGGAGCACACCGAGGACTTCGACCCCGGCCCACGCGTGACAGTCGAAGTGCTGAAGCATGACGCCAGGGCGGGAGGTAGCCGCATCATCACCACGCTCCGGGTTCCGGTGGAGGCGCTGGCCAGGGACGACGGCTAGTAGATGCGTGTGGGCCCCCACCTGAATGGATGGGGGGCCCACACGACGAACAGCGGCTACGTGTTCTGCACCCAGTTGCCTAGCGCGTCGTACACCTTGGCTTCCTCCGTGTGCCCCGACGCCTCAGCAGCAGCTGCCGCTTCCTGCGCCTCACGAGCTCGACGCTGCTCGTCGGTTTCCTCTTTACCCATCCCAGTCACCTCCCCTCTCATGTCTGTCCTGCGTGGTAGATGCCGGAGACCACCCGAGCCGCGCTGTGCACCGCCGAGTCACGGGCGTGCAGGTAGGTCTGTGTCGTCGCCAGCGACGCGTGCCCCAGGTCGGCTTGGATCTGCGACACCGGCACCCCGTTCTCCTCGGCAACGACGGTGTAGGTGTGCCGGAACTGGTGCGGGTGGATGCCGCGGACGGCCGGCGCGAGCACACGCGCCGCCTCACGAACGTCCTCATCGGGATGGGCGGGCGAGGGTCGGCCGGCGAGGGTGCGGAGGGTGCGGGTCACCTCGTTCACGTGCACCCGCTCACCCTTCGCGGTGGTGAACAGCGGTTCCCCGGCGGACGCGGCGGACACCTGACCGGGCAACGCCACCTCCCGACCGGAGCGCACCGAGGCGCGCACCTCGAGGTAGGCGGCGACGATCGCCGCATCGGGGGCGGGCAACATCACCCACCGCTTCTTGTCCCCTTTTCCGTCCAGCCGGATGAGGGCGTGCCCTTCGGGTTGGAGCCGGTAGTCGTCGAGGTTGATCCCGACGAGCTCGGCGGCCCGGCATCCGGTGGCCGCCAGCACGGCGAGCAGGGCTGCGGTGCGGGCACGGCCGCGCGCGGGGAGCCGGGCAGCGAGGTATAGGGCGCGTACCTGGCGGGGGTGGAGGGGCAGGGTGGGGGAAGGGTCCATGCCGGATAGGCCCATCACCCTGCGGTTGACGAGTTCGCCGGGGTCGCAGGACACGACTCCCTCGACCCGCAGCCACCGGTAGTAGGCGCACAGCGCGGACCCGAACCGGCGGCGACGGACGTTCTTGGGGAACCCAGACAGGGCGTGCGCGTACGCCTCGGCGTCCGCCCTGCGGAGGTTCCCGGCTGGGTCGATGCCGTGGTCCAGCGCCCACCGGATCCACCCCCACTCCGCTACCGGCTCCGGGTTGGCTGGCCCACCCGGCAGCGCGGTACGGACTTCGGGGGACAGGCCGAGGTCGACCGCGTACGCGTTCCTGGTTTTCGCCGACGTGTAGCCGTGGAGCCAACGCACCGCGTACCCCTCAGCGCGGCGACGCAGCAACTCCCGCTGGTCGGCGACCCGGCCCAGCTCGACAGCGGAGACCGGAACCAGCTCCGAAGTCACGGTCGAATGTCCCGGGCACCCAGCGCTAGCTCAGCGCAGTACCACGAGTACTTCCGCGCGTAGTCCACATGTCCGAGCGCCATCTGCTCCAGCCGTTGGACTTCGGCGACGGTTACCGCTGGCAGGCCGTTGGTCTCGCGCACTAGGTTGACTTCGGCGTGCATCCGCCGCCGCTCGCACCACGCGAACCTGGTCTCGTAACCGTCGCCGAAGTCGTCGACATCCATCCGGTGGTCACGCTCCTGCGCTTCGGCCTGCAGCGCTTCCTGGAAGCGGTCCGCAATCGCGCGGACCTGGAGCGTCGCTGCCACTGCTGCCACCTCGACGGTTCGGTTAGCTAGGGACCCACTCACAACGACACCCCCGGAGTGAGTTCGGTGTCTGCGTAGACGTCCACGTAGTGCGGCCAGGTCTGGTCGTGGAATCCCCGGTAGGTGACGCCGCCAGCGCTGTACCCGTACAGGCCGGTGTGCCCGGTGTCGCCGCCGAAGTCCCGGATCCCGCGCGGAAGGATGACGTGCAGGGCGGACGCCCCGTACAGGGGGAACACCTCAAGGTCGCAGGTGGCGACGTATACGCCATCGGTCGGGAAGGCGTGACGGTGAATGACCGGGCGCCGGGTGCACGCCAGGTAGGCGTCGACCCACGCGGCCCACTCGTGCGGTTCAGCCGGCCGCAACTGCGGGAGCATGTGTTCCCGGCTGTGCGCGGTCGCCGCACGCGATCGCTCCAGGTCGTCGCGGAGCCGGGTCTTGCGGTCCTCGCCTCGTTGGATCTCGCCGGCCAACCCCAACGCACGCGGCGTGCCCTTCGCAGTCAGCGTCTCGACCGCCAACCGCAGCATGTCCCTCATGATCGTTCCCCTCTCAATGGGTGCTCCGCCACCCTATCATCAGTGTGTGGATATCAGGGGATATCCACACACTGACTGTTGCGTTGGCCGTGATGGGCTCCAACGATGGTTGGCCCTCGGCGCCGGGGCTCCAACGCAATTGCCCCTCGTGTTGGAGACTGTGTGGGTAATAAGAGTTATCCACACAGTTGCGCGTCTCACGGCTTGCATTGCCGTTCACGCCGGAGTTCCGCGCGCAACCGGTCGACGTTGCTCTGGGCCAATAGGGCGACCGCGACGGTGACCCATGTCAGTGCCTGCTGCGTGTCGTAGGGCAGGTTCCACACGCTCATCAGCACCGCGGCGCCCGCTGTGCCCCTGAAGGCCAGGTCCCGCCATCCGTACTTGGGCCTCTTCATGTCTGTTCCCTTCCTCTTCGCTGGAGTGTCCCTCAGAGCCCCGTGACTCGAGTGGACGCGATGTTGGAGGAGTCGTCGAACGGGGACTCCTCCAACTCCCGGATCTCCTTCGGGTCGCTCGTCTCACTGACCACCTTGTCCCCGTTCCGGGTCCACATCTCGACCGTCGCCATCGCTCGCTCCCATCGTTAGGGGTAGTTATCTCACCGTGAGCCCTTACGGTATCGTAGCTCCTATGAACGAACCCAGCGCACGGGTCGCCCTCTACCGCTTCTATGGCACCGACGACCTCCTGCTGTACGTCGGCATCAGTCAGCACCTCGGTCAGCGCTGGGAGGCTCACATGCGCAGCAAGCTGTGGTGGCCGGCCGTACGACGTCAGACGGTGCAGTGGTACGCCTCCCGAGCGGAGGCCGCTGTAGCGGAGTCCGTAGCCATCGCCCAGGAACGCCCGCTGTACAACCTCCAGCAGGCGACCCCCCCGCGCAGGCAGGGTGGCGTCGGTGCAGCACTGGACGCGTTGGACCAAGCCACGACGGCACTCGCTCGCGTGCGCTCGCTCGTCGAAACTGTGGCGCTCGCCTCTGCTGAGCCGGCCGAGGATGCTACGAACCTTCGCCCAGCCGCAGTCGACATCGACAAACTGATCGCCGACCTGATCACTGCAGTCGGTTCCGAGCGCGTACGGCTGTCCACCCTTCCTGGACGCTTGCGGCAGGTCGATCCGGAGTACGGCCCGTACCGGACCTTGAAGGGCGTGCACATCGCGGATGCGCTCCGTATGCGCGGCATCCGAGTCACGAACACGGGCAACGTGCCCCGCGTAGACCCCGACGATTTGCGTTACGAGGCGAGCTAACTGAGTTACTTCGGTAACGTTTTCGGTTACCGCCCCGGAGTTACCCTCTGACCTGCGGGAACAGGGAAAGTTACACGCGTTTCGGCCGGGTGCGGCCCCGCCTGCACCCGGCCGAAACGGCGCTTTTCGCGTCACTCGTCGACTTCACTTAACTGGCGGTGTTCGGTGAGCGCTTCGCCTATCAGCTTGGGTGTGACTGGCCAGCGGTTGCCGGTCGAAGGCACCCGGACTCCGTAGTCGTCCAGCAGCAGTTTCCGGAGCTGCTTGCCGGTCATCTGCCGGTATAACACCTGGTTCGGGAACGCCTTGGAGAGCAGGGCGGGGATGTCCGCTGCCGGTATCGTTTGGCTTCCGATCACCTCGCCCACGTCGGCGAGGAGGTCGCGCTTCTCTGCGATGGGGCGCGCCGCCTCGATCACCCGCTGATGCCCGGACCGCAGCTGCAGCGCCCGCTTCGTCACCCGACGCGCATCGGACTGCGGCACGTAGAAGCAACGCAGCATGCCGGGGGGATTGGTGAACCCGCGGGCTGCGCAGGTGCCGGCGTCGTTCAGCTCGTCGTCGATCGCCGGCACCAGGTTCGCCGCGGTGATCCCCCGCTTGTGGAAGCCGGTGCCGATCGCGGCGTCGTTCCCGATCTGGTCACCGATCGGGAAACAGGCCCGGTTGGACATGACCCGCACCACCCCACTCGGCACGGCGTCCCCTGTCGGATCCGGGGTCAAGAAGATCAGGGTGGTGGCGTACTTGCGGGCCGTCGTGATCAGCTGCTTCACGATGGTCTCGGCGTCCTTGCCGTGATCGGACATGAACAGGTTCTGGCACTCGTCGAACACCATCACCCGCGGCCTCAGGCGGGGTTCCCGCTCCGCGTACTCGCGGCAAACGAACTTCTCCGGCTCGCGGCCTGCGGCTTCGTCGATGGCCATCTGCTCCCGCAGCAGCTCACCCATCTCCGACAGGTCCCGGAACCGGTCCCGCAGCAGTTGGATCGCGGCCTCCACCGTCGCGGTCTCCGCACCCGTGTGCAACGAACGCAACGCTGGCCGCATCGGCTCGTAGTCGCCGTTCTCCGCCATGACCACGACATCCACGTCCACCAGCGGATCCAGGATCGCGCCGAGCACCAGCGTGACCGCCATGCTCGACTTGCCGCTCCCCATGACGCCGGCCATGAAGTAGTTCTTCTGGGAGAGCGGACTGGTGACCACCTTCCCGCGCAGGGTCATAGCGACCGGGATGCCCTTGAAGTAGTCGCAGGTGGCGTTGTCCAGGCTCTTCAGCACCGGCCACGGCCCCACCGGTTTGGTCAGCACGCCGGGGTCAGCGATCCACCCGTCGAGGACGCCGGCCTCGGGTTCGGTGGGCCACACCTCGATCGGGTACCGCTTCAAGTTGTGGGCGAGGAGGTCGCGCTTCTTGACGAACTCGACAACGGGCGCCTTGGGTGGCAGGTCGATTTGGAAGTGGGTGCCGCCCTCGAAGTAGCGTGGCGGGATCTTGTAGCGGACCTTCCAGCCAGCCTTCACCGCGCGACCGAAGTCGGAGACGGTGTCGCAGAGCGCGGCGGTGATGGTGTCCTCGGTGAGCACGCTGGTCATCATGTCCCCGACACCGGTCTCCGCTGCCATCCAGCGGCCCGGGATCGCGTTCTTCTTCCCGACACACCACACCCCGCACACCAGCACCACCAGGCCGACCCGCCAGCCGATGGACCAGGCGACGCTTACGGCGTGCGCGGTCCACGCGATCCCGGCATACATGCCCAGCATGGGCACCAGCATGTTGGCGACACTGCCGTTGATCCACAAAGCGAACCCGAGGAACAGCAGCAGCACGTGCAGCGCGAGGACACTGATCCCGAACGCCTTCGCCGCCCTCAGCGGCAGCTCGAGGAAGTCCATGTGCCGCTTGTGGCGGGAGTCGCGCATCTTCTCGCCGCGGTCATGCCACTCGCCGAGGTGGTCCCAGTCCCCGGATGCTTCCGCGACCCGCATCAGCCGCTCCGGGCGGGCGTTGGTCTTCGCGTCCCACAGGCGGGTGGCGAGGATGCGGGTACCGGCGATCATGTAGGTGCCCTGCCGGACCGCGAACTTGGCGGTGGCGACGGTGCGCTTGGACTGGCGGACGGTGGCGACCACCGTGGCGCCAGTCTGCACCACCCTGGCGACCCGGGTGGTGGGCGGCGGGTCGTCGACGATCTCAGCGTCGTACACCGGGCCGACGTGCTCGACGTCGCTGGCGTCCACCTCCGCCAACTCGCCGCCAGCCTGGCGAACGCTGGTGGGGAACTGGAGCAGCTCGCCACCAGCGTCCACGGTCTCGTGGTCGTAGCCCCCTGTGTCGGTCACGCTTCTGCACCACCCTGGCGGTCGACGTGCACCAAGTACGCCAGGATCGACGCCAGCGCCAACACCGCGACCGGCACCAGCGCCACCGCTGTCACCACCTGCCACGGCGCCCGGGTGTGCCCGTACGCCGTCAGCAGGTGGTAGGCGACCTGCGCGGCACCACCAACCACCAGGCTGGCGAACGCCGACACGCAGGCGTAGACGCGGACCGACTTACGGCTGGTGACGCGGGTCAACCAGATCCGCAGCGCATAGGTGCCGTACGCCTCCACGCTGATCGGCAGGACGATCGCGGAGTTGATGGTGAGGCTGTCCCAGATCCCGGGCAGCGGGCGGACTGGCCCGTAGCCGGACATCTCACCGAGGCCGACCCAGCCGGACCAGACGGAGAACCCGGCGGCGACACCCATCAGGATCAGCGCCCAGCGTTGGCGGCGGACCCTCGACCACCACTCGGCTAGGCGGGAGCGCTGGCGAGGCGGCGGCGCCAGGGTGGCGGGGTCTGGCGTGTCGCTGGCGTCGGCTGGTGACGGGCTGGCGTCCACGCACGCCATGGCCTGCCGCACCTGGTGCTCCGTCACCAGCGGGTCCACCCGCTCCTTCGCCAGCTTCACCAGGGTGGTGCGGCCTGGCGGCTTCTCGCCTGCCTCGGCGGCGCGGGTGCGCTCGTCAACGATCAGGCGCTCAAGTACTGCGGCTCCGTTGGTGCTCACCTGGCGCCACCCGCCACCAGCATGGTGACCACCGCACCAACCGGGATCTGCACGCCCCTGTGCACGGCCTGGTCCATCAGCATGCGGCCGTTCACTCCGCCGCCAGCCAACCGCCAGAACGGGGACTTGCGCACCAGCGCGGCGTACCGCTCCAATAGACGGGTGTCGTCGATGACCGCATGCGCGACCGTCTCCACCAACTGCCCAACCAACACCGCTCGCCAGGGCACCCGCACACCGGCCGCCTTCAACGCCAGGGTCTTGGCGCAGGTTTGGGCGAGCGTGTAGGTGGCGACGTGCCGTGCCAGCGCCCGCCGCCCGGTGGGGGTGTAGAGGTGTTTGGTGGTGGCGTCGCAGTCCATCTGGATGAGGTAGTCGCCTACCTCGTGGCCAGCGAGACCCGCCAGCCACGTCACTGCCAGCATTGTGGCCCGGGTACTCTCCGTCGAAGCGGACATGGGAGGGATGTGCTCCTGTGTGCGTTAGGGGCCGCACCCCGGCGGGAGGCCTAGGGGTGCGGCCCTGTCCTATCGGTCTGGGTACTAGTCGGTCCATCTCTGCA
>Ga0247746_1000025_pt1 | contig 13633 bp, 19 predicted proteins | sample UWRJS079202R5_FD_179940 | JGI IMG/M metagenome (GOLD analysis project Ga0247746, IMG submission 179940) | Soil microbial communities from Arlington Agricultural Research Station in Wisconsin, United States - UWRJ-S079-202R-5 | ecosystem: Environmental > Terrestrial > Soil > Agricultural land... | reverse complement strand
GTAGATCGCCGGCGAATAGGCATCGCCCTGCTTGATCGCCCCGGGGCCGGTCCACTGCGCCAGGATCTTCTGGATAGCCGGATCCATCCCGGCGATCTGCTGATTCATCGCAGCCCCGGCATCGATGACATCGCCAAACTGGCCATGGGTGATCGGCGCCATACCTTGAGAAAGATCCATGGGCGCAGTGCCCATCCAGTCGCTCCACGTATTGGCGGTGTTCTGCAGGGCCTGCCGGTAGCCGGGTGAGGATGCAATCTGCGCGTAATAGGGGAGGTTCTTGGCAACACCCGCCGTACCTGAGGCGGTGTTAAAGGCTTCGCGTGTTGCGGCGATCTGGGCCGGGCTCGGCAAGGCTTTTTCTGTGGTATTGGCTTCGTCGCCGCCGGATCCACCGCCGCCACCGCCGCCGCCCAGTACGTCACCCATAATTGAACTCCATATAGATGCGAGGTTGCGTCCAGCCGAAGGCGGGAAGCCGCTTCATGAAGCCTTGGCGCCCTACCATTTGCAGGCGTCGCGCGCCGATCTCTCGGAAAAACGGGGTGGAAAGCTCCTGCAGCTCCTTCAGCCCCTGTATGGAGCCGCCAGCCGCCAGCACATGACCAACCCGACCTTTGCTATAATCAAATATCTGCACGACGGCAAACGCCCTGGGAGTATCAAACAGCCACATGCGCTGCTCGATGACGCCCTGCTCGATGTCTTCATAAGTCATGAGGTCAGCGTCACGGATGGCCCGCTCGATCAGCTTGCGCCAACGGCGCAGTCTGTTCACTATTTGTTGTGTCGGGAAGGTCGCGGGCGCGTTCATTCTAGGTGTCCAGGTTCTTCATCGTCGTGCGACGCTTGGCCCAATCCAGCAGCTTGAGACCCTGACCATAGAGACCAGACCCCGGAGAGTAGTTGCCGAGACTGGGGAACTCGTTTCCAAGCCGGCTGCTCTTCGCGGAACGGGCAGGCGCTGGGAAATCGGGCAGGTTGGCGAAGCCAGTATTCTGAGGACGGATGCGCGGTTCCCGCGCCGGGCTGGCAAAACCGGTATTCTGCGGCTTGAGACGACCAACATTGTAGCGAGTCGTTTTCATCTCGGTGCCCGTCTCCAGGGGCTCACCGGAATTGCTGTCGGTCTGCACGCCACGGCCTGGCCGCTCCTTCGGAATCGGAATGACCTTCTTCTTCTTGACCACCACGGTGGGCTTGGATCGCGGCTTGGTGAGCGCCTGCAGCACCGCCGGATCGTCGGGGAATCCAGTCGTCGGCTTAAGGGCCCGACGCCGCTCGTCAAAGTGGCCTTCGCCACCGCCACCCTTAGCCATCGTCGTTCTCCTTCATAGCTTGATCATTAGTTGGCCGGCGGCCGTCCGGTAGATCGTTCCTTGTGTCAGCCCGCCGACTGTTGCGGCTGCATTGTCGGCATAGACCGGCATGGTGGTGAAATCGAAAGCCATGGTGATGGCGTCGGCCGTATCCGCGGCATTGGTGGCGAGCTGCTTGGCGTCCATGAGATTGCGCCGGGTGTATTCGCGGAAGTTCTGCTCGTCGCGCCGGTCATAGGTTTCCTTGGCAAGCGGAACGACAGTGGTCATCGCTTGCCTCCCGGCTTCACTCGCATCCTGAGCTTGCCCAGCTTCCAAACCACATCTTTGCTTTGCTCGACGCGGACAATCACCTGGCGGGCCCGCATGCGAACCGTCGTGTAGCCCTTGGGATTGGCCAGCAGAATCGGCCCGACAATCCGGTCCGGCGCGCCCGGCGCCTGGGCCAGCTTGAAGATCAAGGAGAATGAAGCCGGATCCCCTACCGAAGCACCCGGTCCCTCGAGGCCCGCATCCTGATAGATGCGGTCGATCCACATGATCCGGCCACCATCGGGATCGTCTTCGGTCGACAGCTCCAGAGCGCCTGTCTCAGCATAGATGTCATCGTTGCGGCTGATCCCGTCAGCCAGCGAGCCATACTCCTGCTCGTAGAGAATGACGCCGTTGGTAGCGAGCGGCCGGGGCTGCCACACCGGATTGACCCAGGCGGTGCGCGGCATCTGGCCTTGCGTCCAGTAGGTCTCCTGGCTGTAGGACATCGCCACATAGCGATCCGGTGCCGAGCTTTCGATGTTGGGATAGAAGATCCACAGTTCCTGGGCGAGTTCATTGATGCCCATGTGGATGAGATGGCTCTCGACCAAGTTGGAATTGTAGAACAACTCGGTGTGCAATGTGCAGGGCACACGGGTAATGGCGCCACCCGAATAGGAGAACAGGTTGCGGTGATCCATCCAGATGGCATCGCCCTGCACGGCCGCAACCGCATTGGTTCCGATGATACCACCCTCATCAGCAATCTTGCGGCGGCCGTAGTAGTTGGGCGGCCCGACATACTCGATCAGATGCACATCGGTGTCGGTCAAAACCAGGATGCCGGACTGGACCTTGCAGGCTGCAATGATGGCGCCATTGCTCTTGAGATCGAAACCACCGGCCGAGTTATCCTCGGCCGCCACCCAGAGGTTGGGTGTACGGCGCGAACACCACTGCACCCGGCGCGGGTGGTTCTTGCCGCCCAGCAGCATCAGATGCTCTTCCTCGGTCGCAACCACCAGGAGGTTGTCGACAGGCGCGGTGCTGACCAGCGTGGTGTTGGCGACGGTAGCCGGGGTGACCGGATCCCATGCGAACAGGCGGCCGTCCTGAGAATGCACCGCCACCAGCAGCTTGCCGAAATTGTCCATCGACCACAGCGCCGTGCGATCCATCACTACGCTGGAGCTGGAGCCGTCGATGCCGTAGGGGCCCGAGCCATAAGCGCGGCGGCCGTAGCCGACAACACCCCCCGGGTTCCAGGCCAGGGCTGCCGGCGTAATGTTGTACTGGGTATAGACACCGTTGATGTAGGACGTGCCGATCAGCTTGTCTTCGGAGCCCGCCGCCATCCACGGGGCCTTCAGATCATCGCGCCAGGTGAACAGCTTGCGAATCGGCGTGGTGCTGATCCCCCCGAAGGTCAGGACTTGCCGCCAGCCGCCGATGGGTACCATGACATTGTTGACCCAGCGGATCTGGTTGGCCGCGAACCACTTCTTGCCGGTCGCATACTGCGTCGAGTCCTGAAAGACCCCCGGAGGCAGTTCCAGAAGACTGATGTTCTGACCGCTCATCCGCGAAGCCCTATGGTGAAGGTGTTGTAGTTGCCGCTGCCGGTGGTGAAGGTGGCCGGATCAAACGTCGCCAGCAGGCTCTCCGCACCAGCCACGCCTTCGTCATCCGGCGTGGTGTCGATGGAGCGATACAGCGGGCAATTGGACGGATAGTTGGACACACCGCTGCCAATCCCGGTCTTGTGATAGAGGGCCATGAACAGGTTGTTGGCAGCCCCCCAGCTCACCGTCAGCGATGGTGGATTGGCATTGGTTCCAGGGGTTGCTTCAAAGCTTGCCGCCTCGATGAGAGAGCCACTATCAAATACCAAAGCACTCACATTGGACGCCAGGCTGCTACCGGACAGCACATAGGTCACCGACGTCTCGCCACCCACCGCCACCTTGGAGAAGACATCCTCGCCACTGACCCGCGCAAATCCAGACGGGACAGCGACGGTCACCGACCCCGGAGCTAGCGAAACCGCCAGCACGATGATCTGGCCCGCCACGATGCCGCCCGGCAAGGCACAGGTGCGGTTGACCCCGGCACCTCCCGGTGAACCGTCATGCGAGTGCGAGACAAGCGTCGGGAATGCGGCGGCTCCGCCGCCACCGGCACCACTTCCCACCAACATGCCAAGCGTCTGATACATCAGGCGATGATATTCCCTATGATGACGCACTCGGTTGCCGAGATGAACCAGATGGTGGCCCCGGCATACTGGCCGGCGAGCTTGGTAGCCGTGGACGGGAACACCCGCCGCGTCGCGGTTCCACCGAACGACACGGCACCGGTGCCGAGCTGAAGAATGTCGACTCGGTGACCGGCCGCAAACACGCTCGAATTGATGGTGATCACCGCGGCAGCACTAAAAGTCACCATCTTGCCGACGTCGCCGACAACCAGCGAGTAGTTGCCGGACTGCGCGTTTTGTACTTCTTTTGTTGTTGCGTCGGTGAGCTGGGTCGTGGTCGCCGCACCCGTGACGGCTAGCACCTGGGCGGCCGTCAGATCGGCCGGATCGCCACCCGCCACCGAGCCCTTGATGGTGTTGGCCGCCATGTTGGCAAGAATGGCATTGGTGACACTGTCATTGGCGAGACCCCCACCACCCGCCAGAATCGTGGCGAAGGGGATGTCCGTATTAGACGTGCCGTTGGTGGTGCCCTTGACGGTATTGGCAGCGCCCACCGCCAGTTTGGCATTGGTGACATTGGCGTCGAGGATCTTGGCAGTGACCACCGCATTGGCGGCGATGGTATTAACGACCGAGCCCGCCGGCGATGTCACATCGCCCGTGTGAGCAGGCATCTGGGCTGCCGGGACAGTGCCGGTCAGATCTGTGCCGGCATTGTGGGTGTGGGTAGCATTGGCCTTGGTGGCCGCCAGAGCAGACGCCGCAGCCGCGGCATCGGCATTGAGCTTCATCCGCGTATCGACAATATCCCAATTGGCATTTAGATCGTCACCCCAGGCATCGATCTCGGTGGTGACGGTTGGCTTCTGCAGCGCGTAGTTGGGTGTCGGTGTAAAGCTCATGGCGCTTTTTCCTTCTCAGGCAACTTCGGCGGGGTTGCGACGGGGGCGCTCATTCTCCCCCCGGCGAAGGCTATCGCCGCTGTGAAACTCATCTGAATCAGTTCTTTGGCAAAGTCCTGAAAGGCGACGCACACACCACCTGCCCCGCCGGACATCATTAAAAAGGCGCATGAGAATACCGCCACGAGGACGACCGCCATCATCGTGGCGATTACCCCCGCCACCAGCAGAAACGCCCCTTTGGTGCTGTCGAACTCGGCCATTCACCTTCTGACACGCTCCATGATGATGATGTCGCCGCCCATCTGAACCAGTCGCCAGCCCACGGCACCAAGCTCATTGAGCTGGGCCTCGAACTCATCGACGTTGGTGCGCCGGACGATGTAGTCGTACTTCTTGTAAGGCGGAACTTCCGGCCGCTCTACCGATGGCGGATGCTCGCCCTCCTCGGGCGGCGTAGTGATTTCGTCTGGGTCCACAGGCTCGGGCTCTCCGTACCTGGCTGCCCGGAGGGCCTGCTCGAAAGACTCGGCATAGCCAGCGAGCATGTCGGCCTTGTCGGTGCCATTAACGACACGCCGAGCATTGTAATAATCAGTGACCGTCTCGTTGACATAGTCGCCTAGCTTCTTGCCGGTGAACCAGCCTTCCAACATTCCTTGGAAAATGATTTGGGAGGCGATTGGGGGGTCAAGGGCGAGGTCGAAGTCTTTGAGTAGGGCTCCTTCCAGACCACACTCTGCATCGGCGCGTTCATAATTGTAGTCCCATGTAAGTTGAACATACCCCCTGCCGTAAGCCACCTGATCATCGTATTCGGGGCAGGGTTCTCCATAGTCATGACCTTCGCCCTTTCCATACTCGGCAATCGGCATCATTGTCGCCGCTGTCTCATGCCAACTCGTACTCAGCACATAGGCGAGCTGGTTCATCGGCAGTTGATACTCTTCCGCCGCATTGAGCAAAGCCTCGGTGCCGTCGACCTGCTCCTGAGACAGCGAGCCGAACTCCTGCCGCATCACATCAAAGAATGCTGTCCTGTCCATCATGCTACTGTCCATCCGCTAGCCCCAACCGAAACCCAAGTTGTGGCATCCACAGCTAATAACTCAAGATTTAGACCCGGCTGAGTGGAAGCGATAACGGGGCTTGTAGTAGATCCACCAGACGATGAGGCTCCTATGCCGGGAACCCGTAGGATACTTCCAGCAGGAATTATAATCTTTATGGATTGACCGACTACCATAGCGATGAAACGATATCGGAGGCCAACAGCAGTCGCAGGTAGCGTAAATATAACCTGAGCACTTGCGCCAGTATTAGTAAACGAGGCACCGGTCTCAGTATCAAGCACTGTCCTGTTGGACGTTGCATTGATGACAGCGCCACCACCAGAGGGACCTGCTGGACCAGTCGGACCTGTGGGACCAGTTGCACCTGTCGGGCCAGCCGGACCAACAGCCCCTTGGGAAGTTATGCTCCAGACCGTCGCCCAATTTGCACCGACGCCCGGCTGAGTCAGCGCCGCTGAAGTGTGCGATACAGTGCAGATATAACTAGAACCCGGACCTGCATTGTAAACGCCATCTTGAACAGCGTAAGCAGTCGCAGTCAGCCACTGACCACGCCAGTTCATAGTTCCGCCAGCCACACCTTGTGGGCCGGTTGCACCGGCCGGGCCTGTCGGACCGGCAGCCCCCGTCGCACCGGTATCCCCGGTATCGCCCTTCGGGCCTTGTGGGCCGGTTGCGCCCGTTGCCCCTGCGGTTCCCGGAATCCCCTGAACGCCCTGGATGCCTTGCGCTCCAGTAGCGCCCGCCGGACCTGTCGGCCCCGCGGGTCCAGTCGGACCCGTCGGCCCAACCGACCCCGTGCCAGGGATACGGACCTCGATAATCTGAGGCAGGGCCGGAATCAGAACCTCGATAATCTCAGTCACTGGTGGCGCCCCCCTGGCCTACCAGATCGCCATAGATAACGGTGCGCTGCGTCCCGTCCGGGGCAACCAGCTCAAGTTCATACTTCATGTTTTCATTGGCGGGGATCAGTCGAGTCTCCGCCGGCGTCAGCACCAGGTTGACAGTGCCATTGGTCGGCGTGGTCATCGACAAGGTGCCAGGCGTCGTCTTCTCGAGGATGGTGTCGCCGTACACCCCGCGCCACCTGACGACATAACCGGTCAAGTTATACGGCGTGCCATCGGCGTTCTTGCACGCATACTGGCGCAGGAAGCTGTTGCCGCGGATGGCTATGTCAGAGTGATAGCCCGGGGTAGTTTCATGGGTCACTAGGTCACCACACACTCGTTGCTGACGGCGAACACTGTTCCCGATTCGTTGGAAGCGATCTCATGGCAGGTGAGCGTGTGCCCAATGTCGGTCAGCTTGACCGTGTGGTTAGAGGTGATTGCCTGATTGATCGGCGAGCTATCGCGGAACCACTGATAGGTGATGAGATCCGGCTCGCCCGTCCACTCACCGGCGGTCGCAACCGACACCAGATCCCCCAGGCTAGCAGTCGTCATGTTCAGAATCGGTGGCGAAACATTGGCGATGGGCACATCGGGGATGTTCTCTGAGAAGTACTCCATGCCGCCCAGCCAGATGCGCTGCGGCGTCGACACGTCTTCCGGGTTGACCCACTGCGTACCTATCTCGGCGAGTGGCTTGTATCGTTTGGAGCGAATGAACTCCTCTTCAACATCCTCGCCAACTACGCGAAGGTTGACATGGAAGCGCTCGTCCATGACGGCCTCTGTTATCAGCGTCGGCGGATCGGTCGAGTAGTCGAACACCGCAGGCGTCACCACCATCGCACCAATGTGATCAGCGTGATAGCCGGGGTTATAGACAAGCGTGGACTCGCCCTCTTCGTTGGTCTCTTGGTGCGCGATGCCGTTCGCCATGGCGTACTCGCGCCAGAGCTGCTTGGTATCCGCGACGTACATAAAGTCTCTCATGGTGCTGCTGCCATTGTTATGAGTTCAGCGTTGGATGCACGACGTGGGAAGTAACGACCATGCTTAAGCCAGCCGTTGATCGGCGGCACACCGGTGCCACTTCTGAGACCGAACCTGAGATGCGTAAGTGCCAAAGGCAAATCCACAGTGGCATCGGTCTTAACAGCATCGCCATTCAGTACAAAGGCCGCATCGTTTACCGCCCAGGCCCCTGCCACTCCTGCCATGGCCCCAAGTGCGACCGTGGCACCACTGGTGAGTACGAACTGATTGCCGACGAAGGCGATCAACTGAAACAGCATCGTTCCATCAGTATTTCGAACAAGGAAGAAACGCTGATTGAGTGTGTCGTCGTCCAAGTACATGAAGGACGATGTCGAAGAACCCGCCGAAATGCCGAGTGTTGCACCCTTACATGCCAGAGTACCGGCCGTGAGGCTGACCGGGAACGCCGTCGCCAGCAAAATTGGAAGGTCCGCCGCCCGCGTCACCGTCGCCGTAGTCGTGGGGATGTAGGAGGTGGCGAAGGCTCCGAGTTCGAGTTGGGCGCCCCAGAGGTAAAGACCCTTAGTGACATCGCCAAGGAAATCGGTGCTATTGTCAATCTCAGCAGGACCGGTCGAGAAAGTGGAGGGCGACCCTGCAGCCGTTCTGACGACCGCAATCCGGTAGAAGCCATTGCCAACGGCTTGAATAGACCCCGTGTTACCTGCGTCGCTGGAAAGGACCGCACCCACGCCAGTGAGATCGAACCAAGTCCTGTGGTTGCCTCCGCTGTCGTTTGCATTTAACCAACAGATAGTGCGCCCGTTTATAGGCTTGACATATATCGACCAGACGTAGGACGCCGCAGAAATAGCAATTCCCGTTTGGAATACCTGATGAAGAGAATTGACAGCGGTCTCGAGGAGCTGATCCGCCGTAGTTGTCCCATCGGGGGCAGCGGCTAAGTTTGCCGTAACATTAGTCTCTGTCTTACCCCAAGTTACCTCAAATTCCTGACTGCGCAGCACCAAATTCGTCCGCGCTTCCTCGACCAGATACCCCGGCCCGCCGGCAAGGCGCGGATCGTAGTCGTGACGCAGGCCATAATAGGCCGAGGTTGTCGTGCGCTTGTACGCCGACATAGCCGCAGCACGCTCAAGCTGGCCACCCCAGAGATATAAGAACTTGCCACTTGTTACAGTGAGAAGGCTATTCCCATCGACTATTCGGCAGGAAAAGCCCCTGGTTCCGACGGTTACAGCAGCGCGCTTCGCCCAGCAGCGATACCAACCATTGCCCATCGCCTCCATTCCAGACGTGCCACCGGATACCGATCCGACAACCCCATTAACAAGATCGAACCACGCCTTAGTATTTCCGCTATCGGTTTCTAGGTGCAACCATCCAGCATCGCCATTCTTAGCATAGACCGATTGGACATAAGGTTCAGCCGAAACAGTAGTCATGGACTGACCGGGGCCAACAAAACTGCCAGAAATATTTGCAGTTATCCTGTCACCGGTAAGCGTTCCATCAGGAGCCGTGGTATCATTTGACAAAATTGTAGTGTTATTTGCACCCCACGATGTGCCAAACGCCTCAGATTGCAGATAAAGGTTCTCCGGTCCCCATCCCAACAGACCGTCGATATTATATTGCACGGCCTGTGAGGCACGAATCGAGCCGAGCTTGTCGCTTAGCCTGCCTGTATAATTATTCGCCGGTGTTGCGGTGTCTTTAATCACCATGCTTCTGTCGGACGCGGAGAAGGTGAGCCCCTGGGTTTCGGCGCCCATGAGCAACGCCGCATCTGAGGCAAAACCCGAGGCGAGCATCTGCAATTCGGAGTTCGTTTTGCGGATCGGGAAGTAGGCGGCCTCGAGCAACCAGCCGCTTGTAGCAGCGGCAGCATCACTCCGATTGCCGAAATAAAGAGTGCTGATAGTTGGCATCGCGCAGATAAGGTCGGCTTGAACAGTCTCACCCGCTTGCGCAACTGCAGTATCATTCAGCTTGTAGCCATACGCAGTCTTGGTTTGAGCAAAGTCAGCGATTACGGCTGCGCTAAGCAAGCCAAAGCCACTCGCGCCGAGCGTTCCGCTGCTATTATCAGTGGCGCCGGTACTTGCCACTCGAGTAGTATTCGAACGAGTTATGAAATGACGTTCTGCCGCCGAACCATCAGATAGTTCCAACATGCGATTGGCATTGGCAGACATGCCCATAAACATCGCCTTCGCATAGAGCGTGCCCTCCGCCTGATTGAGCGGGAACAGCGTGCCAGCGAGCGTCGGAAGATCGGCGGCACGGGTGACAGTGGCGGCAGCGGTGGGGATATAGCTCGATGCAAATACGCCCGCCTCGAACTGTGGGCCGAAACAGATGATCGATCCCGTGGTAGTCGATACGGGGTGCCCGTTGCCATTGAACGAGTTGCCGGTTTTAGATGGCGCTATGCCAAACCCGACATATGGATTGGTCTGAGTTTGAGAGCCAACAAGCTCCAACCGATACCAACCGCCACCCATCGGGGTAATAGATCGCGAGATCAACGTGCCGGAAGTAGCGCCGACTGAGCTATCGCCCAGGGTGCCGTTTAAGATATCATAGACCGATGAAACATAGTGCCCGCTTATCGTCGTGATATCGAGATAGATGAACTGCGAAGTTCCCGCCTTGGCATAGACCGACGCGGTCGATGTTACGCCTCCCGCTTGGGTTGCCTGCGCAAATACAAGGTGTGCACCACTTACTCCGTCCCCCGTAAGGGTGAGAGCAGAATTGACGACGCCATCAGGTCCGATCTGATCGTGTACTCTTGTACAATTGTTGATCTGCCAAGCAGCATTGATAAGGCTGGTTGACCACGGCAATAGACTCGTCCGCGCTTCCTCGATGAGATATCCCCAAACGCCAGCACCAAGGCGAGGGTCATTATCGCGGCGCAGTCCATAGGCGGGAGAGCCGACGGTTGCAAGATAAGGACCGGCAACCGATCCACGTTGTAATTGTGCCCCCCAGAGATAAAGGCCCTTCGTAACATCCCCAAGAAAATCGGTACTATTGTCAACAGCAGCAGGACCAACCGAGAAAGTAGAAGCCGAACCGGCAGTCGTTCTGACAATCGCAATTCGATAGAAGCCATTTGCAACGGCCTGAATAGAACCTGTGTTGCCTGCGTCGCTTGAAAGGACCGCGCCCGCACCAGTAAGATCGAACCAAGTTCTGTGATTACCGCCGCCATCATTTGCATTTAACCAGCAGAGGGTACGTCCGTTTATTGGCTTGACGTGTATCGACCAGACATAGGCCGATCCACCGAAAATAGTAATTCCCGATTGGAACACCTGATGAAGGGCGTTAACGGCGGTTTCGAGGAGCTGGTCTGCCGTAGTAGTCCCGTCGGGGGCAGCGACTGAGTTTGCTGTAACAGTAACTGCCGACTTACCCCAAGTTGCATTATCAAATTCCTGCGCCCGTACCAGAACGTTCTCCGGCCCCCACACGAGCTTGCCAGTGGCGTCCCAGCACATGCCGGAGCTGGCGTGCACGCTGCCGAGCTTGGCGCCCGGCGTTCCGGTGTAGTTATTCGCCGGCGTCGCCGTATCGCGGATCCGCATGCTGTCGTCGGCCGCCGCAAACGCGAGGCCATCGCCCGCGCCGAGGATGACATCAGCAAGTCCTCCAGCACCACCACCACCCATCACAGGCGGCGTGGCCAAGGCAAGAGCCAGCGCCAGCATCGTCATCAGGTAAGACCCACCAGACCAGTTGCAGATGAAGCAGCCATCACCCGCGTACACTGACACAAGACATAGCCACCGGCTGGAACCGTAAAAGTAACAAACACACCGGGACTGCCAGTCGGCTCAATGACCACAGTACCCGCTCCACCCGCAAAGACAGACGAGGCATTGACCCTGGTCACATCGGACGGGGTAATCGGAAAGGCGTTGGTCGCTAGATTACTGTTGATGGCCACGGCTATCTCCTATGAGAACCCTGAAATCTTCCTGAGCAACGGCGTCGAACCCATCTTGATCTTGTTGGAAGCCGCATTAACGGTCAGGACACCCACCTGATACTTCGACTCCCACACCGCAATGCGCTCGTCCTCGACCATGTAGGGCGCAGCCTCGAGCGAAGCGGCATAGAGCAGCAGATCAGGGTGGTGCAGAGAGAAAGTATTGCTGTTCAGACTCGACGACAGCGCCGGCACCATCTCGTAATAATGGATGTCAACAACCTGGTCCTCACCCGGCCACGGCCAGATGTAAAGCTTGCTCGCGTCGATATTGTAGAACTGCGGCGTCATCTCACTGTTAGTGAGATCCTGCGCCTTGTCGACATACTCATTGAGCGCCGCTACATCGAGCGCGCCGACACCCTGCACCGACACCAGCCTGATCTTGTTGAAATCAGGGATCGTCAAGACCAGATCGATCGGTTGGTTCAGGTCCGGCGCCAGGATGGTACGGTGGAAGAGCTTCTCCATGTAGAAGCTCTCAAGCTCGGTGTTCAATCGAGTCTGCGCCAGATCGAGGAACGCCCCTATCTGGGCATCAGAATAATCGTCCGCGCCTATCCAGTTACGGACGTAAGCCTGCCAGCCGGATGTCGTCGTCGGAAACGCCATTGCGAGAACCCATCAATTACGTGGCCCTGCCAACCCCTGGCGTGGCGCCGGTCGAACTACTTGGCGGGAAACTTGGGCCCCGCAGTGCCTTCCTTGGACTTGGCAGCCGGGAAAATCGGCTTACCGGTCTTCTTTGACGATGGCTTCTTGGCCATTACAATCTCCTATGGAAGCAAGGCGGGCAGCATCTTGCCCAGCCAGATCAGCAGAATGATGCCGAGGATACCGCCTCCGATAATGTAGACCAGCTGCGGTATCTGAAGCCCCATGCTCTGGATCACCTTTACCACAACAAGAATCAAGATGCAGATGATGCCAAGCACGACAAGAAAGTCTATTGCGGCGCTGCCAGTCATCACTTTTTCCCTTTCGACTTACCAGCCTTGCTCATTGCGATAGCGATGCTCTGTTTCTGAGGATAGCCCTCGTCCCGGAGCTTCCCTATATTCGCTGATATGGCTTTGCGTCCCGATCCCTTCTTTAGTGGCATCAGAGTTTGTCCACCGTTCGAAACTTGTAGTTTTCTTCGAGGATTTTACGAAGAACCCTTTGAGCTTCCGGACTACCGTCGAAAACATTGATCCCCGTCTCCCGCATCGCCTGATCAATAAAGATCAGTGGGATAGACCCAATTCTGCGCATAGTCCGGCCAGAACTGTAGCCGTTATTGCCGGACGTCCGGTCAGCATGGTTTTCCTCAAGCAGAGGCTCCACGTCCTGCGTCTGATGGACGATCAGCCCCTGCTCGTGGTCCCACACCCCGCGGGAGGTCCGGGGCGCAAGAATCTCTTCGTCAGCCATCACTTCTTCTTCGTGTCGGGCTCAGCCTTCGGCGACGGCGCATCATAAGATTTTGCCGCGGTCGGATTGACGTTCGGGGCCGCAGCCTGCTTGGCACGCCTGGCCTCCTCGACACGCTCTTTCAGAGCTTCCTCCCAGGGGCGCTCGATCTCGTAATCCGGCTTGTCGACCTTCTTGGCATCGCCATTGGTGACCAGATGCTCGGCCCAGGCGCGGTCGGTATTGCCGTCGAGGACAAAGCCCTTGCCCAGATGCACGCCGCGATAGCCAAAATCGCGGTTCAGCTCGATGAAATAATCGTCTTTCTTGTCGGCCATAATCGGCTCCTTGCGTTTGCGTCCAAGCAGCTCATGACCCCGAGCGCCGGGATCATAAGCCGTGCCTTGTTGCTCATAACTGCTCAGGGCTTACGAACCCGTGGCGGTGAGGTTCATGACCCCGGAGTGAGCCTTCTCGTTACCGACCTCGAGGGCGTATTCCGCCTGGATGAGGATCGATTCGGCATGCCCGGTACGCGCCAGGGGTACCTGGCGGGTCGGCATCAGCTCAGCGAGCGCCACATATTCCGGATCCACC
>Ga0247746_1000006_pt1 | contig 25220 bp, 47 predicted proteins | sample UWRJS079202R5_FD_179940 | JGI IMG/M metagenome (GOLD analysis project Ga0247746, IMG submission 179940) | Soil microbial communities from Arlington Agricultural Research Station in Wisconsin, United States - UWRJ-S079-202R-5 | ecosystem: Environmental > Terrestrial > Soil > Agricultural land... | reverse complement strand
TACACTTTTCCCAGCTTCAGTTTCTTCTTCTTCCTCTTCTTCTTCTTGATTCCCCAAGAAGTCACTAATAGTATTCTTAACCTTTGGTTCTTCTCCATCTTTAGGAGCCTCTACCTCTTTCCCCTTTACTTTTGGGGGTTCTGCAGGAGCTGGTTCAGCAGCATCCTTAATTATAGGGGTTATTTCTCCAGGATCGCTTGACGCAGTTTCTGGAGCCATTAAATCTCTCAGTAACTCAGCGTTTCCTAGCCCCATTTCCATGGTGTCCTTTATACCAAAGTCACCAAATCCTTGGTCATTATCTTCAATAGTTGCCATATGTAGTTATTATTATTGGTTTCGAGTGTAAAATTATGAAGAGCTTTTATACCATCAAAGCATAATCAATCAAATTAGAGAAATTTTTTCGATAATATAGCATTAATATTTTTTTCTCTAATCAATTTGATTTATTTTTTTGGTTTTCCCCCCTGGCCACCTCTGTTCTTAGCATTTATCTTAGCTATTTCAAGATCGTTAGCCTGGTTATCCTTCTCTACTTGGAGTTTCTTTTCCTCCAAATCCATCTTTCTATTATCAGTTTGTTGCTTAGATTGAATTTCATTCATCTTAGCTTCATGATCTCTGTTGGCTCTGGTTTCTTCAGCAGCCATATTGCTTATCTCTAATGCATCTGCTACTCCTGATTGGTCAATATCTTGAGTAGCCTCTGGATTTCTACCCAAAGCATTGAGCAACGCAATCTCTTTTTTATTGATTCTATCCAATTCGTTTTCATGATTTTGATTTTCCATTTCAAGAGCTTTTTGTTCTTTAGCTGCTTGTATTTGAGCTTGAGCAATTTGACCTTGTTGTTCAACTTTTTGTTGCTCAATTTGTTGTTGTTGCTCTTGCATAGCTTGTTGTCTATCACGTAAATCTTTGAACACTTTTTTAAGTTGTCTTTGAGACTTGGTACTATAAAGTTCCACAATATCATATACACTACCACCATTTTGAATGATAGCTTGGCTCAATGCTCTAATCTCATTGAACATTTGAGTATCTTCAGGTCTATTAGTTGGGAATACTTTTAAATCTCTAAATTTTAAATCATTTCCATTAATTTGTATAAAAGCAGCTTCTCCTTCTCCTGTAACATAAGAAATGGTAGATTGTGGTTTAGCACTCTCTATATACTGAGAAGCATCTATAATAGCTTGATATAACTGACCCATTGTGTATTCATGGGCTATAAACAAAGGTTCTGTTTGTGAGTAAGATTGTTGTATAGCAGTATTAGTTCCTGTAGCAGACTCTGAAGGTGATACAGACCCCATACGTTGTTTGGACATTCCTATTAGTTCCCAACACTCATTTTTTATCTGCATAGCTAACTGGTAACGAGATTGTATCTCTTGTGTACGAGTAAGATCTAATGCTGTGAATTGATTGAAACTTGATGGAGCCTTAAGATTCTCTGGGCTATCATCTATAAATACAACACCTCTTTTTCTTGCTTCCATTTCCCATATATCGAGAGCATCCTGTGCATCTCCATCCTTAGGAATTGGAACATGTCGAAGTGACATGAGCTGTACTTTACCTACTTCTTTCTGTAGTAACTCAAAGAGTTGGTTCATACATACATTGTAGATTACCTGAAATGGCTTCATCAAATCTATCAATGATTTTGACTCAGTATTTTTGATTTCGTGGATAAGTCCTATGATAGGACAGTAGTTTAATAACTTGAATGGTTTTAAGAAATAGATGTCTGGCCCCACTTTAATTCCTTGGTACCATTCATTAATCCATCCCCATTCTAAAGATATTTGAGTTGGAATTGTTCCTGATTTATAGTTTTCATCAACTAGTATGGACTGTGCTTTGTCAAATTCATCTAAGTAGACTAGTTTTCCAATTTTCTTTTTGCTCATCCAATAGGCTCTAACTACAACATATTTATAACCAAAAGAACTCACATTTGATGTTAGTCCTAAGAAGTCTCTTAGTCCATCATTATTCTCCTTCATTTCAGACTCTATTAGCATTCTTGTTTGAAGTACTAATGGGTCATAGGTATCATACAATACAGAGTCTATACCTGGGGTAGCATCAACATTTCCTAAGTTAGACTCACGTACATTGATAAGACCATAGTCTTGTAAGCTTGAACGTAAGTGATCTATCTCATCTTTAGTAAGTTCTGGGATTGATTCAATAATTTCTGAGAGTTCCATTACTTGTACAGTTCCTGCTGCATAAGCTCCTTGAGCTCTACCTGTTGGGTCAGAAATCCATTTTCTATCTGGAGTTGAAAGCCACCATACATTTTTTGGGTTGGCTACTTCTATATTATATCCTAGTTTGGAGTTGTCCTCGTAGATGTGGTAATATTCATGGTTAGAAATACATAAATCTCTGAAGGCATCTTCTGATTTCTCTTTAATATTGAATTCTGCTTTTGCACAGGTAAGAATATGATTAGACCACTTTTCTGCCATGGAGGTGTAGTCTGTCAATTCATCCTGCACTTCTTCCATTGTTTTTTGCTGTACCTCTTCCTCTGTTATCTCAATTCCCTTTGCTGCTGCATCTGCAATAATTTTCTTCTTGGCATTTTGCAGAATATAATCTTGTAGCACCTGAGTTTTATATTGTAACTCCTCTGCTTTGGAATCTTCATCGAAAGCTTTTATTCTATATGTATCTGGTCTTCTACTTAACTCTCCTGTAAGTTCATTTAGTGGGGTTGTAACAATAGAATAGTGTTTTACATATTTTGGAAGTGCCATATCATGTTCCAAAACATCTGTGAAACTTTTTATGTCAGGTTCTTGATAGAAGTCTTCTGGTCGAAGTATTCCCTTCATCAAGTCATAATTGCCAACAAATGTATCCCTATTCTTAACATATTCAGCGTAGGCTTTGTTGGCAAAGTAATCCATTGTATTCTTTATCCAACTCTCATCCTTTTTCTCCTTCTCAGTCTTGAACTGGTCAGGGAATATATTCAGATAGGCGTATCTGATTGTAGCATCCTTGGTATATCTGATAATTGCCATTTTATTTTCTAAATAATTTATTATTATTTACAAATATGTTTCTCGTAGGAGAAAATAGTTGTTGTCTTTTTTTGTCTTTTGCATACATTGCATTGACTCGTACATCTCCCCCACTTCCAATGGATCCCATTATTGGGTCCAGCTTCATTGCTAAGGCTATAGCCAGCTCTGCAGCAATTATTCTATCGAAGTTTCCTTCATCATTATAGGCTATCATTTCATCTAATAGAAGAGGATCAAATATTTTGGTCATTCCTTTTAAAGCTGGCATTACTTCTCCATCTTCTGCAAACGTTTTCTCTCTTATGAGAACTTCCTCTGAATACTTCTTCAAACATCCATGCAAAAATAATCTAATTTTCTCAGCTGACCTATGAATACCAAAGTCCCTTTTCACTGTAGTGTTTGGAACTATCTCTTGTAACCATATTGGCTGTCTCTCTAAATATCTGCTATCTCCTTTGGCTATCATATAATCTATGAAGCTTATCTCATCATTTTCTACCAGAGCTCTGGCATTATAGAACTTAATCAATAATCTCGCCTGGTCTTCCCAGACTTCTTTCCTGTCTGGTCTCGCACAATAGCTCGCCACAAACATATCCTGATATTTCTCACCTGTGATACTGTGCATCCTTTTATATATGTAAACAACACCAAGAGAAGTGCTATAAGCAGCTTTGCCCTGTCTATAAGGATCGACTCCAGCAACATATAGTCCATAGGGAGGACTGTCAACAGGAAATTCGTATATAATAACAGGCGCATCCTTGTTGTCATCCTTTTTAGTTGGGAAATTCGTAATAGGTTGTTTATCTGTGAATTCATGTTTAACTCCATCTCCATCATCATATAATACTACAGGAACTCCTGTGTGTGAAGATTCTTGTAGTCTTGTCTTTTGTCTTTTTGCTCCCTCTATATCAAAGATGTTTTCTCCTGATTGTAAGAAGCATTCTTCCACTGTTAGTGGATAGTACATTATTTGTTTTAGGTATATAGTTCTGTCTGGGTTTAGTTTAGCTGAAGCTCTTTCTTTTATGATAGTCTCTCTAGCCAATTCTTTATCAGCAGCATTTATTATAATATTGTGTAAGTCTGAATCTGCAGGAACTATAATTCCTCTCTCTTGAGTTAACCAGTCTGCGAGGGTCATTTTCTTTTTACAGTCCTGACGATACAGACCAGAGAGGAAGAGTCCTGTTTCCCTACCACTTTCAGGGTCCAGTATTGCATGGAAGTTGTTCGCGCGAGGATTATAGAAGAAGTTCTCAGCATCTTGCCCACGCTCGAAGGAACCACCAGTTCCAACAAGGATTGGTACAGCTCTCCAACCATTCTTCCCCTTAATTGCAGGTTCCCCTGCTTTAAATGTTGCAGCGAAGGGATATTTCCCTATCTCGTCCATGATAAGGGATTTGGCAGTTGTACCTGCAGCAACCTCTGTCACATTACCATCTTTGGCATTACGAATTACAATGTAGCTCCAGATTGCATCCTCCCCATTGGGTTTTTTATATCCTAGCCTGATTTGATTTGATCTCCAGGTCTTATCCAAACGTGGTATTGCTACTCCTTCCCAAAGGTTCTTCATTCCAAAGTCAACCTTATCTTTCAACAAGCTCAAGTCATAGTCATTCCCACATATTATAACATTCTGTGTGTTTTCAAACAATGTGGCATTCATTCCAAAGTAGGAAGCCTCCATTTCAGACTTACCTCCTTGTCTACCACCCACCTCCATATATCCTTCTTTGAGATTCTTGCAAGCCTCAAGCACTTCTGCTCTTATCCACTCATTGTCCCTAAGTTCAGGAAGAGATGTAATACGCACATCATTTCCATAGTTATCTTTGTCATCTATTCTAATCCACCAATGATTTAAATGCCAATAGAGCCAGCCACTAATGAATACTCCATTAATGTTGACTCCTCCCTTAATTTTTTCTTCTTCCCACTTAATCAGATCTTCAAACTCTCTAGTACCTGGTGGGGGAAGAGACTTCATGTTCTTGAAGAACTCTGTACTTTTAATTTCCATCAGTCTTTAGTTTGCATTCTATGAGGAACAGTGGAAGATCCTCTGGCCTCTTTTTTAGCATCCTCTTTTTCACGCAGTTTGTCAACCACCTCCAGAAGAGCTAGATAATTCTTCATTGTATCCTGAATAAACTTTCCTTGGGACTCAATGCTGGCTATCACCATAGGCAAAAGCCCACCTTTAGCAGTAGGCTTCCATTCAATCCTATCTTTTAGCTCATGCATTGGGTTAGCATCTATATATTCTCTCCATGTGGAGAGTTGTGCCTCTGCCCAATCCAGTTCAGCATTGATATATGTTTTCTTAGTCAGCGTCATAATCATATGGTATATCATCAGCCTGGTAAGCTGCATCAAGGTCTAGACTAGTAATATAATTAGTCAGAGCTTCACTCAACTCTCTATCTGATATATTGTAAATATCACCCCCATCCAAAGCATGTGCAATGTGCTCTCCTATTGGTAATCCTGGGTATTCTTTATGTAGTTTTAATATTGAGTTACTAATGCTAGTAACATAGCCTGCATTTCTCATAACAATTTATTTATATCATCATCTGTTAACCTCTTCATTTCTATAAGAGGAGGTTTTTTTGGCTGGACATCATCCTCATCATTATCATCATCATCCTCATTATCCTCAAACCCAGGAACCTCATCACTATTGTCTATAATCTCTGGTCTTATTCCATCCTTAAGAAAGTCAGGATTAATGTAACCATCCTTGGTTAGGATAACCAACTTATCCTGATTTGGATCTTCGTCATTTGAATACAAATCTACGTAATCCATTCCTTTCTCGTACAGTTCTATAAGAATATTAATAAAAACATCGAGTGGAATTTTCTCTATTTTAAACCTGCGTCTCATCGTCTATAATTTTTTCCTCTTCAGGAGTTACTTCTGCCCCCCATTTATCTATAGGACATTTGCAAGACAGACATTTAGTTTTAGCTGCAAGAGTACATCCACATTTAATACAATGCTCATCTCTTCTAATAGACGAATATTCACCAGCAAGAGTAGCATTGACAGAATTGAAAGGACAATTCCTGCATATATCCATACGTTCTGAGGAAACTTCTTCTATCTTCTCCTTCAGATACTCAGGAGGGTGAATGTGATTCCTCCATCCCTCAAATATTTGTTTTAGGCTCATGATCGTAACTTTGGTTTTAAGTGTTCTATATTTTTTAGCACAGTGTTTAACCTCATGGTCAAATTGCGCTTATCATCAGGATCACATCTAAGCAGGGCAACTTCTAACATAGCCTTTTGAGACTGATATTTTTCCATCTGTTTGGTGGCCTTAGCATTATTGAACACCAGCTTTCCAAATCCTGAAAGTTCAACACTATTGTAATTGTTAGTAGCCTTGAGGGCTGAAACAAACTGATCATCCACCACAGTCTTAATAATAGACTCAGGAGTGTTCAACTGTCGACTTAACTTTTTTATCAGGTACTCTTTCAGAGGCATGCTCATTGGTCTCTCCATGATGTTCATCGTTTACTGTTAGCGTTATCTGTAAGACTAGGGGCTTTGAGAAATCAAGAGCAATGCGTGGATTCACAACTATCTGTTTTCCTTGTTTAATAAGTATATGGCTGCGTTTAAGTTTACTCACCATATTATTAATAGTAGGGAAAGAAGAGTTATAGAGTTCACAGAACTCCTCCCTCACAGTAGCATATGAAATACTGCCTCTGACAGCTGAGAATGCTATAAGCTGCAGCTCACGTTCAGTCAAATAGAGTGAATTGAGAGCTGATATTAGAGCATAGTATCGCTGAGCAAGTTCCAACTTGGAAGAAGAGGTTTTAGCTAGCTTTTGAATTGTCATAGTTTCCATAATGTAATTGATTATAACAAAGGTAGGAAAATAATGAGTTTGGTTAAAATTTTTTTTTGGAAATTTTTTTGGGTTTATGAGAGTGTATATACTGACCACTCCATCTGAAATCCCCCTGTCAAATTTGTGTTGTTGGGGTTGCCCCCCACAGCACACTCTTGTGAATCAATTTTAACTCAACTTAAATTAATTTTATTATGAAATCAGTATCCATCACAACAGGAAACTTTGCTACTTCAGAGGGTAACAAAGGAAATTTTACAGCTTACTCAAAAGGTCAGCAAGTATTCATTCACAAATCAATGCTTGCATCAATTGGCATCACAACTAATGATGAATTCCAAAAAGCGAAACCAATCTATGCATTGATTGATGAAAAGACATTCAATCCTGTAGACGAGAATGGTAACGCATTGGAACCATTCACTCGTCTACAAGCAATGGCTATCTACAAGACAGAAGATGAAATGATTGAGGCTGAACTTGCTGATGATAAGCTTGAAATTCGCACAATGATTAAGCGTGCGCAATTACGCGAGGAAATCGTGAAATCTGCAGAACTAACAGAAGAATCTGTTAAAGCAATTCTAAGCGCAAGCTCTCTATTCAAATAATAGAGGGCTTGGCTCTTAGGAGCTTTCTCTTAGGAGTTTGCTCTTAGGAACGTGGAGTTTCACTCCTATATATAGATAGTATTTTATTAAAACTAATTGTATATAGATTGTGTATTCCTGTGGATTACTGATTTTTGAAAGATTCTCAGAAAATTGGATTTTTATTGCGAATAATGCAAAAAATAAAACTTTCTACGAGGAGCGCATTGAGAATAATGCAAAGATTTGAGTTGAAAAATAGTGTGGACAAAGACGTATAGCCATAGAAATGGTTGATAAAACAGGCACATTTATGTATAATCATACTCAAAATATATAGCATTATTATTATTGGGGATTAAATAATAAATAATAAAGAATAAAGCATTATGAGTGATATTCAATCATTAGAGGCAATACTTAGATGTGTTGCTACATTAGATAATATTAATGTTAGGGAAACTCTTGCAGTTACTGTGAAAGAGAATATTGATATGTTGAAGCGTAAACATGGAATTGTAAAATAACCAAAAAATTATATATATTATGAAAGTAAAGTATTTAAATGATAATGACATAGTATGTTTTATCAATAGTGTTATATCTGTAATGCCTACAGATAATGCTAATAGAGCAGTGATAGAGTATTGTCATAGTGATGGAAGATTTCTTACTCAGATTGTTGATAGTAAAAAGTTATTATCTATCACAATTGTAAAAGAATAATAAAGGAATTTGGGGATATTTTATCCTCATTGTTTGATTGTGTTGTTTGAGGTATAGATTGAGGGGTTAAGTAGCTATTAGCTCCTCTCTATACTATGTTATTGAAGGGTACAATCAAGGGTTACAGAGTTATTTAAAAAACAAACACAATAAACAATTAAATATTATGATGACATTTGTTCATAAATTGTATGGAAATGCTGAATTATTAGATAATACTGCATTTGAGGTAGTAGATGAGCCTGTAACTATTAGTTATAGACTTAGAGGATCTAAAGAGATTAAACATTCTAGTCTAGAGGATGCAGGATTAAATAAACTTGATAGAGATATTCTTGTTGAATATGGTTATGCAACCAAAAGAGAATGGAATGTGTATTCTTTTAGTGATAGAGAAGGTAATATTGTTGAGTATTTGGCTAGTAGAAGAACATTAGCATATTTTAGGGCTGAATTAAATCCTAAATTATTTGATAGTGAATTGACTATGGATCAGGCATTTGCAGTATCAAGTGATTTAAATAGAATAATTGAAGTAATAAGTGAATAATATGAACAATTTTGTTAGGTTTTTATACATATTTGTTGCCATAATGTTGGTAATGATAGGAATATTGTGTTATCAAGTGAGCATTGATGCATTTAAGAATTTTTGTTATTTCTTAGTGCCAATGGCTTTATTGAGACTAGCACATAGTGTATTATTAATAAAAACACAGGAATAATGGTTTTATTAAGATATACAAAGCTTATTGCAATAGTATTATTATATGCTATTGCTTTGTTTATACATAATGTAATCATTGAAATGCCTGCAGAAATGTGGGCATTTACAATAATTATAACTATGTTGATATTAACTTCTAAATCTCCTGATATACGATGAGAAAATACATTTATATTATATTAGCATCCATTGCATTATTGTGTAGTGGATGCTCTTATCAAACTCCTCAGGAAGAGTATGCAGAATACTATCAGAATTATAAGGATAAGGATAGGATGGTAATGGTTCAAGTGATGTTTGAAACAAGGTATACTGATGTTGAGGTGAGTGTATTTGATACACAAACTAATCAGTTTATTATTGATACCAAAGAAACAAACTTCAATAGGACATTTCTTGCTCATTATAAGGGAAGATATATATTTAACTTCACTCATAATGGCAAAGCTTTAAATGATGAGCCTTATACATTTATTCATATCAGAAATGCTACTGATAATCATTTGATTGATGAATATGAATTGGAAGGTTGTTTAGTGGGGTATAATAATAACTTTTTAGCACTATGACAAAAGAGAGAAAACAAAATTTATGTTTAATATGGTTATTGTTATCAATGACCATATTTCTCATAATATTAGGCTGTGTAAGCCTTAAACATGAACAAGAATATAAAGATTTGATATTATATATCTTGTTAGGTTGTGAATTGAGCTCATTTGGAGCTATGTTTTGTTTGTGGAGAGTTAATAAATTAAAAGAAGATAATGAATAGGAATAACGATAATTATAGTAATATCAACCCTTTAGGTTGTTTAATAATGGCAGCATTAGGTTTTGTAGTAATAAGATTAATTCAATGGATATTTTAAGTTATGAGTGGTAATTGGTTTCATCAAATAGTAAACATAGATTCTGTTCCTAAGGGACAGATCTATGTTGCCATTCAGAATGGCAAAGCAATGAGATATACAGAAGCATCTCATTTTGGAGAGATAAGTAAAGTATTAAGCTTTCCAAGTTTAAGATTAGCTAATCATTTTATTGATAATTGGAGACAATCTACAATGATAGATTATAGGCAAGCTATGCCTAAAGAATCATTTGTATTCTATGTGTATGATAAATGCAATAATGGATATTATGCTGATGATATTAGGATGTATCCTGAATGGGAATCAACAATTATCTAGTATTATATGCAAGTTACTGAAAGAATATGTACTAAATGTGGTGATCCTAAACCATTCTCTGAATTTCATAAGAGTAAGAATGGTAAATATGGTATCAATTGCGTTTGTAAGTCTTGTTGTAGTGAGTTAAAGAAGAAATTATATGCTGAAAACCCTGAACTTGTAAAAAGTTATTCTAAACGTCCTTCATATACTAATGAATATTATTTGAAGCATAGAGCTAAGTTTAGGGAAACTCAGAAGAGATATTATGCTAGGAATAGAGAGGTATTACTTCAAAAGTGTAAAGATAAATACCAAGAGAAAAAGAATAGTCAACAATAATATAGCATTATTATCTTATCATTGCTGCCCTAATCAGTGATTTTAGATAATCCATAAAACTCAAATAACTTTCCAAGATGTTGAGGACACCAAGTTTCCCATGTGGTTATGGTGTAAAACACAATTCAAAACAAAGAAATCATGCATGTAATCAGAAAAGAAGACGAGCAAGCTTATAGTCTACTTATGGACAAAATAGCTTATTGTGGGTATTTTGAATCAGGTAAAGCTGTCAAAAGTATGAACTTAGATATACCTCCTACAGATCTGAGAGAATTATCAGAGGCTATTGGTATGGCTGTAGGACAAGTGGTATTGGATAAAGTTATACTATTAACCAAGGATATGGAGAGAGATCAGCTTGTTAGATTTTTTGCACAAGTAGCATTCTCACATACTATTGAGGTGATGAATAATTGTCCTGAATATAGAAAGAAGATACAAATATTAGGACAATTCTTAGATCATTTGTAATTATGGATAATATCATAATGAGAGTAGTATATGGTATAATGGCATTAGGTATGATACTTAGTGCCATTTTGTTTTATAGAATGCACAAGAAACTTACTTCACAGATACCATTTCCAATAGCATTCAATTGGTTAGGGTATTTGATTATACTTATGTTGGGAATATTATTTGGGTTAGCTACTATTAAATGTTTATTCTAAGAAATTATGAAGTATATCACTAAACTTAAGTTGGCTGCCATGCATCAATTATGTGATGTAGAGGACAGAAGTACAGAATTTATGATTCAGTATCTACAGGATACTTGTAAAGTAGACCTTGATACAGTCATGGAATATCTCACATTACCTCAACAAGAGAAGAATACTCTTAGAAGAGAGGTAAATGGATTTATGGAGATGTTTGAGAATATAGAATACGAAGAAGATTAATAAAAAAACACATAAAAAACAATAAAAATGGAACACACACCAGAAAACACAGCAGATAATACAGTTGAAAAAACAGTAACATTTACACCAGAGGTAAAACAAGAACCAAAATCAAAATCTATTAAATTCGCCCTTGAGAAATTAGAGGGTGGATTTGTTAGTGATGCAGAGGGTAAAAGAAAAGTATATGGTAGTGCTGATGAGGTATTAGATGTAGTTAATATACCTAGAATGGTAGCAAGATTAGAGCATTCAGAGTATATGGTCAATATATCTGTTATTCATAAGGATGAACACCAGGATATATTAGATCTTATTGATTTGAGAGCTAATTATAAAGATGAAGAGCTAATATCTTATGAAGAAGCTAAAGCTAGAGGTATTATTGAGGTAGAGAAGTTTGATCCTAATGCTAAATTTGTTCCTGCAGATGGAGAGATATGTTCAGGTGATATCAAGGTTACAATCAAAAATGCATATAGTGTATCAAGATTGAAATCCTTACCATGGAAAGAATGGAATGACCAATTGTATATGTCTGTTCCTGAAAAAGCAGATATTGCAGGATTAAAAGCTACATCATTCTATTCTATGTGGGCTAATATGGTTAGTGGCAAGGCTAAATATCAAAGTTCTGCTACTCGTATTGGTTGTACAATCTTAGCTCAGTATTATGAGAGAACTTTAGGTGTAAGATCATCAGCTAAAGAACAATGTGAACTTCTTAAGGAGAATATGCTTAAGGAATTAAGAGAAATAGAGATGTTGACAGATCAGAAATTTATAAAATCCTCTCTATTAGTTAAGAAAATTGCAGATATGCGTAAAATGCTAATGTAATGAAAGCAATACTATATATAATCTCCCTATTTTTATTAATAGGGGGAATTAGTTTATTCATTAGTTCATCTGATTTACCAAAGAAATTTGCAGATGAAGGACCAAAAATGGCATTATCAGGAGTTTTAATGATAATGATTGGAGGTGCACTATTTTATGGTGTACATTTTATCAAAGTGAAAGAAGAATAATTATAAATAACTAAATTTTAAACACAATGACAAACATTGAAAAAGCGCTTTTAAGCACAGTTCATCCAACTTTGGAGATTACACTACTAGAAGAGATTATTGATGCAACACCAAGCAGCTCTGTAGCTACAGAGATACTATGTGGTATCTATTTGGAACCTGAGATGCCAACATCAGTATGGAAGGACAAAGATCAGACTATTTGTTTCCACAAGAGTTCATTTGATAAATGGACAAACAAAGTAAACTATTGGTATGATACTCCTAAAACTCTTGGTAGTGGGTATTTCCCTAAATCAATTCCTACTGAGGATATCAATGAGGGTAACTTCAAAGAGTTGAAGAAAGACAGTAGCTGTGAGGATGTACGTTATGTGACAGTTTATTCTACTGTTGAGACTGTGAAAGAAACATCTTCTATGGATTTAGAGAGATGGTGTAAACTGTCTCCTGTAGATATGACTGAATTACCTTTGGCTAAATGTGAAAGTATTAAGAAATCTATCAAGATTCCTGATACAGATGTTACTGCTGGATAGTATTAATTGGGGAGTGTAAAAGCTCCCCTTTTATTTATATTATATGAGAGTAGTAGATATTATTGTGGGAATTATCTTTGGTATACCTATATTTATGTGGGCTTATCATAGAATAGTATTCTTTCGTTATCCTCCATATTCTAAGTTTAATATTTATTTATGGAAGAAGAATTTATCTTGGCTATTGTTAGTAGAAGATTTTGTCATATGGGTAGCATCTATTGTTATTATATGTCTCCTATTTTATTTATGCTTTAATCTTTAAATGATGATAGAAAAAGAATTAACACCAGAACTAAGAGTGAGGATATATGAGGAGATTGCAAGGATATCTAAACATCAGTTTGACATGAAATGTGAAAAATGTGATGTTGCTTTTGCTTTTACAATAAATCTTCTTGCAGCTGTACTCTTGGAAAAGATAACTATTGGACAATTTCTAGAGAGATTGGCTGAGAATAGTGCAGGTAAGAATATGTTGAATTTTTATCTTGACATGTTTGATATTTAATCAAAAACACACAATCAAATGAAAGAATATTATAGACTATTAGGACTTCCTCAGACAGCTACTAAGGAAGAAGTCAAGACAGCATATAGGAGATTAGCAAAAAAATATCATCCTGATATGCCTAATGGTAATAGTGAGATTTACATAAAGATAAAAGAAGCATATGAAATTCTCGCTAAAGGTGCACCAGTACAAGCACCACCACCACCTAAACGTGATATGACACCATATGTTAATGTTGCTGGTTCACATCTTAATAGCGAGGGTACTTGTAATGTTTTTTTGAATTTAAGAAATATTCAGTATGCTTTTATAGATAGACTACCTCTTGAAGTCTATAAATGGACAATTAATGGTTCTACAGATGGACGTATAGAGATACTTAAACAAGATTTGATTAAGTGTGACTATTCTTTTATCCTTGTATTTATGCCATATGAAGGTGGTATTATCCTTAAAAATATTAAACTTAAAGATCCACGTAGTTGGACAGAGAAATGTGTACATAACATAAAAAAATTCTTAAGTATATGAGAAATAAATTAATATTTGGTATTACAGTGGTAATGACAGGATTATTAGCACTTGTATTGTATTCTTTAGCATCTAGTAGTAAAGAAACTGGTATTCCTGAAGATAAAAAGCATAATGTGGTACTTAGATTTAATGGCACAGACAGTGAAATTCCTAAAGATGGAGATTTACTTCGTGTTAAGGCTAGTTTAGAGGATACAGTGGTTGTTGAACCAGCTACAGATGATGATTGTCGTAGAGTATTGGAATCACATGGACAAGGTTAAATTAACACCTGAGTTAGAACAACATCTAAAGGATGAAGGTTTTATTAAACTTAAAGAGGTCAATGGTATTATCATAGGGATATACAGATATATGTTTACAATAGCTATTGTTGTTGATATAGACAAAGATGGTTATCAACATAGATACTGTTATCCTTATGAGAATACTATGGATTGTCTTATGGCTTTTGAAATCTATGATGGTACAGGTGATCCAATAGGTAGATGGATTAAGAATAAAGGTTGGAATAGGGATAGATTAAATCCTGAAATTGAACATGAACATATAAATAATAACAAAGATGGATCAAGAGGGATTTAAAGTTTATACAGTATATGATCATCCTAAAGATTTTCCAGATGATTATGTTGTAAGAATATGGAATAGTGTAGATACTAAACCAATTCCAGACTTAGAACTATTTATGCAAGATAAATCCTTAGATGTAATAAGAGAAAAATTACGTAGTATGGGATTAATCTGTATTGATAGAGATGGTACTGATGATGGTGTTATTGTAGAATCATGGATTTAAAATAAAATATTATGGCAAGACATTATGTAACATTTGGTCAAGATCATGTCCATGCATTAAATGGAAAGATATTAGACAAAGACTGTGTAGCTTCATATGAGGCTAAAGATCGTTGGGAAGGTAGAGATAGAGCATTTGAGCTCTTTGGTCCTAAATTCTGTATGGAATATCATGATAAAGAATTTAAAGAAGATATTCTTGTATATTTTCCTAGAGGTGTAATCGACATAGATTAATAGAAATGGAAGAAAAGAAGAAGTATCCTTGGTGGAAGAAAATATTTATAGGATTAGAGATTATAGCATGTCTCTTCCTTGTTTGGGTGTTGGTCACTGTAGTGACTAGTGCAATAGCATGGTTAGCAATATATCTATGCTATGGAGAATGTACAATAGATCATTTAGAAGCATATGGAAATTATATCAAATTAAGTTATAGTGCGTTCTTGGTTGTGGGGCTATCAGTTTATTTGAGGTATATTAATAATAAATATAAAATAATGTAATTATGAAAAAGTTCTTATTATCATTAGCATTGCTAGCAGGAGTAGCAGGCTTTAGTCAATCAGCTCAATCAGTAGGAGCAGCTACAAGTAGCAAACAAATTTATATTACAACTAGTGACAAGAAAGTAGGAAGCAGTATTAAAACTGTGCCTTACAATTCTACCACTAAAACATATGATTTGGATGCCAATAGAAGAGGAGGAGGTAATTCTACACCACCTACACCATCAGGTAATTCTGCTGTATACCATGGAGAAACTGTACCTGTATATGTTTCACCAAGAGGTAAAGAATTTATATATGTTACCAGTAAGAAAACTGGTAACGTGTATAAGAAGTACATAAACTAGTAAATAAGCCTGACAAGAGGTGTCTCTCTAGAGTAAATGCTCAGTACTAACAGTTTGGATAACAAGATCGTTGACAAACACGCTCTTAACACCTCTTCCATTTAATTAGTACTAGATGGATAAGCCCCTGTTTACTTAAAAAACTCAAATCCCTTTTCAAGATGTTGAGAACAGCTTAGTTTCTAGAACCACCTAGTTTTTAGCTGTAAAACACAAACAATTAAACAATTATTATTATGGTAAGACAAAGCTTAGGAAAACTGCTCTTAGGGGTGGTATTCATTATGGTCATAGCCTTTATGGTTAAGGCTTGTAGAGTCATATTAGATGTCATATTACCCTTTGTGGGTATGGCAGCTATAATATTCACTATTTATATAATATTTTTTAAAGAAGAAAAATAAATAACTAACACATAAAATCAAGCAAAATGGAAAATAACTGGAAACCAGGAGACATTGCAATTTGTATTAATGCAGGTAGACTATTTGATAATTCTGTAAAAGGTATATTACCTCCTTTGAGATTAAATTCTCAATATATGGTACAGGCAATAAAAGTATGTGAATGTGGCTGTGTAAGCTTAGACGTGGGATTAGCTAATACAGGTCAATTAGGAACAAGATGTGGTTGTGGAGCTGTATCTACACCAGGCACAGGTATTCATTGGGCTAATGCTGAAAGATTTATCAAAAAGAAAACAAGAGAGGAAATCCAAGAGGAAATAGATGAGGCTATACATGAAGAGAACTATGAACTAGCAGAAACTTTAAGACAAAAACTATGAATCCAGTTAAACTAAAGAGATTTGGTATATATCATCCTAAGGATGGTTTTATGAATATTACTTGTAAAGTGGATATATGTGAGTATGAACATGTAGCTCATATTGAGGCAGAGAATCTTGTTCGTGCATTTTATATGGGCCAGAATGATTTTAATCCTGAATATGCAGCAAAAGGGAAAAGGTCTACTTCTGTAGGTGATGTTATTACCTATAATGACAAAGTATTTATGGCTAATGGTATGGGATTTAAAAGAGTATCCAAGACTACTGAGCTATATACTAAGATTATGGAGTCTGATGAGGCTATTATTGAAATACTCTCTAGAAGAACTCTCAATGAGGAACAAGTACAGGACTTATTAGATAACTGTGTATAATGAGTTTTGCTGAAGATTTTGACCATTTCATTCCAGATGATGAATGGATGTCAGGTGGATATTCTTACCCTAGAAAGTATCGCTCCTCAAGATCCTATACAGATTATAGTGCTAAAACAGAGATGTTTTATGAAGAAAAGGTTATTGAAACAGAGAAAGCTATTTTGTTTAGATTTGAAAGAGGTAAAGCTTGGATACCTAAGAGTAAATTGATATTGCATGTACCTGAGAGATTAAGAATTTGTATACCATTCTGGTTATATAGAGATCTTAATTATATTAGGGAGGATGCTTGATAAGCAAAAAACCTGAGAATGCATCCTCAGGAGTTTGATTAAGTTAGTTTTAAAAGGTGAAGGGGATAGTGCATTTATCCCCTTATTATTTAAGCTTTTTAAAAGTGTTAGGTTTGTATTTCTCACTAACATTTAAATCTACTTGTTTAGATTTTTTGTTAGTTCTTTGAAAGCTAAATGTTTGAGAAAACTCATCACAAGGGATAAATTTTATTTTCTTTTCTGGTGTCTTGATATCTTTCATTTGCGTTGCTTTTGACGAATTAATACCTTGGTTGTGAAGTAGATTTTGATTTGCGTTGCTAAGCATAAAGCTACGAAAAATTTTTGACAAAGTCCAGTAAATGGCGTGTAGTTCACCTGATATTCAGGTAGTTTACATAAAATTAAATTATGAATAAAATGAAAAAGATTAATTTGTATGAAGAGGCTTTCATAAAGGATTTGGGTGTCTCTACTAAAACAAAAAATGTATTATTAGTAATGAAAGTGCATACTTTAGCAGATTTACATTTAAGGTATTTGCTTAATTCCTTTCCTAAAGAAGGGACCTTTATTAAACATCACCCACATGTAAATATGGAGTCATGTTATTCCCCAGAAGTAAATGAGGAAATAAAAGAGATCCTCAGAGATTATTATGGTATTGAAGAATTAGAGCACGTTGGTGCTTAACAGTAAAGCCCCCACATGGTGTGGGGGTATATTTTTAATTATTTAAATTTTTTTATTATGACAGCATTTGAAAAACATGCATCAGTGAATGAAGTATCTGCTAAAACAGCCTTAGTATCGTTGGCTGCTACTGTAATTGGGAAATACGTTATTACCCAATCTTACATGAATTGTCTGCTTGCAGGAGGAAGTTCTCCTGATGAAAAGAGCCAAGAGTGCTTAATGTGTAGACTAAGCAAGCTTACAAGCAAAATGTCTAAATTAGAGGGCCAGGTGGGTCAAATAGCTAAGAGCTATGAAATGTTATTCGATGAGGTTATGGATTTGAAATACATCACACAAGAAGCTGTGAGAGAATTCTACCCTGCATTCAAAGGAACTACTGTTGAGTTTGATCCTGAGTCTATTGTAGCTAGAATCTTCTCTGAAGGTTGGGATTCTCCAACTGAGACTATTCCATCTAGAAGTAATACATCATGGCCAGGTAGTACAACTACTTCAAACAGAGAGTGGTCTCCTTCAAGCTCTAACACTAGTAGTTCATCTACAGGATCCTCACCAATTAGTTTCCCTGAAGGAACTCCTGATGAAGTGAGAGATATCACCAACATTATCAGAAAAACATTGTCTAAAATGGGTAAAAACAATGTTGATATCAAAGTTGTAGATGTTAGTGGAAAAGATGGATTTCTTTATGGAGTAAATCCAAATGATTATCCAGATGCTAAATCATTTCAAAAAGCTGTTTATGCTGCAAGAGAGGCTTCTTTCTCTGAAACTCCTGGTTCAACTATGAAAGGAGAAGATTTCATCAAAGAATCTACTATTCATGCAGTTGAAGGGGCAGCATCTCATCCTCCTGTTGAAGAACCAACTCACTCTGAAGGTTCATCTAAATCATCATCTAATAAAGGTTCTAAATTGAACTAATTTTAGATAAAAAAAACACAATTCTTTACTTACTTAGGAAAAGCCTCTCAGAAATGAGAGGCTTTTTTTATTTTCAAACACACTAAAGCTAAATAAAATGTCAAACGAAAAAAACACAACACCAAATTTTGAAAAACAATTTGAAGGTTTGGATGAAAAAGTAATAGGCAGTATGCTTGTACTTGCAAGAATAGAAGAACATGTAGTAAATGGAGAAGAAGAATTCTTCAAACATGTAAAAGAGAGCTTTACTCACGATGAGTTAGCATATCTTGCAGCTGTTCATATTGGAGAAAAACTTAAATCTCTTTTATTGAGAAGTCCTGATGCTACTAATCTGGTTGTCTTATTAAGACAAGCAGATGCTCTAGCTAAAAGGATGAATGAAGAAGATAAAAAGTCCCAAAATTAATGGGACTTTTTATGTTTATGATGGCCTCTGTGCAGACCATTATCATGTCGACAATGATGATCTCTGCTATAGTACTTTTCTGTGCACATATGACCTCTGTGTCTATGCTCAGGCTCTCTCCTCTCTATAGGACGAGCAGTAACTGTACAAGATGAAACAATCATCAGTAGTATCAATAATACAAATAACTTTTTCATAATATATAATTTTGATAAAGATACAAAATAAAAAAGCCTCTATTTCTAGAGGCTTTTAATTTTAGATTAATATTATTCCTTAATAATTCTCAGAGATTTTACCTCTGTAGCTTGATTAAGGATTAGGTTATACATACCTATTGGATAATCTTTTCCAAGTTGGATGTTAGAAGCATCACCTGCTTCAAAGGTTCTAGTATCTATATGTCTTCCTAACATGTCATACACATTAATACTCATAGGGGCAATATTTGTTGAATTAACCTCTATGTTGAAGTATCCTCTGTATGGATTAGGGAAAGCAATAAACTTGGTAATTGAAGACTGAAGAGGTGCTACAGCACCTGTAGCATCAACCCCCTTTTTTACATTAGCATTATTACAATGGTCAGTTTTGTCATTAGGAGATTTCACAACATTACAGTGGTTAGCACCACCCTCATTGTTGAAACCATCTAGTTTAGCACCAAAGGCAACACAATCACCAGCAAGGAATGCTGCATTAACCTGAGCTTGTAACTCAGCGATAGTGCCAATATGGAAGTTCAAAGTACCATCACAAATGTTAAGCAATGCTGCTACAGATTGTCTTCCTAAGTTCTCACAGTTACCATTACCACCTAAATTCAATACTTGTAGTAAAGTTAGGTCTTTAAGGTTAGCTGGAGCATTAACGAATACTTCTCCATATTTTGTACATGTTTGGTAACAATCCCAAGCTTGAGTGTGAGTTTTCCAGTAACCCAAAGTACAGCCATTGAAGTCACAAACTTCTTTAGTAATTACTTGGCTACATTGAGCTGATTTAAGACCACATTCATTAGTTGCTTCCCAAGTAGCTGTTGATGTTAAACCATCAGCACTTAAAACAATGCCAATCAGTTTTATATCTACAGGACCACAACTTGGACCAGCTGTAGGAGGTGTGTGAACAATCTGAGCATCACAAGCAATTGTTACATCAGCAGCACACACAAGTTTAGGAGCAGCTTGCTCTTTCCATGTTACAGTACGTTCTACTCTGTCAGCTATGTTTCCACATAAGTCTTCCACATCGAAAGTTCTTGTGATAGAGAAACCACAACCACCAGTACTTACTTTATCACCTGTAGCTACTACAAGTTTGTCAGTAATATTACCATCACAGTTGTCTAGAGCTGTTGCACCACCTAAAGCATCTTCAATCTGAGCAGCAGTAGGATTACATCCTAAGTCTGTTGGACCTTGAGCAGTTTTAGTGATAATAGGTTTAACTAAGTCAACTTTCCAAGTGAAACGTTGAGTACAATTAACACCATCTTTGAAACAGTCAGTAGATACATTGTATGTACGAATCATTTCTTTCAAACAGTCAGTACCTGTAACAGGACCATCTGTAACTTTCACAATAGCTGGACAGTTAGAAATGAAAGTAGGATCTACAGGAGCTGGTAGGTCTGTTGCAAGATTAGGGTTACAACCTAAATCTTTACCTGCAGCACATTGAAGATTCTGAATTCCATTATCTACTTTCCAAGTAAATACTTGTTCACATTTGTCAGCATCAGCATAACATTCAGTGCTTATAAAATAAGTACGTACTTGTCGTTTGTTACATGCATCACCTGTGATATCACCATCAATGTGTCTTACTACAGCTAAACATGCTGACTCATATCCAGGGTCTTGAGCTACAGGTAATCCAACAGGATTACAGCCCAAATCTTTAGCCTCAGGACATAAAGTAAAGTGAGGTTTAGGAGCTGCAGGAACTCTAAAGTGTGCAGTAGTTTCTAATGGAGGGAAACAATTAGGATTAGCTCTAAATGTTACAACTACATCACCACCAACACATCTGTCTGGTTCAACAACATCATTGTGAGTAACTTCTAAGGCACCACATTCACTATTAGCTTTTACTGAAAGCAGGAATGCTATAAACTTAGCATGAATATCATCTTGAGTATCACATGCTTGAATATTAACATCTTGAGCAAGGTCAATGTGAGGAGCTAGAGGTCTTCCTACTGTAAATGTAGACTCTAATATAATTGGAGCAATACATTTGTCAGTAACGATAGCTCTTACTAAAATAGGTTCACCACCACAAACATTAACATCTGCAATAGGTTCAAAAGCTATTTGAGGGTTACATCCACCAGCTTTTGTAAATTCTTTTTTGAAGTTATCTAAAGCAAGCAATAAAGCATCTTTAGTAGTAACTTGGCAATAAGGAATAAATAAAGGATCTGGTTTGTGTGTAATTACAGCAGGAGCTGTATTGATTTTGAAAATAGCAGAACAGGTAGCTGTTTGTTGACATTCATCTGTTCCTACAATAGTAACTTTTACTTGCCCACCACATTTGTCAGGAGCTAATCCTCCAGCAGGTTCATAAGTAATTACTTTGTTTACAATACCTGTACCACCATCAGCACTGAATGCAGCTACAAAAGCAGCAAAATCAGCAGCAACTTGGTCTTGATTGTCATATACACAAGCTGATTTTTCAACATTACCAGGACAATGTGCTATAACAGGAATTACAGGAGGAGCATTAATTAAAATTTCAGTAGATGCTTCACAACCTTCAAGTAAGTTCTCCTTTGCTAGTATTGTATGAGGACCAGCAGCTACATTGGTAAAAACCCCTGTAATGTTTTGAGTTCCCTCAGGTAATAGTGTGTAAAGATAAGGAGGAGAAGGATTAAAAGGTCCATTGAAAATAGTTTGAGTAGTAGCTACAGCTGTCACAGTGGCTAAATCCTGCGCACATTTAAGTGGGGGATAAGAAGCTGTCACTGCTACTTTTCTAACGATTCTAGAGGCACTACAAGAGCCCTCATCAGTACCATCATAACTCAATACAACTGTTAGAGTACCAGCATTAGGTCCAACTTTTACAGCAACTGCATCATTAGCAGCAACACCAGTAATAATTCTGTGTAAAGGAGCACTTGTACCAGTTTCAACGAAGATAGCACCAGTAGTGTTCACAGTCATAGTCCATGTTACAGCCTTACCAATTGATTCAGCATTAACAGTAGGACTGTACAAAGCATTACCATTGACACAGGTACGAATAGGAAGGGTGCTCATGGCACCACAGTTCGCAGGATCCTGCGCAAATACATTTGTGGTTATTAAGCCAACAAATAACGATAAGATTAGTAGAATCGCCTTGAATCTACAGGGTACAATTTTTTCCATAACGTAAAAGAATTAAGTTTATCAAATTTAGTAAAATAAAGCATATCAAACACACAAACAATAATAAAAAAATAACAAAATGAAAGATTACATCACTCCCATTAAAGAAGATTTGGATAATTGTATGCACTTTGTGTGCTCATTGTTCATGGCAATTGGTACTCCTTTAGAAACACCAAGGTATTTCAATTTTAAAAAGTTTGATGAAGAAACCAAGAAGCTCACTGTAGGAAGTACTCAAAGAGAAAAGCTATTCTTTAAAGTACAGACAGATTTTAATCATGTTCATGTAGAAGACTTTTGGGTTCAATTCAGAGTATACAGAACAGCATTTCTAAAGGAGCATTATCCAACCATAAATCCATATTAAGTATGATAGGACATTATATATTGGAAGGTAAAGTACCAGTCAAAGTTGATGACTTTATGACTTGGGCTATTAGATTTCAGCAACAGGAAGAATGGGAAAAATCCAGAGTTGCATATACAACAATAGGTAATGTCAATGTATCAACAATATTCTTAGGAATAGATCATAGACATGGGGGTGGAGGACCCCCTATTCTCTTTGAAACTATGATATTTGGTGGAGAACATGGTGGATATTGTGAAAGATATTGCACTTGGGAAGAAGCTGAAAAGGGGCACCATGAAGCCTGTGCTCTGGTGTTAAGTTAAACTAAAAACAGTCTGGTATGAAGGGATTTAATTTAGTAACAATGGTTACAAATCTTACGAATAAACTAGTTTCTGAAGAAGAAGCTAAAGAGTTTGCATTAAAGAACTTTGGTGAATTATGTGCAGCCATAAGAGCTGAACATGTCAGATATATCTTAAGTCAGAGAAGAGAAAAACCAAAACAAGTTTATACTGGTCAACCTCTTACTCCAGCAAGAAGAATAAAACTTTTTGGTTTTCTTGAGTCTAGAGATTTAAGATAGAAAAAGGAGAGAAAGCTCACTTGGCGAGCAGTTAGAAATGAAAGGCGAGGTTCGAGTCCTCATCTCTCCACAAACACAAAACGCAATCATATGAAATTTATTAAAGACGTATTTAAAATGCTTAATGATCCTGATGGATTATTAAATGTATTGGGAATAATCCTGTTATGTATGCTAATTGTAGCTATCATTGGGGTTATTGCTGTAGGTTTTACAATATATAGACTAATACACTAAAATGATTATTAACCAATACTATTATTATGACACGAGCAGTAATTAGAGATGGAAGATGGGTTAATGAGGAGGGAGCTCCTTTAGATCCAGTTCAGCTGTATCAGCTTAAAGAACAGGTTAGTAGAATTCATGCGTTTGCAGATGGGATAGTAGAGATTACTCATGATAAGATTGAGATTCTTACTCATATTCTGTTTGCTAGCCCAGAACAAGAACAAGCTATTCTTAAGATTCTGGCCATGGATAAAGATGAAGTTAAAGCATTAATTAAATCAACAGAGTAAATTATGATAGCAACATTACGAGCATTTTTGGAAGAACATTGCTTATTAGTTGGAGCAATTATATTTATTTTTATTACCTTTATATCTCTAATTCTAAGTAGATATAAAAATCCTAAACAGTAATTTTTAATTTTTATATACACATGAAAACAAGCAAAGAGATTTTAGAGCGCTATTTATCAGAAGAATCAGCTGATTTGTTCAATGCACAAAGACTTGCATTATTATGCCTATTGCCATTTGAGATGGCTAAACCTTATTTGAGTGATGATTATATTCAGGCTCAAGAAACAGGAATGTTACCTGAGGATGAAACTTGGGAAGGAGAAAACTTTAATCCTAAATCCAACATTCTTTTGTTCATCCCTAGTATTTATGAACTGTTTGAAAACAAATCTGCTACTCCTGCAGCAATAATGGAAAGCTTATTGTATTTGAAGTCATTAATATGGGTAGTGGATGAACCTTTCCATGATGAATTATCCTCTTTGTATTTAGGGGATCCTCAGGACGAAGGAAAACTTATCATTGATAAGGTTGCCAAACATTTTGGCTGGACACCTACAGTTGAGGATTGTGATTTTGAAGAAATTCCTTCTGAGAGTGACTCTACTCAGATGGAAAATGGACCTGGTAACTTGCCAGGTTAAGAGTTAGATGGTTAATACTAGAGAGGGGGAAGCCCCTCTCAAATGGGGAGGTAGCTCAGCCAGGTAGATCAGATGTTAGAAATAACATTGTGCGTAGGTTCAAATCCTACCCTCTCCACTAGTAATTTTAAATTTACTTATCATGAAAAAGATGTTACTTTTAGGAGCTATCCTTCTAATTAGCATTACAAGCTTTGGCCAGGCTAAGTTTGTAGCAGTCCACAATTCAGGACGTTCTAATGGTGCTGAGATTACCTATTGTCTTAAGGACACTATAGGTGATATTCACAGATTTGATCTGGGGGGAGGTGCAACCTTTGCTGAAGGTAGTGCATCTGGACGTAATTTTAACTCTGCGTATGCTATTTTTGGCAACCAGGTTACTAAGTATTTTACTGTGGGTGCTAAGGTAGGAGGTTACATTCCTAATCCTGCTCACAATGCTAATATTTACTTGTACTATGGAGCAGTTTCTTATTTACAGATTACTGGCAAAGCTGATGGTTTTGTTCTTGGGTTAGGTTTTGATAACTTAAGATATACCACAGTAGGTTTAGGTTACAAAT
>Ga0247746_1000005_pt1 | contig 32567 bp, 52 predicted proteins | sample UWRJS079202R5_FD_179940 | JGI IMG/M metagenome (GOLD analysis project Ga0247746, IMG submission 179940) | Soil microbial communities from Arlington Agricultural Research Station in Wisconsin, United States - UWRJ-S079-202R-5 | ecosystem: Environmental > Terrestrial > Soil > Agricultural land... | reverse complement strand
GAGGGCTCGCTGACCCAGGCGGCGAAGAAGAAGGAGCTGGCCACCGTCGGCGCGTCGGTGGCCAGCACGAAGCCGGACCCGATGAGCAAGAAGTCCCAGGCCGAAGCGGAGTTCGACGCGTTCGTCGCCGAGATGGACGCCAACCCGGTGGCGGCGGCGAAGAAGGCCAAGGGTGATGGCGACTTCGCCGATCTCGATGCTGAGTTCGAAGACTTCCTGGGCCAGGTGCAGGCCGACGTCGACGCCAAGATGGCTGAGAAGGAGCAGTCCAAGCCTCTGGCCGATGTGCCGGAGAACTCGGGCAACGTCACCGCCGAGCCCGTGGGATTCGATCTGGACACGTTCCTGGACTCGATGCCCTCGGTCCCCGACGACTACTACGACTGGCCGATCGCCAAGCAGCACGCCTGGTACGACACCCCCGGTGGCAAGGCCGAGAAGGACGCAGCCACGGCGGCGTGGGATGCGGAGAACGTCGGCAAGGCGGCCCCGGGCACACCATGGACCCAGGACCAGTGGGGCGACTTCTTCGACCCCGGTCCCGCCGTTCCGGGTCAGACCGTGCCGGACTTCGTGCCGCAGGACGCCGTGCAGATCGAGCTGATCGCCGACCAGCTCGGCGTGACACCGCCGCCCAAGGCGATGCAGAAGAAGTTGACCACGGCCAAGCAGTGGGAGGGCTACTGGAAGGCGTCCTACGAGCAGGGCATGTCGCCCGGCTCGGCGGCCGCTGCTGCCATTGCTGCGGATCCCGACGCCAAGGCCAAGGCGGCAGCGGCCGAAGAAGTGGCCTTCCTGGAGTCCATGGGCCACAGCACGGCGGTGGCCAAGGCGGCGGTGCACGTCGTGCCGTCGGCACCGCCGAAGAGTGCGGCCGAGCTGGATTCCACGGCCGACGCACTCGGCGTGGAGAAGCCGCCGAAGGGCGTGGGTTCGCTGAGCTGGACCGGTCCTCAGTGGAAGGCGTACTGGGACGGATCGATGGGCGGCCTGAGCCCGCAGAACGCGGCAGCGGTGGCCAACGGTCTTCCGACGGCCTCCGACGACGGCGGGCTCCCGGGCCCGTCTCCGGGCCTGCTGGGCGGCAAGGCCGGCGTGTCGCTGATGGGCGGTTCGACGATCGGCGGTAACGCCACCGGGACCGGGCCCACGGTCGGACCTGGTCAGAAGTTCGGCGCCTTCGAGGTCGGCGGTCCGCCGCAGCCGATCGCGCCGACTCCCTACGGTGCGCCGAACTCCAAGGCCAACCGCGCGGCCAAGAAGTACAACCAGGCCGTGGGTGGCGCGGTCCCGAAGTGGGAGGCGTCGGCCGCACTGGCCTACTCGGGCTCGGGCTACAGCTCGATGAACGGTCCGCTGTGGGCCGACAACTTCGACGGTGCCGACGATCTGACCAAGGCCCAGATCACGAACCTGACGAACCTGCTGAACCGGTGGAAGGCGCCGGAGACCATGACGGCGGTGCGCGGGTTGGACTCCGACCCGGGAATGCCCGACCCGCCCGCCGAGGGGATGACCTACACGGCCAAGGGCTTCCAGTCGACGTCGATCGGCGAGGGCGCCTTCACCGGCAAGAACGTCGTCATGAAGATCACCGTTCCGAAGGGCATGCCGGGCGCGGTGCTGAACGGCGGTGGGCTGAGCCACTTCCCGCACGAAGAGGAGCTGGTGTTGCCGCACGGCACCCGGTACGCGATCACTAAGGACACGATGAAGGGGGGCAAGCGATGGCTGGAAGTGACGGCGATGCCGCCCGAGTAGAGCTGGGTGAGAAGTTCGACCAGCCCGCCGGCGCGGGCACCTGGGCGGCCTCGGGGATCGAAGGATCTCCGCAGGCACTGGCCATCCTGGCCGAGCAGGGCGTTGACGCCTGGCGCGCGTTCGTCCGCAAGGACGTCACGAAGACGGTCATGGGCCGTTCCGAGGAGGAGTCACGCCCGTGGTTCCCGGGCGAGAAGGCGGCCCTGGTCGTGCGCTCGGGCAACCCGGGCGCCTTGCGCCGGTACTGGACGGCCGGGCCGGGCCTGGCGAAGTGGCGCGGGTCCCCTACTCCGTGGCGCACGCTGCGCAAGTTCCTGTCCAAGTACCTGTCGGGCGATGAGCTGGACTCGACCACCAGCTCTTGGTACCGGCTGGTCTTCGGCAAGCTCCCGCAGGATCGCTGATGGTGCGCTCGCAGAACGGGTGGCCTGCCAATGACCGGTCGGTGATCGCCACGCGCACGCCGCCGGGTACGCGCCTGCGCCTGCCCGTGCGCATCGGGCCCGCCGGGGATCTCTTGCTGGAGGTCGTGGCGCTGTTCGACCTGATGGTGCAGGACGTCGACCAGGGCGCCGACGACTGGGGCTACGCCGAACGCACCGTGCGCGGCTCGGCGGCGATCAGCAACCACGCCAGCGGTACGGCGGTCGACGTCAACGCCACTCGCTGGCCACTGGGCAGCGCCCCGAGCGTGAACCTCTCGGCCCGCCAGATCGCCACCGTGCGCGACATCCTCGCCTCGGCCACCTCCCGGGGCCGGCGCGTCGTGCGGTGGGGCGGGGACTACACGGGCCGCAAGGACCCGATGCACTTCGAGATCGCCGACGGCATGACCGAGGCGGACTGCGCCACCGCCCTGGCCGCGCTGCGCACCCACTACGGCCACCCGGCCACCACTGGGCCGGTCGTGGTGATCCATCCCGAGGAGGACGAGTTGACCCCTGACCAGATCAAGATGCTCTCCGAGATCCACCGCGAGACCACCAGCAAGCTGCCCAACCGGCGCGGGGCGCAGGGCGAGGCGCTGGGGAACCCGCCGTTCGCGGACACCTTGTTCGGCTACGCGATGAACGTCGACGGGTCCAGCTACCGCACGGCGTGGGACGTCGATGCCGTGCACCGTCGGCTCGATGAGCTGATGTCCACCGTCCAGGGCCTTGCCGAGGCTCGGGAGGGCGCCCCCGCGCCCGGACTCGACTACGACCAGCTGGCCGCCGCGCTCCTGCGGCGGATCGCCGGCTGACCCCGAGAAGGAAGGACGCTCCCCCGATGTCCGCTCCCCTGATCCACCCGAAGCCCGGTGACGCGTTCGTGCGCACCTTCGAACCCCTGCTGGAGGTGCGTAGCGCCGGCCGTGGGGGCGACGGGCGCACCATCGAGGGGATCGCCGTTCCCTTCCTGCGCCGTCAGCGGATCGACCAGAACCTGACCGAGCAGTTCGCGCCCGGCGCGTTCGATCACCAGCTCGACCGGCCGGGCCGGGTGGTCTTCACCCGCGACCACATGAGCCACGGTGGCGTGCTGATCGGCAAGGCGCTGGAGCTGCGCAACGACGCCATGGGCCTGTGGGGGGCCTGGCGCGTGTCGGCGACGTCGGCCGGGGACGAGACCCTGGCCCTGGTCGCCGACGGCGTGCTGACCGAGCTGAGCGTCGGTTTCCGCGCCGGTCGGGACCACATCGAGCCCGACGGCACGGTGACCCGCGTGCGCGCGGACCTGCGGGAGGTCTCGGTTGTGCTGGCCGGCGCGTACGGGGAGGGCGCCCAGATCATGGCGGTGCGCTCGGCGGACCAGCAGGACGGGACCACGACGTGGCGGCCCGAGCCCCGCCGGATCGACCAGGCGGCGGCGATCATGGCCGAGCTGGCCGGGCTCCAGCTCCCGGACGAGGTGGCGTAGGCCGCGCGGGGGGCTGCGACCCTGCCGTCCCGGGGGTCCGGTCTCGACGCAGCCCGCCCGCGCGGTGCGTGCGCGGTGCTCACCCGGGCGTCCCCGGGGCTTAGCCGCGCCCTGCCCAGAGGATACGACGGCGGCCCCGCCGGGCTCCAACTCCCGACGGGGCCGCGCCCTAGTCGCACCACCGGCCGGTCAACGCCTGTGCCTCCGAGACCTGGGTACGTGTTCCACGCTAGCGGCTCGGCCGTGCTGGTGGCACCGATGAACCGGAATGCAACGGGATGGCACGGGATGAACCACCTCCCATGGGTTGCACGGGCTCTCTCCCATGGGTTAGTCTTCTCCCATGACGCAGAACAGCACCCCGGCCCCCGGTTCCCCCGCCACTCTGGTCTACGTGACCGACTCCCGAGCCATGGTCGTCACCCGGGTCAGCCCGAGCGGGACCAAGCTCTGGGCCCGCGCGGTGGAGCTGGGCCCGGTCTACTTCGAGCGCTACATTCCGGCCGGCTCCGACGAACCCGCTGTGACCCTCCAGGACGGGATCCTGGACCAGCCCTACGGCGACGAGATCGCTTACAGCCGGCGCCGGTCGGGCCGCTGGGTCAGGGTCGGCGAGTCCGACGACCGGGGCGCCTCCCGGCTGGTCCTGGGACACAGCGTCCGGCGCGTCGACTACAAGATGTGAGCCCCGAGGGGGCCGGGAAACCGGCCCCCTCCTAGGGGTTGCGCGGGCTCTCTCCCATGGGTTAGTCTTCTCCCATGAGCCACTTCGAGGACACCGTCGGCCCCGCGCAGCCGGGCGACTACGACGCCGGACACGGCGCCTTCACCGCGATCCACCCGGACGGGGTGAGCGAGACCTACCCGACCAAGTTCGACGCGCTGATGGCGGCAGTCGAGGAGAACGCCCGGCTGCGGAAGGAGGGCAAGCCCTACGGGGCGACCATCGTCAAGCAGTAGCCCGAGCACAGCAGAAGGCCCCTCCCGGATCGAGTGCGGGAGGGGCCTTCTGCGTCCGGCGGCCCCTTGGGGCCCCGGATCGTCGTCGGCAGGCAGGTGGGCCCCGACGGCGACGGCCAGGCTACTTGCTGGTCGGCTTCTCCTGCACGTTCGGGCTGGACTTGGTGCCGCCCGAACGCGACGCGGACGACCCGGCGGTGGCCGGGCGCTCGGCGCCGATCTTGGCGTTGTCGCGCTGCTGGGCCTTCGACTCCTTGCTGGAGCCCCCGCCCTGCACGAGCGCGGCCGGGCTGGTGCTCGGCCCGTCGGTCCGGACGCCCTTGGACTCGTCGGCCAGGATCTCGCCCGGCCCGTCGGCCATGGCCGCCGACGCCTCGTCGCCGTCGATGGCGTGCGGGACGGGCCGGTCGGTGTCGGCATCCCAGGTGTAGACCTTCCGGCCGTTGGCGTCCTCCTCCAGGCGGTAGGTGCCGCCGTGCAGGTCGACCGAGGACTCCGGGTCCATGTCGGTGAAGCGCCGGTGCTGGCCGCCCATGGGGCCGCCCTGGTAGAAGACGTCGGTCAGCGTGACCGTGCGGGGTCGATCGGTGGACTCAGGCACTGGTGGCCTCCAGGTCATGTTGCGGGGAGCTAACGGGCGCAGCATCCCACGCGCTCGGCGCGTGTGGTGATCACGGCCGGCGCCCGGTCTTGCTACGCTCCCGCCTGAGTACCCGCACCAGACGATCGGCACCCCGATCCCCGGCACCACGGCGCAGAAGCGCCGTCACCCCGGACGCGACGGCACCCCGATAGGTGATCCCGCCTATCCCGTGGAGCCCCGTCCCCCATGCCGAACCCGTACCTGGCTTCTCTGCGCGAGAAGTACACGACCCTCCAGACCAGCATTCAGGGCCTCCAGGCCCGCGCGCTGGACGAGTCCCGCGATCTGTCCGACGAGGAGCTGACCAGCGTCCGGGGCATGGCCGACCAGGCCAAGGCCCTGCACACGCAGATCAGCGATCTGACCGACATCGAGGTTCAGGACCGCGCCGTCCAGGAGTTGGCCGCCCGGATCTCCGGCGATGCCGATGTCGACGCGGTGAAGAACCGGTCCGACGCCACCCTGACCACCGTGCACCGGCCCGCCCAGGGCGGCGTCCCGGTCGGCGGCAACGGCACCCGGCTCGGCCAGTTCACCACCCAGGACCGCGACCCGGGCCACTACACCCGCGCCTCGGCCAACTCGTTCTTCGGTGACCTGAACCGGGCCCGCAACAGCGACGACGAGGCTGCGCGTCGCCTCGCCGAGCACAACCGGGCGCTGTCCACCGGGACCGGCAACGCCGGCGCCGGCGTGGTTCCGCCCAAGTGGCTGACCGAGGAGTTCGAGCTGTTGGCCCGGCAGGGTCGCGCACTGGCCTCGGCCGTGCGCAACATCGGGCTGGGCAGCGACCCGCGCCCGATCACCCTGCCCAAGCAGGTCACCGGTACCGATGCCGAGATCGTGGAGCAGGCGTCGGAGAACGCGGCGACCGAGGACGACGATGCCTGGACCTCGGACGTCGACACGGTCACCCCGAAGCCGACCGCCGGTATCCAGATCGTCTCCCGGCAGATGCTGGACATGTCCAGCCCGGCCATCGACGCCCTGATCTACGGCGACATGCTGGCGGCCTACAACCTCAAGATCGAGAAGAAGGTCGGGGCCGCCATGGTCACGGCGGCCGGTTCGGCCGTGACCACCTTCGCCACCAACGCGGCGTTCAACACCGACCAGGACGCCTCCGACGCGGTGATCGACGCGGCCATCGCGGTGCGCAACGCCCGGAAGCTCCCGGCGGACCTGCTGGCCATGGGCATCGTGCGCTACGGCGAGTTCCTGAAGCTCAAGGACGCCGATGGCCGCCCGATGATCCCCGAAGCCGGGATGGGCCCGATGAACGCCATCGGCGTGGGCACCGTGCAGGTCGACGGCCGGCTCAACGGGCTCGGGGTCATCGCCTCCGACGGTGTCAGCACCGGCTCCTTCCCGGAGTCGATCCTGGTCGCGCGCGCGGCGGACACGATCCTGTTCGAGTCCGACGTGCTGCGGTTCCGGTACGAGGAGCCCCTCGGTCCGGAGTCGGTCAAGCTCGGGATCTGGGGCTACAGCGCGGTGATCTGCCGGCAGGCCGGCAAGAGCATCAAGCGCATCGTCGTGACGGCGGCCAGCTGATGGCGGCGACCAAGGCCCCGGCCCGGAAGGCGGGCCCGGTCCGGGCATCGACCTTCCGGCTCGGCACCGGAACGCAGGCGTCCCGCCAGTCGGCGATCACCTCTCCGACCGGTGGCGCCACGGTCGACACCCAGGCGCGTACGGCCATCGACGCGATCATCACCGCCCTGGAGAACTTCGGGCTGGTGACTCCGAACTGATGTGGCCCCCGGACCTGGACGCGCTCAAGGACGACATGAAGATCACGGATATCCGTGATGACGACCAGCTGGAAGTCGTGCTGGCCGCCGCCGTGTCGTTCGTGGAGCGCGTCCGGTCCGGAGACTTCGATTTCGGCTCGGGGCCGGACACCTTGCCGGCCCCGACGCCGGAACTGGAGCTGGGCACCGTGCGCCTGGCCGCCCGCTGGCACCAGCGCCGTCGCTCCCCGGACGGCCTGATCCAGATGGGCGACCTGGGCACGGCCCGGGTCACGTCCTATGACGTCGACATCGATCGTCAGCTCGGCATCGGCCGGTTCCGTAGGTCGGTGATCGCATGACCGTGGCGACCGCGCACGAGGCGCTGAGCACGGCGCTGGAGACCGTGGAGGGCCTGCGGGTCTTCCGGGACCCCGGAGCCGTGCTCGATCCGCCTGCCGCCCTTGTGGGCCCGCCACTGCTGTCCTTCGGCGGGCCCGACTCGGACCCGATCGGCGCCCGGTGGGTGGTAATCGTTGCCGTGAACTTCGATGACCGCGCCTTCCCGAACCTCTGGGAGCTGATCCCGCAGGTCACGGCAGCGATCGAATCGCTGACCGATGCCGTGGTGTCGCAAGCCTCCCCGGGCACCTGGCAGAACGGCGCGATCTCGCTCCCCTGTTACGAAATCTCCGTAGAGATGAGCCTCAATTGACCGCGCACAGCAGGAAGCTCAAGGTCATCACGTTCGACCTGGGTGGGACCGAGTTCCAGGCCCAGTGCTCGAACTGGACCCTGAACAACAACACCCCGGACGGCGATCTGTTCTACGTCTTCGCCGAGGGCGAGGAGTTCCGGGAGGAGGCCGATCCGGACTGGTCGCTGACCATGACCTTCTACAGCGACTGGCGCTCGGGCGGGATCTCGGACTACCTCCAGGACAACGACGAGACCCAGGTGTCCTTCCAGCTCGACCACCACCCCGACGTCAGCGGCGAGCACGTGCGCTGGTCGGGCGAGGTCAAGATCAAGGCCCCGGCCGTCGGCGGCGACGTGCGGAGCACCGAGGTCACCTCGGTCACGCTCCAGTGCGTCGGCAAGCCCGAGTACGAGCGGGTCGCCTGATGGCGCGCTCGACTCCGACCCCGGTCACGCCGGCCTACGCCGGCACGGTCGTCACCATGGGCGCTGCCCCGGCGGACGGCGACATTCTCCCGGTGGGCTCGAACGTGGCTCTCCTGGTGACCAACGGTGGTGGCTCCCCGATCACCGTGACGATCCAGACGACCGCGCAGAAGGGTGGCCTGGACGTCGCCGACGCCGGCGGGGCGGTGGCGGCCGGGGCCACCCGGGTCTTCGGGCCGTTCCCGTCCAGCCTGTTTGCTCAGGCCGACGACGCCACCGTGGGGCCGAACAAGGTGCTGGTCGACTACTCGGGCGTCACCTCGGTGACCCGGGCGGTGCTGACGGTCTGATGTTCAACTACGTGCTTCGCCCGGCGGAGGGCGACGGCGAGGACATCCACGTGGTGGCCGACTCCCGAGATGTCCTGCGCTGGGAGAAGGCCGGTAAGGGCCGGTCGATCAGCAAGCTCCTGGCCGAACCGAGCCTGGCGGACGCCTACATCCTCGCCTACCTGGCCGGCAAGCGGACCGGCGTCATCACCTGTTCCCCGCAGGAGTTCGAAGACGGGTTCCTGATCGTGATGACCGGCGAGGAGTCGCCGGACCCTTCCCTGTCGGGTCTCTAGGGCGACTGCTCGTGTCCTTGGCCATCCGGACCGGCATCCCGCCGTCGGTCTGGGCGGCCGAGGGCGAGCAGGCGATCTTCACCGCGCTCCAGGTGCTCCGTGACGAGGAGCCCGACCCGGGGCCCGACGGTCCGCAGATGAAGGGATAGAGCCAGTGCCCCGCACCGAGATCAGCTGGCGCTTCGAGGGCCTGGACGAGGTCATCCGTGCGGCGCGCGATCTTCCCGACGAGGCGCAGCGGGAGATCGACGACAAGCGCGAGGAGCTGAGTCAGCGCCTGGCGCAGCTGGTCCGCGCGGCCGGGCAGGCCAGCGACCGCCAGTCCGCGCGCGCCGCCACCACGGTGCGCCCCGGGGCCGGGGGCCAGATGGTCACGGCGGGCCCGCACCCGCTGCTGTTCGGCTCGGAGTTCGGCGCCCTGGGCCGGTTCGGTTGGTATGCGAACCGGCGCTACCGGCGCTCGGTCGCCCGGCAGTTCCGCCCGCACCGGGGTGCTGCGTCGTACTGGTTCTTCCGCACCATCGAGCGCCACCAGCCCGAGATCGACGAGGCATGGGCGCAGGCGCTTGATGCCATCACCCGGGCCTGGAGTGCCTGATGGCCCGGACCACTTCGATCATCGAGCTGCTGTTCCGTGGCAACAGCATCGACGCGCAGGCGGCCATCGCCCGCCTGCGCCGTCAGCTGGAGGGCCTGAACGAGAACAACAGCCGGGCCGCACGGTCGGTCCGGCTGTTCGGTACCGACGTCGATGCCGCATCCCGCCGGCTGAACGGTGCGGCGGGCTCGGCCATCAAGTTCGTCGGCGCCATGGGGTCGATCGGCGGGACGCTGCCCGTCATCGCCGGCCTCACGGCCAGCCTGACCACCACGGCCGGTGCCGCTCTGGTGCTGCCCGGCGTGCTGCTGGGTGCGGCCGGCGCGGTGGCAACGCTCAAAATCGCTACTTCCGGCTTCGGCGATGCCGTCAAGGCGGCCGACCCGAAGGAGTTCGCCGAGGCCACGGCCGGCATGGCCAAGCCGGCCATCGAGACCGCCAAGGCGTTCCGGGCGATGAAGCCGGCGCTGGAGGACATCAAGAAGACCGTCCAGGGCCAGTTCTTCGACCACCTGGCCGGCGTCACGAAGCAGCTCGGGGCGACCTACCTGCCGGTGATGAAGACCCAACTGGGCGGCATCGCCTCCGAGTACAACCGGATGGCTCTGGCGGCGGCGGTCGCCCTGCTCCAGCCCCGTGCCGTGGCCGACGTGAACGCGGTGCTGACCGCGCAGCGCGGGGTCCTGAACGATCTGAAGCCGGCCCTGGCCAACGTGCTGACCGGCATCCTGGCCATCGGCCAGCAAGGCGCCGTGGAGTTCCGGGGCATGGGTGCGGCCATCACCGACGTGACGGCCCGGTTCGCCGCGTGGGCGCAGCGCGCGCAGGAGACCGGGCGCATCACCGCGATCATCCGGGAGGGCAAGGAGGAGCTGGCCAAGTACGGAGAGGTCGGTAGCAACATCGGCGGGATTCTGTCGACGGTGTTCAAGGGCCTGTCGGTCGATGGCCGCAGCTTCACCGACGGATTGATCGAGACCACCCAGGCGCTGGAGGACTTCTTCAACAGCGCCGAGGGGCAGGACGCCCTTCAGGCCCTCGGCGAGACCCTGAAGGTGACCGCCCAGGTGACGAAGGAAGTCCTGCTGGCCGCGCTCAAGGAGCTGGCGCCGATCATCACTGCCGTCGCCCCGGCGGTTCAGGACTTCGCTCGGGTGCTCGGCGCCGTGCTGGTGGACGCGATCCGCACCGTGGGCCCGCTGATCCAGGGCTTCGCCACGGCCCTGTCGGCGCTGTCGCCCACGTTCGAGTTCCTCGTTCCGGCCCTGGCCGGCATCGTGCTCGGCTTCGGCGCCCTGCGCGTGATCAACACGGTGGTCGGCTGGGTGACGGCCGGCGCGGCGGCGTTCCGGCTGCTGGGGGTCGCCCTCGGACCGGTCGTGCTGGTGCTGGCCATCGGAGCGGCGATCTTCGCCCTGAACAACCTGCGCAACTCCGAGGAAGCGGCGGCCGAGGCGGCAGCCAAGCACGAGAGCCGGATCCAGTCCCTGAAGGGCACGCTGGACCAGTACAACGGGTCGGTCACCGAGGCGACCCGGCTCCAGATCGCCCAGGAGCTGGCCGGCGCCACCCTGGCCGACGGCACCACGAAGGTCACCGATGCCCTGCGTGCGGCGGGCATCTCGTTCAACGACTACAGCGCGGCGGCCTCGGGCAACGGTGACGCGCTCCAGCGGGTGAACGGCCAGCTGCTGGAGCAGGCGAAGAACACGATCCAGGGCAGCCAGGCGTGGGAGGCGTCCTCGAAGTCCCTGGAGAAGCACGGGATTTCCCTGGACCTGGTGAGCGCGGCAGCGCTGGGCAACGTCCAGGCGCAGGACGAGATCGCAGCCAAGCTGCTCGACACCTCGAAGAACATGACGGCCGCCCAGAGCCGAGCCAAGGACCTGACCGACCAGTTCCGCGAACAGGTCGGTCCGCTCGGCGAGCTGGGCTCGACCCTGGGCGACTACTCAGGGGCGCTCAAGGACGCCCAGGAGCAGACCGCCGCAGCAGGCAAGGCCGGTGCCGACTTCGCCACCATCCTGGAGTCGATCCAGGGCGGCCTTGCTGGACTGAAGGGCACCGGCAACCCGACCGCACCGTTGGTGACCGGCTTCCAGGACCTGGCCAAGGCGGCGCTGACCTCGGCCACGGCGGCCGGGCAGGCCGACGTCGCGTACGGCGGCGTGGCGGCCGGCGCGGACACGGCGGCCCGCAAGATCCAGGAGTCCCGCGATGCGTTCATCGCCTCGGCCACGGCGGCCGGGGTCAGCGCGGAACGGGCCGCGCAGCTGGCCGACTCGATGGGCCTGATCCCGGACGCGGTGCGTACGGATTTCATCACGAACGCCGATGCGGTGGGCCAGTCGCTCAACCAGATCAGCGAGCAGTTCGCCCGCATCCCGGGCACGAAGTCGGTCACGGTCAACGCGCTGACCGACGAGGCGCGGACCCGGCTGGAGACCCTGGGATTCAAGATCGAGAAGCTGCCCAACGGGACGTTCGTCGTCACGGCGAACACCAAGGATGCGCTGGGGCAGTTGGACGCGGCCCTGGCCCAGGTGAACGGCTCCACCGGTACCTTCGTGCTGGACGCCAACCCGGCCGACGCCGAGGGCCGGATCAGGGCCACGGTGACGCTGGCCGACGGCTCGGTCGGCACGATGACCATCGACGGCAACGGCCAGCCGGCGGAAGTGGAGCTGAACGGAGTCAAGTACAAGGTCGACGCCACCACGGGTGTGATGACGATCGACGGCAACCCGAAGCCCGGTATTGCGAACCTGAACGGGTTCAAGCTCCAGACCGACCGGACCACCGGGACCATGATCGTGGCCGCGAACACCGGGCCCGGTAAGAGCACGGCCGACGCCTTCTACAACTCCCAGAACGGACGCGTCATCACGATGACGGTCCGGGTCACAACGACCGGCGATGTCCTCGGCAAGGGCAAGACGGGCCTGGCCGGCGGTGGCCTGATCGGGCATCCGAAGCTCGGCGGTACGCCGATGTATGCCAGCTCGGGCCTGGTCCTGTCCGGTTACAGCCCGGGGCGCGACACCGTGGGGCCGCTGTGGCTGAGCCCCGGTGAAGCGGTCCTGGTGCCCGAGCTGGTCAAGCAGATCGGGCCCGCCGAGATCCTGCGCGCGAACCGGATGGCCTCGGGCGGGCGCCGGCCCACGATCGCCGGGCACTGGCCCGGCTTCGCCGGCGGTGGCGTCGTGGACAGCGGCCTGGCCAGTGCGCTGTCCAGCCCGATCCGGACCACGGTCACCGGCGGTTCGGCGGCGGGCACCACGGTGACCGTGCCGGCGCCGGTCGTGGTGAACCACTTCTACGTTGACGGCCAGGAGTTCCGGGGCATGGTGCGTACCGAGATCGATGCCGATCAGCGCAAGACGGCGCGGCGCGTGCGGCAGGGTCCGGGGGCGAGTTTCTGATGGCCACGAAGGTCAACCTGCACCGCAACCCGGCTCTGTCGGTCAACGACACGAACTACTTCGGCACCGGCTGGGCCCGTACGGCCAGTGCGCACGCCTCGCTGCCGCGCACGACCGCGTGGGCCGGCAATACCACCGGGGTGGAACCGGCGCTGGGCCGCTCGACCACGGTGCCGGGCAAGTACTACGTGCTGACCTTCTCGGTGCGCGCCATCGCCACGGTCACCGGCGCACTGCACATGGACTGGAAGACCTCCGGCGACGCCTACCTGAGCACTACCAGTGCGTCCGGTGGCTCGGACGGTGTGGTCAACATGACCAGCTCCAGCACCCGGCGCTTCGGGATGATCGGCCTGGCCCCGGCCACCGGCGAGCGCATGATCCCGGTGGCGGCGGACTGGCTCGGCGACTCGCAGATCACGGCGGTGATGGTCCGCCAGTTCGACACGTTGCCCGAGGCCGAAGCCGGCCTGGTCGTCGACCTGCTGCCCGGCAACTACTTCGACGGCGACACGGCCGGCGCATCGTGGAGCGGCACCACGGGGCTGTCCACCTCGACTCTGATCGCCGACGACCCGTTGGCCGGGCGCACCACCTGGGGCGCCCAGACCACTGCCGTGACCCGCACGCGCGACTTCGGGGTCGGCGCGACCATCTGGGGCGCGCAGACCACCCGTACCGGACTGATCCCGACGGTCAGCTGGGACCCGCGCCGGGGCCGCGTGCGGGTCACGGCAGTGGGGCTCTCGGCTGACGTCGTGCGGGTCGAGGTGTCCTCCCGCGCGGTCGGCACGGTGCGGTGGAACCCGGTACGCGGCGGCAAGGTCGCCGTGGTCGATGGGCGCTTCGAGCGCACCGTCGATGACTACGAGTTCGTGGCCGGCGAGGGGATGCAGTACCGGATCCAGGCGTTCACCACGGCGGAGAACATCACCCCGGCCAACGTCTCGCAGACCATCGTGGCGTCCATCTCGGACACGCTCGACCAGGTCTGGATCAAGTTCATCGTGGCCCCGCACCGCAACGCCAAGGTCAGCCTGATCGGGTGGGGGCCGGTCAGCCGGCGGTCGCGCCAGGCCGTGTTCGGCATCCGCAACCGGCCGGACCCGATCGTCGTCACCGACGTGCACGCCTCCCGCTCGGTCACCGTGCAGCTGATGGCCTGGTCCGAGGACGAGGCCGAGGAGCTGGACCGGTCCTTGTCGATCGGGCTCCCGATCTACTTCCAGACCCCGTCGAACGTGCAGCTGCGCAGCATGTACGCCTCGGTCGGGGACTACACCTTTGAGCGCTCGGGCGGCGTGACCAGCCCGCGCAGCATCTTCAGCATCCCGCTCACCGAGGTGTCCCCGCCGCCGCTGTCGATTGTCGGCCCCGGGCTGACCTACTCGACCTTGCTGGAGGACTTCCTGACCTACGAGGAACTGGCCGACGCGTACGCGTCGTATCTGGAGGTCATCGCCTGATGTACCCGACCAGCATCCGGTTCCGCGAGACCATCTCGGGTTCGCACCAGGCCGTGACCCAGCTGACCCTGCTCAACAAGATCGTGTTCGGGCCGGACCCGCGCGCGGTCGCCCCGGAGGGCAGCTGGTGGGACCTGCCGCTGCACGACGGCAGTTCGGCCGATGTCTCGCTGAACAGCACGGCCGACATCACCGGCTCGCTGGGCATCACGGTCCCCGGGGAGTGGTGGGACGTCGTGCAGCCCTACGGCGCCGAGGTGCACGCCGCGCGCGGGGTCAACTTCGGCGACGGCACCACCGAGCTGGTCCCGCTCGGGTACTTCCGGATCAACCGGCGCACCCAGGACGACATGCCCTACGGCCCGGTGGTGCTGGACTGCCAGGACCGCACCGCGCAGCTGGCGCAGGTGCGCGTCGCGCTGCCCTGGCAGATCCCGGCCGGCACGTCGCACCGAGCGATCTTCCGGCGACTGCTGGACGGGTCGCCGAGCGACGGCGTGGGCGGCTACGGGATGTACGGCCCGGCTGGCCCCACCGTGCCGGTGGACTGGACCGGAGCGGGCTACGACCCGGACACCACGGTGACGACCAAGGCCGTGGTGGTCGAGGACGACGCCGGCAAGTTCCTGTCCAAGATGGTCGGCGAGCGCGGCGCGGTGATCGTTGCCAAGTCCACCGGAGAGCTGGCCGTGCTGGCCCGGGATCGGCCGGTGGGCTCGGTCGCCGACTTCACCCTGATGGACGGGCCGACCGGGACCCTGGTCCGGGCGTCGCGCTCGGAGTCGCGCGACGGTGTGTTCAACGTTGTGCGGGCCACCGGCTCGGATCCGGCGAAGGTGACCGGCTACCGGCTGGCCTACAACACCGACCCGACCTCGGCCATCCGCTACAACGGCCCGTTCGGCCCTGCGGTGCGCTACTACGCCTCGCCCCTGCTCGGTGACTCCGATGCCGCCGACGAGGCCGCAGAGACGATCCTGGCCCGCTCTACGGGCCTTCCCGAGGAACGCTCGCTGTGGCTGGTGCCCGACCCGTCGGTGCGCCCGCTCGACACGGTTGAGGTGGTGTTGCCCTCGGGGGTCTCGGTGCACGTCGTGGAGGACGTGGGGGTCCCGCTGACCGGTAACGATGGATCGGCGGTGCGCACCCGCACGCTGAACTCGGTGCCGTCCAACCCGGAGGACCCCGAGCCCGACACGCAGCCGCAGCCCGACCCGGTGCCCGGTGGCGGCACGACCACCCCGCCCCCCGGTCCCGGCGGCGGGGACCCGTCCGACGGCACGCAGGCCGCGATCGTCAAGGGCTGGGGCGCGATCCTCACCGGCGACGAGTTCACCACGGCCGGGGACCTGTCGCGCTGGGGTCTCTACAACGGGCCCGGCCACGGCGGGAACGGGCTTCGCCGGCCGTCCGCGTTCACCGTGCACGACGGGATGATGACCATCCACGGCAGCGCCGACAACGTCTCGGGCGGCACGGCGTTCAAGCACCGCCAGGACGGGCGCGGGTACCGGGCCGAGGTCCGGGCCCGGGTCTACAACACCGACAACTCCGGCGGCGACCGATACCACCCGGTGTTGATCCTGTGGCCCGACTCGGACAACTGGCCCGCCGGTGCGGAGTACGACTTTTTCGAATGCGACGAGGGTGACGGCAAGTTCGGGCTTTTTATGCACTTGCCGAACCACACTCCGTACCGCCAGGACCACTATTCCGAGACCCTGGACATTCAGAACTGGCACAACTACGCCGTTGACTGGAATGCCCGAGACAAGATCCTGGCGGCCTACATCGACGGCCGGGAGGTCTATCGGGGCACGGGACGGGTGGCCGAGGCGCCGGGGCCTATGCATCTGACCGTTCAGCTCGACCACTTCGGCGGCAACCCGCGCGCGGCGAACTTCGACATCGCCTGGGTCCGCGTCTACCAGAGGGTGAAGTGATGGGCGACTACCTGGCCAACCTCTTCGCCGCCGAGCAGAGCCCCGGGCGCCCGGTCGCGCTCGGGGCCTACATGACCGCGTGGGATCCGGTGACCGGATGGAACACCGTGAGCGTCGGGGCGACGAACTACACCGACCTGCCGGCCGTGCGAGCAACGGTCGCCGGTGTCGGTCCGGTCCTGATCCTGTTCACTCCCGAGCCGGTCATCATCGGCACGGTTACCCCGGCCGCTCCCCGGTAGAAAGGCGCTCCCCATGACCATCGGATTGTCCAAGCTGGCCGCCGTGGAACGGCTCACGGCATGGGCCACGAAGTACGACAACATTCAGCTCCACGTCGGCGACCCGGGGGCGAACGGCACGGCGAACGTCGCCGCCGAGTCCACGCGCATCGCGGTCACCTGGGGCACCCCGGACGACTCGGTGGCCGGCGTGGTCACGCTGACCCACAGCAACGACCTGGTGGTCACCACGGCAGCGGCAACCGAGGACTGGACGCACCTGTCCCACTGGGACGCGCCGACCACGGGCGATTTCGGCGGTTCGGGCACCATCACCGCCGACCCGATCACCGTGGGCTCGGATCGGACCTTCCCGGCCGGCGCGGTCATCGTCACGGTTCCGGTGGCTGCCTGATGGCCGCCACGACGCGGGGCTACAGCTACCCGACCCCACTGGACGAGCCGAACATCCCGCAGCACTTCCAGGACCTGGCCGAGGACATCGACGCCGATGTCACCGAGCTGGCCGCGCTGATCGGCGAAGGGGGCGGCGGAGGCGGTGACATCGGCACGGTGGTCGGTGGACGCTGGCACGCCAACACCACGGTGCAGTCCATCCCGGCCACGGTGTCGGGGCCGGGCACCGTGGTGGCGTTCGGTACCGCCGGCGCGGATCCGGCACCCTCGGGCGTCACCCGCGCCACCGAGGGGTCGGGGCACAAGTTCACCCTGGGCAGCTCGGGCCTGTGGCACGTGCACGCCACGATCCGCGTGGCCAGCTCGGCCACGGCCGGCGAGATGAGCGCGAACATCCGCTACGGCTCGGGCTACGCGACCAGCCTGGCCGCCGACGGTGCTCGCCGAGAGGGCCTGGCCCGCACGATCAACCTCGGCTCCACGCGTTACCTGGCCTCGGGCACCGCGCTGGTCGTGCACCTCTACAACGGCACCGGCGCGGGCCGGACGCTGGAGCCCGACGCCGGGAACTGGGTCCAGCTCGACATCTGGAAGGTGGGCTGATGACCACCGAGGACACGGCCTCGGCGGTCGTGGAGCTGCACCAGGCGCTCCCGCAGTTCAACGTCCGGTGCTACGCCGGGCGGCCCCTGGAGATCACGGTGCCCCTGCTCCAGGGCGACGGCACCGACATGCCGGCCTCGGCGATCACCCGAGCCCGCGCGCAGGTGCGCGACGCGATCGACTCGAACCAGGTGCTGCACAGCTTCGACACCGATGACGATCCGGTCGATGCCGTGGTGTCGGACGGCGAGGTGGTCTTCACGGCCACCTCGCTGGTCACGACGTCCTGGGGTGACCTCTGGCCGGGTCGGGCCCCGGTGACGACGGCCTGGTGGGACATCGAGATCACCGACGAGGACGGCGAGACCTGGCAGATGTCCGAGCCGGGCCTCTTCGAGGTCATCCACCAGGTCACCCGCTAAGACCCCGCTTCCCCGTAGAAAGGCGCTCCCCGTGCTCACCCTGACCAACGCGATCCGCTCGGCGATGTGCGACGCCATCGTCGACTCCCTGGACGCCGGCTCCGGCGCCGGCACCATTCAGATCCGCTCGGGCACCCGCCCGGCCGACCCGGCGACCACGGCCACCGGAACCCTGCTGGCCACCGTGACGTGCATCGATCCGGCGTTCGGTGCCGCGTCCTCGGGCGTGGCCACCATCGCTGACCCGGCCGGCGTCACGGCGGCGGCCACCGGCACCGCGTCGTGGTTCCGGGCCCTGGACTCGAACAACGCGGCGTGCTTCGACGGCTCGGTGACCGCGACCGGCGGCGGCGGGGACTTGACCCTGTCCAGCACCTCGGTGGTCTCGGGCACCACGGTGGATGTCACCGGCGGCACGATCACCGTCCCGCAGGGCACCCCGTAGTTCGTCCACAGTGGTCTTTCCGGAGGACCGTGACCAGCGAAGGGAGGTGTAGGGCATGGCGTGGCGCTTCGATGCGAGCACGGACACGATCATCTCGCCCGGGTTCTCGGGCGCCACGGCAACGATCCTGGTCGCCGCCAAGCGGGTCGCGGATCTGAACGCCTACTCCAACATCTGGATCATCCACGCCAACTCCGGGGCCACCGGCTCGACGCGCGGCGGGCTGGGCAGCGACTCGGGCGGCGACACCATGACGCTGTTCGACTCGGCGTTCCTGACCCAGACCGGGCCGACGATGACCATCGGCACCTGGTACTACTTCGCCGCCGTCATGAACGGCACCAGCTGGACGCTCTACCACGGCACCAACCCGGCCAGCCTGACCACGGTCGGGCCGAACACCCGGACCGCCCTGGCTTCGCCGGGGTCCTTCACGCTGGGCAACGCCACCGAGTGGTTCTCGGGCGATCTGGCCAACCTGAAGGTCTACACCCGAGCGCTGACGCTGGCCGAGTGTCAGACCGAGCTGGCCACGGCATCGGTGGTCGACTCGACCAACCTGATCCGCCATCACACGATGGACACCGTCACGATGGTCCCGGACGCCGGGTCCGCCGGGACGAACATGACGGCCGGATCCACGGCGGTCACGGCGGTGACCGGGCCGTACTCGACCACCATCACCGGTGTCCTGGCCGGTGCCGCACCTCGGGCCACCGGTGCCGTGGCCGCTGCGCAGTCGCAGACCGGCGCAGTCGCCGGCACGGCACCGGTGGCGACCGGGGCCCTGGTGGCCACCCAGCGCACCACGGGCGCCCTGGCCGGCTCGGTGGCCCAGTCCGCCGGCGCGGTGGCCGCTACGCAGACTACGGCGGCCGTGCTGGCCGGCGCGGCACCCCAGGCCGTGGGCGGCCTGCCGGCGACCCAGACCGATCCGGGCGCCCTGGCCGGCTCGGTGCCGCAGAGCACCGGTGCACTGGCCGCCGAACTGGTGAACCCGGCCGTGTTCGCTGGCTCGACCCCGAACCCCACCGTCGCGCTGACCGGCGACCTTCCGGGTCTGTCCCGGACCGGGACGCTGGCCGGGCTGGCGCCCAGTGCAGCCGGCGCACTGACCGGCACGGCGCCGATCGTGGGCGCACTGGCCGGCTCGGCCCCCCGCGCGCGGGGGGACCTGACCGACTACGCGGTGACCGTGTGGACGCGCCCGCCCCGTGCCGGCGCCGTCGGTCTCATCCTGGGTACCGGCCCGCGCGCCGGCGCCGTGGCGACGATCGGAACCGGACCGGCGGCGGGTACCCCTGCCGTGGTGGGTACCGGGCCCAGGACGGGAGAGGCAGCGGTGATCACCACATGATCGGCTCGGTGGCAGCGGACGTGCTCCGCTGGACGAATGGGGGTCTGTCGCTGCTGCTGATGGTGCTGGCCGGGTTCGCCGTGGTGGTCTCCGAGTTCTGGGACCAGCGGACCCGGTTCGGGCTGTTCGCCGCGTTCGGTGCCCTGCTCACTGCGGGCCATCTGTCCGCACTCGGCGCCCAGGGGAACTACCGGCTCCCGATCCTGACTGCGGTGATCTTCCTGGCCGTGGTGAGCACGGCCGCCTACGTCCGCCGAGAGTGGGCTCTGTTCCGAGCACGCAGCACGATGCACTACACCGCTGGAGGTCCGAGTGACACCCGAGCTGGCCACATCCCTGTTTCAGGGCCTGGCCCTGCTGCTGGGAGCACTGGGGATCTCGGCGGGGGCCCGAGTACGGCGGTCGGCGATCTCTCGCAAGGAGTGGCGCCATCGAGAGAAGATCATCCTGGCGTGGGCGGCGCACGCCTTCCGGCTGGAAGAGATCCTGAGTTCCCGGGGAATCCCGGTCCCGGCACGACCGAAGATCCTGGAGCCACCCGACGATGACGGCGACGATGCTTCCGCACCTGCACAGGCGAGCTAAGCCCCTCTCGCCGTGGCTGTTGCCCGGGGCTCTGGTCCTGGTCGCCGTGGTCGTGAGTGCACTCGGGTTCTCGGTGGGGGACCGGGCGAGCACGGCCGAGCAGGCCAAGGTCCAGACCGATCAGGTGGTGACCACGGTGACCGCCGAACGCGATGCCACGGCCGGGCAGGCCGTGGACCTGGCCACGCTGGTCCGTGACCGGTGCGAAGCCGGCGCGATCCGCGACACCGACGTGTGCTCGGCGGCGGCGGTGGTTCAGGCGGCGCCGGTGCCTGTCGTGCCGGGCCCTCCCGGTGACCCGGGCACCCCTGGTGCCACGGGTCCTGCCGGCTCCCCCGGGCTCACTCCGCCGTGCTTCTTCGCCGAGTCCCAGTGTGTCGGCCCGCCCGGCCCTGTCGGGCCGCCGGGCCCGCAGGGTGAGCCCGGGGCCGATTCCACCGTGCCCGGTCCGATCGGCCCGCAGGGGCCGGCGGGCGGCACCGGTCCGGAGGGTCCGCAGGGCCCGGCTGGGCCGGCGGGCCCGGCCGGCGTCGACGGTGCCCAGTCCGGCTTCACCGACCCGCCGGCGGACTCCTGATGTTCCCGACCCCGCTGGAGATCCTGATGGCGTGGACCCTGAACCTCCGGCGTCGACTGCTGGCGCCGGTGCTCGATGCGATCGACGAGATGGAGGCACGACTGATGACCCGTGCGGATGAGCTGGTGGCCCGCCTGAACGACGCCACCAACGAACTGGCCAGCGACCTGCGCGACCTGCGCTCGGCGCTGGAGGACGCCACGGCCGGTTCGGACAGCAAGGTGGCCCAGGCCGTGAACGCGGCCCTGGACGGCTTCGAGGGCCCGATTTCGGCGTTGGAGGCCATGGGTGCCGACCAGTCCGCCCCGGTGCCGGACGGGCCGGCTGGTCCTGGCCCGAGCGACGGCGGCGACGGGATCCCGGCCGGACCGACCCGGCCGTCCGAGGAGCCCGACACCGAGCCCGGCGACGGGCAGCTGCCCAACGACCAGTAGGGCTGACGTCACCTGGTGGATCACGTACTACGGGCCGTAGGATCGGCGCCGTGGTTCTGTCTACTCCCAGGTGATCGAATCCCACAGCGAAGTGCCCCCACCGGGTCATCGGTGGGGGCACTTCGTGTTGTACGGGGTCAGATCCACTTCTCGTACTCGGCCAGCCGGCGCAGCTTCTTGGCGATGTCGTCCTGTTGGGCTTGCGGGGTCTTCCCGGCCAGCTTGTCGTCCAGCGCCTTGACCCAGTCCGGCAGTTCGGGCGCCCGCTGGAGCCCGGTCTCCAGTTCGCGGCGCCGGTCGTCGGCCCGCTTGTTCTGAGCCACCAGCTCGGCTTCGGCCTCTTCGGCGCGCTCGACCAGCCGCATGACCTCGGCTCGGTGCATCTCCCGCTCGGCGGCCAGTTCGTCGGCCAGGAGCCCGAACAGGCCGTTGGCTTTCTCGCTGGCGGCCCGCGCTTCTTCGATCGCCTGGCCCAGGGTGTCGGTGAAGTGGTACGTGGCCATGTTCATCTCCTCAGGTGAAAGGGTCATTCCGGCAAGTAGAGCGCTGCGGCCAGGCTCAGAACCAGGATCAGCAGGCCGAGCAGGATGGCTCCGATCATCGGCCCAGCACCTCCCAAAGGCGGCACTCTTCGTCGGTCTGGCAGTACTCGGCCTCTTCGGCCTTCTCGGTCGCGGCGGCGGCTTCGGCGATCGCCAGAGCCTGCGCGGGGTTGGGCTGGTCCATCTGTCCTCCCAGGGGCGAGAGCCAGGCCACGCGGCTGGTGTCCAGCGGTGCGCCCGGCCAGAAGTGGAAGCCCCGGATCGGCGCCGGGGAGACCAGCAGGACCACCAGCGCCAGGACCAGGAGCAACTTGTTCATGGGAGAACACTAACCCATGGGAGAGAGGCGTGCAACCCATGGGTCACTCTTCTTCGAACGGCTCCAGGAGATGCCGCACCAGGTGCGCGTAGGCGTCGGGTAGATCATCGTGGATCAGCGCGGCCGAGCCCCACATCTGGAGATCCGTCTCGGCCTCGGGCAGGCGTTGCGCGTGCCAGACCTGACCCTCTTCGGCGAAGTACAGCGCGCGGGCGATCCGGTCCATCTTCGCCATGCGCCCGGCCGCGTGCACCACCAGTTCGACGCCCGGCGGAAGGATCGGCTCGATGACCCCGATCCACAGCGCCGAGCCCTGGTTGCCCTCGACACGCACGGTGCGGATCGCCGGGTTCGCTGCCAGGTGGCGCTTCACTCGCTCGGCCAGCTGGCCCGGCGTGGTCCGGAACTTCGAGCCGTGCAGGATCACCGCGCGGGGCTTGTCCGTCACGCCCGGGAACGCTGGCCCGACCGGCACCAGCCCGCCGACCACCAACGCCGTGTAGTCCGAGGTCGGGTCCGCCGTCGGGGCCGGGTCGATCTGCATCACCAGCGGCTTGCCGTCCAGCCATGGCAGCCCGCCGTAGCGGAACGTCTCGGGCTTCCAGTTGTGCCCGCCCGGCAGCGGCGGCCAGCCGGCGAAGTTCAGCAGGTAGTTCAGCGTGTGCTCGATGCTCTCCAGGTAGCGCAGCGTGTAGCGCTGCGCCCAGAAGCTGCGCCGGACCCCGGTGGCCGGGTCGTCGACGATCGCCGGCACGTAGTGCACGGTGAAGTGCTCATCGTCGATCCAGGCTTCCTGCCGGCCCTCCCCCCGGGCCTTGCGCACCACGGCGTGCATGATCGAGTCGTACATCGTCACGGTGCCCATCAGCACCACGGCAGCCTGCTCGTTCATCGGCAGCACCGTGTTCAGCAGGGTTTCCAGGCGCTTCCTGCGGGCGGCTACGGAGTAGCTGGAGGCGTCGGGCTCGATGTCGTCGCAGATCAGACCGTCTGGGCGCTTCCCACCGATGTTCAGTCCGAGGATCCGCGCCCCGATCCCGCGCACGGCGAGGATCGCCCCGCCGCGTGCGGTGTAGGTGTCCTGCGAGTCCCGGGCCCCGCGCGTGCCGGTGCGCGGCGGGGCCATGTCCGGGAAGTCGCGCAGCAGGACCGCGTTCGAGCCGACTTCGTTCCGGAACGTGGCCATGGCCAGCCGGGCCTGATCACTGGAGTCCGAGAGCCAGCCGAAGAACCGGCGGTGACCGTGGCAGAGCGCCCACAGCACCAGGATCACGGTCCACGTGGTCTTGGCCGCGCCACGCGGGGCCACCCAGGCATCTCGCCACGCGCCCGGCCGGGACCACTTCGCCGCCGCCCTGGCCATGGCGAAGTGGTGCTCGGCGAGGCTGGACACGTTGCCCGTCTCGGGACTGCGGAGCAGGTGCGGCAGGTACACCAGGGCGAAGCGCACCGGCGACCACCGAGTGACGTCCCGACGGAACTGGCCGTTGACCTCGATCGCCGGCGTCCACTCACCGTGGTACCGCTCGGTCACCGTCCAGGGCTCGAACAGGGCGTCTCGGTCGATGGTCGCCGGTAGCGCGATCATCGCTCGACCAGTCCCGGACCCTGGGCGCGGCGCCGCTCGGCGGTCAGCTCGGCGTCCAGCTGATCGGCCCGCTTCTGCCACTCGTCGCGCTCGCTGTGCGCGAGGCCCAGATCGCGGGTCGCGCGGTGCGCCCGCTCGTTCGCCTCCCGGGCCATGTTGCCGACCCGGACGCTGGCCGCTTCGGCTTCCTTGGCCCGGCGCTTCCAGTTGTCGCGGTCATCCATCACCTGATCCCGCTCGGCGATGACGCGCTCGGTGTGCTCGCGCATGGCCACGGCGGCCTTGACCCGATCGAGCAGTGGTCCGGCCGAGTTCCGGGGGCCGATGCTGGGGATCGAGTTCAGGGCGCTGCGCAGCTCTGCGTGGCTGCGCTTCTCGGCCTGGAGTTCGGCCACGACGCGCCGGGCCACCTCCAGCGTGGTGTCGCGCAGCTCCTGCGGGTCCATCTCGTCGTAGCCCGGTGCCCAGTTCCCGAGCACCCGCAGGACGTCCTTCAGTCCGTCCGGCAAGAAGTTCGGGTGCTGGAGCTGGCGCAGGGTCTGACGGGCCTCGGCCAGCTCGCGCTCACGGAGCTTGAGCGTCTCCTCCAGGTTCTCCGCCCGCTTCTCCAGGTCACGCGCGTTCCGAACCGCCGTGTCCAACTGGTCCTCCAGGCGCTCCACGTCCTGGCCCAGCAGGTCGCGCTGGTGGATCAGCTCGGCATGCTCGACCTCCCAGGGCTCCCGATTGCCCAGCTCGGCCCGGTAGGAGGCCGCCCGATCCTCGGCGTCCACCAGTGCGGCGCGGTACTCCTGGATCTCCCGCAGCAGCTCGGCGTTCAGCTCGGACCGGTCGGTCACGGTGACCCGGGGACGACCGGCCAGCAGGCGCAGGGCCTCGGCACCGCCGGCCAGGGCCCGCAGAATGTTGCCCGAGCTGCGCGACGCCACCGGTTCGGGCACGGCGGACTCGTCGACCATCAGCTCGGCCAGCAGGGCCGCCGCACCGTCCAGATCGGCCGTTACGCGGTCCGCGACATCCCCGGGCCCTTCGTCCACACTGGCCGGCGTCGGACCGCTCCAGCCCTCCCAGGGCGCCGGCTCGGCCATCAGCGCGGCCAGGCGCGGCTTCTCCTCGCCGTCGTCCAGCGGCACGCCGCCCACCGTGGCCGGCTCGCCCGATGTCACCTGCTTCCAGAGCTTCACGGTCTCGGCGATGGCCAGCTCGGCGCGTAGCGCGGTCAGTGCGCGCTCGGCCTCCTTCGTGGCCAGGAACTCGGTGCGCAGCACGTGCCCGGCCACGTAGGCATCGGCCAGCCGCTCACGGTCCACGCGCCCGTTACGGCGGCGCAGCTCGGCCGTCCACCCCATGACCAAGGCCAGTGCCTCGGCGTACTTGCTCATCCCCGCGCTCATGGTCCACTCCCAGTGTCGTCATCGATCGCCGCACGGTCTCGCGCGGCGATGGCCTGCGCCTCACGGATGGCCCGGATCATCTCCGGGTCCGGGCGCGGCTCGTCGGTGTGCAGCGTGACCGAGGTCGGCGCGTACCCACCGTGGATCTTCAGGATTTCCCGGACCACGGTCACCACGACCGGGGCCACCTTCTCGAACTCGGCGCCGCGCTCGTCCAGGCGCTTGAGTCCGCGCAGCTTCAGTTCCTCCAGCAGCCCGGTCGCGTCGGCGACGATCTGGGCCCGGTTGTAGGCCGGCACCCACTGCTCGGCGTGTTCGAAGATCCGCACGTAGCTGCGCGCGGTCTCCGTGGAGACCCCGAGCGCGCGGGCGATCTCGTGCAGGTACGCGCCGTCCCGGCGCATCACGCCGGCGCGGGCGACCTTGCGCGGGTCCGGCGCAGGGCGACCGGCCGGCATCAGCGCACCCGCGCCTGTGCGGCGGCCTGCGCCAGCATGTCGCCGTAGTCCTCCAGCTGGCTCAGCTCCATCGCGGTGGACTCGCGCAGCACTTCGGCTGCGTGGTCCATGTCGCCGTTCATCACGGCCACCAGGGCATGCGTTTCGGCGTAGGGGCCGACGTCGCCGCAGTCGTCGCACAGATTCACGGTCCGGCGCTCGGTCCGGTAGGTCACTGCCATGTCGTCCACTCCCAGGGACACGGACGGCCGGACCCGGTAGGGGCCCGGCCGTCACGGATCAGTATCAGGCGCGCCTGCGGCGCCTCTTCACGGTCGGGTTGCCGTTGGTGGCCACGGCCTTCTGAAGCCGGGTCGGGCGCCCGGTCGTGGCTTCCTTGACGGCGGCCTGGTGGTTGCAGAAGCCCTGCTCGAACCCGGACCCGCACCAGCACTTGCGCTTGAAGATCCCCACGGTCACATCTCCTCGGGAGGGTCGGCATACGGATCGGCGTAGGCGCGGGTCGCCCGTCCCTGCGCGGCCAGCATCGTCCGACGGTTCTCCTGGGCGGCGTACATGCGCGCCGCCCAGGCGCTGGACCCGGCGGCGAACAGGGCCGCGCCGATGGCCCACAGCCACAGGGTCAGCCCGAGCGCGACCACGGCGACCAGGGCCGCCACGGCCGACAGGCCCAGGGCCGCCAGACGGACCCGAGCCTGTTCGACGTCCAGGTGATCGCGCTCGGTCATTGGCCTACTCCTCGGTGCTCGGGGCCCGCCGCGCGATCGTCGGCGGCGGTGCCGGAATGTCGTGCTGGGTGCGCAGTTCGGCGGCGGCCTTCTTGAGCCGGCCCACCTCCGCACGCTGGCGTCGGGTGGTGGCCTCGGCGGACAGCTCGTCGGCCATGTCGTCGAGAGTCGCCGCGATCTCCTCGGAGTCGCTGGCGTCCTTCCACCAGGGGTTGGTCACGTTCGGCATTGCTCTGTCCTCCCAGGACTTCGGTACTGCTCGGTCTTACTCGAACTCGTGCAACTCGGCCTCCACGACCGAGAGCCGCTGGCCCAGTGCGCGACTGCGCACCTGGAGCGCGTCCAGCGGGATGCCCAGGTCACCGCCCAGGCGCTCCAGTTCCCCGACCAGCCGGGTGCGCTCGGCCCGCAGGGCCATGATCTGGCCCAGCTCGGTCTGCTCCGGCGCGTCGGTTCGGGTCGCGCCGGAGGTCTGGCCCTTCCGGAGCCGGTAGATGTGCCCGTCGCTCAGGATGCCGGCGTTCACGATCTCGGCCTGCGTCAGATCGCCGTGGGCCAGGGCTTCACGGATCAACTCGTCGCGTCGGCGCTTGAGTTCCTGGATCGCCGGCCAGGTGGTGCGGTCGTGGATCTCCCGGATGTCGTCCAGCGTGACCGGCACGCGGTAGACGCCATCACCGATGTGCTCCGGCGCGCCTCGGCCGGTCTCGTTGGTCGTCATCATTCCTCCACAGTAACCCATGGGAGCCCCGGCGCCTACCCATGGGGCAGGGGCCGGGGCTCCCGGTGGCGTTGGTCAGTCGTTACCGTGCTCACCGGTGCCGTAACCGGCCCGGCGGAACATCTCGTTCAGCTCCTCGATCGAGGGCGCCGAACCGTCGGGCAGCTTGTCCCGAGCCTGGCCGTCGTTCTGACTGGCGAAGGCCGCCAGGAGACGCTGCGCGCGCTCGTCACCCTCGGCGTGACTGGCCAGGTACCGCAGCACCTGCACGGACGCGGACTCTTCGCCCAGGTGCTCCTGGACCTTGTTCACGGTCGCTCCGGTCAGGCGACCCAGCAGCAGGGCGACCCCGAGGGACACGCTGCCCTCCTCGGCCGCGACGTCGGCCTCGATCGTGACTTCGCCGACCGGCGTGCTGCCGCCCTCCTCGTCGCCGGCCATGTACTCGACGACCAGCTTGGCCCGGATCATGCGCTCGTTCATCGTTGCTCCCAGGTGATGGGGCCAGTCGGCCCCGGGGGCCGGGGGGCCCGGTCGGGCCCCCCGGAGTGTGTCAGCCCTGCCCGAGCCAGCGGCGCCCCGCGCGCTCGTCGGCCGAGGCCAGGGCGCCGATACCGGCCCGCAGTTCCTGGATCTTGGCCAGGGCGGCGCCCAGCTGGCGCCGGTAGTTGTCGCGCTGGTCCTCTGCCTCGGCCAGGGCGTGCCGGACCTCGGCGTAGGCCGCGTCCTTGTTCTCCGCCTGGCGCAGGGTCTCGCTGTAGTCGGCCATCGCCGTACGAGCCACCTTCTCGGCGTGCTCGGCCCGGCGCTCCAGCTCGGTGATCCGCAGGGCGTCAACCCGGCGCTGATCGGCCTGGCGCTCAGCCACGTCGTACAGGTGCGAGATCAGCTCGGCGTCGGTCTGCGCCGGGGTCGGCATGGCCGGCGGGGTGCCCAGGTTGGCCATGATCGGGCTGACGTGCCCGGCCTGGTAGGCGGCCTTCTCGATCCCGTCAACGAAGGGGCGGGGGGCGGAGGTCTGAGCGGACATCGGGGCCTCCAGGGCCTCGGGGGCCGGCTTGTCCGGCCCGATGAAGGAACACTATCCCATGGGTCACGGCCCGCGCAACCCATGGGATAGAACTTCTTCTCAGTCCTTCTTCGGCTCCTCGCGCCAGTACAGGCCCATGGTCGCCGAGATCCCGCGCGCACCGCCGGCCAACTTTCCGTCCTTCTGGAGCGCCTGGCAGGCCAACGCAACCGAGGTCTTGGCCCGGTCGGCCGGCAGCCGGTCAGCGATGTTGGCCTCCACGGTCGAGGGACTGGCCTTGAAGCCGGCCGGCACAGCGGCAAAGAAGGCCAACACCTCCCGGCGACAGATGGCCGAGGTCGAGGGCGGCTTCGGCTTGGGCTTGGGTGCCACGGTCTCCAGCCGGGCATCCATCTCGGTCAGCTGCGCCTGGATCGGCTCCAGCATCCCGAGCGTGGTCGTCTCGGACTCCTCCAGGCGCTTGGCCAGTGCGGCCACCTGGCCCTTCACGTCCTCGTACGCCTTGCGGTAGTCGAACGGCACCACGGTCGGGCGCTGGACGTAGGGCGAGTCGCCGTTGCCCCTGATGTTCGTCCGGTCCTCGGCCGGGGGGCGAGTTGGCTCGGTTGGTGCGACCACGGTTGGCTCCTTCTTTGTGATCACCGGCGGCTGATCCGCCGGAGTGTCTGCCAGGACGTCAATCCCACGTTTGCGCAGGTCTGACACAAGGTTCGATCGGGCAGCCCCTCGGGCGCCGACGTGCAGTGCGGAGAACGAGAGTGGGGGTTTGCGTGGGTCGCCCGGGTAGACCTTGAAGATGTGCCCGTCGCGTATCACCCGAGCCCCGCGTGCCTCACAACGCTTGGCGATCTCGTCGGGGGTCATGCTCCCCAGGCCCATCTTTCCCACGGTGGAGTCCTCTCGATCAGTCGTCCCACCAGCCGAGCAGTTCGGCGGTGGGGTGTTCCATGTAGCGCGCCACCATCCGCAGCTGCGTCGGCGAATAGCGCCCGACCAGGATGCGGTTGCAGGTGTCGCACAGGGCCCCGCGCGCGCACCGGCGGCACGCCTTCACGGTGTCGTGGTCGTGGCCGGCGGCTCGGCGGTGGTCGTGGTCCAGCGTCGGGGCCTTGCCGGTGCTGGTGAGCGCGCGCCCGCAGATGCACGCGGAGCCCTGCGCAGCCCACAGCTCGTCACGGTCCTCCTCGGCCACTCCCCGGTCGCGCACTCGGGCACTCGCGCGCCTACGGGCCTTCTGGGCCGCCAGGCGGGCCCGCCGGTGCGTGACGCACTCGGGCAGGCGGGGGCCGGACTCGGGATCGAGCGGGCGGGGAGTCTCGGGACGCCACTCGGTGGCGTCGGCATTCATCAGGGACCAGTCGGCCGGGCGCTCGGGCAACGCGGCGCAGGTGATGCACGGGTGTACCAGGTGGTAGCGGCGGACGATCGTCGGTGTCGGCTGACACCGACGCCGGGGCGTGCCTGGCACGTAGTGGACGGGGAAGCGCCCGCCCACTTCCACGGGCTCCACGCGCTTGGTGCACGAGGGGCAGGTAGCAGCGGGCGGGCGCGGATTCACGGTCAGCTCTCCTGTCGGCGCCGCAGGTCTTCCACGGCGGCATTGACGTCCTCAGGCGTTGCGCCCCTGTCTTCCAGTTCGGCCCGGTAGTCGTCCAGGTCGACCGTCTTGGCCCACTCGTCGCGCAGCCCCATCAGCTCTGCTCCCGCTTCTGGCGCTGGTCCTCGGACCGTCGGGTTCGTTCGGCGTACTGGTCGTCGGTCTCGTAGTCGTTGGACCGAGCGCCCCGGCGGCGGTTGAGGTCTTCCCAGTCCGCATCGCTGATCGTGCTGCGGGCCGGCGGAGTCTCGGCGCCGTCGCGCCCCCGGGTGTAGGCCATCAGTTCTGATTCCTCTTCTCGTAGCTCTGCTGCTGGAGGGCCACGTAGTGCGCGGTCTCCTCGTCGCTGCGGGTCTCTGCGCGGCGCTCCAGGTCGCGCATCTGCGCGGCGCTGATGTTGCCGACCGCACCCTTCGGGGCGTTGGCCCCGTCCGAGCCCGCGTTGCTGCCGTTCCCCTTGCCACTTCCCCATGCCATGGGTCTGTCCTCTCTGTGTTCCCAGGTGATCGTTTGGGCACTACGGCCGGGTGACGAATGCCGCCACCGGGCCGGGTGGGAGGGTCGGCCGCCGCTCCCCAGCTGCGGCCGACCCTCGGGTGGCCAGGTCCCCCGACCTGGCCGGGCGCGCTCCCGGATCCGGGACTGCCCTACGTCTCGTTCAACGTAACCCATGGGCGGGTATTCCACCACCCATGGGTTAGCGCTTGGTGCCGACCAGCGCGTCCGTCAGGTACTGCCAGGCGGTCGGGCTGTCGTTCAGGTAGAGCCCACGTGCCGCGCTCTCGATCTCGCGCAGCCGGGACAGCTCGGCCAGCTCCAGCCGGGCCGCATCCGCGTCGGCACCGTGCCCGCTGGCACGGGCCCTCAGTGCGGCTTCCCAGGTCATCATCGGGCGCCGTCCCAGCCGCTGGCCAACAGCACCAGCAGGACCAGGACCAGCGCCCAGGTGACCAGGGGGCTGAGCCCCCGGCCACCTGAGCGCGTGGCCATCAGTCCTCGCACCCGCAGTCGCAGCGGTCCGGGTCGGTCGCGTTCTCGGCGTCACGCCCGGCCGCCTCGGCGAGGCCGTCGTAGCTGGCGAACTCGGCCGGCACCACGATGGCGCCCCCGGTGATGATGCTGGCCATCCGCCAGAGGTCGCCGAGCGAGTTGCCCGGGGCGCTGACCGCCTCGGCGTTGTCGTGGTTCAGGTCCAGCAGGTCGGCCCCCTCGAACCGCCAGCCCCGTATGCTGTCCAGCTCCAGCTGAGCCTGCTCGGGGATCAGATCGCCCCACGCGTCCTTGTGCGCCGGGATCACGGTCACCGTGACCGGTCCGCCACCGAGGACGGCAGCCCAACCGAACAGGCACCCGGTGGTTCCGCACTGCTCGTCGGGCAGCGCCGGGACCTTCTCGGTGCCCGCCTCGGCCAGTCGGCCCTTGACCCGCTCGACCACCTCGGGGTTGTCGGTGGGGTAGGTGCCTTCGATGTCATCGGTGTCGCGGAAGCCGAACCAACGGCCCTGATCGTGCAGGTTGCGGTGTTCGGTGACGAACTCCAGCGTCCGGCGGAGCAGGTCCACGTTCGGGGCGTCGCTCTGGTCCAGCGTCCAGGTCCGTCGCGTGTAGATGTCGGGGTTGCGGCCCTCGGTGCGGTAGCGCACGGTCGTCTCGTTCATGTTCTGATGTCTCCCAGGTAGGGGGCGGGGCCCGGTCGGGCCCCGCCCGGTGGAACCTCAGGCCGGGACCTGGCCCGACCCGTTGCAGGTCGGACAGGTGACCGTCCGTTCGTAGTCGGGGTGGTACCGCTTGCTCTCGGGCCCGTAGGCCGACTTGACGGTCTCGGTGATCGTCTTGTCCCCGCCGCAGAGCGGGCACGTCTTGGTCTTGTTCGGGTCAGGTTCTCCCTGTCCGAGCCACAGCCGCGCCATTCGCTTCTCCCAGGTCCCCGAGCTTCGGTTACGCACCCGGCCGCCGGGCTCGGGGTCACCGGCGGCCGGGGGGTCTCACAGGTAGTCCGGCGGGGTCTTGCCGGCCCGGACGTAGGCCGCGCGCAGGTTGCGCTGGGCGGCGTAGCGGTCCCGCATGCCCTCCCGGGCGCTGTAGGCGCCGCCGGCGATCCAGATGACGGCCAGCAGGCCCAGCAGCAGGAACACGGCGGTCATCGGACGGCTTCCGGGTCGCTGGTGCTCCAGGCGAGCTGGGCACGCTCCCGGCGGTCCCGGCGCTCGTTCTCGTCCCACGCGGCATCCTCCTGGAGCCGGCCCCACAGGACATGGCCGGCGGCGCTGACCCCGTAGACAAGGGCCAAGACCAAGACCGCGATCAGAGCTTCCATGTTCTGCCTCCCAGGCTCTCGGCCCCCCTGCGGGGCCGATGGGAGAACAGTAACCCATGGGCGGACAGTCGTGCAACCCATGGGGCAAAGTCACTTCCGGCGGCCCCGAACCAGCACGAAGACCAGGACGAACAGCATCAGCACGGCCAGGCTCGGCGACCCGGCAGCGTAGGCCGCCTGCGGGGCGATCATCAGCGCGAGCACCTGGCCGCGCGGGTAGGTCTCCAGCCACGGTCGCAGGTCTGGCGGATCGGTGCGCCGTCGCGCCGGGGTACTCACTTCGGGGGCTTCAGCGGCCAGACGATGCCGGCCGACACGGTGACCACCATGCCGAGCGCGAACAGGCACGCCGCCCAGACGCGCGCCGAGCTGTAGACCACGGTGTTGAACGCCGCCCAGGCCGACACGCAGAGGATGGCCACCCCGAGCACGGCCAGGCCGAGCGCTACGGCCCTCACCGGCCACGCGGCCGGGTCAGAGACACCGTGCGCAGCTCTGAGCGGGTTGCTGCGGCCTGCTCACGCCACCGGGCTACGCGGGCAGGGTCAAAGCGCCCGGAGTCGCTGAGCGAGGCTTCCGGGGCTCGGTGGCGGGGTTCGGGCTTGGGCTCGGTCATGGTGGCTCCCAGGTCTCGATG
>Ga0247746_1000004_pt1 | contig 33925 bp, 48 predicted proteins | sample UWRJS079202R5_FD_179940 | JGI IMG/M metagenome (GOLD analysis project Ga0247746, IMG submission 179940) | Soil microbial communities from Arlington Agricultural Research Station in Wisconsin, United States - UWRJ-S079-202R-5 | ecosystem: Environmental > Terrestrial > Soil > Agricultural land... | reverse complement strand
AGATTAATTTAGCTATGGCTGATAAATCTGCAATCTCCATGGATAGCGATGGAATTAAAATGGTAACTACAGGAACTTTAAATTTAGGATCTACAGGAGCTATGGCTTTGATTGGTGAAACTATGGCTTTAAATGCTGGATCAGTTAGTCTTGGAGCCAACGCTTCCAAGTCAATCGCTTTAGCTCCAGATTTAATTACCTGGGCAACAGCAGTAACAGCTTACCTTTTGTCCTTAAATATAGCCATCACTTTAACTGGACCAAGTTCACAGGGAGTTACTTCTGGCACTCCTCCTAGTTTGGCTCCAACAGTAGCTTCAACTTCGGTTAAAGCAGCAGACTAAAAATGACTACCGGGCCTTGTTCTTTTCCTTCCTTCTCTATTCCTCCAATTACTTTACCAACTTTAACTTTACCATCCCTACCTACAATTGCTTTAAACTTATCTTTAGACATTGGGCTGAGTTTGCCTAGTTTAAGTTTCAATCTACCTCCAATAACTTTACCAAGCTTAACACTTCCAAGTTTGGCAACAATTGCTTTAAGTTTGAATTTGGATATTGGTTTATCTTTACCTGATTTAAGTTTTACTTTACCTCCAATTATTTTACCTTCTGTGACTATACCTACACTATCTACCATTACCCTACCTCTCCCATCTTGCCCTCTTTAAGGAATTATGACAGGAAATTTATATTTAGGACAATCTGGTTTAGGCAGTAGTCAATATGGTTATGGATCTCCAGCTTCCATTAATTCTACCACAGCTAAATTATTCAGAAAAGTAGACGGCACTTACGGCAATGTTGCTAAAACTAATCCTAATACTGGAGATTATGTCTTAGATGCCAATGGTAATAATGTTGGAGATGATTCTGTTAATCAGATGGTTTTCTTAGCTTTAAGAACCATTAAAAATAGTTCTTCAGTAGCTAATTTTGGTTTTGATTTCAAAGCTAAAGTTATCAGCGACTCGGCTGAATTGAAAATTAAATTAGCAGTTAATGATACTTTAAAAAATCTAATCACCAAGAAATTAATTATTCTAAACAGTGTTGAAGTTAATAGAGCTACTGTTAGTGGTCTAGAGATTACCGTCAAGTGGACCAATACTTCTAGTTCAGAACAAAACACCTTTAAATTCTAATCAAGGAAATCTTATTATGGCTGACTTAGCACAACTCAGAATTAAAACTGAAGAAGAAATTAGAGATGATTTCCTTCGTACCTACAAAGCTGAATTAATCAAAAGAGGTATTGATAATCCTAACGTTTCAAGTGGTACTGAAATCTACATCAAAGCTACTTCTTTAGCTCAACAATTATCTATTGTTGCTAATAACACTGTAATTAAAGCTAATGCTCAAATGCCAGACTCTGCTGTCGGTGCAGACTTAGAAAGATTAGCCAAAATCTATAAGCTATTTCTAAGATCTGCTGGTGGATCTTCAGGAACTATTGCTTTATCAGCCAGTATTTCCAGCCCAATACCTATTCCTTTTCAAGCTCAATTACAAGATGACTCTGGTTTAAGTTATCAAGTAAGTATTGGTGGTATTTATAGTGATGGAGATCAGGTTCCAATTAGTTCTATTGATACTGGAGCTGCAACTAATCTTGCTGGAAATTCCACTTTGCGCTGGATTAGTCCTCCACCATTCGTCAATCCAACAGCTATTATTACTACTGGTGGTTTAATTGGAGGTATTGATGCAGAAGATATTGAAGGATTACGAACCAGATTGCTAGAAAGATTAAGAAATCCTCCAGGTGGTGGAAATTGGTCTCAAGTGGCCGGAACAGCAGAAGATTCAACTGTAGCTGTTCAAAAAGCTTTCGTTTATCCGGCATGTAACGGTCCTGCTACTTATGGAGTTGCGGTAGTTTCTGCTCCAACTCCAAGCAATAAGAATCGAAATATCGACCCTATTGTTTTAGCCACCAAAATAATTCCAGATATCGTTGCTGCTTTTCCTGAATTCGCAGAACCAATTATTACTACAGTGCAAAATTTACCAGCTTCTGTAGGTATTAGTTTAGCTTTGCCTTCAGCTACTACGGCTTCTATTCCTGGTAATGGTACTGGATGGACAGATGCAAACCCATTTCCAATTCATGTCAGTACTGGTTTTTCTGCTGTAACCGCTGTAACTAATTCTACTACTTTCTCTGTCCTTTCTGATATTGATCCTACAGCTGAAGTTACTCAAGTTTGCTGGATCTCTACGGATGATTGGCAATTAAGAACTGCTACGGTTATTAGTTTTACTACATCTGGTTTGGCTAAAAATCTAGTTATTGATAAACCTTTTGTTTCTGATAATGGAGTGGTAATTGCAGTCGGAGATTATGTTTTTCCAAATGCAGTTAGTATGACTACCTATGTAGCTGCTTTGTTTAATTCTTTTGCCAATATGGGACCTGGAGAAAAAACAGATATTAGTTCACTTCTACCAAGAGCTTACCGACGTCCGTTGGTTGGTGATAGTTATCCTGCTAGTTTGAATTCACTTTTCCTTAGAAGAATTATTGACTCTGGAGAAGAGGTTTTTCAAGCAGATTATACCTTTAGAAGTATAATTACTCCACCAGTTCCGGCATTAATTACTGATGCTCCATTTCAAATTGTACCTGATAAAATTGGATTTTATCCTTCACAAGAATAAGGAAATTAAACATGTTACCTGAAAAAAGTAGCTACGCTCAATATGGCGGAGAATTGCAAGATTATTCTCCAGTGGAGGATCCTGAAACAGACTTATCAGCTGAAGCCAGCAATGCTTCTCGATGTGATACTTCTGCTATGACTAGAACAGCAACTAGAGCTTGGGTAGCTTTTACAGTATCTGGGTCAACTGTTACCATTGCTTCCAATGATTATGATGCAGTTTATGGTAATGATAATACTGTCAAACCTGTAGTTGTTAAACTTATTCCTGGATTATATGCTGTTACTTTTCCAACTTCAGTAGTGGATGCCAGAGGTACAACTCACTCAGTTAATTTAAATGTCGGATTTGCTAATATTGAAGATTTAGCTGATGGATATTTTGCCAATTGTAAAAAAATAGGCGCTAATGTTTTTAATATTGCAGTCTGGTCTACACAAGATGGCATATTGGCAGATCCTATTTCTGGAAGCGTTAGAATTAACTTAATGGCCATCTAAAGGAATTATGACTGGTAATTTTAATCCATCACCTCAGAAATTTGGAGCTTCAACAGAATCTGCTTATGAAACCATCTTAAATTCCTTAATGGAGCAAGATGGTACGGCTTTAAGTAAAGATGGAGAGTCTATTGTTTGGGCTGAAAATAATGCTTTAGCCCGAGCATTAGCTGATCTCTGGTCTACCAATAATAAGCTGGCTAATCAATGGAATCCCGAAAAGATGACAGATTTTATACCCAGGTGGGAGAAAATTCTAGGTATTGTTCCTGGAAGATTTTCTACAGACGTAGATCGTAGAGATGCTATTGGAATTAAATTAGCTAACTTTGGTAAAGCCGGAACTCAACAGGTTATTAATGATTTACTAGAAAGTATCTTGCAAGACGTCTATGTCAATATCGTTAATGGAGATTTTTCTACTGCCATAGGATTTGTTCCAGGAGGAGCCACTATACCAGGTGGAGCTACTCTAGGAGATGGAGCTTGGTATAGCACTTTGGCTTATGTAGCTATTAAAACCTTGCAACCATTTAATATGAATAATGCTACTTTCTATGAACGTGTTGGTCAAATTTATCCTTTTCTAGATAACTTTTTGCCAGCTTGGGTTGATTTCAACTGGTTTAGAAATGGTACTCATGGTGACGGTTTCTTTTTAGATGATGAAAACAATCTTGACAATGAGGCCTTTGATTAAGGAAAAACTATGACTATTACACGTGTAAAAACCGCTGGTTGGGCTACTAATGAAAAATTATCTTCAGCTCAACAAAATGCTATGGATATCAATGTAACCAACGCTTTAGATAAAAGATTATCACAAACAGATACTCTGGCTAGCAATGTGACTGTAGCTGGATCTGGAGCTAAAATCAATTGGAATACTGGAACCCAAGCTAATTTTAATACTGGATCTAGCTTAAATGTTAATACTGGTTCAATAATTAATATCTCTTCAGGTACTTTTGATGTCAAGACTGGAGGAGTTTTTCTAACTGATACTGGTTCAGTCTCTACTTTTAATGGAATCGTTACATTTAACGATCCTATTACTATTACAGATACTGTAGCTTTAACTAGTACTTCTGTTTTAAATCAAAATGCTGGTAATACCATCAATTTAAATGGTATTGTTTCTTTTAATGATCCTACTCTATCAGGTAATGTTAATGGAGCTTTAACATTAAATAACTCCTTTATTTTAACTGTTAGACCTACTGCTTCTATTTCATTAGCTGGAGTTTTAATTGCTACTGGAACAATTCTAGCTGATGATTTTCAATTATCAGGTTCTAATAAAGTTAAGTTCAATTCTCCTAGAACTTTTACTAGGGCTGTACAAACTACACCTTTTTCTCCTTCTAGTGGTTACAATATTGATACTTTAGGATTCGGTTATATTCAAACCGTTGGAACTAATCCTTTTGATATCATGTGGGAATTAAGCTTACCTAATGGAGCAATTCTTCATACTGCTACTATTGCAATTAAACCTAATCCTGCACATACCGGATTTTCTTTAATTTTACCAATTTTTACTTTAGTAATTAGAAATGTTGCAGATGGTACTGGGCCAACTAGTTTTGCTAGATCTGATCCTTCTGGAACTTTAACAGCTTATCAATTAAATCATACCATTCAAGTTGCTCCAATAGGTGGAATAACTGTTGATAATACTCTTAATAGATACACTTTAGTTTTTAGTTCAGAGGGTGGAGCTGATGCTTTAGCAGACTGTCAAATTAACGGAATTACTATTAACTATACTGTTAGTAATATGGATGATTCAAAATAAAAATAAGGAATATCAATTATGACAATCACTAATCCTTCTCCATTATGTACTGTTGATGGTAGCCCAACTCTTGATGGCAGAGATGTTTCACCTTCAGCCACTGTTACTATTGCTTTAGCTGATGCTGCTGGCGTAACTACTTGGCGAGTTATTTGTATTAATACTGATGAGCTTAATTCAGCTAGTACTATTACTTTAGAAATTGCTGCAAGCATTAATCCAGTAACCAAAACTGCTACTTTTACTGCTCCAGCAAGTACCTCTGATGGTGCTGCTTTAATCTTTCAGAGCGTTGTTAATAATGGCTTTGATATCAATGGTACAGCTCAACCAAGTTATACTACCACTTTTGGTGTTTATGTTTTAACTGCTAATAGTTTGAGAGTTGGAGCTTTTGCTGAATCCACCGAGGGAGATTCTCAATTTGGATGGGTTTCTAAATACAATCCTATAATCAGAGCTTTTACTGGTGGTGGAGGTTTGGCTGGTGCAGGTTTAATTTTTAGTGGCGGAGCGTATAATGTAGGGCAAAACGGCGACAATACCGTTATAGTTAATGCTAATGATATTCAAGTAAATCCTAGCTTTTATAGTAAAACTAATATAGCTGATACTTTAGTTCAACGAGGAGTTAGTGGAGCTATTACTGTTGGAGCTATTACTGCTTCATCACTCTCGGCAACAAATTTAACTGTTAGTAATAATGCTACAATTACCAATTTAACAACTACAGCTAGTAGTACTCTTAGCAATGTTGTTATTGATGATGCTGAAATTACGGGCAGTTTATTGGTAGATACTGATTTTCAATGTGATGGAAATACTAGAGTATCCGATCTTACCAATACCGGATCTTATACAGTTAGTTCTAGATCAGTAACTAGAATTGTTAATTCAACTCCTTTTGATAGTAGTGGATTTTGGACCGAAATTGGTGGAGGTGTTTGGCAAAGTGCAGCATTAGGAGCAAATATAAAATTTCCATTAGATATTCCTCATGGTGCAGTTTTAAATACAGTAGTTGTCAGAGTTGATCCTGCCACTGGCCATACATCTGCCTGGCCAACAGGAGCTACACAACCTTTAGTTAATATTAAACGTTATGATTCAGGCAGTAATTTAACATTAACTCTAGCCTCTCAATCAGATACTGTCACTGGAACTGCTTATGATGCTGCTCATAGTATTACAGTATCTTCCATAGCCCATACTGCTGACAGATCAACTCAAAGATATTTTGTAGAATTCATTCCTGAATCGGGAGCTAATTCTAAAGTTAACGGAGTTATTGATTATATCTCTTTCACTTATACACGCACTATAGTTGGAGAAGATTAAAATGTTTCTAGCATCTGATGGAATTACTTTAGATTATAGTTCAATCCTAGCTTCTTTATCCAGTCACTTTTGGATTGGTTTGGTAGCTTTTTTATTAATTATCATCTGGACTCAAAGAGCTGATATGATTCTTTTAATTAAAGAGTATTTGAAATCTAAAAGTTCAGCTTTAGAAACTAGAACTATTGAAATTACTAAAATCAATGATCGTTATTTTACGCTCTATGAAAATAACACCAAAGCTATTGATAAAATATCCGAAGCTATTGTTACTTTTAAAGAAGCCTTACTAACTGTTGAAGGTAGGATTATCAATAAAATTGATCAGGAAATGGAATCAGTTCGAGGTGAGATTAGGAATGATAAGATAGAGAAAATTGCAGCCACAATCAGAGAAAAAAGCAATCCAGGATATTCGGCTCCTGATGAAATGTACAATTCAGGAGTCAAAAATGGAAACAATCTCTTTACTGCTCCTATCAAGCCTCCTCTATAAGGTTATAATTGCTTTAATTTATTTCGCCTTAGTTATTCTAATTATAGCTGGTTTTTTCTTTTTCTACTTGACAACAGAAATGCATTATTTGTTTTATAAAAATCAAGAAATTAAAGAAAAATTAACCAAAGAAGAAGAAAAATTATTATATCTTAATAAACTAATAATATCTTTTACTGAGGAAGTACATTCTTTAATTTTGAATGTTTCCAAACAACAATTAGAATTATCAAATAAAAAATGCCATTGCCAAGATTTAGCAAATAATAATCATGAAGAAAATTAAAATGGTTTAACAATAAGAATTCTGCTGCTCCGCCTAAACTACATAAGAGCAGCAGAATTTTTTGCATTCCGAATTGTGATTTTAATTGACTTATCAGAGCGATAGAGCTAAATAAGCATAGCGATAAAAAGTAGGCTGAAAAAACTCTCAACATAGCCAATCCAGCCACCCAAGGATATAAACAATAAATCAAAATCATCATGGCTGGAAAACTTATTAGACTGACTTCCTTAAAGGTTTTGGACTGGCAAGCCATACCAGAGAGATAAGTTAGTAAAGTGGGTTGTAATAAATAGCAGGCGCTGGAGAACAACCACAGAAGTAAACCGTAGCCAGTATAAGGCTTGGGATAAATTTGTAGCCATTGAAAAAATTGACACAAAATATCCAATAATAAAGATCCTGCTAAATAAATAGAGATTACTTTAAATTGTTTTTTCCAACAAACACAGGCTGTTAATAATTGCCAAATATACATCAATACATACAACATGGAGTCCTTATGTCATTTTCATTAACAGAATCAGTTCCGGTTTCAATCAGCATGGAAGTTTCCTTAGATAAAGAGGTAGCTCAAGAATTAAGAAAAGGTCATAAAGCTACAATGAGTCTCTATGACCTTCTAGTAATTTTAAGCAAAGTTAAATCAAGCAAAAAAGTTGAGGTCAGTTTGGGTCCAAATGGTCCTCCTGATCCTGGTTGATTTAAATTAAAAAGTACCTGGTGGGCATTGCTCTATTGTGCCACAAATTTTAGAAAAATCAAAAGCTGGACAATCTACAGGAATAACATCACAAAGATTGGTTTCTGGACCACAATTATCGCTATAGCAATATCCTTTATCGCCATAAGTGATACATCCAGTTCCAGTGATTGGTTGTTGATTGTTATCGCAAATAGTACCTTGTCCAGTGATTAAGCCTCCGCAAACTTCTTTATAGCCTAATCCAGTACAAGCTGGAACTTCATCGCAAGTCAGACAATTAGATGTAGGATCTACCACTTCAGGTCTGGCAAAAGTGATGTCTCTTTCTTTTTCAGCACCACCAATGGATGAACATTGATCAAAAAAACCATCAAGTAATAAATTTGATTCTGGGCAGTCAGAACAACCTAAGGAAAAAATAACAGACGAACAAAATAAGATTGATGTGATAAGTGGTACGCTAGTACCTAGCAGTGTAATGTTTTTCATAGTTCCTTATTAATTGTGATTAATTGTGGAGGGTTGAAATTTCAACCCTCCTTTTTTTTATTCAACATAATTAATAAGGAATTATTACTATAACGCTAATATTTTTCCTGATTATGGATTAAGGAATTTTGCATTTTTCTTCTGAACCACAGATTCCAATAGCATTATAATTAAAACACCCTATATCTACCACAGAACAATTATTTTGTTCACAATTAGAAAAATAACAATAAACAGTATCACCATAACTCTTACTACAGATCATTAAAGGTTCACTATATTTATCACAATAAACTAAATTACCACATCCATCATCTGCCCAAGTACATTCAGTTAAATTAGGACACATTATGGTAGAACACTTTTCTGGTTTAGAATTCGGTTCTGAATAATGATAACCTCTATCACCCGAATCGCCTGCTCCTCCAATAGAAGAACATTGATCGAAAAAATCTCCATCAGGATTACAAAAAAGATTTTGGGAATCAATAGTACCACAAGCAGCAAGCAAAGAAGATGCAATAAAGATAAAAGATTTTTTATTTAACATAATTTATTCTCCTTCAAGACTTGTTTTTTCCGTCTTGATCGAGGAAGAATATAGTGGTTTTTGGCTGCTCAGTCAAATAAAAAAAACAATTGGTGCAATTTACAATCAGACTGGAAAGTTGTAAAGCAAGTATAAAAACAAATTTCTTATTGGTAAGTTTCATTCTTTTCCTTATTCGATGATGGTCATGGGTTCAGCATAATCTGGCAAGAGATTAGTTTTCATTTTGATTAAAATTTCTGGAGGACAAGTAACTTTTCTTAACCAGTAAAGCATTTTAACATAGTTTTTCTCAGACCAAATTCTAGAAATCTCACAATGCGGAACTTGGCTAGCACAAGTATTCATTGGAATAACATAGTAATTATTAAATTCTGGATAATAAATTACTGTGAAGAATGGAATTTCACATTTGTCAGCCATCCAAGTCATAGCTTTCATGCTGGGATGATTAAGAGTAACTTTAGCTTTATAGTGTTTATACTCAATTAAAGCCACTGGAACGCCTTTATTATATTCCAAGGCGGGAAAGTCTAAATCAGTCATTGGAGCGTCCCAGCCAAACTCACGGTGGCGATTGCTAATCCATTCATCTCGCCAAGAGTTACGTTCTGGTTTAACTTCTTTTAGGGAACCTAAAGGATTTAAAGAAACTAAAGGAGGAGAATATTGAATTTGATTAAATGAATTATTATCTTTCACATATCAAATAATTTATAATTGATAGTTTTTTTGAAATTATTTTTTTAATTAATATATAAATTATAATCCCGTTCCCGGGCTAATAAACTACCACATCTAAGGCCTTCGGCCATTTGAAAAGAAATTCCTTATACAGAGGAGAGGAGAACGGAGTCAGATCACATCTACCACAGAGTACTACTTCGAGTTACTTTGTAACACATTGGATACTACTCCTTTTTATACCACTCCTTAGAGAATAAATATGGGAATAGTATCTCAACAACATCAAACCTTCGCACACATATAACTAACGTTATATATGTGCTCAAGATAGGTTCCTGTAAAAGGACTAAAATCCCGGGAATTTGAAGGAGTTGTATTCTAATTTAGGAAAAATGAATTTATTTAATTCTCCTCCGGTTCTGGTCTGTATGTAAGAATTTTATTCCAAAGTAGGATATGTAGTTATTTATCACACCGGGAATGGGATTATAGTCAAAACTTTTTTTTCATTTATTTTAACTTTTTTTATGAGTTCTATGATTTCCTAGACATAATAATAGAAGTCATCACAAACAGACTTCCAAACTAAGGAAAATCAAATGAATCAAAATAACTACCAAGATGAATCAGATAACGACCTCAATGAATTTGTTAACTTTGAAAGAAATGAAGAAGAGGTTGTTGGTAAACTCAATTTAAAATCTCCAAATCAAATTGAAGATCATGAATTAAAAGCTTTAGAGCGTCATGTTAATAATCAAGCTTCTAGATTCTGGCATAAAAAAGAAACTATTGAGAATTCAGTTAGATACTTTTTAGCTCCTTATATTAGTGATGCTGCCTATAAAGCTTATGCGGCCAAAAGCAAAAGAGACAAAGCTTTAGATCAACGCCGAGTACATTTATTAAATTTCCTTCCTGGTAAATTAGGATTAGAACCAGGTGAACAAATTATGATTGAAAATGCCATTGATAATTTCCTAGCTCCTCCTTCAGCTGGAGAGGATTGGGATGGTTCAGATAAATTAGAAGATATGCATTTTGATTGGGTCTGTCGAGAATTAGGTTTAGTACCTGGAGACTCTTTTGTTCTTACAGCTGAATCAGGAGCTGGTAAAACTTATCTAGCCAGTCATTTAGCTCTATGCGTCATGTCCGGAAAACCAGTCTTTGGAAAATATACCATTCAACGTCAAGGTAAAGTTGCTCATTTAAACTGGGATTCAAATTCAGCATTAACCAAAATGGGTTACAAAAGATTAGCTAATGGTGTAGATTTTATTTGGAAGAAAGGTGATTTACATTATGAACAACCTAATTGGAAACTTAATCAAGATAATGCTTACGAAAATCTAAAAACAATTTGTAAAGGTCGTACTCTTTGTATTATCGATAGTTTAAGAGCTAGTTATGATGGAGAAGAAAATGGCAGTGAATCATCAAGTGTTATCGCTTTAACCAACAGAGTTTCTGAAGAGACTAACTGTGCTATTCTTTTTATTGCCCACGCTGGTAAAGGTGGAGTGGGTTCTAAAGGAATTGATGCTCTAAGAGGTTCTAGCGCTTTAGTAGGAGCTTGTGGAGCTATGTGGACACTAGAACGAGAGGAAGGTACTTCAGAATTAAAACTCTGTTGCCCAAAAGGTCGTCTTGCTCAATTTGCTCCAATTCATTATAAATATGAAGAAACAGGAGAATTTCTAGAAAATATTAACAAAACTTCTAAAGTAGAGATTAGTCTTTTAGAGTGCGAATCAGTAAAAACTACCATTAGAGACCAAATTTTAGCCGCCTTACTAGCTGCTAAAGTTATGAATAAAACAGATCTTAAAAGCAAAGTAATCGGCAGAGATATGTCTATCAGTAATGAAATTAAAATGATGATTGATGAAGAATTTATTAAAGAAGAAGTTAATCCTACTAACAAAAGAGAAAAAAATATTTCATTAACTGAACGTGGCGCTTTAGCTGCAATGTAATTTAAAGAAAGAAAAACTACCATGACAAATTTAAATGTTTCTTTCATCTGTCAAGAGCAACTAGAAGTATTAATCAAAAAAGCGGTAGATGAAGCTTTAAAGAATCAATCAAAGTCTAATAAAGTTTATAGAGATTATCAAAAGGATATTTTAAAATTCCTTATTCCAGGAGCAATGACTTTGGTAGATCTTAGAAAAGCCATGAAAACTTCTGAAAATCTTCTTTACCAAGCTTTAGATCAATTACAGGCTAGTGGTAAAATTATTAAACTAAAAAACAATCACAAAGTTTCCTTTAAATTAAAATATGAAATTACCTAAATTAATTATCCGCAATTCCTTTGGCTTACTGGCGCTGGTCAGAAAAGCCGGCAGAATGAAGAATAAAAAACGATACAAAAGAAATAAAACAATTAAGGATTATAATAATGTTTGATGATTTTATTGATAATTTAATTAGAAGTTATAAACCAATAAAAGAGAAAAAGTTAACTAGAGCAGAAAAAAAGTCAATAAAATCAATTAACTATCAAAGAAATTATAAAATTATTAATGCTAGCAAAGTTTTAAAATATAAAATATCACATCGTTTTCAAATAGCAATAGTTAAAGCTAGAAGTAGAAAAGTAGAATTTGATTTAACGGAAGAAATATATTATAAAATAGTCAATCAACCTTGTCATTTTTGTCAGGATAAGTTTAGAAGATTAAATGAGTTTGCTATTGGTTTATATCGCCAAGATCGTTCTAAAGGTTATGTAGAGGGAAATATAGTTCCGGTCTGTGTAAAATGTAATATAGCTAGAAAAAATATTAAATAATCTAGGCATAATAAATCATTTAGTTATGAAATTAGCAATTAACAATGAAATTATGGATGTTGTAGAAGATCATTTAACCACTTTAGTTGACAAAATTATTGATCAATTTCCCAACCGAAGTGTTTTAGCAGAAGTTACCTTTGGCTGTGCTGGAATGACTGCACAAACAGTTTTAGCTTCAGGCAATAATAAACAAGACTTTCTCTATATGATGACTGCAATTTGGGATTCTTTAGTTAAAGATATGGAAGAAGCTCCAATAACAGTCAAACCAGAACCTAACCGAAAACTCAATTAAGAAAGAAAAAAAAATGAAAACAGTAATGAAAATGACCGTTGAAAAAAATAATAAACCTCTTAGTGAAGAAACTAGAACTACTATTATATTTCATTGTGATTATTGCAAAAAAGAAATGATAGAAGGTTCAAAAGTTACAGCAGGAATGGTTAGTGTTTGGAGTGGAGAATTTGAAAAAACCACCCATAATGAGGAATTAACATTTGTTCATAATTCTGTTTGCCATGCAACACCAGATTCAGATGTTGGTGTTTATAAACATTTTCATACAGAATGCTTTAAAACTGTTCTTGAAGAAATAAAAAGCAAAATTTAGTTAAAATAATTTATCCTTTCTGTCATTATCTTATTATAATATTTAGAAAGGATAAATTATGAAAAAACACACTCCAACAGAAAAAGCCATCTCAGAACTTGAATGGCTTTTTTATCAATCAGACTCAGAGATGGGCTTTCATTCAACCATGGCTGCTTTCATCTTGGCTTCAAAATATTCTACCAAGCATCAAGATGAGGTTGATCTACAATCTTTTATTGAATTGTCTAAAAACACTACTACAGCTTATGATATTCTTGCAGCTACTGGTAAGAATCGCAATATCCTAAGAAACTATCAACAACTCTCAGCACGTAATAAAGTTATTCTAGAGGCTTATTACGAAGAAAAACAATATGATTCAGAATTAGCTAAAGAATTTGGACCAGGAGTTGGAGTAATACCTTTAACTAAACTAGGCAAGAAATTACAAAAAAATCTATTAGCTTTTGATTCCACTGATAAAATTAAAAAAGAATTTCGTTCTATTAAACATGGTCTTCAAAAGGAAGTAACTAGATTACACAATGAAGCTATTACAGCCTATGTAGAAATAATGAAAAACAATCCCAAACACTGCTAGTTACTGCTAGGTACTAGCGTACCACTAAGGACAATGTGGATAAATTATTGAGCATGAGTCAAACCGCTAAATTACTAAATATTACAACTTATCGGCCAGAAAGAAAAACTGTTCAATTATTAAGAAAATTAGAAATATCTAGGAAAATAGAGGTTTTGATTAAAGTTGGCTCAAAAAATTATACCACTGAACAATTATTAAAAAACGCCCTACCTCAACTTTTTGTTGAAGATATTAATAATTTAGAAACCATCAATTCTTTAAAAGAAACTATTAAATTACTGAAACAGACCATCTCCACTCTTAATAGTAAATTGAACCAAGCCAATGACAAAATTGAAGAATTAAGCGTCCAAGTAAAAAAACTACAATCAGCAAAATAAATTATCAAAATATATCAATACTAAGACATAAATTATATGAACTGGGTAAATCACCAACATAGCATTCTTCCAAAAGCTCAACGTGATGAGTTACGTAATTTCATTGTAGATTTTATTAAAAGAAATCCTCAATGTGAAATCAACACTGCTGAAACTGCTAACCAAATTAATATTCAATTGGTTAGTGCTGAACTCAATAAGGATCAACATGTTTAAATTAATTAATAAAATTTTTCCACAACTATCACAATTAAATAAACTTCAATCAGTAGAAGTCAACCTTCTAAAAATGCTTAACAGACTTCTTAACAAAATTGATTAACAGTCTTAACAATTCCTTAACAATCCTTAATGTACTTAACAGAAAAAAAATAATTGTCCAATTTCGGCAGTTTTAGGTTAACACTTACACCAATCACATTAACAAGCCTTAATAATAATGACACAACCAAAATCCATTCATTGTGCAGTGTGTCATAAACCAATTGGAACTTTTTATTCCAATAGTTTAGTTCCAGACAATGTTATTCTAAATTCTTTTAAATTCGACAATCTATCTTCAGGCCTACATTGGAATTGCTTAACTGACACTTTGGCCAAAATAGAAAGATTCAATCATCTCTTTGGAGAAAAATTATGACTTGCAATGAACAACAATCTAAATTAATTTATTGTAAGTCATGTGGAGAATTGATAGGTAAATTCTGGAAATCCATCTCTAAGGATAAAACAGGTTTATTTCAAACTGATTATTATCTTGAGAATTGTCCAGAATTTGTTTTAAATTCTATCAATTTTGATGAATTAAAATACGGCACTCATTTTAAATGCCTAAGTCTCTATCCTCAATTCCAGACAAATTAAGGAAAAATCATGTACTTTCAAAAAGTATACACTTTAACAGATAATTTAAATGAAATAGATAAAGAATTAGAATTACAATATTTTAATTTATTTCTTCATTTACTAGAAGATAAACAAGATGTAACTGAGTATAATTTTAATTATATGACATCTTCTGATAAAATTATTATCAAAGCTACTAAAATACCTAATTCTGAATATCAAGATTTACATTCTAAAAAAATTATTATTCATTGTTTTAGAATGATGAGTTCTACCACTTTGATTAAATATCCCAAACTACTAAAACTATATTATACTACTATTTTGTTACGGATGAAAAATTTTAAATTCAAATAGGAAATAGATGGAAAACTTAACCAAAGAAGAATTTCTCAGCTCTCAAGAACTTTTAAGCCTCATTTTAGGTATGAAAGATCTTGAATTACAAAAAACCAAAGTTCAAGTCATAGAACTTCAATTAGAACAACTTCGCAAAGATTTAAAGTATCGTTATTTCCTGGGTGAAAAAGACCAGATTGATACTTCCTCAGGTAAGATTATTCGAAATTGTCAGGAATAATACGCAACTACTTCCGCTGCTCTACTGGGCCATTATACTTTTAGGTATAGTGGCTTTTGTTTATCCCAAGGCCAAATGAAAAATAAAACCAAAAAATATGAAATCTCAAACGATTATAAATTCTTTAATAACAAAGAAGAATTGCTATTAGAGTTAATGGATTTCGAAATTAACCAAAGCTTGAAGGGTGATTATATTACTTTAATTTCAGTAGTACCTACCAAAGGACTAGAGTGGAATCCTAATTTAGGTGCTATTACTCTTTTTTACACTGTGCCAAATGATGATAAATTAAGAAAAATCAGCGGCAGAGTAGTTAGTAAAAGTATTTCTGGCAAAGTAGCAGAGGAAGTTACCAAACAAACTTTACTGATTGAAATTGAATCTCAATTTAATTTCATTTAAGGTTATTATGAACAAAAATAGTGGTCAATTAACTCCTGAGATAACTAAAAATATTGTTGATCTTGCTTTATCTGGCAAAACTACTAGGGAAATTTCTAAGTGGTTATTGAAAGAAAAATCAATTAAAATCTCTCATGTTACTATTAGTCATGTTTTAAAAGATGATCATTTTAGGGTTTCTAAAGTAGTAAGGAAGCAAAAAAAAACCAATGAAATTTTTGAAAATAAAGCTGAAATTATTGAAACTCAAGTTCAAGAGTTAATAACTGTTGCTGATTCTCCCAAATTAATTACTAATAAAAAACAATTATTTGATTTATGTTTAGAAAGACTTGGTAAATTAGGACTTAGATCAGAAGAGTTATGGAATGAACATAAAACTATTGCTAGTTATTTACCCAATTACATTAAAATGGTACAATTAGAACAAAAAGAAACTCAAATTGCTTTAGCTATGATGGGCGTGGATATTGATAATGTAAAAGATAATTATGAAAGTGTGGCCCGAGAGTTTGATGAGAAACTTAAAAAAGCAAAACTTATAACTACTACTAATTAATTAAGGAAATGTCGTGGACTTAAAAATATGGTCTCCTTCAGGAAAAAGCCAAATTGAAGAATTAAGTCCTGAATTTCTTGCTTCATTGACTGATCGAGAAAAGTCAATACTTCTATATAGATGGGACTTTTGGGCTCGTCCTAAACAATTACCTCCTCCTATAGATTATGTTGATGATCCTTTAGGTTGGAAGTTTTGGTTAATTCTGGCTGGTCGTTTCTTTGGTAAAACTAGAATGGCTGCTGAATTAATTAAAGCCAAAGTTCTAGCTGGTGAGGTTAAAAGAATTGCTTTAATTGGACCAACTCATTCTGATGTTCTTAAAGTTATGATTAATGGTGAATCAGGTTTAATGAATGTTTTTCCTCCTCATCAAAGACCTGTCTATGTTGGTGGAGAAAAAAGAACACTAACTTTTCATAATGGAGCTGAAGCTTTTGTTTATACAGGCCAAGAACCAGAAAGACTTCGTGGACCTCAACATGATTTTGCTTGGTTAGATGAAGTAGCAGCTTTTGATTATCTAGAAGGAGATGATGGAGTTTGGTCTTTATTTATTGCAGGCTTACGTTTAGGTTTAGCGCAGTGTGTCATAACTACCACTCCAAAACCTAAACCATTATTCTTTGATTTGATCAAGAATCCAAGAACTGTTTTAACTCAAGGATCTTCTACAGAAAACCAACACAATATTGCTGCTGGCGTTCTAGATGATGTTAAAAGACTTTATGGTAATACTGACTTTGCAGCCCAAGAACTAGATGGAAAGCTTTTAGCAGAGGCTACAGGAGCGTTATTTAAATCTTCTTGGTTAAATTTAGGAAGAGTTGATAAAGCTCCATCTTTTTCCAAAATTGTTATGGCTATTGATACTTCTGGATCTGGTAAAGATTCTGCCTGTGAATGTGGCATTGTTATTGGAGGATTAGGTTTTGATGGCAAAGGATATTTAATCAAAGATTTATCAGTTAAAGCTTCACCTGAGGAATGGGTTAAAATGGCCTATCAAGCTTATTTGGATTATAAAGTTAATTGCATTGTTTATGAAGCTAATTATGGAGGTGATTTAGTACCATCTATCTTTAGAATTTTAAAGCTAAAACCTCAAATGAAAGCTGTCTATGCTACAGCTGGAAAAGATAAAGTTACCAGAGCTAGACCTATTTCAGCTTTAGTTCAAAATGGCAATGTTAGATTGGTCGGTCATCATCCTAAATTAGAAATGCAACTTACTACTTGGACCCTTGGTGATAAATCTCCTGATCGAATGGACGCTTTTGTTTGGCTAATGACAGAATTCTTTGATGGAATCAACCCTTCTAAAGGATCTATTACAGAAAGATTTACAGCTTTTTAATTTATTTTGGTCAATTTAGGCTTAATCTGTCCCTCACTTACACTAATACACATATAAGGCAACAGTGAAATATAAACAACTTAACCAAAAACACGATTGCTGGAATGGTGATCTACTAGAAAAGTATGATGCACTTTATCAGGGCGGTCATGTTTTTCGTAATTTGGCTAATAGATTCTTAAATAAAAATGCACTCGAACCTTCTGAAGTTTATCAAGCTAGAATTAGAGAATCTACTTACGAACCCTTTATCAATTCAATCGTTAATCAATTTGCTTCACAGTTATTTTCCAGTCCTTTTATCGTAAGAAGTAATTCAGAAGAATTGGATATTTTTTATTCTGAATTCAAAGAAAAATGTAATGATAATGGAGATGATTTATTAACCTTTACTAGAGCCGTTTTTATTAATTCTTTAATCAAAGGTTGTGCTTGGGTTTTAACTGAGCTTCCTAATGATGGAGAGCCTTTACCTGAAGACTTAGCAACATATAATGATAAAGGTTTAGGAATTGTTAAAATTTCTACAGTAGAAGCTGAAGATGTTTTTGATTGGGAAGTGGATGATCGTAATAATCTAATTTGGGTTATCACTCATAAAGTAGATAAAAAACGTTATTCTCCTTATGATACTAGAAATACTGTTACTGAGACTTGGAAAATCTACGATCAAGCAGATGTAGAGACTTTTCAAATTTCTTATGAAGCTAATAAAAAACCTAATAATGATACACCTATTCCAACCCTAGGAAAAATTTCACATCGATTTCCTAAAGTTCCATTCGTTTGTTTGAAAATTCCAGCCGGACTATGGTTAGTTAATCGTCTAGCTGATGCACAAATTGAACATTTTAGAATGAATAATGCTTTAGGTTGGAGCATGCGTAGAGCTTGTTATCCTACAGCTGTTTATAAAAGTAATTCTGATGCTATAAAACTAAATACCAGTAATGATAATTTTGGTATTAAAATTGGTGAAAGTGAATCATTTGATTGGATTTCTCCTCCAGTAGATTCTTTTACAGAAATTGCTAAAAGAGTAGATCAATTTAAAAATGATTTACATAGTTTAGCTATGCAAATGTCTCTTTCTGTGGCTAACGGTTCTGGTGCTATTAAAAGATCCGGAGAGTCTAAAAAACAGGATAGTAAATCTACTGAAATTATTCTTTATGCTTATGCTGACGTTGTAAAAGCTTTTATTGAAGAACTTTATGAATTAATTTCAGATGCTCGTGGTGATCAAGATATTAAATTTTCTATTGAAGGAATGAATGAATTTACATCAGAAGATTCCAAAGAAACTTTAGAAACATTGCAAGCTATTAAAGATTTAAATATTCCAATGATACAGGAATGTGAACCATTGCAAAAAGAATTAGCTCGTCAAATTGTTCATGTTACCTTACCAGATTTAGCACAAAATGTTAAAGATGAAATAAGCGATTACATCACTAAATATAAATTTCAGCCAATTGAGGCTAAACCGATTGTAGAAGTTCCTTCAAAATTAACTCCTACAATCCCAACCCAAAAACCGGCGGTCGGATAACCGTTGCTGAATGAATTGGTGTGGCACCAATTCAAACAGGAGGAAAATATGCCAAGCGTAAATGACCCAAACGTATCAGGATCAACTCAAGATATTGAACATAAAGATTCAGGTGTTTTAACAGAAGCTCGAATTCATGAAATTGTTAATTCTGCTTTAGCTGGAAGAGACAAACGTTATGATAAACGATTAGCTGAAATGTTAGAAACTTCATTATCTCCTTTTAAAGAACAATTTTTAGAAAAATCACAAGAAAAATCTACCATCGCTTCCAATTCAGTTCCATCAAATTCTCAATCAAATTCAGAAGTAATTGCACTTCAAAAACAACTTGAATTAATGCAAAAAACTCTGAAACAAAAAGAAGATGCAACTGCTTTGCAAGCCAAAAGCATCCGTGAAAAAGAAGCTTTTGGACAACTTAAAACTATTCTAAATGGTAAAGTTCGTCCAGATGCAGTTGATCACGTAGCTAAATTGATTTTCCATGCTGATAAAAAAATCAAAGTTGGTGAAGATGGCTCAATGGCTTATCAAGTTGATGCCGATAATGAAATAGATGTTCAAGAAGGAGTAAAACAATATCTTAAAAGCAAAGATGCTCTAATCTTTTTGCCAGCTCCAGTCACTAGTAAAACAGGCGGTTTACGCACTGTGTCAAATCCTCTACCAACACGTACCTCACAAGAAGGCAATAACAACAGTCTTGTTAAAGGTAATTTCTCCGACGCAGCTTCTATGCTGTCTAAACTCGGTTTAAAACTTTAAAATTTCAAGGAATCTCAAATGGCCGATACACTTCAAACACTTGCTCTTATCGTTCTTGCTCAACAATTTAAAGGCGATGTAGTTCGTCAAACCAATCGTCAGTCTGTGATTGCTAAAATGTTACCTATGCGTGTAGGCGCTGGTAAAAACGTAGCTTTCGTAGCTGAAAGTTCGGGTGCCGTATTTGAAAATTATTCAGAAGGCGCCGATGCTGCAAATTTTGGCTCTGATGCTCAAGACCAAGGTTTACTAAGTTGGGCTACATATCGTTCCAACTTTCACGTTGGTGGTTTAGCACAAGCTACTGCTATTGGTTCTGGCTCACCTATGGGTAATCTAGAACTTTGGGCACGAAATATGACCAATTCAGCTACAGCTTTAGCTTCTGGTATTAATGCTAAAATCTATACTGGTCCTGGTACTGGTTCTGAAATTGCGGGTCTTGATGTGGCTATTGGTAGCATTACTAACACCTACGCTACTATTGATCGTGTAACCAAAACTTATTTCCAACCTAGTTTATTCAATTCAGCTGGTCCTGCGGCTGCTTTAACTTTTGCGCAAATACGTTCAGATATGCAGGCGATTTATATTGCTTCTGGTATGCGTCCTGATGTGGCTTTCGTTCACCCAAATGTTTTAACGAAAATGGCTGGTTTATTTGATCCTCAAAAACAATACACTTTTGTTGTAGTTCCCGATGTATCAACTGCGGCGGGTAAATTTACTCTTGAAGGTGGTATTGGTGGTATTCGCTTTGATGGTTGTACTTTCGTCGAAGATAAAGATGCGACTGATGGTAAAATCTATTACGTCAATTCGCAACACGCTTTTCTAGAAGTTCTTCCAATGAATCTTTCCAATATTCCTGGTATGAATGATGAAATTCTTTCAGTGGTTGGCGATGATGGTTTTGGTCCATTACCTTTTGGTTTCCAACTAGAAATGCTAGCCCATACTGGTGACTCGGATAAAGCTATGATGAAATCCTATATTCAACTTTGTGTTGACAGACCTAATACATGTGGAGTTCGTTTTAACGTGGCTTAATAAAAAGATGGGTGGATTTGTTTTTAATGCAATAAATCCACCCATTTTCTTTTTTTTAAAAATTCAGAATAAACTTCAAGGAATTAAAATATGTCAACTCTTGTTCGAAATTTTGCGGGTCTCAAAGCCCAAGCTTCTTTAGATAATGATAATCTTTTACGGTTGGATTTATTGAAATTACGCAATGGTCTAATCTTTCATGCCGACGCTACTACTGCAATTGATTTAGATGATGCTGTTTATGATGGCTATCAAGACGGTTATGAGACAACTGCAATTGATTTAATCAATGCTTGTTCTACTGCTTATGGTGTGCATTTAGCTAGTGATTGTGATTCAGTTACTGGTTTAGGTTGTCACATTAGTGTTGATAGTACCAATGTACTTACTGCTCCTATAGCTACTGACCCAGCTTCTGCCGAAACTTTAGCAAATCAATATAAAGCTAAATTCAATCTTCATATTGCTTCTGCTGTTTTTCATCCCGTAGCTGATACATTAAATACCATTACTGCTGACGATGCGACTGATGAAACTACTTTGGTAACTTTGGTTAATGAATGTAAAGCTAAAACCAATTCACATTTCGCGGCTGCATTTACTTCTCAAGCTTTAGTTATAGAAGCGCCTTAAAGGAATTATGTATTTTGTTAATTCTTCTGGCAAAAGTGTTAAATTCACGCATCAAGGTAAAGAATATTTTATTTTGGCTTGGAAGCATGTTGATTTGCCAGAAGAATTATATGATATAATTGAAATTCATAAAATTCCTTTAGAAGTAGATTATCATCGCTATATTTCTGAAGAAGTTAATGAGCAAATTAGGTTTGATAACGCAAAATTTTCAGTGGAGGATAATTGTGTCATTTACAAGCGCTGAGTCTTACAAAATACGTAAATATCTTGGTTATCCTCAAGTCTACAGGCAATCAAATCCTCGTTTAGAATCAGCTATTGAAGTGGTTGGAAACGATGTTGATGCAGTAGCTGATGTTAGAGATATTCTATCTAAAATTGCAGTTGTAGAATCTTTTTTAACTTCTGCTTTAGATACAGCTGGATTAAAATCTGCTGATAATCAAGAAGTAGAATGGTATCCTGACAAAAGCGGAAGTTCTCCTGTAGTTTCTTTAAATCAACAGGCTAACAAATTCTGCAATCAATTATCTATTATTTTTGGTGTACCTATTATCTGCCGTATTTTCGGTACAGAAGGTTACATAGGAGATCAATGGAAGCAATTTGGTAGTATGACTGGAGCTGGATTTAATTTCAACTTAGGCTTTCGTTAAAGGATATTTATGTCTTTAAGAGATTCCTTATTGAGAATTCTAGATTCAACCAGAGGAATCTCTCCAGCATTAGATTTCCGTAGATATGATGTTACTCTTAGAGTTTCTCAATTTACAGGTGATCGTCCTGGAGTTGGAACAACCTCTTTTATTGATTATCCAATTTTAGTTCATAAAAATATTAATCGTCCTAAAGTCAAATTGTTAACTCAAGATGAGATTATAGCCTCTAATGGGCTATATCAACAAGGAGATTATCAAATTGGACCAGTTACTCCTCAATATACTGATTTTGATGGAAGTATTTATGGCAACATTCCAGATGATTTTGATGTTTTAGTTGATACTAATCCTCAAGATATTCAATTTAAAATGGAAGGTCCAGGCATGACTAATGGACATTGGTTTAATTTAATCAAGGTTAATTTTTCTCGCAACTTACATTACAACTTCGTCATTCGTAGAAACGCAACCCAATCTTAGCAAATTTATATAGTAAATTGCAATCCTAAATTCAAGGAAATATTATTATGACTGTTACACCTAATGGCGGAGAAGCTCAGAACGTTTATATTGTAGGTTCTGATGGAACTTCAGGCGGAGCTGGTACAGCTTCTGCTGATAATCAAACCACAGAAATTGCAGCTTTAACTTATATTGCTGGAGATTTAGATTTAATTGATAGTAATACCAGTGGTTTAAATGCTAAATTTGGATCTCTTGGCCAAAAGACAATGGCAGGATCCACTCCAGTTGTTATTGCTTCAGATAATGGACTTGCGTTGGATGCAACTTTAACTGGCGGCGCCTTGGTAGCTATTGTTAAAGGAGGAGCGAAAGGAGCTACGACAGCCGGAATTATTACTGCACACAGTGTAAGTGCTGATATTACAGGGTGCGATGTAGTAGAGGGTTTTAAAGGCGTGTATGAAGACAATTCCAATGGCGTAGCTGCAATAATATATAAGCCTTTAGCTGTTAACACTTATGCGCCAACTTTAGCTACAAATTTTGGTGCAGCTACCAAAGCAAATATCAAAGCTTCTGCCGGTAACATTTTAAGTATTCGTGTTTCCAATACCAATGCCGCAGCGCGTTTCTTCCAGTTACACAATAAAGCTACAGCACCAGTAGCAACTGAAGTTCCATTATATTCTTTTCTCGTACCAGCAGGTTCGGCATCTACTCTTGGAACCGATTTCTTTTGTGGTAGTGGTGGTTTTTTCTCTACTGGAATTAGTTTTGCTTGGTCTACTACAGCAGGAACTTTTACCGATTCGGCTACAGCTGGAGAATGTAATACTAATATTCATTACGTATAAACGAGTATAATAAATTAACATGCATAAAGTAATATAAGGAATTATTATGGGAATAGCTACAGGCAGAATTTCCGCTACAGGACGCGTTTCAGCTTCCGATCGCGTTTTAGCTACTGGTAGAGTTTCAGCTGCTTCTCGTAGGGATGGAGCCTGCGATCATATTGGTAATGGTCTTATTGCTTATTACAGAAATGATCCTGAAACTATTACTTTGACAAGTGGAAGAGTTAGTAAATGGGCTGATCTTTCAGGTAATGGTTATCATGCTGTACAAGCCACATCATCAAGACGCCCTACTATTACCTCTAATTGGTCTAACGGATTAGATGGTTTAGCTTTTGGTACAAGCCGAGTTTTGGGAATTCCATTTACATTACAGACTACTAGATTCCCAATAACCTTGGGTGGAGTTTTTCAATCCACTGATAACTCTGCATTTAGGACTATTTGGGCTCCAACCTCTGCGCTTGGAGGTTGTACTTTTAGTATTCATACATTTACCTCAACTACAAGAGATTTTTATTCTAACAGTGTTGGTGGCGCAATTGACGGTAATGCTACTACTAACATTGAAGTTTGGATTGGTACAGTGGAAATTTATGTACCTAACAATGTTCTTGCCACATTAAGACTTTATTTGGGAACTTCAAATACAGAACAATCGTTAGTAGCACCTACCAGAACAGTTTTCAATCCTACTGGTCAAGGATTTATTGGTGCTGTCAATTCTTCAGCTCAACAAGCTTTTGTAGGCGGTACAATTGGAGAGTTATTTTTCATGAATCGTTTAATGACTACTTCTGAAAGAGTTAGATATTGTAGTTATGTACAATCTCGTTATGGAACAATCTAATTAATTACCAAACAAATCATAATTCAATAAATCAAATTAAGGAAAATAAACATGCCAGTTGATAACAATTCTTATATCTGTAGTTTTTATGCCAACGGAGCAGTGGATCAAAATAATGTCATACATTCTACTCCTTGGACTTATGCTCAAGCAAGCGTTGCTGCACAAGCCTATGCTAATTTAATTAATACAGAATGGCAAGAAAGCTGGACAGATCCAACACCATTAGAAGATACAGCTCATCCCGGAACTAGATATGGTGTATTAATAGGATTGCTTTCAGAAACTTATCAATTAACTACCACTCCTCCTGGTCCATGTCCTGCTGCTCCAACAGGAACAGTGCTTGAACCAGACACTGGATTAGATGGAGATTGGTCTTTTATATATTAAGGAATTAAATGCTTAATGCTACCGTAAATGCCAAGAATTTCATTGCTGATTTAGATAAGTATATTGCTTCTTTTAAAATCAGAATTAATTCTGCTTTAAATCAAAGTGCTAAAATTATTGCTGAAGAAGAAGCTAAAAGAACTAAAGGTAAATTAGCTAAGTCTTTTGAAAGCAAAAATAATTCTGGTGTTTCCGGTAGAGATGTTGTTTCCAAAAAAGATTACGCCACTTACATAGAAAACGGCCGTCCTGGCATTGTGGCTGCTCCAGGAAAAATATTAAGGTTTACTCTATCTAATGGTCAAACTCTTTTTAGAAAGTCTGTGGGTCCAGCTAAAGCACAACCTTTCGTAGAACAATCCAAGCAAGCTGCAATCTCTCGAATTCAAGAAGTCTTTAATGATTATCTGAAAATTGGTTAATAATTATGGCCTTAGAAGAAGCTACATTCCAGGTTGGAGGAGTAATCTATCCAATAGCTTTAACTAGCAATTCATTTTTACAAGATGCAGATCCAGCAATTTTTTATTTACTAGATTTCTATGAAGCAGTGTTAAATTTATATTTAGGTCCAAGGTGGGATGCTATAGTTGTTGATACTGATTTAGTTCCTTTAGATTTGCTTGGTAAAGTAGTTAATTATAAATTGCCTTATGATCCTAGCCCTTTTTTGACTCAAATTCAAACCAAATTTCCATTGCTAGCTCTGTATTCTTTTGAAGAAACTTATGGAGAAAGAACTAGACATTGGTATGAACTAAATAGAACTTTGAAACTTCTATATGCTTTACCTCCTTTAAATGCAGCTCAAATGGAAAAACTTAGTCCAGCCTTACGTTCAGTTACTAGAATAATTTTAGATAGAACTGAAGTTGGTTTTGATCCTAATTATAATGCAGGACAGCAAGTTATTAGAGATGCTGGTATTGAGGAAATGTCAATTGTTAGTTGTAGTTTTGGCTCTATGCCAGGATCAGTAGCTCAAACCAATGTCTTTTTTCCAGCTGTAGAATTAACTCTACATGTTAAAGAGCGCAGAGATTTTGTTATCGGTTCTTACGATCCTTTGGATGGATTAGATGGTTATGTACAATATGCCGATCAATCAGGAGATCCTAATATTGATTTAATAGAATTTGCAACAGACTTAACTGAATAACATAATTTTGGTCAATTTAGGCTTACTTAGTCTAACACTTACATCAATAGGTACAAGGTACTATGAAAAAAACATTAAAAGTAAAAGCGGCTCATACAGCCTTAGTCCAAAACTATGAAGCTATGGATGCTGGAGTACGTAGATTCATAGGCCGTAGATTAGATCCTAGTTTAGGTGAGTGTGGAGGTTGGGTTCCTAAAGAAGAAGGCGAAGTAATTCCATTTCGTGCTGAATACGTTCAAGCCGTGAAAGACGGTGACTTAGAAGTAATGGATCAAGAATCCGCTCTTCTTTGTGGTATTAAATTTTCACAAATCACAAATAAATAAGGAAAATTCATGGTCGCTTCTATTCCTCTTACTGGTTTAGCTGCAAATGATCCGATTCCCGGAGAATATGCAGAAATATCTTTTGCTCAAGGTGCTGCTTCTTCAGGAACCAATACCTATCCAGTTTTACTCATAGGCAACAAAACTTCAGCTGGTTCGGCTACTGCTGATACGGTTATTTACGGTCCTGACACTCCTGTTTCTTTTACTTCAGAAACAGATGCAATTGCTTTAGCTGGTACAGGTTCTGAATTACATAAAATGATTCGTAGATTTCTAGCTGTTAATACAACCAGTCCTCTATATTTTATTGCAGTTTCAGAAGGCGGATCAAATACAATTGCTACTGGTACAATTACTGTTGCAACTAACGCTACTTCTGGTGGCGTTTTAAGAATTTATGTTGGTGATGAGTTTGTGGATACAGGTATCGTTTCAGGAGATACTCCAACCACCATCGCTACTAACGCTATTGCCCAAGTTAATGCCAAAACTCATTGGGCTGCAACTGCGACCAATTCAGCTGGTGTTATTACCTTAACTTCACGTCAAGGTGGATTACGTGGTAACTTCATTCGATATTTTGCGCAAATTCTACCTTCAGGTATTGGCACAACTGTCACTCCTGTTGCTTCCACTGTCTTTACAGGCGGAGGTGTTAGCGATTCTAACGTTACTGCTTTGGCCACTATTCTAGCCAAGAGATTTTACTACATTGTTAGTGCTGCTCAAGATGGAACCCAAGTTGGTGCTCTATTATCTCAAGTTAATACTCAAGCTCTACCAGTTAATGGTATTCGACAAAGAGTTTTTGCAGGTTCTTTGGATACTGTTAGCAATGGTAATACTGTTGCTATTGCTTTAAATGGTGCTCGTGCTGAAGTAATTTGGCAAGTTCAGTCTGATTGGTCGCCTGGTGAAATTGCTGCTAACGCTGCTGCGGTTTATTCTCTAGAAGAAGCTCCACTCATTCCTCGTTTAAACTTTAGTTCTTATGGTAATGATTCGGACACATCTACTCATTGGAAAGTAAAAGCTCCATTGTCAGGTGCTGCTCCAACTCGTTCACAAATTCTTTCCGCTCTCAATAATGGTTTGACACCTATTGCTGTTAATACCAATGGTTCAACTTATCTAGTTAAAAGAATCACGACACGTTCTTTAAGTGGTTCGGTAGTTGATTATCGTATTCGAGATGCACATAAAGTTACAGTTTGTGATCGATTTACAGATGATTTGGTAACTAAAGTTTCTCTAACACTTCGAGGTAAATTAATTGGAAATGATCCTGTTGGTAATGCTCCAGTACCAGGTCCAAATGTAGTTACTCCTAGAGTTCTAAAAACTTCAATTAATCGATTAGTTCGAGACTATGGTGAAGATGATTTACTACAGAATGTAGCTACTATTATTCTTCAAACACAGGCAATTAGAGAAACATCTCCTTCTACTAGATTGAGCGCTCGTATACCTCTACAACCTATTGATATTCTTGATCAGATAGCTCTCAAAGTTGATCAGGTTGGTTAATCTTAAAATAATAACGCAAGGAATAATTCAACATGGGCAACTCACAAACTTATACTAAAGCTACAATTTACTTAAATAGTAACCAACTAACTCAAGAAACTTCAGTTACAATCAAAAGAGAAAGTGGCTCACAGCCGGTTAAAACAGTAGCTTTAGGCTATGCAGGTGAAAGTCCTGGATCAGGAATGACAATGATTTCGGTTTCTAATGCCGTTCCTACAGCAGACTTTGAAGTAAACCCTGGTCTATTTTTCGTTAAAGCTGACATACCCGTAGAAATTAGCATTTTTGCGGCTGGAAAAACTTTAACTGTTAAAGGAAGTATTTTTAGCGACAACTTTTCTCATGCGGTAGATGGAGCTTCCAAACTAGATTTCGAATTTAGAGGTGGGCCGGCTGATTGGGAATAACTAAAATAAGTTAATATAAATTTAGAAGCCAGACACTTCTAAATTTAATAGATAATTTATAAATTACATTAAAACAAATGATGGATTAGGCCGACTGCCTTCCACTGAATATTTTTTTAGCGGTAGCGACCGTTGAATCTACCTGTGTCTGGACTTGTAGATTTGATGATGTAGCTACCGCTTTTTTTTATTCTTATTTTTATAACAAGGAACGAACCATGACACAATTTCCTCCTAAAAACATTTCAGCAGAAGAACTTTGGGCTAGAATTAATGAAATGCCCAGACCACATAAATTAGTTGATTTCCCTCGCAAAGATTCAGATGGTAAATGTATTGGTCAAATTGCTATGGTAGCTTTGACTTCAGAAGAATCAGTAATTGTAGCGGCTAATTCTGAGAGATATGCTCGTAAAATCTTAAAAGAAAACTCTGGAGATATGCCAAAATCTGATGAAATGGCCGAAGGATATAAAACCGTTTATGAAAATCGCTCCTCAGCTGAAATCTTATTCAAAGCTTGTAGAAAAGCAGAAGATTTAAGTAAAGCTTTTTTTCCTTCAGTAGATGATATTAGCCGTAAATTAACTATAGATGAGGTCGGAGTTTTAATGAGGCAATATCTTTATGTTCAAATGGAAACTGGCCCTATTATCTCTGCTATGGGAAATGAAGAATATGAAGCTTGGATTGAAAGGTTGGGTGAGGGAGGTAGCAAATACCCTTTAGGTTTTCTCTCCTTGGGTGCCCAGACAACGCTAATTTTGCTTATGGCGTTGGAATTGCACAACTTACGGACGGCCAACAGCTCTGTATCATAGCAGCTCAAAGAGCATATGCTAAAGCTACGGCCAAATAAATAATAAGGATTCATTATGACTGCTCCAATTATAATTTCTTTAAGACCTGAAGGAGTATCTGAGGTACTTAATACTTTAAAATCAATAAAATCAGTTTTGATTGATTTGGAGCATGAATCTATTCGATCTGCCGAAAGTGCATCTAAAAAACGATTAGAAATTATTAAAAATGAAGTTAAAGATAAAGAAGCTATCCTTAGAGCTTCAGCTAAAGTAGAAGAAAGTTTAAGCCAAGCTCTGAGTAATAAAAACCAAGCTAAGAGAGCTTTATCTGGAACTAATAGTGCACATAGTTCTGCTTTTGGAGGAGGAGCTTCTAGTTCTTTTTCTGAAATTGGTTCAGGAGGAAGCGATACAATTGGTTTGATGAAAGCTGGCGCTATAGTTGGAGGTGCTGCCGCTTTAATGAAAGGTGGCATTGAATTAGCTACTGCTGCTTTAAAACAATTTGCCAGTTTTGTTTTGCAAGATGTTATTAAACCAGCAATGGAACTTGAAACTAAATCAGCCCAAATTGCCAACTCTTCTATGGGACAAGTTACTTCTCAAGAAATTCAAAGCAATGTTAGAGCCGCCTCTTTAAAACATAACGTTGGAACTAATGAATTGCTAGAAGGCCAAGGTCTTTTTCAAGATTTAACTGGTAAATCCAAAATGGGTTTCGAGTTAATGGATACCATTGCTACTATTTCTAAAGGAAGAGGTTTTGATTCCAAAGAACTATATAGCTTAGCTGGTAATATCACTAATGAAGGTGATACCACTAAAAATGTTCAAGACAAACTATTAAAACTTCTAGCTCAAGGCGATACAGGATCTATTCCTTTAAAATCTATTGCCAAACTGGGTGGAAAATTATCAGCAGTAGCGGGTAAATTTCAAGGAGAAGATGGTTTATCTATGGCTTCAGCTTTACTTCAAACTGCTAAACCTAAAATTGGTTCAGAAGATGAAGCTATGACCGGCTTGTCAAAATTCACTCAAGAATCTTTAAAATTAGGAAAGAAAGTTGATAGAAAATCAGTTATTAAAGATGCTTCTGGAGTAGAGCAATTAGCAGATCCAGCTAAATTTATAGGAGATATTTTCCGTAAAACTCAAGGAAATGTTGGTAAATTAACTAAACTAGGTTTTACGGATGAATCTCAAAAATTTATTGGAGCTTATAGCAATATTTATTCTGATAATTATAAAAACGCAAAAGCTAGAGGAGAAAATGACAAGGATTCTAAAGATGAAGGAGCTAAAGCAGTAGAAGAGTTTATTAAAAGTTTAGCCAAAGCTAATACTAGTTTGGAGACTGAAAGAGATAAAGAAAACACAGTATTGCAAACCAGTGGTCAAAAATGGGAAACAGCAATGAATCTCATTAAAGACAAACTTCTTATGGTCATGCCAGAAGTAAGTAAATTTGTTGATGAGTTTACTAAAATGGCTCCCGACATTGCTAATGCTGGAATTATTTTATCCAAAGCTATGATAGCCATGGCCGAACTTATTCTTGGAATAATGAAAGGTCTTGGTAGTGATGAAAATACTGAAGGAAAACCTGAGATTGATGAAGAAGCTAAGAAATTTGGGATGTATGATCATGAAAGTTTTTTTGGTCGAGTAAATGATACAGCTGCCGAAGGCATGTCAAAATTTTATGGTAATTTTCTGCCTCCAATGATTATGAAACCTTATAGAAAAGCTTTAGGATTACCGGAAGAAGAGACAGAAGAATTAAATACTACACCTATTGCTGGCTCTACTGACAAGAATACTTTGGAAAAACCTGGAAGTAATCCTACTGTTGATCCGGTACATGCAGAGTTAACAAAAGCCAAGCAAGAAGAATTAGCAGTAACAAAAGAAGTAATAAAAGCTAAAAAAGATGAACTAGCTGCTTCTAAATCTTTAAATCGTGCTAAATCTAATGCAGATAAATAAGGAACAATATGGTTGATATTTTCTCACAATTCTTAGAGTGTTCTTGGAGAGGAATTTCATTTCCAATTCAAAATATTTCAGAAAATATCAGCCAAACTATGGTGCCTCATCGTAAAATGGATCGTGATGGAGCGCAAGTTGAAGGTACTGGTTTGGCTCCATTACATTACCAAGTTAAAGCTTACTTTATTAATAGTATTGCTAAAGGCAAACAAGAAACTTGGAGTAATTTATTTCCTGATACTTGGTTACAATTTAGAGATGCTATTAAAGACCGTACTACTGGAATTTTAGTACATCCTTTATACGGCCAAATTACCTGTAAGCCTTTATCTTTAAGCCATAATATCAATAGCGATGAAAGAGGCGGAGTAATAGCTGATTGTCAATTTCTGGAAACTGTAGATAGTGATGCAGAACAAGTAATTCAACAATCAGCCGTAGCTCAAGCCACCTCAGCAGCTATTGATTTAGATGCTTCTTTAGCTCAACTTAGTCCACCAATTGACACTGGATTACAACAGGATGGTTTTGCTAATTTTACTGATATGGTAAATAGCTTTACTTCCGTAGTTGATCAAGTACAATTAATTGGTAATAAAGTCAGCGGTAAAATTGATTCGGTAATTGCTAAGGTTGATAAACTAACTGATAAAGTAAATACTGCAACAGAAATTATAACTACTAACCCAGTGACTTTGGTACAAACTAAAACTAAAAAGATAGTAAATTCTATTGGGTTAATTCAAGATTCTCAATATAAATTATTAGAAGCTTTATTCTTAATGAAAGTAGAATTGGGTCTGAAAAATACCGATATCAATTTTTATAAAGTACCTAAAACAACTACTTTAGCTTCTTTAACTCTAGCTACTAAAAATTCTAGTTCTGAATTAATTGATTTGAATCCAGAGTTAGTTAGTAATTTAAGAGTAAAAAAAGATACATTAGTTAAATACTATAACAAATAATCTTTCAGGAAATTATGACTTTAAAACCAGGTGAAAGTGAAAATGACACCGTAGTCATTAAACTTCCAGGATTAGAAAAGAAAATTCAAAATTGGGAAAGTTATTCTCTCAATCAGAATTTCCTAAAACCAACTCAGGAATGGAGCTTTACAGTTTCTGATGAAGACCCTACTTATAATGAAATTTTAGTTCCTGGTGCTAAAGTAGAAATTTCTATCAATGATAAAATTCAATGCGTTGGTTTTATTGATAAAAAAACTATAGGAGAAAATTCTAGTTCCGGTACTTCAATTCAAATTCAAGGTCGAGATATCATGGCCAGTGTAATTGAATCTACTGTCAATCCTCATTTTAAATTCTCAGTACAGTCTAGTTTGTTGAAGTTTATTCAAAACATTCTAGATCAATCTCCATTAGGAACTGAACTACAGGCTAATAAAATTTACAATAGTGATGATATCAATTTCAATATCATGACAGGAACTAAAAGAGTACCTGATCCTGATGCAGAAGATTTAGATGGCAAGTTAGTTAAAAAATTAAAAGCTCATTATGGACAAGGTAATTTTGCTTTTCTAGATCAAATTTTAAAACGTTATGGTTTTATGATCTGGGCGGTAGCGGATGGAACAGGAGTCATTGTAGCTAAACCTAATTTTGATAACCCTCCAATCTTTAATTTAAAGGTGGCTAAAAATCAAAATGAAGCTGGTCAAAATAACTTAATGTATGCTACTAAAGTTTATGACAATACTAGACAGCCTACAGTTATTATAGCTTCAGGTAGAGGAGGTGGGCAAGATTCTGATTATATTGCTCCTTGTATTGTGATGGTTAATGAGCTTTACGGTCTAGATTTAGGAGGAAATCTTTTACCTAGTGTTAGAAATATTATCGCCGAGTATAAAAAACAAAGTGCTAAAATTTTACCAATTAGACCTAAATTAATCTCTACTAGAAAATCCTTTGCTTCTAAAACTATTGCTGGTCCGTTGTACTTAAAAGATGATGAAGCTCAAGACTTAGCACAATTGGAAAAATTCACCATTCGAGAAATGGCTGAAAGACAACAACAAGCTATTCAGTTGTCTGGCACAGTTCAAAATCATACTCAAAATGGTATTCCTTGGACTACAAATACTTCAGTTAATATCTATGACGAAGTTAATGATACCAATGAGGTTTATTGGATTTTAGATAAAACCTTTACCAAATCTTACTCTGGTGGAACAGCTACCAATTTAAAACTAATCAAACCTTATACAATGATTATAGGATAAATTATGTCAGTACCTCATTTAACCAGCTTATTTGATATTGGAGCTAGCGTTTTAGGTAGCACTTTAAATGCTAAAAATGGAGCTATTTCAGTTCAAACTGGTGATGCTGTCAATAATGAAACCCGATGTGATGGTGCTGAATGGTGGCAACATGTAGGTTTTGCTTCTCGTCCTGCCAAAGCTATTGCAGGTAAAAGCTCTTGTCAAACCTTAGCCATTACTCAATCACGTGGAGATGTTTGTTTTGCTTCTAGAGATATTAGAGGTAACGCTATCTATGGTTCTTTAGCTGAAGGAGAAACTAGTATTTATGCTGGTGGGCCTAACAATACTGGAACAGGAAGGTCTATTTATAAGGATGATGGTTCTGTCGCTAGCATTACACATTTACTACAATTAAGTAATTCTAATTCTGGATTACCTATTTTAATTCAAATGTCCACCGAAGGCAAGATTAATTTAGCTATGGCTGATAAATCTGCAATCTCCATGGATAGCGATGGAATTAAAATGGTAACTACAGGAACTTTAAATTTAGGATCTACAGGAGCTATGGCTTTGATTGGTGAAACTATGGC
>Ga0247746_1000002_pt1 | contig 45226 bp, 62 predicted proteins | sample UWRJS079202R5_FD_179940 | JGI IMG/M metagenome (GOLD analysis project Ga0247746, IMG submission 179940) | Soil microbial communities from Arlington Agricultural Research Station in Wisconsin, United States - UWRJ-S079-202R-5 | ecosystem: Environmental > Terrestrial > Soil > Agricultural land... | reverse complement strand
TCAATGTGAAAGACTTGATCGACGGCGGACCCGGACGGATCGTCCGCATGCGCCCCGGCACAGGCTATGGCACCGATGTGCGCTCCGCCGTCGCCGAGTTGATGAACGTCGACCCCACTCGAGGGCATCTCAGTGACACGCAGTTCACCGAAGGGCTGATGCAGCAGATCACCGGCTCCAACGATTCCCTCATGGGTTCGCTCGGGCGTGGCAGAAAGACTGCAACCGAAGTCCGGACGGCCGCCGCCCAGGGAGCCAACCGCATGAAGACGTTCTGCGACTTCGCCTCTGCTCTTGGCTGGTCGCGTTTAAGCCGCAAAATGGTGGCGAACTTACAACAGTTCTACGACCAGGAGAAGATGTTCCGCATCGCCGGCGACCTGATGCAGGGCACCAAGTTCGTCAACGTCGACAAGACCATGATCACGGGCGAATTCGATTACGTGCCCGTCGACGGCACGTTGCCGGTCGACCGCTTTGCGCAGGCCACGCTCTGGAAAGAGATCTTCTCGGTGATCGGCAAGAACCCGCAGATCGCCCAGCAGTACGACATCTCGCGCATCTTCGGGCACATGGCAAGCTTGGCGGGTTTGAAGAACATCACGCAGTTCCGCATCACGCCGGACGAGGCGGCGATGCAGCAGGCGCAGGCCGGAAATCTAGTCCCCGCGGGGCAGGCAATGGGAGGCGGTGAAGGCGGTGGCGGATACCCCGGAACAAGTCCGACAGCAGCGATTGCAAGCATGGTCAACGGAGCTGGCGGAGCACCGCAATGACGTCACGCACCTTGAAGCTCTTGAGCAGCACCCAGGCTGGCGTATATTGCGCCGTGAGCTCGGAGCCATTCTTCGTTATAAGCGCGATGAGCTTGCGACTAAGCCCCTGGTGGGAGAGCAGCTCCAGCAATCCGCCATCTTACAGGGATATTGCGAGGGGCTTGACATGGCCCGGCAAGCTCCCGAGCGGCTCTCGGAAAACTGGCGCAACGCCATCGAAGTACTGAAGCGAGAAATTGAAAATGTGGAAGAAGAGTAGTTTTGATGAAATGAATATAGGGCTTCTCTCGGCTGAGGCCGAGGGGGGAGGGGCGGATCTTGGCGGCGGCGGTACCTCCGCTCCGCCGTCATCAGACAGTTCCGCCTCTTCATCTCCTTCAAGCGCGCCTGGCAAAGAAACCGCAGCCCGCCAGGAGTCGGTGCTTGCCGACATCATGGGCCACGCCCGCGGGCCGGCCGAACCGAAGCCTCCGCAGCCCGTGGTGCCCTCAATCGGGAAAGGGGCTCCGGTCAACGGTGCGCCCTCCGCCGGCGCGCCTCCGCAATTCCAGCAGCAGCAGCGACCACCGCAGCAGGCGCAGCCGCAATATCAGCAGCAAGCTCCGCAGCAATACCAGCAGCAAGCGCCGCCCATGACGCAGCAGCAGCAGGCGGCTCAACACGCGCAAGTGCGTGACACGGTGCGCCAGCAGATTGCTTCTTCTTATCAACTCACCCCTGATCGCGCGCTCATGATGGCGACCGAACCCGAGCGCGTTTTACCGGACATGGCAGCGGACATCACGCTCAACGCCTACGAGGCGACCGTCGCCACCTTGCAGCAGCAGATGCCTCAGATCATCGCCGAGCATCCGCAGATCCGGCAGCAGATGGCGCATGTGGTTCAGTCGACCATCCAGCAGATGTTTGCCGTGCATCAGGCCGAGAACGATTTCTTCACCGTCAACCAGGACTTGCGGCAAGTGCCCAAGCACGAGATCGACAGAATTTCGGCCCTCTACATACAGGCCAACCGCGGTAATCCGGGACTCACCCGGGACATCGCCACCCGGGAGATCGGCATATTGGTACGCAATATGCTCGGCTTGTCTCCCAATACCAATGCCCCAGCACCCAATGCTCCACAGCCTCCTGCGGCCCAGCCCCAATACCAAAACGGGTATCAGAACGGCAACTCGAATATCGTTGCCCGCACCCCGCTTGGACCCGGCAGCGTAGCCCCGTCACCATCCCCGCAACCCAACGTGTTCGCGGATATGGTGAACTTCGCGCGCGGTGGCCGCTAGGGCTCTCGAACCAGGAGAACTTCAATGGCATTCTTTGCAGGCGTTCGCGCCACTGATGACTGGGGCACAGACGAGCGCCCCAAGTCTTTCCGGGAGACGATCCTCTTCCTCAACCCCAACGGCAAATCGCCGCTGTTCGCCCTCACCGAGAAGCTCGGCAGCTCCTCGGTAACTGATCCGCAATTCTCGTGGTGGAACGAGCGCAACACCGTCATCCGTTTGACGATGTCGGCGACCGCCCTCACCACGTCGAACACCCTTACCGTCACCGGCGGCGCCCTCGCGCTTCGCCCCAACCAACTGATCAAGGTCGATTCGATCGGCACCACCGAGCCGGTTTCCTATGTGGCGGCCAATGTCGAGATCGCCCTGGTATCGTCCGTCACCTCCGACACGGCGATCGTGCTCAAGCGCGGCCAGTTCGGCACTACGCCCGTGGCCCTCACCACCGGCTTCACCTTCCTGACCGCACTCGGCACGGCATTCGGCGAAGGTTCGACCCGCCCTGCCAGCGTTTCGAACAACCCGACCAAGTACACCAACTACTGCCAGATCTTCCGCACGAATTGGGCCGTTACCGGCACCGCCGATAAGACCTTTGCCCGCACCGGCGATGCCTATAAGAACGACCGGGAGCGCGCGACATTTGCTCACGGGCGCGACATTGAGATGCAGTTCCTTTACGGGCTGGCATCGGAAGTCGTCGACCCCTCGCCGCAAGCCACCGGCAACCTGACGCGCACCACGGGTGGTCTGCGCTCGTTCATCACTTCGAACGTGACGATCTTCCAATCCAGTACGGGAATCACTACATCCACCTTTATGGATGCCACGTATCCGATCTGGAACTGGGATACCCGCGCCGGCGATCAGCGCGTCGCTTTCTGCGGCAATGGCTTCCTGAACTCGCTGAACAAACTGGCGAAGACCGATTCGGTCATCAACCAGGACGGCGTCGTCAAGATGTTCGGCATGAACCTCAACGTCTGGACCCTGCCGCAAGGGCAGATCGGGTTCAAGACGCACCCGCTCATGAACGTCCACGCGCAATATACGAACTCCGCCTTCATCCTCGATCCCACGGTGCTGAAGTACCGTTTCCTCCGCGATACCAAGCTGATCGAGGATCAACAGGACAAGGGCACGGATAGCATCATTGACGGCTGGCTCACCGAGTGCGGACTCGAGGTGCTCGCCGAAGAGACTTGCGCCTATATAGGCAATATGGTGGTCATTTAGTTCAAGTACACCCTCAACCGGGAGCGTAATCAGCGTGATCTCAGCCAAAGTGTTGGTCGGGTTTCCCACCACGGGCCATTGGTCCGATCAGTTCGGCATGGCGATGTGCAACATGTTGACGCAGACCATGCGTCACGAGCCACAGATCGAGATGGCGGTTTTGAACCACAAGACCTCCATGCTGTGGGCGGCGCGCCAGCACTTCGGCGAGATGGCGTTGAAGTACAACTTCACCCACTTACTCTTCATCGACACCGATCAATCGTTTCCGGCCTCCGTCGTCGCGCGGCTGCTCACTCACCAGCGGGCCATTGTCGCGTGCAACATCGCCACCAAGGTCGACCCGCCGCAGGAGACCGCCTGCCTCGGCCTCGATGAAAACGGCAAGCTCATTCCCTGTGAGCGGAATACCGGACTCGAGCGCGTGTGGCGCGTCGGCACCGGGATCATGCTCATCAAGGCGACGGTGTTTCACGATCTTAAAAAGCCGTGGTTCCCGGTCCAATGGCTCGAGGATGAACAGCGCTGGGTGGGTGAAGATTGGGGGTTCTGCGAGAAGCTCGAAAAAGCAGGCATCCCCATCTGGGTCGACCATGACACTAGCGCACTGGTCGGCCACTGGGGCAATAAGATGTATTCCCTTCCGCGGTACGAGGAATTCCGAGTGGAGAACACACAGGTGATTTACGAGGGGCGTGACGCCGGGTTAGTCGATAGAAGGGAACAATAGCATGGCCTTGCCGAGCGGCGCCGAGTGGGAGATTTACCTCGCCGATATTCCGGCCAATTGGGTGGACGGCGCCACCAAGCAGACTCTCAAGGATTGGAGTTCGTTCGCCAACCACGCTTTGCGGGGCGGCACGGCGGCGGTGGAGGGATCTGACTTCGCGCTGGCTGCCGACGGCGGCGTGTTCGATGGTACGGGTAAGCGTGCTGTTTCGGTGGCCGAGAACGGGTGGATCAGCGTTACTTCCTGCTCCGCCCTGGTGGTGTTCAAGCCGTCGGCAGTGGGGACGTTCGGCTGCATGCTCGCCACCGGCTCGAATGGTACGTTGGGCAACTTTGCGCTCGCTGCGGGAACCCCCGCCGGGGCCATCAGCGTGGAATACTTTGGTGCGACCTGCCCGACCGCCGGTGGGGTTATCTCCAACGGGTCTTGGTATTGCTTCATCGCCACCAAATCTCCCGGCCCGGTCAATACGACCACGATCATGTACCTGAATAACAGTGTGGTGCCTGCGGTAGGGGCGGCTACGGGTACTCCGCTCATCGGGAATAGCAACAATAACCTCATCGGGTTATTCACCGGAGGAGCGATTCCCTTTGCGGGAACCATTGCGGCGGCGGCATTCTGGAAGCGAACCTTGTCCGGCGCGGAGGCATCGGCTGCTTACCAAAGCGTCGGGTCTCAGCTCGCCTCTTCCGGTGTGACGCTGCCGGGCATCACCGCTCCGGCCACGACCGGCCATACGGCGGGGCGATCCTACCAGATCCGCAAGCGCCGGCGTGAGAACCTCGAAAGGCAGATGAGATAAATGGGACTTGAAACAGGCACGGGCATCGGGGATCTGGTCCCCACCAATCCGCTCTCGACCGACGCCGTCTCGGCTGGCGATGACCACATCCGCCTCATCAAGACGGTGATGCAGTCGATCACCTTCCTCAAGTCCATCCAGACCTTCACGGCTTCCGGAACCTGGACCCGCCCCGCCAACGTGAAGAAGGTCATCGTCTATTGCCAGGGCGCGGGCGGCGGCGGGGGCGGTGGTTCGGTGGCCGGTTACTCGGGCGGCGGCGGTTCGAGCGGAGCCATCGCCATCAAATGGCTTGATGTTACCGCCATTGCTTCGGCCACGGTGACGATCGGAGCGGGAGGCACGGCGGGCGCGGCTGCGGGAGGTACGGGCGGAGACGGTGCCTCCACCTCCTTCATCAGTGCCGGTCCTCTCACCCATTGCCTGGCGCGAGAGGGTAGGGCAGGAACTTCCGCCCCTTTCCCCGGACTGATCCACGACCGCTCCCTCAGCATCGGAGATATCGTGTTTGCCGGGACGTTCGGGGATTATGGGAGTCCTCCCTTTGCCGGGGGCCAAGTGTTCGGCGCCCGGGGCGGAGCGGCAGGAGGAGCTTCGGATTTAAACGCCCTCCCCAATAGCGGCGGAGGCGGGGGCGGCGGCTTCTCGGCTCCCGGCGGGTCCGGCACGGGTGGAACGGGGGGCTCCGGCTACTTGATAGTTCTGGAGTTTGGGTGGTAACGCCATGACCCTCGATGATATGAAGAATCTGCTCGCCGGGCGCCTCGGCCAGCGTACCGACATCGACCAGATGATCTACTCGGAGATCCGCGCGGCCCAGCGCGCACTCGAAAAAACGCCGCCCTATCCCTGGTTTCTCGAGTCCGGTCTGGAAATCGAATACCTCAGCGGGATCAATCTGCTGCCGGTCAACTTCATCGAAGTGCTGGAAGACTTCGTCTTGATCAGAAAGAAAACCAGCGAGACGGTGTTATGGCCTAATCCGCATAAAGTCTACGGGGCCGAGTTCGAGCATATCATCGATACGTCCTATGGGCTTCCCAAGAACTTTCACCTGTATGGGGAGACCATCGTTTTCCATCCGCAGCCCGATGTCAGCTACAGCTTTCAGCTTCATTTCTACAGCAAGGATGCCCTGCTCTCCGGCGGCGGCAGTGAGAATCTTTGGAGCCGTTATGCCGACGACCTGCTGATCGCAGAGGCCGGGTGGCATGTGGCGCGCAACATCCGCGACAACGAAGCGGCCACCCTGTTCGGCCAGGACCGCGCCGAGGCTCGCCGCCGCATTGCCCAGGAGACCACCTCGAGAAACGAGTCCATGCGCCGCGCTGTCATCGGGTCCGGGGAGGACGCCCTGCTCGGGCAAGCCCATTGGGAGGCGGGTCACCAGTGATCGTTCCTGTCCAATTCGTCGGCAAGACCGGGCTGATCATCGACCAGCCCCCTTACGACCTGCCGCCCGCCTTCTGGAATGATTGCCGCAACGTGCGCTTTGAGCTGGGAGGCATTGAGCGGGCGCCCTCCTGGCACACGGTGACCAATGCCGGTGCCTCTCCGACTCCGTATGGCCTCTTCTTCGTCCACTCGCTGATCGGCAAGTTCTGGGTCTACACGGGCCTCGCTCAGGTGATGGCTCTGTCAGGCCCGACCGTGGATGACATCACCCGCCTCAGCGGTCCCTACACCGGAGGGACGCAGGACTTCTGGCAGGGCGGCATGTTCAACGACCACCTGATCCTGAATAACGGCGTCGACCTGCCCCAGAACTGGGATCTGCCGAACGCAGCCACCGACCTGATCGACCTCCCCAACTGGCCTGCCACGCACCGGGCCAAGGTGATCGCGCCCTTCAAGAATTTCCTGGTGGCCCTCGATGTGACGATCTCGGGCGAACGTGACGATCGCCTCGTCCTGTGGTCGCACCCCGCCGACCCGCTGGGAATCCCACCCTCCTGGGACGTAGCCGACGAGACGCTCGATGCCGGGCAGGTCTCGCTCTCCGAAGGCGAGGACCGCATCGTCGACGGCATGCAGGTCGGCAACCAGTTCATGATCACCACGGGCCAGCAGACGTGGGCCATGACCTTCATCGGCGGCCAGGACATCATGGCCTTTCGGCGGGTCTTCTCAGAAATCGGTGCGCTCGCCCAAGGCTGCGCCACCACCTTCCTCAACAAAGTCTTCCAGGTGACCGCCGACGACTTCGTCATTCACGATCTGCAAAGCGTCACCAGCGTAGGCTACGACCGCACCAAGCGCTGGTTTTTTTCGCAACTGACCCCGGCGAGCTTCGACAAGGTGAGATGCGTCCGGAAGATGACGGCCAAGGAGATCTGGATCTGCTTCAGCCACGGCGGCACGGTGGTCAACAACCGGGCGCTGGTGTGGAACTGGCAGTTCGACACCTGGACCATCCGCGACATCGAAGACAATCACCACGCCATCTCGGCCGGTCCCACCACGCCCACCGCCGGCGCCAACTCCTGGCAATCGACTGTCGGCACCTGGGCCGCGCAAGACCCCACCACCTGGGAATCGAACACCTACGAACGCTCGGTCGAGGGACTCGCCCTGATGTCGACGGCTCTGGTACTCCGGGTCAACGGCGACACGGTGGACGTGGACGACGCGACCGTGAACTACGTGGAGCGCACCGGTGTGGCAGTGAAGGGAATGTCGCGCGGCGAGATCGTGATCGACCACGGGCACCTCGCCGTGATGCGCGAGATCTGGCCCAAGTTCGTCTGCGACGACGGCATCACCTTCTCCATTGCCGTGGGCTTCTCGATGGGGCGCAAGGCGCCGGTCGCCTGGCAGGCCCCTAAGAATTTCATCCAGGGAACGACGGTGAAACTCGGCTTCTTCGGTACCTTCCGGTATCTTTCCTATCGCGTCGACTGCTTTACCGTGGGCGCCAACTGGAAACTCATCGGCTTTGACTTAGACCTCGAGCCGACGGCGAAGCTATAACCATGCCTCTCGACAGATCACTCCCCGACGAACCCCGCGAGGCGCTCAAGATGCTGTGGGATGTCGCTCAGGATCAGCAGATCGACATCTACCGCCACCGTGATTCGCTGCACAAGGTCTGGCATGTGGCACCGGTGAAACCCCGCGAAGGGCTGCTCGTCTACGCCGACGGCACCGACTGGAATCCGGGGTCGGGGGCGGGTTACTACGTTTACTACGCCGGCGCGTGGCACGCGATGAGCGGAGGCGGCGGCGGTGGGGGCGGCGCGGTCACCAGCGTCTTCACCCGCATTGGAGATGTCATTGCGGTCACGGGAGATTACACCGCCGCGCAGGTAACCAACGCCGTCTCCATTCTCGGATCGTATGCCAATCCGGCCTGGATCACCAGTCTCGCTTACGCGAAGCTGACCGGCGTGCCGACTTCTTTCACGCCCGCGGCGCACGTCCACGCGGCGGCGGATGTTACTACCGGCGTGATGGCTGTGGCGAGGCTAGGCACGGGTACGCCAAGCTCGAGTAACTGGCTGCGAGGCGATGGGGCCTGGACCGCCCTGCCCGCGTCTGCCGTCACGAGCGTATTCACCAGGACCGGGGCGGTCATCGCGGCGAGTGGAGATTACACCGCGGCCCAAGTTACGAATGCGGTGTCGGTCCTCAGCAGCTACGCAGACCCGTCCTGGATCACCTCGCTCGCGTATGCCAAGATCACCGGCGCGCCCAGCATAGCCTCTATCCAGACGCCGTGGTTGCAGAACATCAACGGAGCGGGCTTCAACCTGACCAGTGTCGGATCGCTCGGGGTCGGCGTGGCGAGTCCGCTCAACCTTGTTCAAGTCCACGTAGCCACCGATCAGAACATCGGCCTCCGCACGAATGCCCGTGCTTCGATCGGCGCTTTCAACGACGCCGGTTCGGCCGCCGTGCCGCTCGGGTTTGACGGCTCCCGGTTTGATTTCAGCGGCGGCAATGTCGGGATCGGAACGATCCCCTCGTACCAACTGCACCTGTCCACTGACAGCGCGGCCAAGTTGACAACGACTACTTGGACCGTCACTTCTGACGCGCGCATCAAGCGGAACGTACAGGATCTTCAGGGCGGGCTGGATATCATTGCTCAGTTGCGCCCAATCGAGGCCGAGTACAACGGCTTGGCCGGAACTCCCGAAGGCACGCGCGTTGTCGGCTTCATCGCTCAGGAGTTACAAGCGATTCTCCCCGGAACCGTGGATTCGCACCCTGGAAAACTGCGCGAGGAGGATTTGGAAGAGGTCGAAATACTGGGTGTTAATATCCACGAGGTGCTTATGCACGCCATTCTCGCAATCAAGCAGTTGAAGGCGAAGGTCGAAGCACTGGAACTAGCTGCGGCCACACCATGACTATCGAAGAAACGCCTATCATCGAAGCATCTCCGGTTGCCAAGCAGCTTGCCCCGCGTAAGTTGCAAGTTACCCGCATCGCCGCCGACATGGCGATTGAACCGCCTGTCTGGGTGAGGTTGGTGCCGTATCTTCAAGAGGCACTGCGTTATTGCCACGGCGAACTCTCGGAGTCTTCGATCAAGGCGCTCGTGGCTGCTGACCGGCAGCAAATTTGGGTTGCCCTTGCTGGCGAAGGTGCGGAGTTACTTGGCGTGATCCTCACCGAGGTGACCGAGTACCCCTGTCTGCGGGTGCTGAGAATCATCCTGCTCCAGGGCATCCACTTCAAGGACTGGAGCGGCCACGCCCGGGTGGCCCTCGAGATCTTCGCGCGGGAGCAGGGCGCATCGCGGCTCGAGGCTTCCGGACGCAAAGGATTGGCGCGGCTGCTTGCCCCGCTCGGCTTCGAAGTTGCCTATACAACCCTAATAATGGAGGTCCGCAATCATGGGAAAGAGCGCCGGCGGTAATGTATCCACATCAACGAGTAGCTACCCTTCGTTCCAGCAACCGGCGGTAAAACAGTTCGTCGACGAGTCGACCCGGCTGTACCAGCAGGGCGGGCCGCAGTTGTCGCCCGAGCCGCGGGTGGCCGATTTTAACCAGGACGAGCTTTCTGCGCAGAAGCAGCTCGGCGCCGCGGTCACGCCGGCGCAGTACCTCGCTGAACTCGGGACCAAGTCTGCGGAGTTCAACCTCGGAGCGGGGCGCGATCCGGCGACGAACCCGTACCTGAAGAATGCGATTTCGGCGGCCGTGGCTCCCATCGGCGATCAGCTTCTGACGCGGGCGCTGCCGGCCATCCGGCACCAGGGGATTGCTAGCGGGGGCTATGGCGGGTCAAGGGAAAGCATCGGGGAGGCGCAGGCGGTGCGCGATGCCGAGCGCGTGGCGGGGGAAGTGTCGTCCGGTTTGGCGAACCAGGGCTATCTGTCTGCTCAGCAGCAGGCGATGCAGACGATGCAGAACATCCCGCAGCTGCAGGCCAACCTGACGGCACCGGGGCAGATCACGGGCGCGGTGGGCGCGCAGATCCGGGCGCAGGAGGAAGCGCAGCGGAACGAGAATGCCAACCGGTACGAGTACTACCAGCAGTTGCCCTATCAGAACCTGTTGAACTACGGCAACCAGATCCGGCAGCCGTTCGGGGCCGAGGCGGTGTCAGAGGTGAAGGTGCCGCAGCCGAGTACGGCGTCAGCGATCATCGGCGCGGGGCTGAGTATTCCGGCTTTGTTGCAGATCATCGAGCAGATGCGTAAACAGGGAACCACCGCCGGGACGCCGCCCACCATCCCGGCGGGCACCACGGTAGGCACGCCCCCCATCGTAGGCACACCACCCGGCGGCACCAGCAACTTCTTCGGGTAAGGAGACGATATGGTCAGCACTTATAATCCGAATCCTCCCGGCAACGGCAACACTCGGTGGTGGCTCGAAGATTGGACTGGCGGTAGCGGTAGGGACTACCAGAATCAATCCTTCGAGGAAGCGTACCGGGAGTTTCTGAGGCAAAGCCAGCAGCCTCCGCCTCAGCAGTCCAACGAGGGGCAGACCGTCACCCAGCCGCAAGATCCTACTGGCACCGCGCAAGATCCGGTCTTCTCGACCGACGTGTGGGGCAATAACCAACCTCTGCAAACCATCGGCTCTAACATCGGCGACCCGACCCTCAACCAGTACCTCGCTTCGTTGCCGGGAGGCGGCCAAGCGGGGAGCACGGGTGGCAATTACCAGACGTATTTCACCGGTGACCTCGGTAGCGGTGATACTGGCGGCGGCGGTGGCGGCAATACCAATACCTACTTCACTGATCCTCCCGCCGAAGAGCGCGGCAACACCTACACCTACTTCAGCGATCCGAGTATGAGGGGCGATTACAACACCTATTTCGCTCCGGCTCCGACGACGCCACCAACGACGACGAGACCGCCCATAAACGGGCCGGTGATCACGACACCGCCGAGAGAGACGCCGACAGAAACATTCCCGCCGATACGAACGAATCCTCAACCGCAGCAACCGGGCCAACAACCGCAGCAGCCGGGAGTAGGTCCGCTCCTCGCCGCGCTCCCCATGCTCGCCGCGTTCCAGGGCGGCACCACCACCACGCCCGCGCCCTATGCGCACCTCGGCCCGCACACCCCCGTCGCCCCCGTTTTCAAGCCGCAAGGTCGCGGCAACCCCATTCCCTCGATCGGTCAGCTTCTCGCAGGAGTTCGATAATGCCCGGAGTTCCCCCCATTAATCCGCAATTGCTGATGGCTCTCGCGCAGAAGTTCGGAGGCATCGCTCCGGCGATCAACGCTGGGGGTTGGCCTGGTGGCACGCCGCCTTTTTTGGCCGCGCCGCGAGTCGTTCTACCGCGAACCAATACCAGAGATGCAGACGCCCAAGGTAGGATTCCTCCGCAGCGACCGATGGTGATACCGACCGGTGGCGCTGCTCCGACTGCGCCGGGGACTACTCCGTCTCCAAGCTCTCTGGGTGGTGCTCTCTCCCGCATTCCCGCCGCTGCTCCCGCTACTCTGGGGGGTCAGGACGATTTCGGCCAACCGGTGCAGGCACCGACTCCGCCAGTTGGCAAGCTCGGCACATTGCCGGAGGGCGCTGAGCAGATTTATGCTCCCGATCTTACTCCTCCTGGGGGCAAGGTGTTTAACAAGGACGGGACCACTTACGTCGTAGACAAAGACGGCACCGTAGTTCGTAGGATGGAAGCTCAGCCGCATGACCCGAATGCCCCGGCAGGCGGTGGTCCTGCGTCAATGCCTCAAAAGAAGGGCGGTGTCTGGAGTAGGTTGACTGACCCCAGCTTAGCCGGTATTGCCTTAGCCGCAGGGCAGCAGATGACTCGCGCGAGATACCCCGGTGAGAGTGGCATTGGTAACGCCGTTAACGCAGTAACTGCCGGGTATAACACTCTTGCCCAGCAGCGGCAAATGCAGTATGCCAGAGAGCAGGCTGCGCGTGAGCAAAGGATGAAGGAAGAGAAGCAGGCGCAGGACATCGCCGAGAGTAAGTCGAGAGCAGAACAGAACAAAGCGCAGGCGGCTCGTTACGGCAAGCAGACCGAGCACGAGGTGCGTCAAGACGAGCTTGACAAGATCAAGGCCAACGACGAGCGGACCAAGAATCAGGTCGATGAAATCTACAAGAACGCCAAGCTCAATCTGGAGCAGAAGCAAGCCGCCGCGCAAGCGCTCATGTATGAGAATCAGTCCAGGAATCTGGACCTCCAGTATTCCCTTGCTGAGAGGAATGCCATCAATGCCCAGAAGAACTACGACGAAAACGTCCGTCATCACAGGTCGTTGGAAGAGACCGACCGGGCGAGAGTTGACTTAGAGCGGGCGCGGGTGAATCTGGAAGGCGCAAGAATCGCCAAGGAGAAGGCGGTTGATTATGCCGAGATACAGAAACAGGCTCGCCAGAATGTCGCTGCGGAGGATGCGATTTTAAACAATCCGAATAATCCCAACCGCACTAAACCGATGGGGCCTCCGGCGACCGTGCAACAAAGGATTGCGGTGGAGACGCAAAGGCTGTTGCGGGAGCAACAGGAGATGAAGGGTAGTGCGTCTGGAACTGCGCCCACCACGCAGGCTGCTCCCGCCGCTGCGCCAGCGGCTGATCCCTCTAGCGGTGTCCTAACTACTTCGCTTCCTCCGGTCCAAGGTGAAGATACCAAGACCACTAACATCGGCACGATGGTTCTAAGGCAGGGTAAATGGCTCAGGTACGTACCGGCAACTCAGTAAGCAGCGGTCTGCCACCGCTTCCGCCTGGAGTATTCGAGGTACAGGCAGGCGCTCCTGCTGCTGGAAGTGTCACGGTCGGTTCGCCTACTCCATCTTCGCTGCCTCCGCTGCCGCCGGGGGTTTTCGAGGTTCAAGCTGCGGGACTTCCGCAGCAGACTCAGACAACCTCAGGTTTCCAAGCTCCGCCGCAAACGGCGGTATCACCGGTCAAACCGGTGGCGGTTGCAACATCGGCGGTTCCGGCCGCCGGTGCGCCATCCTACACCGACATCGTGCTGGATACAGCCAAGAGAACGTTTGATCCGCTGGGGATCACGGCACCGTTCATCAAGGGCGCAGTGGGAAGCGTCGGAACCGCCTACGAGAATGTCCTCGGCACAGCACAAGCCGGAGCCAGGTTGAAGGAGAACGCTGACGTTGCCTTCAACCGTGTCCTGTATGGCGAGCCGCAGGGCGACACCCACGCCGTCTCGAAGGCCATCGGCAGAGCCAAGGACTGGAGTCCCCTCAACGCCGAGCAGCAGGCCGCTTACGACAAGTTCAAGCAGAGGACTCCGCTCAAGGACGTGACGCTCTCGACTTTGCCGGCTACGGCCGCGCAGTTAGTGGGGGAGCAGGTTCCGCAATACGGTCTCACCATTGCGGGCACGCTCCTCGGCGGTCCTGTCGGCGGCCTCCTGATGAGCGGTCTCACCCAAGTCGGCGCACGCTACAACGAGAACCTCAAGAAGGGCGTCGATACGCCTGGTTCCTCCTTTTTCGTGGGTGGTCTCCAATCCGCTCTCGATGCGCTCGGACCGTGGCTCGCAGTCAAAGGCATCACCAAGGGACTGCTCTCGACGGCGGGGGCCGAAGGCGGCACCGAACTGGTGCAGGAGATCCTCGCCATCCTGCACGAGAAGTTCTACGACATCCCGCAGGATGACGTGTTCTGGCGGCTGATGGAGAACTTCCTGGCCGGCTTGTTCCTCGGCGGCGCGGCGCATGTGGCGTTTCATCCCGGTAAGGCTCCTACGCCACCGCCTGCAGCCGTACCACCGCTCCCTCCAGGTGTGACGGAGGTTCCGCCTGCGCCCGTAGTACCGAGGATGGCCGGTACAAATGCGCCTGCGTTCCAGGCTGCGCCTCCCACTCCCACCGGTCCCTTCGCCAGCAGGATTCCCACACCCACCGCGCCGCGGGCAGGCCCACCGCTCACCGCTGTACCCAAGCTCGAGGGCACCAACGCTCCGCAGTTTCAGGGCGCACCGCCGACACCCACCGGACCATACGCCTCGAGAGTCCCCACGCCGACACAGCCTCCCATTCAGGGACCGGCGGTACGCCCGCCTTACGAACCAGTGCCCGCCGAGGGTGTGGTGCAGAAGGACATCCGCACGCCGGTTCCCTTCCCGGCTCGCGAATCCGCCGAAGCCTTCGGGTTAATGGGTCCGAGGCAGACGCCGCCCGCCGGCCCGATGAGTCCTGCCGAGCAGTCGGCGCAGGTTCTCATGAGGGCGAACCAGGGAGCGCGGCGGGCCACCGTGACGCCGCAGGAATCGCGTCTCGGAGATCCGGCCGCGGAGTTGCTCGGCGAAGCGCGGGAAGAGGTGAGCCGAATAGTGTCCACACCGCGGGATCCGGTGCATCCGAATGACCCGAGAGTTCACGAGCTTCTGTGGGAATGGCTGGGGTCGGAAGACCCGCGCGCCGTGGTGATCCGGGAGCAGTTGATCGAGGTGTGGCCGAGGCGGAGTGCGCCGGGACCGGACCCCGTACCGTCGAGAACCGATCTGCTCGTTTGGGCGAAGGAGTTGGAGAAATCGCATCAGCAACCCGCCCCCCCGCCTCCTCCGCCGGTCGTGTCAGAGCCTGCCGTGGTGTCGCAAGCTCCTCAGCCGCTTATCCCGCCTCCGCCTCAGCAGACTCCTCCGCCACCTGCGCTTTCGCTTGGCCCGCAGCGGCTCTCTCCGGCTCCGCAGCCTAGTGCTGCTCCCACCGCTACGGCAGCAGCGATAGCGCCGCCTCCCGCCGTGGCTCCGTTCAGGCAGCAGGTGACTATGCCGGGGACACCGGCACCTCCCACGCCGACAGCGCCTCCCGCCGGCGACATGGTGATCCAGACCCCGGAAGGGATGCGCACCGTGGACAGTGGCGAAGTGCTCGCTGACAAAGTTCTCACTGCTGCCGGGGAACCACCTACTCCGAAGCCCACGGCTTGGGAGGCGCGGGTGGCAGCCGCGAAGGAGCGGCAAGCCAAGAGCGGTGGTTCGCTCTACTCCAATCCCTTCGCCAATCCTCAGTGGGTCAGCGACATGGTGGTGATTATCGCCGACGACATCCGCCACGGAGTGGTCACCGCGAAGAAGGCCATCGAGAGGCTCGTTGCCAAATACGGCGAGCAGTACCGGCCGCAGGCGCTCGACGTGGTCCGCCAGGCGCAGGTGCTCTCGAAGGAGCCGCCTCCCCCAGGAACCACCGCTGCTGGCCCGCAAACGGCCCCAGGAGCGTTCGCTGCCGTTCCGCCGTCCGTCACAGCCACCCAGCCCACCGGCTCGCCTACGGGCCAGCCAGCGCAAGTTTCCGCGGAGCCCCCCCCGCTGCCTCCCCCCGTAGATCCGACGCAGTTCGGCGATGCCCAAGACCCGGAGGCAACCACGCGACAGCGCCTCGAGTGGGCGACGAGGAGTTTCGGCTGGGTCAAACGGCGCGGCCTCCAGCTTTTTCAGGCGGCCCAACTCTACCCGGACTTCCAGCCCATCCAGGATCAGATCGCAGCGCAGGCCCGCCGGGATACGGCCATCACCCAGTGGCAGAACAAAGGCGGCAAGGTCTACCAGGCCATCGTCGGTCTCGGCAAGGTGAGGACGAAGACCTTCTTCCAGTTCGCCTTCGATGTCAGGTTGTGGGAAATCAAGATGGAACGCGCCCTTACCGATCAGGAACTGGCGCAGCTCGCCCAGTCCAAGGGCGTAGATGAGAAGAGCTTCACCGTCTACCAGCAGATGCAGGCTTATTTCCGCGAGTCGCTCGAAGGTCTGCGAGTGGCTCAGATCCGGAAGCTCCAGGCCACCATCGAAGATCCGGTTGCGCTTGGCAAGGCCATCGCCAAGACCAACGAGCAGTTCAACGAGCAGGCAGAGCGACATTTTTTCCCGCTGAAAAGATTCGGCAACTACATGGTTTCGGCGTACATACCGACCAGTGATCCGCGCTACAAGAAGGGAACGAAGATCGATCAGCAGGCGCACTTTGAAACCGCGAAGGCTGCCCGTCAAGCCAAGGCACAGATCGAGGCTGAGTACCGGGCCGACGGTCAGATTGCCAACGTCGTCGTCAGCGAAAAGCTGAGTCCGGAAATCCAGAACCTCGCCAGTCTCCCGCCCGACATGGCCGCCCGGCTCGCCGACGAGCTCAAGCTCGACGCAGACCAGCGTGCGGAGTTGGGCAAGATGGTGGGCGACCGGATCACCGACAACTCCTTCCTCCAGCACCTGAAGCGTGCCAAGGGCACCGCCGGGTTCAGCACCGACGGCCTGCGCTCGCTCGCTGCTTACGCCCAGTCGCACGCCAGGCACATGGGCGATACCCAGGAGAGCCATAACCTGCAGCAAGCCGTGCGCGATGCCAAAGAAGCCATCGAGAATCTCGGGCGCGACGTCGGGAATATCACCGGCACCGACATCATCCGGATTCAGCAACTTCTCAAGGTCATGCAGGAGGCCAATGTCGGCATGCTCAACCCTAAGGTGCGCGGCCTCGCCGCCGCTGGGGGCGTCAATGCGTGGTACTTCATCTTCAACCCCAAGCAGGTTCTCGTGAACCTCACCCAGTCGATGATCACCGCTCCGATCCTGAGCCAGCAAGAGATCGTGATCAAGCAAGAGGTTCCCAGCGGAACCGTGGAAATAACTAAAACCGTGGGGACGGCCGAGGCCACCAAGCAAGTGCTCCTAGCGATGAAGGATGTGGGCCGTGCCTATACGACGCGGGTCTACCAGAAGGTCAAGAACAAAGCCACGGGCGCGCCGGACCAGTACGTGTACACCGGCAAGATCAAGCCGCACGAGTGGGAAGCGATGGAGAGGGCCAAGAGTGAGGGCATCCTCGGCGATACGCAGGCCGCCAACATGGCCTCGCATGCCCGGTCTTCTCTCGCCGAGCGCATGGGCGGCGAAGCGGTGGGCCTCAAGGGGGAAGCCGCCGGCCGTGGCTTTGACGAAGCTTTCCAGAAGCTGACTGAGGCGGGTCTCACGGCTCACCAGATGAGCGAAGAGTACAACCGGCAGGTGGCGTTCCTCTCCTCCTTCCGCGCCCTCGAAGCCGCCGGCCATCCCGATCCCTACACGGGAGCCGTGAAGGTGGTGAAACTCTCGCAGGGCTACAACGCCGCCAGCAATAAATCGTGGGCGCAGCGGACATTCCCGAACGCGATGATGTTCAAAAGTTACACGATGAACAATGCGTACCTGCAGACGATGACTAAGTACGGGAGGCGGCTGTGGCTGGCGCACCTCGTCATGTCGGGACTGCAGGGAGCGATGGGCGCCGAGCACATCTTCAAGTTCATCGACTGGCTCGGCTCCTGGGCCAAGAAGTTCTTCGGCTTCAAAGATCCGCACGTCGACATCAAGCACGACATCCGCGAGTTCTCGACCAGGGTGCTCGGCCAGATCCCCACCGAGTTACTGCTCGAGGGCATCTCGGGCGGGATGCCGATCCCTGGATTCCCCGACGTGAGCGGATCGGTCGGGCAAGGGCGGGTGCTGCCCTTCGTCGATCCCGCGATGGACTTGGCTCATGGCACGGTCGACTACAAGACCTTCCTCGAAAGGGAGGTTCGGGATCTGTTCGGCGTGGGGGCGTCGACGGGCCTCGACACCATGAAGACACTCGTCGAGGACAGCCCCGACTCGCTCCGGTTCTGGAAAGCTTTTACGCCCAAGTTCCTCGGCCAGTTGTTAGAAGCCCAGAACGCCTACGAGGAGGGCGGCGTCAAGGACGCGCAGGGCAATATGGTTTTGAAGATGGACCCGGCCAATCCGAGAGACCTCCTCGAGATGGTGGGCATGGCGGCGGGTCTGCCGTCGAAGCGCGCGACGCTGGCGAAGGAGGGGAACTGGGCGGCGAAGGAACATCAACGCTACTACCAGAAGCTCCTCGACAACCTGCAGCGGGACTACAATACCGCGCACGATTCTGGAGACGAAGACGCGATCACGAAGGTCCATGCGGAGATCGAGAAGATGAACGACACCGTCCTGCCCGAGGGCATTCACCGCTATCTCGGCCAGTTCCACCGGAATTACCTGACGCGGGAGCGGAACCAGCAGCGCAACGAGGAGGGCAACTTCGGCCCGCGCCAGTGGTGGGATGTGAACCAACAGCGCATGGGTCCGTACCAGCCTGCGCCTGCACCGCAGCCTTAACTCGGCAGCGAGTCCATGACATAATCAATCGAGCCGCCACGATGTTAGTCGCATCGAGACGGCCCTGACCTTACGACCTGGAGTAGAGATCGCATGGCTAAGAGAGATTGTAGACTGCCTGCTTTTACCGAGAAGAACATCGTCCGTTATTGGTCGAGATTAGACAAGCGTGGTCCTGATGAATGCTGGTTGTGGAAGGGCGCGTTGAATGATTCAGGGTATGGATCGTTCAGTGTTGGAGCATTCGACATGCTTGCGCATCGAGTGGCCTACTTCCTCAGCTATGGTGTAGACCCCGGTGCTCTCCACGTCTGTCACAAATGTGATCGACCCGCCTGTCAGAACCCGGCCCATCTGTTCCTCGGTACCTCGAAGGACAACATGCACGACGCTTCCCTCAAGGGACGCATGAAATGGAAAGACGAACATCTCTACCGAACACACCCGGAACTTTTGAAGCGAGGCGAAAAGAACCACTCCAAGTTAACGGAAGGTGACGTTCTGGCGATCAGAGAACTCTACGCCGGTGGCTGGTTGCAGCGCGATATTGCCTTCATGTTCGAGGTTGCCACGCCGACAATTTTCTACATCATCAATCGAAAGAAATGGAAGCACATCTAGCATCAACTGGGGAGGCTGTCCTTGGGTGCCGCACCTAACCAACGAACGGCTTTACCATGTTGGGTCGTTACTTCAGCGACCAAGCCGGCATCTTCCAGGTTCTTCAGAATTCCACAAAAGGAACGCCAGTCCATCTTGCTTCGGAATCTCTGGTAAAGCTCGACCGTCGGTACTGATCCATACTTCCTGAGCGTTTCCTCCACGCGGAGCGCCGGCCGCAGTTCATCGTTCACTCCTGCCAGGGCTTCCGGCATGGCTTTCTCGGTTGAACTCAAAATCGTGATGGCTTCTTCGAGATGCTTGGCCTCAATGATCATCGAGTCTCCCTGCGCCGCAGAGATGGCCATAGAAATTTTGTGAGCGTGGGCTTGTCGACGCTGAAGGTAGCCACCGAACGTGTCGGGGGATAATCCCACCGGTGGCTGTTTAGAAAATTGCATGTACCAATCCGTGCCGAGGGCATACGCCTGCTCGGACAGTGTGAACTCACCTTTGAGCAGAGCGATCTTCTCCAGATCCTCAATGAGTTTGGATGCCATGTCTGGCACGTAGCCGCGGCCCTGCTCGGCAGCCCGCTTTGGGTAGGGCACCAAAGTCTTCTTGGATTCCGCAAAGACTAAAATGCACCGGCTGGTGAACCCGGTGCTAATGAGAGACGGAGGCAGGTTCTCTGAAACCCACGCTGGTGTCGCTCCTGCGATCAGGTTGAGGTGTGGTCTTTCGATGATGCGCCCGCCGTCGCGCCGGGTTCTCCGCTTGAATTCATCGCTGCCGTCTCCAGACCACAACTGGGTCAGTTCGGCCATCAGCTTTTTATCTCTGGGATCGAGGAAGGTACCCAACTCCCCCAATCCGTAGGTGACCGAGGAGTGCTTCCGTATCCCACCCCTTGCACGTATACCTGTGCCTCCGGCTGCCGCGTCGCCGAGTTCGTCAATTACGGCTTGCCAAGTGATGGACTCGCTCCCCATGCGCACGCCTTTCACTTTCCGCAGCAGCCGCATGCCCGCATTTATCGCCGTAGTTTTACCGCTGCCTGACGGGCCGATCAGGAGAATATAACAGTGGGGAGTCCACTCAAAAGTTCCCATGTCGATAAAGCACTTCCCCTGCAAGGCTCCAGCTATGGTGGAAATCGCCACCCAGTACGAGAAAATTTCCGGCGGCTCCGAGAATTCACAGTACTCGAGGTAGCTGCGTATCCAGCTCGAGAAGTTACGGGCCATCGATCTCCTCCACCAGGAAGACTTTGGCGAGCGGCACGAACTGGTGCGGCGTGATGATGCCGCCCTGCCTGACGATGCGCCGTAGTGTGGCAGGGAACGGGCCGCGCACGGTCACCTCGATCAGGTTGATCTTGAGCTTAGTGTGCTCGTCGCCGATGTCGAAGTAGTGGCAGGTGACTTTGATCTTGATCATGGGCGGCGGGAAGATCTCCCACCACAGGCGCTGGAACCAGGGATCACGCGGCACTCGGCTTAGCCTTGCCTTTCACGACGGGCTGCATCACTAGCTGCGGCAGGAAGTGGCTGCAGGTATCGGTGTCCTGCTGGATCGGGTAATCCCAACTGCTGCCTGCCCAGACCCTGGGGTTGAGCTGGCACAGGCCGGCATCGCCATAGCGCTCGTGCCAGTACCTGCAATTACGGCAGGTCTTGTCGCTCACTTCTCCTCCTCCTTGCAGGCGGGGCATGAGGCCACGCCGCGCCAGGAAGGCATGCCGCAGGTCAGGCAGACGAAGCTCGCCCAGCCATTCCTGGCCCAGTGCCGGGTGAAGGCTTCGCGCTCGGCGAGCGAGGCTTCTCTCCACTGGGCGTGGGTCAGTGTGTCGAGGGTAGTGCCGGCAGGGATGGTGCCGGTGCGTGCCTTCCAGGGTTCGCTCACTTCTCCTCCCGCTTTGTCCACCGGCCGCACCAGTCCTCGTCGTAGGTGACGGGCCAGCTCCACTCGCGGTAGTCGCCGCCATCGTGGACCGGTGGGTTGACCCGGCACAGCCCGTGGTTGCGCTTGTCCTTGTGCGAGGTCTTCGCGTCCCAGAATTCGCAGATCACGCATGCCCGCTCGATGTTCATTCGGCCATGCCTCTTGCTGCGATGCGGCTCATGATCGCTTGCTCGGAGTCACCCGCTTTACGCCACATCTCCACGTCCTCGAGCGTGACGGGCAGGTAGGGGTAGCCGTGGTAGTCGGGGCCGCCGAGGTGCAGGGCGGCCGGATACCCGCAGACCAAGCACTTCGCGTACTTCACCGGGCCGATGCCCTCTATCTGGCAGATGGTGCATCGCCACTTGCCCGGTTCCAGGTTCTCCCACTCGTGCTGATGCTCTTTCGCTTCACCGGAATTTTCCGGGGATTTCGGGGTCTCTTCTGCCATGTGCTTCTCCGTAATCAGTTTCTTGCCTCGGCCCTTCCACGATCGGTGCCGGTGCATGTCGGTGTGACAGTCTCTGCAATAGAGCTTCACGTCCTCGGGTAATTCGTGGCCCATCCTCGCATAGTTGATGTGGTGCAGTTCTAATTGCTTACCGAATTTCCCGCAGCGTTCGCACATCGTACCCCGCTCGGCGAGGATGTTGACCTTGAACAGCCGCCACTTCTGCGAGCGGAGGTGGTTCATGTAGCGCTTGTACCACTGGTCGGGAACGATCTTTAACTGTTGGCGAAGGCGCTTGCGCTGGCGGGGATTCAGCTTCTTCCGCTTGGGCTTCGGCGGCGGCGCGGTGAACTGTGCCGCTGGCATGCGGTCGAAGGCGTCGGTCTCGTTCACAATTTTCCGCTTGGGCATACGAGTTAGGTGTATACTTCTGTGGTCGGAGCAATCCGACGCGCTTTAGCAGGCGCAGCCGTGGTGCGAAACACGGGTTTCAGTACCAGCCAGGAACAGCCGATGACAGGACATAGCCTGCGTCGACCGGTGTATCCTAACAGACCTGGTGAGCGTTGTCGCGGAGCGTTAATCGGACCGTGGCCCCTCAGGGGACATACACCGGGCGCGACAGGATCCGGACAGGTTGGTGGCATACCCAAGATCGAAGCCACCTGCGATCGACGGATGGCTCCGTGCGGGTTGCAAGCCGGGACTGGTATCAGTCTCGGTGCGTCTCTAGATTCACCATACAGGTTGGTGTTAAGATCAGACTGCGCACACGGCGCACTGCTAAACAGATTGGGCCGCTCGCTGCTTAGGTAGCAAGTGGCCCGACGCGTTTCAGGAGCAAGCGAAGCGCGCAGCAAAGATAACCTCGCCCCGCGAGGCATGGCCGCACCGGCCATATACCATGCACCTCTGTGAAGCATAAGAGTTGAGGGCAGAAAACAGTGCGCGGCGTCGAAGACGCGAGCGTACAAGGCTAACTGCTTAAGCACACCGCCGACCCAGATCGCACTGGACGCAGCGCGGGTAGGTGGTGAGGGTGACCTCGGCGAGGCGGCCGCACACCTCGCACGGCGGCGGGTCGAGGCAGACCTGCGCTTCCTTGCGCCACTGGTCGCCGGCATGGCAGCCGCAGGGGGCCTGCCACTTCCAGATATCTTCGCAGGGAACCCGCGCCGGTCTACCTACGAGCGAGACGATGCCGGTGTTCCAGCAAAGTTCGCATGGCCTCCCTGTGATCTTCTCCCCTGTGCTAGAGACTAGCTTGCTTGTCATGGCTCTAGCTTACTTGGAATGGCTTTCTAAAGCCAGATCTAACGACACCTGCCCGTTGCCGGTGATGGCTGAACGCATACTCGAGTACTGGCTGATGCCGCTGCCGTCGATCGAGTCCACTTCCAGCTCCTCGCACCATCGGTAGCGCTCGGGCGTGTTCACCCGGCCGACATGCACCCACTTTGAGAACATCTTGGCGGCGCGGATATGCTGGCGCGCCACCGCCGAGCCTTTGAACTGATCGTCCCCGCCGACGAACAGGCAATCGAACTCGTGCCACGGCAGGCGGTGGTGCTCGGCCCCGTTCTGGAGGACGAGGGCCACCTTGGGCCAGCCTGAGAGATCCTTGCGCCACCGCTCCCAGAGGTCGAGCGTGAGCGACTGGCTACCCACCATGTCGGGGGCCACCACAAAGAGGCACCGCCCCCGGTTCTCCCACTCTCGCTTGAGCAGGGACCGGTACGAGGCGGGGTCGAAGGCGGAGTAGGCTCCGTTGTCGATGGCAAACGCACCGCCTCGATTGCTGAACCGGGTGAGCGGGGTGAGGAGCTGCCCCACCGAGGATGCCTCCACGCCGAGGTCCGAGGCGCACACCGCGAGGTCTTCGGAGGTGTCAAGGAGGAAGGTCATAGGGTGTAGACCACTCCGCAGTTCACTGTCTCGCGCAACTCGACCCGCTTGAGGCCGGAGACGCACAGGTTCGCCGCGATCCAGGCGGCGAGGACTTCGCAGGTGGGATTGGGGAGGAGATCGTTGAGCGAGCGGTGGTCGAGCTGCTCCTTGAGGGGCAGCCACTTCTCCCGGAGCTCCGAGTAATCCATTATCCAGCCGGAGCGCGAGCCGATCTCGCCGGTCACCTCGATGCGGATGCGGTAGGTGTGGCCGTGCAGGTGGCGGCACTTGTGATCTTCCGGTACGTTCGGCAGCCAGTGGGCGGCGTCGAAGGAGTCTTCGAGGAAGATGGAGATCACTTGTTCTGCCTTCCTAAAGCCAGACTCAATGCGATCCTGACCAGCACCTGCAGCTTGAGGTTCCGGGGGTCGAGGCGGACCCGGCTGCCGAGGGTGGTGACCACCACCGAGCCATCGTCATCGGCATGCGAGGCGAGCGCCGGCATGCGGGTTTCTTCGAGCACGTTGAGGATGATCATAAGCTTTTCAATACGTCAGTTTCCGCTTCTCTCCAGGCTGATACGGTTTCGGAACGCCCCTGTCGTTCTTCATGAAGAACAGCGTCTCGCAGTCCTCGGAACTGCACCGGTAGGTGATGTCGTTAAAGTTGCTGGATTCCTTGAGGGCCAACGCTTTGCAGCGCGGGCAGCGCACCCGTCCTTTGTCATCGAGCATTCAGCACCTCGATGCGGGTTTCTTCGAGCACCTGGAGGATCACCATTGGGGCCACCTTCCTTTCACCACCCGGCACAACAGTGCGCTAACGCAGTAGGCGAGGACGAGTCCCAGGCAGGCGGCGCAAGCGAAGAAAAACAAGGCACTTTCCCACAGCGTCAGCACGATGGGAGGCGCTGCCGGTTCCGCCGGCCGCCGGGGAAATTCGAGTTCGTCGTAGTCCTGCTGGGTCAGGCCGAGGGGCCGGCTCATGGCGCACACCTCCGGATCTCCAGGGCAATCCGGTTCAAGAGAGTGGGCTGAATCATATCAGGGGTAAGGCGGATGATCCTGAATCCCAGGAGCGCGCAGTTTGCGTACTTCTCACAGTCGGCGGCGAACCCCTCCTGCCTCATATGCCGGCCGCGGGAAGCGCCTTCGTGTATCCCGCCCTCGATCTCGACGGCGATCATGGCTGCCGGCCAAGCGAAGTCCAGGCGCCATTTCCGGGGCGGTGCCACGAGGTACTCGCGCTCGAAGGGGGGCCCGCCGAGGACTTTCCACGCTAAAGCGAACCGTTCTTCCGGCTCACTCTTTGCCTTGGGTAGGTTGGCTCCGTGGATTTTCATGAAAAATTACGGAGCTTGTGCAGGATTTCATGGGTCCAGTGGGCGAGCCAGCCCACGGCATAGGAGGAGCGGTAGGCGAACCACTCGAGCGGGCTAAGCCGGCGCAGTCGGACGATGCCGTCGTCATCGACGGCCACCACACGCATCGGGGTTGATTCTTTCATCGGGTCATCGCCTTTCGCATGTTCTCTTTGATCTCGAGCAGGACGGAGATGTCTTCCCTCACCTCGACGAGCCCGTCGGCGGCATCCTGCAGTTCGGTATGGAGCAGGCGGTCACTCCGCTCGACGATGGGCAGGCGGTTGGCCGCCCGGTCGAGGGCGATGATGGCGGCGCGCACTTTGTTCAGGTGGTCCTTCGTCATTTGCTTTCTTTCCTTCCGGGGAAGCGGTACTGGTAACGGAGCTTGGCATTGATGCGGCGGCGCTCGATCCTCTCCGGGGTCATCTGGCGCGGCGGTTTCTTCGGTTTGGGGGCGGCGAAGGGATTCTCCTCACTCTGAGGGCGGCGCCGCGGCACCGGCTTGCCCTCCTCGAGGGCGATCATCACCTCATCCGGGATCTTGTCTTGACTGATCTCCCCGTAACCGGCGGCAATTAATTTATTAAGCTGTTCGAACCGCTTCTTATCACGGATCCCAAGGGGTAAAACGGGTTCGACGGGGGACACGCCCCCGTCCTTGGATAAGCCGAACTTCTTGAGCAGGCCCGGCAGCATGAGGTCAGCGTACCCGAAGAGACCATTTCCCGAACCGCAAATCGCACCCCGGAATATCCCTGCCTGCCTTGATCGCCTCTTTGATGGCGCTCTTGGAGGGGTTAAAGGTGGCGTCGTAGTCCTTGAGCAGGATGTCGTAGTTCAGCAGGTTGCGATAGACGGCGGCCGGCATCTTGACCGTGACCGTTTGGAACTCATCGGGGATGAGCGTGGCGTCGGTGATCTCGACGGACTCCGGGTTGGCCTGGATAGCGAGGCTGCCGTTGTCGGCCTCGACTTTCTTCTGCCCCGACAGTTCGATGCACCTGACCAGATAATCCTTGAAGCGCGCCAAGCCGGACTCGAGACTGCCACGCCATGCGGCAATGCGGTTCTCCTCGGCCCGGGCGCCGGCAATCTGGGCCTCGATGTGGGAGATGGCCCGAATGCAGTTGCCGCGCTTTTGAATCGCCTGCTGCGTCTTCTCGAGGAAGGCAGCCTGGAAGGCGGCGAGCTGGTCCTCGGGGACGAGCGCCTCGGTATCAATGAACTGCACGAGTTCACTCTCGATGGCATAGAGGGAGAGCTTGTTATCGTGCATCGGTGCCCTCCGCGAGAGCGTCCCAGGCTTCAGCCGCTTCAGCCGGATCGGGGGGAGGCGGGCTAGCAATCGACGTGCAGTAGTCATACAGGTCTTTAATCACTTTGCGGATCTGCCCTCTCGTTTTGCCTTGCAACTCATTCCCGTGGGCCATGCCGTGCAGTCCGATGATGCGGTAGTACTCGTGCTCGGAGCCGGTCAACTCGTTGATGATGGGCTTGAAGCCGGTGATGACGGCCACGGTCCCGGCAAAGCTGGTCGTCTGCGCGTACAGTTCGGCGAGGCGCGGCTCAATGTCGGGGAGGGGTGCCGGGGCAGGCTTGGCCTCCTCAGCGCGTCTGGCGGGCGGCTCCCGCTTCAGGACGGCACCAGGCGAGTAGCTATCCTTGGCCTCCGGGTTGATGTCGACGGCGAAGGAGGCAGGCGCAGCAGGCTGAACCACCTCGCCCTCGGAGTCGCCGAGTTCGCCGTCCGAGTAGACGGGCACGCCGCCGAAGATCTCGGGCGTGTACCACTTGGCGCCGTTGCTGATGGCGCGGGCGAAGTACATGTTGCGCGGGTACTTGTTATACATGTCGCCCTTGATCCCGGCCACCCGGGCGTCCCCTTCGGTGAAAGTGGACGTGCCGAGCATGACCTTATCCTTGCCGAGGAACTCGAGGGCGCATCCCTGCCCATCGAGCTTGATGACGCGGAAATCGTAGCCATGCTGGCGGATCAGCGCAGCCATGAGATTGGCGGAGAGGGTAACCTTCCCTTTTATCAAGGAGATGCCCATCATAGACGCTATCGGCGGCAGGCCCAGCTCCTGGCCGGCGAGCACCTTGACACAAGCCTGCGCTACGTCCTTGGCATCCTGGAAATAGCCGGACTTGGCGAGCAAAGCGCCGAGGGTCTGGACCTCGGCCAGACCCATGCGTGCGGGGAGATTGTCGCTCATTACGAGCGGCCTCCGAAGGAAACGCGGATGCCGGTGCCGTCATCGGCGAGCGAGGCGACGAGCACCCCGTCCTGCTCGGAGTGGCCCGCGGGGGCCAGCTCGCCGTCGGAGTCGCGGTCAAGGTGGGCGGCGATGGTTTCCATCTCGCCGAGCGCGGACTCCATCCCGGCCATGATGTCGGCGATGGCGGCGGGTTCGAAGAACAGCGTGAGGTAATTGCCGCCCGGGTCGGTGATGGTGAGCCAGGCCGAGCCGTCGTTGTGCGTGACCCGGAAGGCGATCTTTTCGTCGGTCGAGTGCTGGTGAAGTGAAGCGTTCATGTGTGTGTGTGATCCTTTCTGTTCTGATAGTAGCCTGTATCTAGGTAGATGTCAAGAGGCTAGGTAGATATATTAGGTAGCTATTCCAAATCCTGCGGCTGGTAGACGTAGGGGTCGGCGGAGCGCACCCGCTCGAGGCCGGAGAGCCGCGCCTCCAGGTCGAGGATGCGCTTGTCCGTCTTGCCGCTGGCCCACGAGGCGATCAGCGCGTTGCCCAACGTGAGCATACAGGCCACCAGAGCTGCGGTGAAAGCAAACCAGTCCATCATTCCTCCTCCAGGATTCTTTTGTCGCACTCGCAGTCAAACAGCGGCGCCCCGCATTCGGCGCACCGCACAGGCTCGGGTTCCGGCTCCTCGCAGGCGCACTCTGAGAGCGGCAGCTTGCACCACGGGCAGTTCGTTGACTCAGCCTCTCGAGTGGTCATGGGTTTACCCCCAATTGCGGCAGCGCCTGCGATAGCGCCTGCATCTCGCGCATGCTCCTGATCGAATAGAAGATCACCTTGCCGTTACTCACCGGGAAGTGGCTCTTGGCATGGCGCCGGATGACGCCCTGCTCGTCGAGCACCGGGTCGAGGTAGACCTTGATATCGCGGAGGTGATTATCGGCGGCGAAATCGGCCCCCAATTCCTTGATCGTGGCCTGGCGCCAACTGTAGAAGTTCACCCGCACCTTCATCGCGGTTCTTTCCTCGCCGGCGTCGATGGTGATGGTCTTCTTCGCGGTGGGGTCCGAGCCGATCTGCTGACAGATCATGAGATAGATCTCGTGCCCGGGGATCAGATCCCGGCGCTTGACCGACTCGTTCGACTTGGCCTTGGCCTTTGTCCTGGCGGTCACGCGCTTCTTGTAATCTCCCTCGGCGGCGGGCAGACGCGGCGCGTTGCCCATGTTCTTCACGTCGACAGCGAGCGGAGTGGTGGCGCCCTCGAACACCTTTGGCTTGGGATCGGTATACGGGTGAATCTCCCTCTCGAGCGGCGGCGCCGGCGGGGCGGGGATGATGGGACGGGGCAGGCTCATTCAGGTTCCTCCGGTTTCATGGCTTGGTTGCGGGCGTAGGCTTCTTGTAGTCCGGGATGGCCCTTGGGTTTGTCGAGCCAGACGAGGTCGTAGCCATCCGGGTAGTGCTCGCGATAGCGGTCATGCTTCCAGTCCGACGAGATGCCGATATCGTGGCGCGCCCAACCTTCGTTGGACGACCCATGCCCGGCGAGGTAAGTGCCATCCTCGGCCATCGCTATCACGTCAAGCAAGCCTGGGATGCCTCCGTTGATGAAGCAATAAATCTTAGGCATTCAAACCTCCAATGGAATATTGCGGGCAACGCGGCAGGGCGGACACACGCGCGCCCGCACCAGGCCGAGGCGCAGCCGCTCACCCGCCGCCGGCTCCAGGCAGAAATGGCACCGCACCACACCGCGGCTGGCCCTCGAGACGGAGATCTCGTTGTACTCAATGGCTACCGCCTCGCCGGTCATGCGAATGCCTTTATGCAAATAGGCTTGCCTGCGAATCATGGCTTTTCTTTCAGCCTTGCCAGCAAGTCGGTCATGTTCGCTTTGAGATGAGCTATGCAGTCATCCTTGCTCAGGTGCGTTCCGTGAAACGTGAGTGCGCCTTTTACCGGGCCGCCACATTCCCGGCAGCGCCTGTTTCTACCGGGTGCCGCCAGACGCAACGCCAAATCTGTGGCGTCCATACGCGCATCCATTCCGTCCTGATAGCTATCGCTCATTTGGTTTTTCTTTCTTGAACTTGGCTTGCTGATTAGGCTGCACATGCAGATGCGGATAACGCACCCGCAAATCCTCGAGTTTCTCCGCCGCCGCCAGCTTCGACGCCTGATCGCGCCGCCTCACCCTGACCCTGAAATCTTCCGCGATGGCTTCGAAATACACGGCGAGTCCGCTCAACGCATCATCGCCGTAGTAGGCGAGCAGATACGAAGCCTCGGCAAACGCGGCGCTCCGCAGCAGATCCGGATGCGACGACGAAAGCCGCTCCCGGGACAGACCCGAGAACGGCTTCCGCGGAATCGGTTTTACTTCGATCCCCATTGGACTAGTAGGGCAGCACTCCCATCACCGGAGCCATCGGATAGGCAGGCAACACCGGGGCGTAGTAGGACATCGCCGGCCGCACCGGAGCCGGAGCATGATACACCGGATAGCCTCCCGTGTAGGCGGGGCGCGGCGCAATCACAATCGGCGCTTGCGTCGCATACGGATTATTGGCGGACTGGTTCGAGTAGGGCGAACCATACCTGCCATAGGGATTATTCACGCTATCGGACTGGTAGGGCGAACCATACCGGCCGTAAGGATTGGCAATCGAGTTCGGGTCGTACGGATTCGAGGAGAGATTGCCGAGATACTTGCCGTCGCGGCTAACCACGATCGGAGATTGCGCCGACAGCGTGATGCCAGCGGCTAATGCCAGTGTGATGAGTTTCATGTGTGTGTGATCCTTTTAAGTGAAAAGCCTGTCTTATCAAGCGCAGTAGGCCATGCTGCACGACCCGGGCAAACCGGGTTTCGACTATTCGGCCACCTTGCCTTTGTGATACCGCGCCACAGTTTTCTGTGAATCAATGCTTTCGATGCGCGCCCAGTACTGATTGCGATCAGTCTGGGATTGCCGCGCGGCTTCTTTCCGAGCATTGCGCAGCCAGTGCCGCGTGGAACCTTCCGGATAAATGACATACCCGCTGTGCTTCATTGTGTGTGATCCTTTGTTCAATCTTATACGATTTTGTCTGACTTTGTACAGTTATTTCGCCGAGCCGGGCTTGCGGATTATGCCGGCCGCGGATAGAACAGCGAATAGCCGTTATCCGCCCAGTTTTGCCGCTTGACCGCGGCGCCCGTGCGATCCGCCTCGAACTGAGCCGCGGCATTGGCCTGCTTCAATTCCGAGTCGCGAAACGATACCCGCCCGCCATCGACGACGACGTAGCAATAATTCAGTTCCCGCATGTCGTTGTTTTCCCACTTTCTGATGAATTCAATTCGAGCTGGGCTTGCCGATTACAAGCCCCATAAATGCCCCAGGAACGCGCGCGCCTGGCGGAGGCCCCGTACCACCGGACCGACCGCCGCAACGCCCCACACGCTAAGCCAGGCGCAATACGCGCGTCTCTAATCGCTGAATCGCAACGGTATCGACGGCAACAACTTACGATACGAATAATCGGTAAACGTCATATAGTCCGCCACATCTCCGAATAACGGCGCCGTCAAACGACCGTGGTTTATTCGTCGGATTCTCTTCAGTGTCACGAGCAGCACCCGCAGCACGGCGCATCTTCGCATCGACCATTGCGATTCACGTACACTTCAGCACCCGATGAAAACCTGGTGTAGTGCGAAACCCCGCGCGGCACCCGTAACCCCGCGGCGCCACGATACGCGCGACCGCTTGCCACAAGAGCCCGCGCGCGATCGCCGGCATCTTCCGGCACCCGCCAGCCCTTCACGCTCGCGTCCCATTCTCCGCCCATCGCGCGCAATTGCTGCCGATGCGGATACGTGTTCCCCGTAATCAATGTCATTGTCTTGTTTCCCACTTTCCTATGCGATAGATTCGCGCCTACGCTCACCCCGCGGATAAGCGTAATGCGAGCCCATCACTACCCCCGCAACTCCGCCAGACGCCACGCGAGCTCGTTCTCAGCATCTACCAGCGTCTCGAGCGTACGAAGCAGCTCAACCGCGGGCTCGTTATTCTCCGGATACCGCGCGCATTCCAAGTGAAACCGAGCTCCTCCTAGAAACGCGCTACCCAAATCGGCGAGCTCGACACTATCATGCTCGCTGCCATTAAAATAAACCTTCGTATCAGCCATTGTGTGATTCCCTTCTATTCCAAATCGAACTAAGCGGCCGCACCAATCTGAATCAGTCCGGACTGAACCACGAACGAGCTCTGCACCTTCTTCGCTTCTCCCTTTGCCCTAAGCCCGACAATCACTCCCCGCGGATCCAAGAAACGCACGTCATGCTCATCCCCGTCAATCACCTTGTATCCCATCCACTCCGCCGGCAACGAAGCACCCCGCTTCGTATCAAACACCACACTCACATTCACGCCATGCTCGAGAGCCTCGAGACACTCCGCCAGATTCTCCCCGCTATACGAAAACGTCAGCTGATAGTTGTACCGAGTCCGCAACCACGATTTCGGCAACTTCGTGTAGTCATAGAACATAACGCAAGGAAATTCTTTCGCCATCTGCATGGCAACCCAAGGCAAATCACTTGTGCCATTGAATCGCACGGCGGGCTTCAATCCTTCCCGTTCTGCTTCCCGTATCAATGCCTTGATATCCCGCCGCAACGCATTCAGGAACGATTCCCTGTCTTCCCACAGCCACACCGTCTTCCCAATCCGCGCTCTCTTGATCTCAGGGAAAATCTTCGATCGCCCACTGTCATACAGACAAGCCTTTATGCACCCCGCCGTCGCAAACGTACATACATTCATCACACCGCTTTCCGATGCCGGCGCCAAATAACATATCCCCGTCAACACGCCCAGCGATTCTCCCTTGATCGTCTTCGCGTTAGCCGTTTGCAGCACAGCCCCGCGCTTGTACCCGTCCTGGTACCCAGCGACTATCGCGCTTCTCAAACCTTCAATGATTCCCATGACTCTTGTGTGTTCCCTTTTAGCGTGATCATCAGTGCACGGCCGCTAACCCGCGCAGACGCCCGTAGGCGTTTCACTTCCCTATACAGTTCAGATCTCCACAAACACATAACCCCGTCTCTTGCATCCCATGCGCTGGCCTCCTCTCCCACCTGACGTACAGTTCGATGATTCCCACCACCGCCAGAAACCCAACCGCCACACTCACCGCCACCGCTATTACCACTTGTTCGTATGTCATATTCAGATAGTAACCCGAAGCTCTATCTAGAACAAGAGTACTTAGGTACTGTTTTGTGGTTTGTATGCTTTTGTTTTGGACCGTTTCGATTTACTAAAACGTTCTACTAAACGCTATTGCCTTCCGCTACGACTAGCACTTTGACTGCCCAATCGCTGCGCCCCGCCCTGTTTCGCCGGGGATTTCGTCCAAACGCGGGTATCAATCCCTCAAATGGGGGTAGTTCGCGTGCATTCCAGGGCGTAGCCTTGCCGATTACGGCATGCGATACGTCCAGCCGGGGGAATCGCCCACTGCCCTGTACAGCTCAGCCCCTGTCTCACCATGTGGGATGCTTTGCACTGCAGAGTACTACGCGGCGAAGCGCGGCAGGCTGCTGCTGCCCTCGAGCCGGCCGGCGACTGAAGGCCTGGCCCTGCGGGCAGCCTCGCCCATCGATAGGGCCGGGGCACCCCCAGGCCGGGGGGGCCTCCGCTTTCAGTTAGGCTCGCAGCGAACCGCAGCAGTATTTTCGGGTCTACTGGAATGAGAAGGGAGTAGGATTGAGCGATGTATCTGATCAAGCGTGGGGAGAAGCCGCGGCCGATCTGCGCCGGATGCAGGAAGATTGGGGAGGCAGGGGTGGTGGTTCCGCCGTGGGAAGCCTACATTTGCCAAGCATGCCGTGCGGAGTGCGAGGCGAACCGGAAGCGGATCACTGCGATGTGGAAGCGGGAGAAGCTACGGCAGAAGGACGCAATGTAATGTCTATACGTGATTCAGCCAGGGTGAATCAGAAGCGATTCAGCAAGGTGAATCACTATGCTCGTATACCTAGGGATGTTCTGATCGATCGAGGGATAGGGGCGGACGCGAAGTTGGTGTATGCAGTAATGGCGATGACGGTGTTCCATGGGAGGGTGGCGTGGGTGGGGCAGCGGCTGATCGGGGAGATGCTGGGGCTGAGTCAGGCGACGGTGCATCGGCGGCTGAAGGAGTTAGAGGGAGCGGGGCACATCCGGCGGATGGCAGAAGGAGTGGGGAAGCGGACGCACTGGGAGCTGGTGTCGCCGGTATTCTCACAGAAGCAGGGGCAGGAGACGGTGGTTGTGTCGGCGCCGAGTGGGGCGAGGCGGATGGTGAGTGTGGATTTGGACAGGGAAAAGGTGGGATGAGATGCCATTGAAGAAGGGGAAGAGCCAGGCCGCGGTTTCAGAGAACATTGCCAAGTTGCGCAAGGAGAAGTACCCGGCGAAGCAGGCGGTGGCGATTGCGCTCAACGTGGCGGGGAAAGCCCGGCCAAAGCCGAAGAAACCGTGATAGGCTGGGGGCTCTAGCAGCCATATGCGGGGATGCCCTGGCGGATCAGATACGCTGGGGCGTTTCCGTCTCCCGGTCCAGGCCAGGGGTAAGGGCGAACTCGTAGACGCTGGCCTGTTTACTGGAGCGCCGCCGGGAATGTGCCATAATCGTGGAGACAGTCTTGTGTTGATCCTTGGGCGGCGAGGCAGATCCCACTCCTCAGCCGCCCGATTAATTTATGCTCACTTCCCTCAAATGCCCGATGTGCCGTGAGCACGCCGTCACGCTCGTTCCCACGGGGGAATGGCTGTGCGTCCACTGCGGCTGCTGCGGGATTGCCGGCGTGGCCACCGGAAAGGTGTTCTCGATCCGGGAGCGGCGCTCGGTGCGGATGATGGCGCAGGTTCCCAGGAAACCGGCCGGTGCTGAAACGATCGCCCCTTCTCCGGCATCTTAGCATCGAGGGCGCAGCGGCCTCCGTTTACAAATCCTTCCGATGCGGGTTGTTTTGTTGTCCAGGCGGAATCCCCGTTGCGCCCACTAATCTAAATCGCTTGACCCCATCCTGGCATTTAGCTACTATCTAGATAGTGCCAGAACCCAACGGGGAAGAAACCCCAACCTCCAGAACTCCACAGCGCGTATCGAAATCCATCGACTGGGCCGCCGACAAGGGGCTGCTCATCTTCGAGTGGCAGGACTCGGAAACCACGGTCCTCGACCTCTCCGAATTGCCGCAGAATATCCAGACCGATCTCATGTACTGGGGGCTGATCGCCCGCTGCCAGCAGGCGTATGTGATGGCCAAAGGCTCGCCGAAAGTAGCGCGGGAGAAAGCAGGCAAGCTCTGGGAGCAGCTTAAGTCGGGCGACTGGGGCCTTCGCCGTGGGGAGCAATCCTACAGCATCACGGTCAGGGCTCTGGCCGTCCTGCTCAAAACTTCCGAGGCCGAAGCCCAGGCGCGCTTTGCCGCCCTCCCCGTCGACAAGCGCCGCGAAGTCTCTTCCCGGTCCGACGTGGTGGCCCAGGTGGCCAAGCTCAAAGCCAAGGCCAATCCCCTTCAAAGCTTAGACCAGATTTTGAAATAGTCCGTCAGGAGAAAATCAAGTGCCCGAAGAACAAGAAGCCGCCGCCGCCATCCCGCCAGACCAGATCCTGGTGAGGGCTTTTCGCGGCTGGCTTTACAGTCCAATTACGAAGCGGCTTTATTCAGCCGTCACGCGCGAGGAGAATGGCCCCTCCACTTTCGAGAGGCCCTGGAGTTTTGCGCCCGGGTACGGGTTCGACGTTCCCTTGCAGCCCTTGTCGCCACTGGATTACGCGACCGCCGACACGGCCCAGTGGACCTTGGATTGGGCGCGCGCCAATTGGCCCAGCCTCACTTTCGACATCGCCGTCCCCGAACCCACCGGCGCGATCGTCACCGAGAGCCAATATCTTTTGATTGCCTGGAATGGCCAGGATCTCTACGAGGCGTACTCGGCCGGCCAATGGGCGTTCCTCTATGATCGCGACGGCCAGGACGCAGCCTATGCCGCCAGAACCGCGGAATTGAAACAAGCGGGCTTTGCGGTTTAGGGCACATGCCGCCATTTCTGCCGAGTCACGATCAGGCAGATGTTGGCTTGGCAAACCCCGAACTTGGCGGCGATTTCGCGTTGCCGCCACTGTCCGGTGGCATGGAGCGCTCTGATCTCGATGATGTCACCCTCGGTGAGCTTGGCCCAATGATGCTTAACGCCGCTTACCCAAAATCCCTTGGAGATAGCATCCTCCGCGTTTTCGCGCCTATTGCCCAAAAAATAATGGGCAGGATTCTGACACGGCGGATTGTCGCATTTATGGCACACAAAGAGCAGACCGGGATCCACCCCGTGTCCCAGGAAATAGGCGATGCGATGGGCAGGAATTTTCCGATGGTGCTTTCTGTCCCCGACAGCAAATTGCCCATATCCATATTGGTTCATGCAGCCCTGCCAGAGCCAACAATCTTCCGGTCCACGCCGAGCCACATGCGTCCAAAATCTTTCGATGTCCTTTGGGGAAAGAACGGGCAGTGTTCTAGGCTCTCTATTAGCCATGTGTTCTCCTTTCAAGAGCACGTTGGTCAGAGCCGCGCGATGTTAGTAGCATCGTTGCGGCTCGTTCCTATTGTATGAGCAACTGGGCGTATTACAACGAGATAGATCCTGGAAAAGCTCAATGGATAAAAGAGTTGATGAAAGCGGGAGTCATCACCCAGGGAGAAGTAGATGAGCGATCAATTAAACTTGTTTCCCCCGACGACCTCCGGGGATTCACCAGAGTGCATCTCTTTGCAGGCGTCTCTATTTGGGACTACGCCCTCACCCTTGCCGGATGGCCCGCCGACCGCCCCGTCTGGACCGGCTCCTGCCCTTGCGGACCCTTCTCCAGCGCCGGCAAAAGAGCCGCGCAAAACGATCCAAGGCATCTTTGGCCAGACTTCTTTCGCCTCATCGAAGCACGAAGACCTGAGTGCATCTTTGGCGAGCAGGTATCGTCGATTGACGGCCTCGCTTGGCTCGACCTTGTACGAGATAACCTGGACGCAGCGGATTACACCCTCGGGGTTCTCGATACCAGCGCAGCGGGCGCAGGGGCGCCCCACATCCGCCAAAGGCTCTATTGGGGCGCTCGGCTGGCCCACGCCGAATGCTTCGAACGGGAGCGGGGGCGGGCAGGCGGCGAGAGCCGGGAACCCGGAGCGGTCGAACGAGCTGAACGACTTCGCGATGCTGGCGGGCTGGCCCACGCCGAGGGCGACGGACAGATCGAACGGCGACCCGAATCAGGCGAACGGAGCACTCTCGGCGGATGCGGCGATGTGCGGCTGGGCCACTCCGACGAAGGGAGACTCGGCGAACGCGGCGAATTCCACTTGCACCCGCTCGAACCCGGACTCGCAGCACCACGACGGCTGGACGCTGATCGACCAAGCCCGGTTAACGGGCTGGGCGACTCCGAAAGCCTCGGACGGGGACGGCGGCAGGACGACGATGACCAAGGGCGGGGGCAACGCGCATCTCCAGATCGAGACGAGGCTAGCCGGATGGCCGACTCCGATGGCGGGCACTCCGGCGCAGAACGGCAACAACGCGGCGGGGAACACGGACTCGTCCCGCCTGACAGAGGCGCTGTGCCGGTGGCCGGTCCCGTCAACGGCTTCTGGCGAGGGGCCGATTGGGTTTATACGAGAGCACAGCGGAACGGTGATCTGCCGAGCTGGCGGCCAATTATGCCCTCGCCACAGCGCGTGGCTCATGTCGATACCGGAGATCTGGTGCCGGTGCGCCATCCGGGCTTCCCGCTCGCTCAAGGCGAAGAAGCGCGCGTCCTCCGGCTCAAAGGATACGGTGACGGGATCGTAAGTCAGCAGGCTGCGTGGTTTATCCGCTCATTCATGGAAGAGTTGGAAGAAGAGTAGCGAGACGCCCCGCTTCTTTGTATGATTGAATCTCGCCACGAAAGAAGCATGGAGGAGTGAGCTGGTAACTCGGAGGAGACCGGCTCACTTTGACTTCCAGGAGCAATGCGTCCGTAGAATCAGATTCCACTTCAATCCTCGGCTATCGGGCGCGTCCCGGTAGCCGCTTTTTTTTGCCATCCGCATCAACTCGCCTTATACTTGCAACCATGCCGCCACCCAAAGATCCTCCGGATCCCGAGTTCGATGAACTCTTCGAGCCAGACTCGCCCGACGTTCCCCCCGTTGCCCCCGACTACGCGCCCGCCGAAGATGCCAATGAAGTAGAGGAGCTCACCTAACATGGCTGCCACCAAGCTCGATGAATTCGGCCGCCCCATCGACAACCCATTCTTCGGCGGCGGCGGACTCGGAGGCGCTCTCGCCTCGCTCCCCGGCACGCCTGTCCTCGGCGCCGCCACTCCTCCACCAGCCACCGGCGGCTACGAGCAGCCCGGCGCCCAAGGACCACTGGCAGGAGGCACCCCACAAACCAATCCCGGACTCCCGCCTCCTGCTTCCACCGCAGGCACCGGCGGCTTCTTCGGCGGGCAATCGCCCTTTCAGACGGGCGTCACCGGCACGCAGAATAATCAGACAGTGCCCTTCGCCTCCGAGAGGTACGTCACTCCAGAGGCGGCGCAGAGGCTCGGCTCCCTGCTCGGCGCGAATGTCGTATCTCAGAACACCGAAGGGATGTCGAGCCCCGGATCAGGCGCCCCCTCTCAACCGATGCTGGGGCTAGATTTCCAAGGTCAGGGTGACGTGCAGGATGCCAGCATGGGGGCTTTCCAGTTGGCGCGTGGCGATCGTCCCGAGGACGTGGCCGCGCGGTACAAGGCAGGGCTCACCAATACAGGATGGGGCGGCCCCGCTCCTCAACTAGCCGAGGCGTGGGATGCGCCCTACTGGAACCGGAGTACACCTGTTTCCACCAACACCCCGAACGCCGAGCAGGCTGGCTTCTTCGGTCCGCAGTCCGGCCAAGGAGACCAAACCGCGTTCTTCAATTGGCTCAGAGGGCAGCTCGGAGGTCAGGGCTGATTGACGCGCCTGCTCTTGAGGCGTACCATGAACCCCATTAGGGTTGTCGTTTCCTCCTAGACAGGGCAACCCGCGACAGTTGTTTGGGCATTTCTGATTTGTCACGTGGTGTTTCGGGCGGTTCTCGTGATCCATTCGCCGCTCGATAAGCGGGGTTCGGACGCATCTGACTAAGCGCCCGAATCCCGTTCTTTTAGGGCAGATGTCGCCAGTGCTTGCGGTTGACGATCATGCTGATGTTGGTTTGGCAAACCCCGAACATCTCAGCGATCTCGTATTGAAAGTACATGCCCGTGGCGAACATCCTTCTGATCTCGATCACATCAGCCTCTTTCAACTTCGCAGCTTTGCCACGCTGTTCCCCACGCTGCACCAGTTCCGGGTGCCTTCGATAGAAGTGTTTATCCCCGGTCTGCATATGTCCCTTGGCGACGGCATCGCGGACATTTTGGCCTTGGTCACCGAGCCACAAATGGGCGGGGTTTACGCACAACTTTACGTCACATTTGTGGCAGACCTGCAGACCACCGGGGTCCACTCCGTACGCTAAGAAGTAGGCGACTCTGTGTGCATACAGAGTGTGCCTCTCTTTAAGTCGACGGATGCCGAACTGCCCGTATCCGTTTTTCAAAATGCCGCCCGTCCAAATCCAACAGGCGTCCGGGCCACCACTCCTGTCCGCCTTTGACAAAGCCCGGGCAGTGTCCTTCTCGAAAAATTTGGGAGTGAGTTTAAACTGGATTCTAGCCATCGTGTTCTCCTTTCAAGAGCACTGTGGTCAGAGTCGGGTGGCGCTGCAACACGCCGCTCGGCTCGATCAATTATATGGCAGAAACCCAAGAGCGGGATTATACTTAAGCCCATTGGCGGATATAAAATCACTTAACTATCGTCATCAGGCGCTCTTGCACTGGATGATCGCCAACCCCGGTCGCCAGATAAGGGAAGCGGCGATCGAGTTGAACTATTCTCGCCACTACATCCACGTTTTAATCCACAACGATCTGTTCCAGGCTGCCTACCTCGAACTCTGCAAAGAACAAGGGAAAGAGGCGGTATTCGTCGGTGCCAAAATCACCGACAAATTGAACAGCCTCGCGCACCGCTCGCTGGATGAAATCGATCGTCGTTTGGAAGAGAACGAACTCGAGTCGCGCGAGCTGCTCACCGCCGCCAAGCTCTCGCTCACCGCCCTCGGCTACATCAACCCCAAGGGCTACTCAACCGACATGCACGTCCACTCGCACCTGCAAGTCGACGTGAACATTATTAATGAGGCGCGCGAGCGGGCGCTCTCACGCCGTGCCGCCCCGCCCCTCACCATAGAAGCCAACCTCGAAGAACAGGAAAGTTAGATGCAAACCACCACGATGGAAGAACTCGCCGAGCGCCTCTACACGGCCAAGGCCCAGATGCTCGACTGGATGACGGAGGAGACGCTCGCCCCCATCCCCACATGGTCCGAGACCCAGCGTACCGTCAAGAACGCCTGGTACATCGTGGCTCAGGAATCCATCGATGCCGGTGCCGAGGCGCCCCCGCCTCCCCCGCCGCCGATCCTCTTTGAAGCATCCGCCGGCGAGTCGACCGACCCGAAGGCCATCGAGATCCTCGGCCCGCACCCTCAATGGGCCGCGCTCCCCGAGAGCCTCGCCGCCGATTGGGCCTCGGTCGGAGAGGTTTCCGGCGACGTGATGGAAGATCTGCGGCGCGACGTCAAGCCGCTGCCGTTAAAGAAGAAGCAGCATGTAGGCGATGTGCCGCCCACCGGCCCAGGCGGGGGTACGCTGCCCGATGTGGCCGGCGTCACCATTGCGCCGCTCGAGCAGAACTTCCCCTCGACCGGCGGAACCGGCGCGGTCACGGTCACCATCACCGAACCGGGCATCGACAACACCTGGCAAGTCGACAAACAGTCAGAAGCCACCTGGCTCACCATCGACTCGCCTCCAGAAGACACCCCGCAGGCTGCCGATGGAACGGTGAGCTATACCGTCGAGGCCAACACGGGCGCGACCGAACTGCGCGGCGCGCTCTACATCAACGGCAAAACCCACACCGCCATCGTGGCGCCCGCCGCCGCCGGCACCTTTGCCGCCCAATCCTCCGCGCACGCCGCGGCGAAGAAGCCGAATCATAAATAAGGAGAAAGAACGATGACCGAAAAAGATACGGCCTACAAGCCGGAACCGACTCCGCTCCCCGCTCCCGGGCCAGAACATACCGCCGAAGGGCTGGCCGAGAAGCTCTACGAAGCCTGGGCGTCTTACTGGAAGACCGAAGCCAAGCGCCCCGCCTGGAAGGACGTGGCCCTGAGCGCCAAGCTCCGGTGGCGCGCCGTCGCCAACTTAGCTATCGGCCGCGGCCCCTTCGACGATCCCGATGAACATCGCCGCATGGCTGAAGACGACCGCGCCGCCTTCCAGCATGTCCGCGACATGGCCTTCGCCGACACCAATCCCAAGCCCAAGACCAAGGATGACAAGGACAAGGACGACAAGAACGACAAGGATGCCAAGCATCCCAAGGAGCCGCCGGTCGGACCGCCGTTCCCGCACAAATAACTGATGACTGAAAACGTGGACCTCATCGACGTAGCCATAGTGGTTGTGATCCTGGGGTCCATGTTCGCCGCCTCGCTCGCCCACCGGATTGCGCTCGACTCGCGCGAGAAACTCTTCTACCGGAACGTCGAACGGTCTCGCCGCGAAAGGGCTGAACGGGAATGCCGATGAAGAAAGCTTCCCCGCAGGTTGACCTCAACGAATTAGTATCGCTGTGCGCCACCGACGGGGAGCTTTTCTGCCGCACCTTCTTCCCCTCCGCTTTTAGGCAGCCATCACCTGATTTCCATCGCCGGATATGGGCCGATTGGATAGATACTTCCTGCGAACTCTCGGCGATTTCTGTCTTCCGAGGTGGCGCGAAAACTACGCTGCTGAGGGCTTATGTGGCGTGGTGCATGGCCTACCGGGTCAGCCGCACCATCGCCTATATCGGGGTCAATCAGAACAAAGCCTTCGAGACAGGGGACTGGCTGCGGTCGGCCATCGAGGGCAGCAGCAGCGATGGAATGGCGTTCGCCCAAACCTACGGACTCAGGCCGGGGAATGTGTGGAACGCGGATCGCTTCGATGTTCTCTGCCGCTTCAAGCACGATGAGCCGGAGACGAAAATTTCTTTGGTTTCGGTAGGCATCACTTCCTCGATTCGAGGGTTGAATATCAACGCATTCCGTCCTGACCTGATTTGCCTGGATGATATCCAGTCAGAAGAGAATGTTGGCAGCCCGGAGCAGATTGAAAAAATTAATCAGTTAGTGTACGCGAGTATCCGAAATACAATGGCGAGCAAGCTCGATGCTCCCAATCGCAAGATGGTCATGCTGCAAACCCCGATGCAGCCACGCGATCTCATCAGTTCTGCCGAGAACGATCCCGAGTGGCGCTTCCAGCGCATCGGTGCCCGGGGCGAGAACGGCAAGAGTGTCTGGGAAGCCAGCCTCCCCACGGCGGAACTCAACGCCAAAGAGGAAAACTACCAGCGCCGCTATCAATTCGCCTACTTCGCCCGTGAGTACCTGTGCATCAACGTCCCGGATCAGGGCCAATTCTTCCAGCAGTCGGACCTGCGTTTCTACGAGGTGCCGCCGCCCAATCTCCTGACCGTCTACGCGATCGATCCCGTTCCGCCTCCCAGTAAGGCGCAGGTAGAGAAGGGCCTCGCCAAGAAGGACTTTGAAGCACACTGCATCGTGGGTATGAACGCCGCGAAGGACGTATTTTTGCTCGAGTACTCCATCTCCAAGAACCATCAGCCCGACTGGTCTGCGGCCAAATTCTTCGAGTTCACCGCCAAGTGGAAACCGGTTCGCGTCCGGGTCCACGCCGTGGCCTACGAGACCACGCTCAAATGGATTCTGGATGAGGCCATGCGGAAGAAAGGCATCTTCCACGCGGTAGAGAATTGGAATGACCGCCGCCCCAAGCCGGTCAAGATCCGGCAATCCCTCTCCGGTCTAGCCGCTCACAACAAGCTCTACGTCCGTAAGGAGATGACCGAGTTCCTTCAGCAGTGGGCGATGTATCCGGGAGTCGAACACGATGACGTGATCGACGTGGTGGCGGTCGCCGTATCTCTCGTCCTGGAGCTATCCTCTGGAGACTACGAAGAGGGGCGCTTCTTGCCCCTTGGAGAACCTAAGGCCCTGGAAGAAGCGTGGCGCCAATGCCCCTAGATATGCGTCCATGTTTTCCGGCGGATGATCTGGCTGACGTTTCCCTTCGTCACGCCGAACATGGCGGCAAGGGCTTCTTGACCGTAGGATCCAGTTCGGTAAAGCGTCCTGATTTCGACGACATCGGATTCTCCCAATTTGGCGTTGTGACGTCTCTCTCCCCGCAGTACAAATTCCGGATGCTTTCTGGAATAGTGGCTTTCTCCGCGCACGATAAGCTCCGGGTGTCTTCGCATGTAGTGGTTCTCCCCGGATTGCATGCGTCCCTTGGCGGTCGCGTCTTGAACGTTATCCGCTCGACTGCCCAAAAAATAATGAATCGGATTGCAGCAGGGCGGATTGTCGCAGGTGTGCAGGACGCAGAAAGGGATTGGATCCCTGCCATGGCCCAAAAAATACGCTATGCGATTCGCCCTGAACATCCGCTGTTGTTTCGGTGGACCATAACCAAACGCTCCATAGCCATGCCGTGTGGTGCAGCCCTTCCAAAGCCAGCACTCGTCCTCCCCTCCCCGGTCGATTTTCGACCAGAATCTTTCGATGTCTTTAGGGGAAAGCGGAAAGAGCGGTCTACAATCTCTTCTAGCCATTCGGCCTCCTATTCAGGTCGTCTCGGTCAGGGCCGTGCGGTGCTGAACACGCCACACGGTCCGCTCAATTATGCCACGGAGGTGGCCCCATGATCGATCAATTAATCTACCTGATCATCGCGATCATCATCTTCGCAATCGTAGTGTGGGGATTGAATTGGATCATCGTCACCTACGCGCTGCCGGCTCCCGTGAAGTGGATCGTGGGCGGGTTACTTCTGATCGTGCTGCTGCTCTTCCTCGCCCATCAACTCGGCGTGGGCGGGGGGGCGAGGCTCTTTCCACGATGAAAATTCACGCCTATCCGCGATTACATGCGAATATGAAGTTCCTCTATGGGCCGCACACCTTTACGCTTCCAGGATTTGAAGGGTCTCGAGCCGATGTGGAAACGCGAGATGACGTGGCCCGAAATCGCCATCCTCGCGGTCATCGTGGTGGGCATCGTCTACTTGATTTACGAATTGAAACAGTGAGTGAAGCCACGTTCTACCTCCTGCTCATCGCCGCGTTCGTCGGCTGCCTTCTGGCCCTGAGGTACCTCACCAAATGACGAACCTCGATGCGCTCCTGCTCGCCGTGATGGCCCTCGCGTCGATGACTTTCCTTTGGGGAGAATTGGGATGAGCCGATCAGGGTACGTGCTTCCAACCAACACCAGTTGTGATACGACGGATCGCGTGATCGCTCATTTTGAAGATTCTGGCAATCCGGTATCGAGACAAACCCGCAGCGTAGAGTCGCCTGATCTCGATGACGTCGGCCTCTTTGAGCTTGGAGCTAGGCTGGCTTTCTCCACGCGCCATGTTCTCCGGATGCTGCCGGTTGTAGTGATTATCCCCGCGCCTCACAAGCTCCGGGTTTCGCCGGGTGTAGTGAGCATCGCCGTGAGGCGCAAGCTCTGGATTCTTTCGAAAGGGGTGGTTTTCGCCAGACAGCATGCGCCCCTTGGCAGCAGCGTCGCGAACATTGTCGGCTGGAGTTCCAAGCCACAAATGGGCGGGGTTACAGCAGGCGGGAAAATCACAGCGGTGACACACATGCAGAGAGCCGGGATCTTTCCCCGTGGCGAGAAAGTAGAAGATACGAGTCACACAAACGCCGCGCTTCTCGATAGTGATTCTTCCATAGCCGTTGGACTTGGCACCTGTCCAAGGCCAGCAGGCGTCCGGACCACCACTTTGGTCAACCCATTTCCAACATCGGGCAATAACTTTGGGGGGGAGATCGGGCAGCGGTCTACAATCGGTCTTAGCCATAAAGCCTCCACGAAAGGTTTTATCGGTCAGGACCGGGGGGCGCTGCAACACGCCACTCGGTCCGTTCCATTTTCTCAGGAGGGCGTGTGACCGGCAAGTTCAAAATCCCGTTTTCTTCCGAAACCCATGAGGAAGTTCTCGACAAGCTACTCCATATGTTTAGCTCCTCGCGGAATCGAATGTCCTCCCGGCATGAGAAGTGGAAGATCGCCGAAAATTTGTTCCGCGCGTATCTTCCCGAAACGGAAGCTTCCTCGAAGAAGCAGCGCGCCCGCGAGCAAGGCTCGGCGTCCCAGTTCTCCGAAGTCATTCTTCCGTATTCCTACGCCCTCGCCCTCACCTCCCACACGTACGCCACCAGCGTCTTCCTGGGGCGCGATCCGGTGTGGCAATTCCGCGGCCGGCACGGGGAGACCGAGCAGTCCACGCAGTGCCTCGAAGCCCTGATCGCCTACAACCAGGACATCGGCGACATGGCGACCAACGAGTTCATCTGGCTGCTCGACGCCATCAAGTACGGTTGCGGCGTAGTGGGTTCGGATTATGCCAAGGAATACCAAATCTTCAGCGAGTACGTCCCTATGGCGCCTATGCTTGGTGGAATCGACCTCGGTGCGGATCCGAAATGGGAACTGGTGGAAGAGCGCGTGGAAGGTTACTGCGGTAACCGGCTCACCAACGTGCGGCCCTACGACTGGTATCCCGATCCCGGTGTGCCCCTTGTCAACTTCCAGGACGGCGAGTTCTGCGGCCACACGATGATGATGGGTTTGGAACGCCTCCGCTCGATGAAGAACGAGTGGGATCTGTTCAACCTCGACCAACTCGAGGGCGGCATGGGCGTCGGCGGAAACAACATGGCCCCGTCGACGGCCGGCTCGCGCGACAACATGCTCGCCGCCGAAAAGGTCTGGGATCCCAAAGATCTCAAGGGCGGGAAAGTAGGCATCTTCCGGGTGGTGGTGAACGTGGTGCCGGAGGCGTGGAAACTTCCGGGAAAGTACTACCAGAAATGGGAGTTCTTAGTAGCGAACAATTCGGTGATCATCAAGGCTAGTCCCCTCGGTTTGAGGCACTGTAAGTTCCCCTATGACGCCATCGCCTGGGAGACCGATGGCTACGACTCGTCGACGCGCGGGATGATGGAAGTCACCAAGCCGCTCAACGACGTAATTAACTGGTTGTACAACACCCACATGTTCTCGGTGCGGCGTTCGCTCAACGGCAATCTGATCATCGATCCGGACCGCATCAATGTGA
>Ga0247746_1000001_pt1 | contig 73180 bp, 107 predicted proteins | sample UWRJS079202R5_FD_179940 | JGI IMG/M metagenome (GOLD analysis project Ga0247746, IMG submission 179940) | Soil microbial communities from Arlington Agricultural Research Station in Wisconsin, United States - UWRJ-S079-202R-5 | ecosystem: Environmental > Terrestrial > Soil > Agricultural land... | reverse complement strand
TCCGAAACCGGGGCGGACCGAGAAGGGATTCGACAAGGCTGGTAAAGCCTGGGACGCCGTATGGAATACCACGAGGAAGATGACCGACTTCCGCGAAGGGATCCTGCGCTACGCCACGTTCCTGGAATATCAGAAGCAGATCGCGGCCAGCGGGACCGGCAAGCCGAACAACTTCGGGGCCTCGATCCGCGAGGAAGTGATGGCGCTCCGGAACATGGACGACCGGGCGTACAAACTCTCGAACGACCTGATGCTCGCCTACGACGAGGTGAGCGTGGCCGGTCAGACGCTGCGCCGTCACTTCATCCCCTTCTGGTCGTTCCAGGAGAAGAACCTCGGGGCCTACAAGCGCATGGTGGTCAACTCCTACAAGGACGGGAGGACTTCGGCGGCGATCGGCTATGCCGCGCTCGGCGCCAGCGCCTCGGCCCTGCGCGTGGGCCTCTGGACCGCGGCGAAGATCGGCAAAACCCTGACCCTGGCGATGGCGCTCAAGGCACTCACCGAGATCTGGAACAACTATGTGATGGACGACGAGGAGGAGGATCTCCCCGAGGGCGTCAAGAAGTCGACCCACCTCATCCTGGGCCGGGACTCCAACGGCAAGGTGATCGCGTTCACACGCCTGGGCACGGCCGACGACATCCTCGAATGGGGCGGCCTCGAAGCGGCGCCCTACTACGTCAGGGAATTCCTCAACAACCGCATGACCTACGAGGATCTGGCCAAGGAGATCGCGCTCCGGCCGTTTGGCATCCCGCTGCCAATCAAACCGGCCATCAACAAGGTTGCGCAGAGCATCCATCCGGGGATCAAGACCACCGCCGAGTACGTCAGCGGCCGCGCTTGGTTCCCGAACGTCTTCGATCAGCGCGAGATTCGCGATCGCTACGAGTACATCGCCCGCGAGCTCGGCATGACCGCCGTCTACAAGGCAGCCGCCAGGAAGCCGCAGCCGAAGTTCTGGACGCCCGAGCGGGTCCTCGACCTGATGGTCTACCGCTACGATCCCAAGGAAACGCACTACAACTCCTTCAAGTACGACAAGGTGGCCAAGTGGGGCGCCGAGCATGGCGCCGACCCAGGAGGGGGCCTCTCGCAGAAGAAGGCGGCCGCGGCGCTCTACGACCTCCGCATGGCCGTCCGGTACAACGATGACCGGGCGCGCGATGCGGCCCTCGTTGCGTACGGGGAGGCGGGCGGCACCCAGCAGAACCTGAAGAAGTCGATCGAGCGGCTCCATCCGCTCGGGACGTTGAAGAAGGCTCTGTGGAAGGACTTCGAGAAGTCGCTGAGCAAACCGGAAGCCGCTCAATTGAAAAAGGCTATACAGTTCTGGGAGGAAAACTTCCACTCCAAGGTGGCGCAGATTGAAGGCGCCGCTTCCCGGCAAGGTCTGCCGGAGAAAAGAAAGCGAGGAAAGTGAAAGATGGTACAAGGTCCCTACAAGCGCGTAACGGTGATCACGCCGCATGACACCAATCCGATCAATGTGCCCTGCGAGGCCCTGATCGCCGACACCGGGGGCACCGTGAACGTCGTCGACTGGGGCGGTGTTACCTCCACGATCACACTCGCCACGGGCGTGCCGTTTGAGTTTGCGCCGCGCATCGTAAAAACCGGGGGAGCGGCCATCGGAATCAAGGCTTTGTGCAGGTAAGATAAGCCATGCCCATGCTCAGCGAGGACCTGGAAATCTACCAGGGCGACGATTACGTGGTGACTGTCACGGTCAAAAACGCAGACGGCACGGCCGCGAATCTGGCGGGCTACACCGCCAAGGCCGAGGTGCGCCGTACGCCCGCCGATAACGGTCCGGTGATGGCGGCGTTCACCGCCGTGATCCAGACGCCGAACCTCGTTGTGCTGACGCTTTCGAATGCGCAGACGCTCCTCCTCGCGGGCACCTTCTTCTGGGACGTGCAGATCAAGAGCCCGGCCGGTGGAGTAACGACGCTCGCCAAGGGGCGGGTCCTGGCGACGCCTGAGATCACGCGCGAGGTGGTGATGACGTGACAAGGATCATCGAGCTCGAGGCGACGATCCAAAAGCCGAACCTGATCGTCACTCTCGCCCCGGCGAACGGGTACACGGTTTCGCTCGCCGCGGGTACGCCGATTCCAGGCCCTCCCGGTCCCCAGGGCCCGCAAGGGATACCCGGTCCGGTCGGTCCAAAAGGTGATACCGGCGATACCGGTTCGACAGGTCCACCCGGTCCGACCGGAAGTACCGGAGCCACCGGGAGTGTCGGTCCCCAGGGCCCGAAAGGCGATACCGGGAGCACCGGAGCGACCGGCGCCACTGGTAGTACCGGAGCTCAAGGTGTCCCCGGTCCCCCTGGCAGTCAGGGCCCTGCCGGAAGTGCCGGTCCACAAGGTATCCCCGGTGTTCCAGGTGAGGTCGGTCCAGTCGGCCCGGCCGGAGCGACCGGAGCCCAGGGCCTCAAAGGTGATCAAGGCGATCAAGGTATCCCAGGGACTCCTGGTATCACCGGCCCGCAGGGCCCGATCGGAGCCACCGGCGCGACCGGCGCGACCGGCGCCACGGGCAGTCCCGGCGCCCCCGGTGCGATCTCGATCGTGCAGGACGAGGGCGTGGCCCTCGCGGTCCAGAACACGCTGAACTTTGTCGGAGCAGGCGTTGTGGCCGCCGACGATTCGGCGAACGGCAGAACCACGATTACCATCTCCGGCGGCAGCGCCGGTCACGTCATCCAGGAGGAAGGTACACCTCTCATCGCCAGGGCTGCCCTGAACTTCACCGGCCCCGGCGTCATTGCCACCGACGACGTAGCCAATAGCCGCACCAATGTCACCATCACGGGCGTCCCTCAGACGCCGTGGCTCCAGAACATCAACGCCGCGGGCTTCACTCTCGGCCGTGTCGCGGCGATCGGTGTCGGCCCCTCTGCCGACGCTATAGCGAGCATCGGCATCTTCATCGACGGCACTGGTTTCTTCGACGGTCTCAAACAAATCAACTCCAGCCCCACCGGCTGGGCGGGCTGCCAGTTACAGAACGACGCCGGGTCCACTATCACCATGCGCGTCTACGGGACTGGCCGGTCACCGTCGAACCTCGCGCGCATCGAAACGAGCGGGCCGCTTTCCTTCACTGTCCAAAGCGTCGAGGTGGTGCGCCTGTCGCTCGATGGCAAAGTAGGCATCCGCAAAGCGCCGACCACTTACTCGCTGGAGGTCTCCGGGGACTGCGATATTACAGGCGTCTACAGGGTTAACGGTGTCCCATTCACCTCTGGTCAACCCCAAACGCCTTGGGCGCAGCATGTCAGCGCCGCCAACTTCAACCTTACTAACCTCGCCTCCCTGATGATGGATCACCCTACCAATCAGGTGTACATGGACATCCGCACCAACGGCGTAACCGGCTTCACGTTTGCGCGGTACACCGGAATCGCTGGTGTCAACGGCGATACCGAGATGATCCACTGGGGGACCGGGGTACTCACACTCGAAACCGCTGATGCCGCTTCCAAGCTGAAACTCAGGTCCAATACTGTCCAGGTCATTGGCACCGCTGCCACCACCGACCTCGTTATCGACACCACCACCGCTGGCACACCTTACCTCAACTTTAAATCGGCTGGTTTCGTCAAAGGGCAAATCATGGCTACCAACGGCGGGTCCATGAACCATATCACCGACGTTGGCGTCATCGCCATCACCATCGTGTCTGACGGCAGGGTAGGGATAGGCAAGACCCCTGCCTCGTTCAAGCTGGACGTGAATGGCAGCGTGAATGTCCCAACGGGCAGCACCTATAACATTAACGGCGTGCCACTCACCAGCGGCCAACCGCAGACACCGTGGGCGCAGAACATCGACGCCGCCACCTTCACCCTGTCCAACGTTGGCGCTATCGGCGTAGGAACCGGGGCTGGCCCAGCAGCGTCCTATAACTCCGTCAGTGCCACTGTTAGCGATGGGTTCCGCCATACCTGCACTGCCGCTGCCGCATTCTCTGGCGTCAGGCTCCTCAACGACATTGGCACCACTCTCCAAGTGCGAATGTATGGGTCTACGCAGGGGCTTTTTCCCGACATTGCCGTGATCAACAGCGATAAGATCCTGGTCCTGGCAACAGCGAATACTGATCGTCTGCGGATCACTGCGGATGGCAACGTGGGCATCGGCAACACCGGTGTACCACCACATAGCGCCGCAGGGTTTCAGCACCTCATATTTGGTCCCGCCTCACCCGTATCCACCGTCTCCCCAATGCTCACCATCGCCGGTGATGGGGCTACCCTCGCCTTTGCCAACTACAAGATCACCGCCACCGAGAAGCGTATAACGCAGATTGTGTGCTCTGCCAGTGGAGTCAACGGTGACAGCGGCAGCTTTGTCTTCTACACATGGAATGCCGGGGCCGCTGTCGGTGGGATGACCATCGACCCGTCTGGCAAAGTTCAGGTAGGCCCAGGCGCGACAGCCACGTACCCACTCAACGTTGCGGGGGATTGCAACGTGACCGGCGTATACCGGATCAACGGTGTCCCACTTAGTACGGGCGGCTCCCAAACACCGTGGACCCAGAACATCGCTGGCGGTGGCTTCAACCTCACCGGCACGGGCGCGGTTGCCATCGGAACCACTAACATCGGTTCCAACAAGCTCACTGTCGAAGCAGCGGTTGACCATGTGTTGGGCATACGTGGCGACCCGGCATCGTTCGGTCTGGGCACTGACCTCCTAGGTCCAATCTTCCAAGGTCTAAACTCTGCCCAGAACGCTACGTGTCCGATCACCCACTTTGCCACGACTCATAACTTTATGGGCGGCGTTGTCGGCATTGCCACGACCGCCCCCCAAAACTACGCCGGGGCCAGCCTTGTCATCCTTAACAACTCTCTACGCACGATACAAATAGGAGAAAGCGGCGGCAATTCCGGCTATAGATTGGAACTCGGTTACAGCGTCATCGCGGGGGCCTGGAGCGGCAATATCCAGTCTGTTGGCGGCGGCGTGGCCAACGCGCTATACATAAATCCAGCAGGCGGCAACGTGTCTGTCGGTCATGCAAATAACCCCTTCGCCCGTATCAGCTTTGGCACTTACTCGGCCTCTTACCCGGCGCGTATTGCCCTCTACGAGAATCCTGACGGCGCGAACTGCTATGGCATCGGAATGGCGGCTGGGAGATGCGTGGGGATCTGGGCAGCGGCTACCCCGTCAGACGCCAACATGCATTCCGTTTTCGATGCTACCGGCAACTTCGGCGTGGGAGTGGTGAACCCTGGGGCCAAAATATCGAGTGGGTCTGGCCTAGCCACCTGCAAGATCGCCACCTACGAACTGTCAAATGGGTTCTTCGGCATCGGTGTTCAGAACGGCGTCCTGACCTTCGCCGCTGGCATCGTTGGGGTCGATGCCGCGGCCACGATGAACCTGTCCTCGGCCGGTAAGTTGGCAATCGGCAACGGCAATACTGCTAGCCCTGCCTGTACCATCCATGTTGCATCTGGAGGAATATATGCTGGGCCATCAGGTCTCTTTATAGAAGGTGCAGATATGACCAGCCTTGTCAATGGCGCACCTTACTATGGAGTTGGGAGAAACAATGCCACTGGTGGGACGCAGGTAGCTGGGTATAACTATGTTCATCTTCAGACTAGTGGGTTTCAAACGATCCAATATGGTAACAGGATGCATTTTGTCCCAACTGCTGTGGTGAACACCTTCGCGCAAGCATCCCAGCACCTTAAGATCTGTGAGCCGTCCAATGCCGCTGGCTATGGCATGACTCTTGGGTATGGGATTCCAAGTGCCAGATACGGCGGCATGATCCAGGCATGGGACAACGGTGCGCCGGGAACATTGTACCTGAATCCTGGCGGCGGCAATATCGTCATGGCGAATTCGGCAGCCTGGGGAGCAGACACCGCGAATATGCCGCTTGGGACGATGATGATCTACTACAATCATACGGACGGTCGATTGTACTTCTACGTTAAGAGAACTGATTCCCAAACAATAAGACAGACTAACTTGTTATTGTCATAGAGAAAAGAGGTTCCAATGACTTACACAGAGAGCGCCGCGCTGATGAGCGACCAGACGTTCAGAGGGCGCGTCCAGGTGGCCGTCCTGAAGTACGCTGACTCGATCATGATCGAGGCTTCGAGCGTGCCAGCGCATAACACGCGCGAGCGGTGGGCGCTGCAAGCGATGCAGAACCCGTCGATGGTGGCCTCGCAGATTCAGCCGCCCACGGTGATGGACCCAGCAGTGCAAGCGGCGGGCGCTGCCGTCGAAGATCTCGCGTTGCAGGGGGCCGTTGAGTCGGTTGTGAATAAGCTCCTTTGACCTATGAGGCTTTCTTTCGATGCAAATAGGCAAGCGTACGCTGGCGTCCACATTCCCGGCAGAAATATCCCTTTTTGCCGATGTAGGTGTTGGCGGCATCGTAGGGGTGGCCATGAATGCAGTGGGTCCGTTTCTGGTAATAGCTCTTGCCACGGCGCATATTCTCCGCATGTGTAACCGGTTCCAAGTGAGCGGGGTTGACGCAGTGCCGCGTTCTGCACAGGTGGTCGATTTCCAAGCCCTTGGGGATAGCGCCGATGAGATGCTCATAAATCAACCGGTGGGCCAAATAGCGTTTATACTGCCAGCCACAAAGGCCATAACCATTTGGCATGATCGTTCCAGTCCAGAGCCAACATTGGCCCGGTTGTCTGTCTGGGATACGTTTATCCAGCAGTTCCTCAATCGTCTTAAACTTGGGGCGGCGGATAGAATTGATTCGTGGCATTCGGGAAACCTCAACTTTCCTGGTGTCGGGCGGGGGACGTTACTAGCGTCTACCCGCCCACTCATTTAACCATAGGAAAGTGTGATGCAAAGTCTGACCTTACCCTTCTACCAACGAATCCTCCTTTGGAATATCGTTGGTAATCACGCCGCCCCCAACCTCAAGGAGGCCAGCGTGGGTCTGCGCGTCATCGAGAAGCTCAGGCTCACCGACGAGGAGCAGTTGGAAAGCGAGTTCTCCGTCAACGGCCAGCAGTACGGCTGGAAGCTGCCAGACCCAGACTACGGGACCAAGACCGTGGACCTGGAGACGGACGAGGGAAAGTCGCTGGCGGCGGCGATTGAGGCCGCGCCGACGCGCGTGATGGACGCCGTCTGGCTGCAACCGATCGTCGACAAGCTGACCGCTTCCCCGAACGGCGCCAAGCCCTCCTAATCCTCCGGGTCCAAGCCAGGGGTAAGGGCGTACTCGTAGACGCTGGCTTCTTTTCACTGGAGCGCCGCCCGGAATACCTTGCGCAAAGAGTCAACTTGCCTCATACTTGACTCTGCGTTAAGTATGGACACCATCAATGGCTTCGGCTCCGATTCCGAGCGTGCCGCATTCCTCAAGACTCACCGCGGCATTCTGAGCCGCATCGCCGAGCGGCTCCACATGTCGACGGCGGCCGTCTCGAGGACGTATCACGGCATCACCAGGGAGACCAATCCCCACATTGTCGAAGCCATCGCTGAAGCCATCGCTGAAACGCGGAAAGCAAAGAAGAGGTGAGGTTGAATGGCTGATCAAGAACAAGCCCTGGTGCGCTCCGGCGGAGACGTGACGCGCAACCAGATGGGGGAAGTGACCCAGCGTACCGCGGTGGACGTTGCGGCCGCGACCCAGGTGGCGCATGCCCAGGCGGTGGTGCAGGCCCGGTACGTGATGGCGATCCAGCGGCCGCGCAACGAGGCGCAGTTCCGCTCGAAGCTGATGGAGGCCGTGGCCGATCCCGAGTTTGCGGCGCTCTGTGAGTACCGCAGACCCGTGGGGAAAGAGAAGAACGCGCAGGGCAAGTGGGTGGATAAGATTGCCACGGGGCCCACGATCCACCTGCTGCGGTGCGCGTTGAGATTGTTCGGCAACAACTCCAGCGAGCCCGCGATCATCACCGAGACGCCCGACCTGCGGATCGGCGCCGTCACGATCTCCGACTATGAGACGAATTTTCACGTGGTGAGGACGTACTCGATCGAGAAGCGGATCGAGAAGCGCGGCTACGAGAACCGGCAGACCCACAAGCTCGAGCCGCCCGCGGGCCGCGAGATCCTGGGTACGCGCCTGAACACCGAGGGCGAGGAAGTCTACGTCGTCCGCATGACGCTCGACGAGCTCAGGAAAGAAGAGCTCCGGCAGACGGCCCTGGCCAAGCGCGCCGCGGCCGAGGAGTTCCTGCCCAGGCATACCATCCGGGCGGCCCTGCTGCGGGCGGTGCAGATCACCAAGGAAGCCGACGCCAAGGACCCGCAGGGCGCCAAGAACAAACTGATCGACGCCTTTGCCGAGCTCCGCATCATGGCGCTCGACCTCGAACAGTACCTGGGGCATACCCTCGACCGGCTCTCCACCGAGGAGCTCGGCGACCTCCGCGGCGTCTGGACGCGCCTCAGCAATGAGGAGGCGACCTGGGAGGAGTGCCTCCGCGAGCGCAATCCCACCGGCACCAGCGAGGACGCTGAGAAGGTGAAGGCCGAGAAGCTCGCCGCACTGCGCGCCGGGACGCCGGAGAAGCCTGAGCCGAAGTCGGCCGAGCAGGCGGCGACCGGAACGGTAGTTGCGCCGGTGGACGCCCCCGCTGGCGATCCCCGCTTCATCACCGTCGATCAGGCGCAGGAGTTCGCCCAGATCATCCACGCTAACAACCTCGACGACGAGCAGATCCAGAAGCTCGTGAAGGCCGGGGGCGCCGATCGCTACGACCGGATGAAGCCGGAGCTCTACCCGGCCGTGCTGCTCATGGCCAAGGGCACCAAGGGCAAAGGGGGGAAGAAATGACCCGGCGCCTGAAGAGTGTTCAAATCAAGAACATCAAGGGCATCGAATCGCTCGCCTTTGAGACCGGCGCTGTTACCATCCTGCGGGGGAGGAATGGCGCCGGGAAAACCTCTGTGGTCGATGCGCTCCTGGCCGTGTTCGAAGGGGGCCACGACCCGGACCTGATCCGCCGCGGAACCAAGGAGGGCTCAGTCCTCCTCTCTTTGGACGACGGCGTGACGATCAAGAAGACAATCAAGCCCGAACGGTCTACACTTGAAGTCCGCACGGCTGATTCCGGCAAAGTCAACGCGGAAGCGACCTACGTCAAAAAACTCACCAGCGGCCTCCGCTTCAACCCGGCCGCGTTCATCTCAATGTCAGGGCGGGAGCGGGCCGCAGAGCTCGCCAAGGCCATGCCAGTCCAGTTCCAGGGGACCGAGGTGAACGCGGCCGCGAACGAGGCCATCCTGGCCGACCAGGAGGTGATCGACCAGCGGCGCCTCGACGAGATCCGCAACGGGCGCTACGCCTCCAGGACCGACGTACGGCGCGAGCAGGACGCCGCCGAGGGATTCATTATCGAGACCGAGCGGAACCTGCCCACGGGCACGCCAGCGTCCTGGGCGGGCGTCGTAGAGATGCTCCGGGTCCAGGTGGGCGATGCCAAGGCCGCCCTGGAGAAGGAGCTCGCCGAGGTGGAGCGCAAGGCAATCGGTGTCGTCAACGGGATGCGCGACACCCTGGACGAGAACCTCGCCGTGCTGAAGAAGCAGTACGACGAGGCGGTCGCCACGCTCAACTGGAACTACAACTCCGGCCAAGCAGAAGTGGTCAAGAGCATGGAGGCCGAGAAGCACGATCTCCGGGCCTCCGCCGCTGCCCAACTCGAGGACCTGACCCAGAGCTTGGGCCAAGCCGAGGCTTCCCTGGCCGAGCAGAACCGGGTCGAAGGCCAGCGCGCCCAACTCGAGAAAATGCGTGTCTCGGCTCAGAAGCTAAACAAACGCTGGAACCAACTCGACACCGCGGTCAAGGGCCTGGACCGCCTGAAGTCCGAGAAGCTCGCGACACTTCCCATTCCTGGCATCGAAGTGCGGCTGGACGAAAAGAACATGCCCGAGGTCTACATCGATAACGTGCCCTGGCCGCATGTGAATAAATCCATGCAGTGCAAAGTCGCGATCACGATCGCCGCGCAGGCCCTCGGCGAGCTCCCGCTCATGGTGTTAGATGAGTCCGAGGTGCTCGACGCCGAGAATATGATGTTACTAACAGCCTCGGCGAAGGATCTGGGCATGCAGATCATCCTGGCGCGCGTAGAAAGCGGCGCTGAGTTACAGGCGGTGGAGGCTTGAAAGCTATAACTTTGCATCAGCCTTTTGCGACCCTAGTTAGTATAGGTGCGAAGAAATACGAAACCCGCACGTGGGCCCCCGAGGACTATCGGGGGCCGCTCGCCATCCACGCCGGAAAGAAGACCGACGAGCTCCCGCTGTTCTGGGATGAGTCGTTCTGCGAGGTGCTCCAACCGGCAGGCTACGAGGGTCCGGAGACGCTGCCGCTCGGCGCCGTCGTCTGCATCGCCACGCTCGCCGAGTGCATCTCCACCAATCACACTCAATTCCCCGAGGACTCGCCGAAAGACTGGCTGGCCTTCGGGGACTTCGGGCCTGACCGCTGGGCCTGGAAACTTACCAACATCAAGCGCCTGGATCCGCCAATCCCGGCGCGCGGCTATCAGAACTTATGGGACTGGGATGCGCCGCCGGAGGTGCTGGCGCTTCTGTAACCACGGGGGTTCAACCGATGGCGATCAACCGGAAACGATTCCAGGAGTTAGATGCCCTGATCCGGGGCGGCTACGGTGACATGAAGCAGGACGACATTCCGGACGAGGTGCTCGATGCCGTCGAGGCCGGTGAGGAAGTCCCCTTCCGCGGGCCTAACCGGGACACAAATTTCTGGCGCCCGATCGACGCGGCGCCGGTCCGTCCCCCGCCCAAGCGGCGCTCCCATGAGAAAAAAAAACGAGTGATCACCCAGTCCCAGCGCGACCGGATTAACGCCCGCGCCAGGGCCCGGTGGAACTACCGACCGCCCCGAAAGATAGAAAGGAACCCAGAACAATGCCCGTCCTTACCGTGCTCGGAGTAACTCCCGAGACACTTACTCTCAGAGGCAAGAAGAACGCCTTCATGCTGACAATGACGGCCAGCGGAGACATCTCCGCCAAGCTCGCCGAGATCATGGGTTGGGAGAGCCTGCTCTATGACGACGGCACGCTCCGCGAGAACTGGGATTCGATCGAGCTCGAAAGCTCGGTCGGCTCCGGAGAGATGGTACTTACTCCCAACGGCAGGGACGGCAAGAGCCGCGCACTTACTATCAACATCAGCGGCGCCGAAAACTTTAAGGCCGTCCGCAAGGGTGGTGATAACGGCGATCAAACGCGGCTCACCTTTAAGATCAAGACCGCGGTCGAGAACGGCGAGGCCGTCCTGGGCGCCTTCTGGCGGGAGAATCAGAACGTCGTTTGCCGGATGCGGATCTCTTACGCCGTCCAGGCCAAGTTATTCGAGCCGCCGACAGACGAAGAAGCCAGTCGGCAGATGAAGATACCGGGGACCGAGGAGGAGTAAGTTGAACTCCTGGAAGGTCGAAGTAATCGCCGACGACAGTGATGTCTGGTGCACGAATGCCATGCGCTACGCTACCGAGGTGTCCGCCCTCGCGGCGGGCACGAGTCTGGCGAACCGCTGGACGCTCGTCAGGGCGTGGCGCGTGGTCGAGAGCGAGGACATGCCCAATGAGGTGGATCCTCTGGCTGCTGCTGCTGAAGCTGACGTGCCGACTGAATAAGAGGCTACAAGGAAAATAAATGGAACCAATCATGCAGTTCTTCGCCTACGAGCACTTACCCGCTGCCCTTCAGGAGGTAAGTGCTCCCTTCGGCAAGCTCGCCGAGGCGATCGTTATAACCTTGCCGCGGAACCCGGAGCGCACCGTGGCCCTGCGTAAGTTGCTCGAGAGTAAGGACGCGGCTGTTCGTGCCAAACTCTACCAAGATCCCCAAGGCTAAGTCCGAGCCCGAGGAAAGGTTCAATATCGCTTGGCGATCGCTTGGCGGCCCGAAGCCCGAGCGGGAGTACCGATTCTGCGAGCGTAAGTGGCGCTTTGACTTCGCGTGGCCGGAGGTGCGGATCGCGGTGGAGATCGAGGGCGGGATCAACGAAGGGAAGCGCCGCGGCTACCACATGCGCAAGGAAGGGTTCCTCAAGGACGCCGCCAAGTACAACCGCGCAAGCATCCTGGGCTGGAGGGTATTTCGATTGGCGCCTTCCCAGATCCAACCGGCGGCGCTCGAGGAAATCATTACCGAGGTGAGGCGTTCCCGTGCCGCAGGCTCACCGGCCGCGTGGTGGGCCGAAAAGACGCCCTGACAACGACAGGTTGACACTATGGTATTCCCAAGAATCGTGACCGATCCAACGACCTCCTCGAACAAGCTCTACTTCATGCCGCAAGACGTGGCGGCGGCGCTGGGCCGACTCTACCTTAAGCTGTACTGGGGCGAGATCACCCAGAGCGAATACGATGAGAAGGCCCAGATCATCGTCGACGGCGCCAGAACCCGGATCGGTGTGATCCGGAACATAGGTGGATGATGGAAGACAAAGAGATACTTGAGCGGGTCCGCGAGGCCATCGCCTGCCTGGACGAGGCCGCCTGGGCCACCCAGATGAACACGCGCGAGCAGCGCAAGCTGCACACCCGCATCCAGGACGCTGGCGACCGGCTGGTCGAGGTGCGCGAAGAGCTCCAGGTGCGGATCCAGGCCAGGGAAGACCTCCTCCGTGTGCTTGATCGTAAATCGCCGTAAACCTCTTGCGCAACGTTGAGCTAAGATGGTAGTGTAGATCGTCGACTCAAGCGGCTCGGACTGATCCCCAAGCCGTGTCGATGGAATTAGCCGGGGTTCCACGGCGGTGCTGCCCTTAACAGCGCCGCCCCCGGTGAGCCTTAAGGGGGCACTATGAAAGCATCGAACGGCGCGTCGTCTGACGGGCCAACCATCAAACCAATCGAGACCGTCTACCGCGGGCACAGAATGCGCTCGCGCCTGGAGGCCCGCTGGGCCGTCTTCATGGACTGCCTCGGCATCGAGTGGGAGTACGAGAAAGAGGGCTATGACCTCGATGGCGTCTGGTATCTGCCCGACTTCTGGCTCCCGAAGCAGGGCATGTGGATGGAGGTCAAAGGTTCCGAGACTGGCGACTGGAAAAACAAAGCTGAGAGGTTGTCTTTACTAAGTGGGCATCCTGTAGCGGTGTTCATAGGTGACTGCGCTCCAGTTAGTCATGCTTCTCCAGGGTTCAGGAATACGGCTAGGATCGCGCGGGATGGCGTGTGGCAACACCACGCGGGCTGCTGGGTGATGTGCGAAAACTGCAGCCACTGCGAGATCAACGGGCACCGTGATGGCGCATGCCCAGGGCAATTCTGCTCTGGGAATATAACTTACTTCTTCTCTTTCGATGGACACTCCCCCAGGATACTAACCGCGTTTGCTATAGCGAAGCATGTTAGATTGGACGACCGTGAATTCATGGAGAAACTAAGTCCAGCGGCACTTACAGACTACACGGCGAGCGCCGCCGCGAACAAGATGATAGAGATTCTCTCATCCGACTTCGCCAGGGCGAAGTTCTCCTCCTGCGCAGAGTCCCTCTATGAGGACGTGAACGAGGAAGGGCCGAATTCATTTAACCCAGCCATAGCAGATTAGGCCACCGAAGTGAACGAAGACAATCTGTCTCGCGGCTACGTCGCTCTGTACCGGAGCGTCATCGACAACCCGTTCTACACCCAACTCCCAGGCGATTACTTCAAAGTCTTCATCTTCTGCCTCGTCCGGGCCGCCTATAAGCCGCGCCAATACTGGAACGGCCACGCTATGGCGGACCTCCCGATCGGGGCGTTTGTCGCCACGGTAGGCGAAATAGCGGCGAAAACTGGGGTTTCACAATCGACAGTCAGGAGGGCACTCCAGGCGCTTGAAAACAGCCAGATGGTCGTCACCAAATCGACAAACAAATTTTCCCTGTATACCGTTGTGAACTTTGAGGCTTACCAGAACGGCAGTCTCATGACCGACAAACAAACGGCAAACAACTGGGCAGACAAACGGCAAACAAGTGAGCAAACAACTGAGCAGTCCACCGACAAACCACCGACAAACCACCGACAAACATCTGTAATAAGGGAAGAAGGGAAGAAGAAGCTACAGCCGGTTCCTGCGGACCCGGCGGCAGTTGAGGCGGAGCCCTCCCTTCCCAAGTTCGATAGCGACAAGTTCTTCATGGAGCAGTGGTGGCCGATCGTCTGGTCGAAAGCAAATGCCAAGAAAGCGGCAAGGAAGGCTTGGAACCGGATCGTCAAGGACGAAGCCAAGGCCAACTTCCTCACCGAAAGGGCCAAGCTGCTAGGCCCCCGTTACCTCGCGACTGCCGAAAAAACCGGAAGTACACCGCTATACCCGAGCACATGGCTTAACGACGAGCGGTTCGAAGACGAGCCCTTGCTGCCGGGGTTCGACCCGCCCCCCGATCCGGCCGAGGAAGCCGCCAAGCAGAAGCGAATCCTGGCCGCGATCAATCGTGACCTCGAAGAGCGCGGACTCCCCCCGCAAGAAAGTTTATGACAGAGCAAACCCTCCGAACCCTAAACCAACTGCTTCCCAATTTGCCCGAGGCCGTTGAAACCGAGAAGCTGGTACTTGGAGTCCTCCTGGACGATCCGGACGCCACCAGCGCCATCCTGGCGCTAGAGCGGGACGATCTATACCTCGAGCAGCACAAGCGAATCCTCGATGCCGCCCGCTGGTGCGCCGACAACGGCCAAGAGGTCTCGCTCACCTCGGTCAGCCAGCGGCTCAGCGACATGCGCCACCTCGAAAGCGTGGGCGGCCTCTCCTACCTGAGCGGGCTGGTGATCGTGCCGAAGGTACTCGACCTCGAAAGCTACCTCGGCCACCTGCGGCTCAAGTCCACGCTCCGGCGGGCCGCGATCGCCCATGCCAAGTTCGCCGAGGAGTGTTGCATGCCGGGCGCCGGTGCGGAAGTCCTGGCCTCGGCCGAGGTGTTTATGAGGGATCTCGGCTCTCGCGCCAGGACAAGGCCCGGCCCGCGCGGGTTTGAAGAGCTCCTCGACGCTGAGTATGGCGGCAGTTTTGCAAAATTCCTGGAGGCTCCCAAGCGTGCAGCCGTGCCGACTCCCTGGAAAAGTCTCAACAAGTTGCTGACCGGCGGCGGGTTCATGCCCGGCCAGTTGGTGGTGATCGGGGCCCTGCCGGGCCTGGGCAAGAGCGCCGCGGCGGCAATGATCGCCCGCTTCGCCGCCAGCCAGGGCGTGATCATCTTCTCGCTCGAGATGGACGCTCGGGACATCTGGCTCCGCATGATTGCCTCGCACGCCGAAGTCCCCTTGCAACCGCTCAGCGAGGGCGTGAAATTCGAGGACGAGGCCGCCCGGCGCCGGATCGCGGCGGCCGGGAGCGAACTGTCCAAGTTCCCCCTGCGGATCGACGACTGGAGCGGATCGAACGTGGCGGCGATCATCGCGGCGGTCAAGCGGGTCAAGGAGGTCAAGCTCGTCATCGTCGACTACCTGCAACTCCTCAAGCCGCTGCACAAGGTGAGCAACCGCGTCGAAGCCGTGGGCGAGCTCAGCCGCGGCCTGAAGCTGGCCGCCAACGAGTTGAAGCTCCCGTTCGTGGTCCTCTCCCAACTCAACCGGGAGACCGCCAAGAACGACCGGCCACCGGAGCTCTACGACCTGCGCGAATCTGGCTCCATCGAGCAGGACGCCAATACCGTGATGTTCCTGCACGCCAACCAGAAGGAGTTGCGTGCGGCGATCGACAACCACCGGCCCAACGAGATAGACCTGATTGTCCGCAAGCAGCGCAATGGCAGGACGGGGACCGTGAAACTTGTGTTCACGCCGTCCACGATGCGGATTGTAGAGGGGGCGTAGGCCCCCATTTTTGATGGAAAAAGAAAGGAACCAAAATGAGCAAGAGTTTTCCGAACTTGAATGAACTGTGGGAGAGGACGTACGAGGCGGAGCCGCCGACGCAATGGGCGTTCGATGGCGGATTCTGGAAGGTCTCCCCGGACGGGGAGGCCCTTATGCTGTACCTCCAGAAGACGGCGGAGAGCGAGCCGTACGAGATGTACGACATCGAGCTCAGCCGCTGCCAGACGGTCGCCGGGCTACTGGACGCGGTCGTCCAGCTACACAACAAAACCTGGATTGCAGAAGACAACCTGAGCGCCTTCCTGCGGGCAGTCGCTTACGTGGTGGTCAACCAGCAGCGGACGATGGTCAGCTTCGCCGAGCCGCGGCCGGGCAAGATAAACCGGATGCTCGCGAACACGCGGTAAGGACCATGAGCAGGCCGCTGGAGGTTAAACTCATCCGCTTCGAGAAGAACGTGATGGCGGCGCTGATCGGCCTTGCTATCAGCAACGTTCTGCCTCCGGCCAACATGACCGCCGAGCAGGTACTGGAGATGATCGGTCCCGAGGGCAGCACTCGCTGCCTTCGGGCCGCCGAGGCGGTCAAGAAGTACGTCTTCGCAGTGCTGAACGAGGAGTTCGGGGACCTGACGGCGATGATCAAGCCGGAGGTCCACTAGGTTCAGGGGAGGCGGGCCACTGGCAGGTCATTTTTGATGAGGTCCGCCATCGATGGTGCGGCCGCCTCCCCCCGCTCACAAATCTACCGCAGGGAGGGAAGATGCACGACCTGGGCGACGGCGAAGAGATGGAGCAGTACTCCTTCGACTGGGACGCACTGGACGCTCCCGAGCCTCCCGATCCGGAGTCTCCGGCCCTGGGCCGCGGGTCGATCCAGCAAGCCTTCCTCGACTTCGACGAGGCGCATCCGGAGGTCTACGAGTACCTGATGCAGTTGACCCGCGAGGTGCAGCAGCGCGGGTTCCGCCACTACGGGATCGGCGCCATGTGGGAGCGCATGCGCTGGCACTTTCAGATTGAGAAGGGGATGGACGAGGAGTTCAAGCTGAACAACAATTTCCGCAGCCGCTACGCCAGGAAGATCATGAAGGCGCATCCGGATCTTGAGGACTTCTTTGAACTCCGCATCCTGCGTGCCGACTAGGGCTTGGCTTTGCGCGGCGGCGGCTTGGGTTTCGGGCTGATGCAGATCTCCGTGCCGTACTCCCCGATGTCCGACTCCTCGGTCACGAACCAGACCGCCCGCCCGTCGTCTAGCGTCAGCGTGGGCTGATGAATCCACCGCTTCCGCGTGTCGTCCCAGTGGGCCTCGCCTTCCACTGCCGTGATGGTGCGCCCGACGAGATCCCGCCTTTTGGCGGCGAGAGGGCTGGCGCTCACACGGGACCGCGGAATGGGTTTTGCCTCTTCGCTTTTCATGGTTTCCGCCAATACTCCTGGGCGTGATACTGGCAGAGCAGGAAGACGCAGTTGTTCTCGCCATCCCAGTCGACTCCCCGCAGCCCGCCTACGCAGTCCTTGTTGCGGTGCTGGCAACCGGCCGCGCCCACCGGCTGGCGCGGCTCGGTCAGCTTGAGCTTCTCGAAGAGCTCGAGGTTGTACTCCTCGCACCCGTTCAGCGACTCGCGGATGTAGGTCTCGACCTCGGCGGGCGTGAGTTTGGTCTGCTCAACGATCTCGGCGATCGTCCTCCCGGCCCGGAAGTGGCGGAGGGCGAAGCGGCGGGTGAGATCCTGCGTGTTAGGGCCCCGTGTCATGAGGGAGCCCCCGCCTTCTCGGCCCGGTCGAGCATGATCAGTCCATCGCACCGGCCGTCATGCTCCACGACTTGCGCCTCAACGAGCATCTCGTCAGCCTCGGCGGGAGTCATCCCGATGCCCGCCATTTCGAACCCGCAGGTCTGGCACGTCCAGACGAACCGCAGCGGCTCGCCCGGTGCGGCCCCGGCATCGGCCCGCAGCGCGTCGAGGAACTTGCGCTCGATGGCGTCGAGCTTGTTCTGCACTTCCTTGGGCAGGATCGTCATAGCGGCAGCCACTTCTCGAACCGCTTCACGGCCTTGTGCAGCGCCTCCAGCCCTCCCGCTTCGGTCCTCGCCACGGCTTCCAAAATGGGAAGTCCACTATCGATCGATGCCTGGACCTCGGCCCTGGTAGCCTCCCGTCCCTCGCAGATCCAGTCCACCGAAGAGGGCTCGCCCATCTGGATCAGCGGCCCCGTCTCCGTTTTGAAGACCTCGTACTCGCGGGTCAGCCAGAGCATGGCCACACCGGGGTTGCGGGCGATGACCATACCGGCCGTGCCCTCGCGCAGCGTGTCGTTGTTGATCCGCTCGTCCTCGCGGCGCACCATCTTCGGGTTCGACAGGAACGGGCAGTTCTTCGCGCTCCAGGTGGCGCACTCGTAGTGCGAGGGCGGCTCGGACGAGGTGCGGTTGACGCCGCACATCGGCCCGGCCACGAAGACCTTCCAGATGCCCAGGCGCTCGCCGCAGACCCAGCAGAGCTTCTGCTTGATCGCGGCGACGAGCTTGTAGGGGTCCATCCCCCGGAACTCTGGTTTGCCGTCGAGATAGGGGACGAACCAGGGAATGGGCAGCCCCGAGTCGGTGAGCTTGAGCGAGCGCATGCGCGCCGGTAGCGTTTCCATGTTGACGGTCATAACTTGATGTAGTCTCCTGCCGGATCCATCAGCAGGTCCACTGCCGACAGGTACCGGGACGTGGTCTGAATGCTGGCGTGTCCCAGGAACGCCTGGATGCCCTGGAGCTTGGCGCCGCCCTTGTGCGAGAGCGCGGCAGCCGTCCGCCGCAAGTCATGCGGAGCGAGCCGTGGCACGCCGATCCGCGCTCCCGCTGCCTTCACGATGGCATGCACGTGGTCAGCCGACAATGCCTCCTCCATGACGTGGCCCCGGTAGGTGCGGCGCCAGACGGGCCCGGTGCGGATCGCGCCCGCGGCGAGCCACTCCTCGAGGAGCCCGGCCGTCCATGAGTTGAGCGCGAGCGACCGCAGGCGGCGCCCTTTGCCCGTCAGGTCGGTGATGCAGAGGCGCCCTTCGAGCGTCTGCAGGTGCGAGCAGTCGAGCGAGACGAGCTCGGCCCGGCGGAGCGCGGCGCCGCAGAGCATCCCGAGCAGCGCGCGGTTGCGCAGGCCCACCAGCGGCTCGCCGGGCTGGCGTTCGACGAGGGCCGACACCTGGGCCGCCGAGAGCCACGTGCCCAGACGCACGCCGCGGATCGGCATCGACTTGAGCTCCTGGATCTTCGGGTCGGCCTCCTCTGCCCTGGCCTTGAACTTCAACGCGCTGAGCTTGACGTTGCACGTGCTCGGAGCGGCGCCGTTGTCCCTGTAGTTGGCGATGTAGGCCCGCACGCCCTCGGCGGTCAGCGGGCCGTCGAAGTCGCGATAGACGGCCGCGTAGCGCGCCCGCGAGTGCGGACTGTTGAGGCTATCGAGATTTGCGTACACGTTTCACCTTCGGTTCCTTGGGCCCGCATTCGCTGGTGAAGAGGCCAGCCTCGGCCTCGGAGATCTCGTCGAGGTCGGCGGCGGCATGGCGCAAGCCGATATAGCTGTTCACGCCGAGCGGGTTCCGGCGCTTTACCTCGGCCCAGATCTGTTTGGTAAGGACGGCCATCTCGGCATACGTCATGGTTTCAAGGCTTGAGGAAGGCATCGGTATACTCCTTCTGCGCCACGCGCAGCGCAAGCTGGGCCTGCGCCCAGGTGGGTCCAATGTCCTGGCACTTGAACTCCTTGATGTCAAACAAGTTCCAGGCGCTCGACATTTCGAGGATCTCGGGATGATCCGGGATGAGCGCCTTGATGCGATCGACCAGTGTGTCGGCGGTCTGCTGGTAATTCTCGGAGGGCGTCATGCCGCCCTCCTGCGCTTGCGCATCACGTGCACCTCGGCTGGTTTCTTGAGCCCGTAGGCGGTCTCGTCGAAGTAGGCCGTCAGCGGCAGCAACGGGTTCTTCCTGGCGATGTCGGTGTGCATGAAGATCTCGTACGCATCGCGGCCCGCCTCGGTGATCTTGAAGCCGCGGCCCGGCCTGTAGTTGATCCACTTGCGGATCAACATACTGCGGAACGGGCGCTGGTCGTAATGCTTGGCCGTCTCGATCGACAGGTACTCGCCGCCGATGAAGAGCTCCAGCATGGGAAGCTGGCGGTTCGATAGGCGGATCATGCTGCCACCGCCTTTGCCTCAGCCCGCCGCCTCTTCGCCGCTACCCGCATCCGGCGCCGCATCTCCTGGCTGCGCGCTTCCGGGTCATCGGGCCAGCCCCGGTTCTGGCTCTTCGGCTCGCCGGGAGCCTTCGGCGGACGCCCCAGCTTCTTGCGTCCCTGGAGCCCGGCCAGTTGCTCGCGTAACCCTTCGACCTCGCGCTGCACGATATCGAGTATGTGCACCATGCCTGGGAGTAGGGCTGCCATACCCATCTGCGTATACGTTGACTCGTTCGTCTTCATTTGCCCTTCACCTCTTTCTCCTCGTCCGCGCGCCGTACGCTGCGGATCGTGATCTCCTTGTGGAATTCTTTAAGCTCAAGCGCGGCCGCGGCGCGATCCTCAGCGGTGTCCTGCAACGCTTGGTGCGAGCGGGCGCCTGCCATGAACGTCAGCCGCAGCAGTTCCAGGCCGAAGCCGTCCTCGAAGTGCGGGGGCATCTTGCCGTGGAAGACGCTCTCCAGGTAGCCCCGGAAGTACTGGTGGAGTGGTCCTCTCATCGGCGCTTGGCCGCCATCCGGATTGCTAGGCTCATCGCGATGCGCGCGAGGATCTGTTCCGGCCTCGACAGTTCCTCGGTCAGGATCACGGGAACGCCGTAGCGGCCTTTCTGAATCGCAATCGAACCGTCCTCCTGGAGTGCTGCCTCCAGCGATGGCATGCGGGTCTCTTCTGGAATGGTCAAGATAACCATGTGGCGTTCACCTCAAAGCAATTTTACGACTAATCGTTATTGTGCCGCAATACAATATTGCATTATAATGGGGTTATGCCCCAAGTGGTTATGAAGTTGAGCGACGAAGAACTCGAGCAGCTACGCGACAAAGCCCAGGAGATTGCTCTATCGATGAGTGACTTCCTGCGCAAGAGGTCCGGATTCCGCCCGCTCCACCGCGGAGTCGGCAGGCCAGCCTTCCAGGTCACCTGCCCCGTCCCCGGCTGCAAGGCCGTGGTCGGCGCCTCGGCCTATGCCAAGCACGTGCGGAACAACCATCCCAATGGGTGAGCACAGCATCCGCACGCGCCGCGGGCAGTACGTCCGCTCGGATGAGTACTGCAAGCCGGAGTGCCGCGGCTCTTCGTTCAGCCACTGCGACATCTGCCTCAACACCGGATTTATTTACGTACGAAAGGACCTCATGGACACCAGCATCCTCAAGAGCCTCGACACCTCGCGCTTCAACCTCGACGAGGTGATCGAGCTCTCCTGCGCAGCCAGCGTGCTCACCGCCCACTATGCCGCGCACGAGATCGAGCCGCCCGTCTGGCTCGCCGCCGCCAATGACAAACTCGCCGCGGCCATCAGCGAAAAGTACAAGCTGCGGCTGATCGAGAAGGCGCGCCAGATGCAGGCCGAGATCGACGAGCTCATGCCGCGGGACGAGAAGCGCAACAGGCTCAAGAAGGATCTGGCGAAGCTGAAGACGAAGGTCGGCAATGGAACAGCAGCCGCCTGAAACCGAGCAGATCACGCCGCAGCACGAAGCCTTCGACGCAATCTGGACGACGGTCTGCGCGATTGCCATGAAGGTCGGCGCCGCTCCGCTCAACCAGTGGCCGGGCCTCTGGCGGTTCGACGTGGACGAGCACTGGAAGATCGCGGTGAACGCGCACGACGAAGAGATCGAGGGCATCCCGAAGTTCCGCCTGTACGCCGAGTGGAACGGCTGGCCCGCGGGCATGCTCTCGCCGACCGGCGGAGAGATCGCGGCCGGTACGCTGGCGAACATCTTCACGCTGCGCGAGGCGCTCGATCGGAAGCTGATTGCGATAGCAGTCTTCACGCTGGATGCTGAAAATATCGACCCTAGCCACGTCTAGCGCCGGGAACTGCTCGTTCGTCAGCGATGGCACAACGCGCATCCTGATCGATGCGGGCCTCTGCCTCGCCGAAACCTTCCAGCGCCTGCGCTCGATCAACGAGGACCCGGACACGATCGACGCGGTGCTCCTCACGCATCCGCATGGCGATCACTCCGATGGCCTCGCGGTCATGCTGCGCTACTGGCGCCGCGCCGGTGGCGTTGTGCCGGTCTACTGCTCCCAGGCCACCTACGACGCGCTGCCAAATGCCATTCCGCCGCCCTGGTTCCGGCCCGTGGGCCAGTTGTCCTACTGGAGTGTGGGTTGTCTTGAATGCGAGACGTTTGCCGTTGAGCACGACACCGGCGAGCCGCTCGGCTTCACCGTGACCTCGGGTTCGTACCGGGCCTCGTTTGCGCTCGACCTGGGCACCATCCCTCCGGCGCTGGGCCAGCATCTGGCTGGCTCGGACTTCCTCCTGCTCGAAGCCAATCACGATCCGGATATGCTGCGCGCCGGGCCTTACTCGCACAAGCTCAAGGAGCGGATCGCGCGCACGCACCTGTCGAACGAAGCCGCCTGCCGGTGGATCGAAGAGTATATGAATGCGAGGACGAAACACCTCTGGCTCGGCCATCTGTCGATGACAACGAACGATCACGAGATCGTGCGCCTGATGGCAGCCCAGGCAATCGCGCACCGCAAGCTCGAGCCGGAGCTCGAGGTTATTTGGCCTGCGGCGCTGCAGCCTTCGCGAGTGGTGCTTGAGCCTTCGCGGGATCCGGACAAGGAGTTGTAGACGTGCCGCCGGGCGCTGCACCGTCGACCACCGTCGCGGTGTAGTAATTGCCCATCACGAACGTGTCGGAGGCGATCGGGAGCGTGACCGAAAGGGACGAGCGCGGCTGTATGCCAAGGGCCGCCACTTCCTGGAGGTTGACCGAGACGCCGTCCGTCGCGGGCGTTTCGCCGGTGGCGGGGATCGTCGCGAGGTTCTTGTTCTGACACCGGAAGTTGATCGTGAGACTCGTGGCCATGCCGTCTATCGTACATGCCAGCCGCCCGTGACCCAGAAGATAATTGCGAGCGAGATGATGTAGTAGACCGCCACTGCCAGCCAGATGAACAGCTTCCTGGCCGTCTGGGCTCTCTCAGGGGTGTAGGTCCACCACGGCAGCTTCATCGATTGCACTCGCAGTCATCCTTGCGCCGGGCGCACACCGGGCAGAAAATCTCCCAGGCCGAGCCCAGGTGCTCGGTCGGCCCAACGTAGACAATCACCGGCAACGGCTTCGGCGCCTCGTTAGCCGTCTGTACGTCAGCCGTCCGTTCGGCGTCCCTGTCGTCAGCAGCTTCCTGCTCCTCGATGGCCTCGAAGGTTCGCCCCTCGGCGAACCTCTCGAATGGATCGTCAGCCGTCTGTGGGTCAGCCGTCTGTAGGTGCAGCGGCGGCTCCGGCGCCCGAGCCGCCCCGGCGGCGGCCGCGGCCGCCGCCTTCCTGGCCGCCGCCGCCTTCCTGGCGTTAGCCGCCTGCCGCTCGAGAGCCGCGCGCTGCGCGTCCGTCATCGCTTGCCCCCCTTCTTTTTGGGACGCCGCGGGCACTTCATCCAGTGCTCGCGGAGGATCCCGTGGTAGACCGTGGCGCCGCAGCCCCACCAGCACGGGACCGTCAGCTTCGGCTTCGACCCGCCCCTGTTCTTCACGGGCAGGTCCGGGTCAGCCGTCTGTCCTGGCAGTTCAAGCGTCGTCATCGTTCTCCTCCTCTTCCGCAGCCTCGCGCCGCTTCTCAATCTCGTCCCGGTACTGGCCCTCGGTGAACTCGACCGAGTGCAGTCCCTGCTCGCCGGTCTCGGGGTTCTGCGCCCAAGTGTCGATCACCTTGCCGCAGCCGCACTTCATGCACACCTCGTGCATGCGCACTCCGCAGCCATGCCCTTCGACGCCAGGGCTCTCTTCGCAGCCGCCTACAATCTCAATGGGGTCGTCCCACTCGTGATGCTCTTCGCCTTTGAGGCAGGCGGGTTCGATCGCCTCGATCGTCACCGTGTGCGCCTCGCGATCGACATGCACGATATCGCCATCCGCATCGATCCCGTAGAGCCAAGTCCAAACCGTGACCCAGCCGGTCTCGTTGCGCTCGCCCCACTCGCCCCCTTCGACGTACTCTTCCGCCGCTTCCTGGGCGGAGTCGGCTTCGATCTCAATCTCGGCGTTGCCATCATCCGCGGCCCAGGTGCTGGGTTTCTCTACCAAGCAGTCGTCGATGATATGCCAGCCAGTCCGCACCGCCGCGGTGTAGATCGTCTCCTGACCGCGGGCAATCGCCTCGGCGACGTCGCCGAGAGTGTGCTTCCCTGTCGCGAGCGTGCGCAGGTAGCTCCAGGCATCGTTATCGGGGGTGACGGCGTCCCCGTTGGTCTCGATGAGCTCTTCGCCGCCCGGCAGAGCCCACAGTGTCACGCGGTTATCGCCTTCGCCCTGGTGGCCGCGGTAGACGGGCGCACCGCCCTGGCGCGCCGCCAAGCCTTTAATCGTTTCACTCTTACAAGTCAATTTGCCTCACCTCATTGGGAAATATCCCAGGAGTGGCGCTCTCGCGAACGCCCTCCCTGCGATGCTTACCGCCCAAACGGCTCGACGAAAATGGCGTACTCGCGCCCCTTGCCGATGCCTTCGATTGTGACCGTCTCGGGCGCGCCGTCCATCGCGAAGGCGTGCCACAAAAGGCCGGTCATCTCCTGGTTCCTGGCGAGCTCGACCAGGACGGAGGGGTCATCCCGATCCGGCTCGACGCGGTGGTACTTGCCGTCGCTGGTGGTGAACCACTCGAACAGGTAGGCGTTGACGTGGAACTCGGCCGTGCCGATCTGCATCTTGGAGTAGAGCGACAACGGCGCGCCGTCCGTCCCTTCGACCGGCTCCAGGTTGACGCGCCACTCAAAGTCGTTCGCCTTGATGCGCACCAAGTCGTCCTCGTCGAACTCGCCAGCCGCCCGTCGAGGCTCGTTGTCTCCCTCCGGCGCCTGCGGATCGCAGATCGGGCAGATCCCGTCCTCGCCGCACTCACCGGCCTCGTGCGCGGCCTTCTGCTCGGCCTCCCCGATCCCCTTTTCGAGCTCCTTCCACGGACCGGCCTCGCTCCAGTAGTCCGACACGCGATCCGCAGCGGCCATCAACGGCTCCAGGTTCGTGTGATAGTCGCTGATCACGTCGTACCCATCGTTGCCATACACGAGCACCACCTCGCCGCGCACGCCGAGCACCTCATCGAGGGGCCCGCGCCGGGCGCCCAGGTAGAGGCGGTCCATGTCCGTCGTCATCAGGGCGCCCATGATGGCCGCCTTGTCCTTGCTGTTCCAGAGCGTGACTTCCTCGCCGTCGTTCACGCTGATGTCATGGCCCGCCTGCAGGGCCGAATCCAGGAAGGCGCCAATCACTTGGCGCTCCACATACTGCCGCATTCTCACATTCATCGCTTCACCTCGTTCCTTTCGGGAAAATCTCCCACCGGCTGGCTCTGCTGCGACAGAGCCACCGGCGCGACGCTTTCCTCTCGCTCTTACCGCCGCCAGAAGCAGGGCACCTTGCCCTGCGCGCACTTCGCCTGAAACTCGGCGTAGGCCCGCGCCTCGCGGCGCACGTCCTCGATCGCCTCGCTCGCCGCGGCCTCGGCCGCTTCGCACTCGGAGTCCGTCGCGCAGTCAGACCAGCAGGCCGCGCCGGAGCCCGCCCCCGGCCGCGGGAGCCTCACCTCCGTCTGGGCCTTCGCCCTGGCCGCCTGAGAGGCTGCAGGACGCCCGCGCACCGCGCCAGCCCCCACGGCCCCTACAGCCACCAGCAGGAGCCCCACGGCCCCCACGATCGCTCCCTCGGCCCAGCGGCGCCTCACCGGCGCACCTCGGCCTTGTTTGGCCACGTCGCCTTGCCATAATGCGGCAGGCTCGCGGCCTCGGCCTCCGCCATCCGGTCGAGCACCTCCGATCGGGCGATGAGGCGCTGCGCCTCGCCGGTGTGGCGCTCATCGTGCGCCATCAGGAACCAGCCAGCCGCTTCGAGCAGCCCCTCGTGGCGCTGCGCGAGCTCGCGCCTGCGGCCGACTCTCGTCTCGGCCTTGATCTGGGCTTGCAGCCCGTTCACAACCCGGCTCAACTGCGCGAGCGGGTCGATATTCACGTACGTAATCACGTTCACCTCGTCATGGGAAATGTCCCAGGAGGAGCACGAGCTCGCAAGCTCGCGCCCTCCCTGCGATGCTTCCCGCATCAGAACGGCAGGTCGTCGTCCGTCACCAGGGGTACCAGCGACTCCGGCGGCAGCTTGTCACCCGGCAGCGCGCCGTCCACGCCCGGCTTGAAGGGCGGGAACTCCAGGTCCCAGATGTTGTCGCCCTGGTCGTCGCCCTGATCGTCGTCCGGATGCCGCTGGCCCGGCACGTAGTGATCCGGGCACTTGTGGAGCGTGTCCACGTCGCTCAGGATCCAGCCCCCGCCGTGGCAGCGGCAGTCCTCGGCCGCGAGCCCTTCCGGCGTCGCCAGCCGGGCGCTGAACGCCTCGTAGTACTGCACCAATTCGCTCATCTCGTCCTCCATGCCGCCTCGTACGCGGCCCGCTCGTCATCGTCCATCGCCTCCAGCCGGGCGAGCTCGCGATCGCGCTCGCCAATCATCCGGCCCACCTCGGCCAGCAGCGTCACCGGGCCGGTCTCGGCCGTCGCGGCCTCCTCCCAGGGAGGCTCGCACCACTCGCAGTGGCAGTGGATGCTATGCCCGTCTCTCATCGCTTCACCTCCTCGGCCGCTCGCGCACACGGCGAGCAATGGCAGTTCGTCCAGACCATCATTTCGGCCATCGCGTGCCACATGCACGCGCCCGTCGCCTGGATGCGGCCGCTGATGGCGAGGATCTCCGGCCGGGTCCAGTTGCCCGTCCCATCCGGCGCCACCGGCCACTGCTCCAGGTTGCCCCAGAACCGGGCGATAATCTCGCCCAGCGGCTGCCCCTTCAATCCCGTGCCCGCCGTCACCGGCCGCTTGAACGCCTTCGGGTCAGGTAGCGTCATCGCACGTCCCCTTCGTAGCTGCCACAGCAACCGCAGCAGGGCGCATCCTCGCATGTCCCCTTGGCGTTGCGGTAGATCTCCGCGCCGGAGTTCAGCCGCACGTAGAAGCCGGTCCCCGCGGGCCGTCGACGGCCGCGCCGGGCGCCCACCATCGCGCGGGCCTCGGCCGCCTTCTCGGCAGGCACACGCCAGCCACCGGCGCCGCGGTCCCACTCGCCACCCATAGCCCGGAGCTCGCGCTTCCAGGGGTAGGTGTTGCCAACCACCAACTCAGTCGTCATCTCACTCACCTCGTTCTCGCGATTGATTCGCGCCCGGTCCGCGGAGGCCCTCCCCCGCGGCCCGATGCGAGCCCTCACTTTCAGTCCCTCGCCCTCGCCTTCGCCCGGTCCTCGGCCCGCCCTCTTTCGAGGCGCTGACGCGACTCCCAGGCCCGGTGCATGTCATGCAGCACCGTGCCCACGCCGAGCACGCTGAAGAAAATCAGCGGAATCCAGAACAGGTCCCAGCCGCTCATCGCTGGCCCCCCTTCTTCGCCTTCTTCGCGGCCAGCCGCTCTTCCCGCTCGGAGCGCGCCAGCAGCTTCGCCGCGAGATCATACACGGCCTCGTAGGCCACCAGCAGCCGCCGCCGCGTGCCCTTGCGCCGGAGCTCAATGTGCCGCGGATGGAGCTCAATGAGCACCGTCCGGGCCCGTCCGCCGTCCCGCACCGAGACATCCGTCTCGCGCCGCACCGGACGATCGAGGCGCGTCATGCGCGCCACCCGTACGGGTCGTTCGCGTCGACGGCCCCGATCGCCTCCAGAGTCTTCTGGATCGGCCGCAGCCGCGCCAGCAGCGTGTGGCCCTCCAGGAACAGCGCGGCCGCATACGCATCGCCCGCCGTCTCGCGCACCGTGCCCACGTAGAACCGTCCCTTGGGGCCCTTGCCGCTGCGCAGGAACTGCGCCCACTTCCCGGCGTGCGGGCCCTCGCCCACCTGCCGGATCGACTTCTTCGAAATCATCGTCCACCTCGTCTCGCGATAGATTCGCGTCAGGCGCCCGCGGCCTTGGCCGCAGGCCCTGCTCGTACCTCCCGCTACTCGTCCTCGTCGATCGGCTCATCCGACCAGTACTGCGAGTCCGTGAAGATGTCAGGCCGATACTTGGCCTTCGTCTTCGCCTCGCAGTCGTCGCAGACGTAGCCGCAGGGGATGCTGCGGGCGTCGTACAGGATCCAGCGCGGCTTGCCGGAGCCGCACCGGCACTCTTTGCCCTCGCTCATCGCGCCCCCTCCGCCCGGAGAATCTCGACCTCTTGCCGAGCCTCGTCCTCATCGTCGAAGCTCTGGGCGTCGTACTCGCCCGTGGCGTCCTCGACGATCCACTCGCGCTCGATGCCGTCGCCGTCCTCGATCCCGTGGATCGTGAACCGCTCGGCCTCCGGCTTGATCACCGGCCCGCGCCCGTTGATCCGGATCCCCTGCGGAGCGCCAAGCTCCCGCTCAGGCTCCGGCTTGGGCCCGTGCTCGCCGATCCGGATCACAAACTCGAGTCCCGGATACACCGACTCCATCTCCGCCCGCGCCTGCGTCAGCGCCCAGGCCGCGTGCTGCTCGGCCCGCCGGGCGAGCTCCCAGGCCTCGACGTCCCCCAGGACGCCGCAGACCACAATCTCGACCTTGCCGAGGACGCTCATATCGTCACCCCGGCGTCGTCGAAGCGCATCTCGATCTGCTCCAGCAGATGCTCGGCCGCCCGCTGCTGCCGCAGGAAGTCCCCGGCCAGCCGCTGCCATGTCCCGGTCTCATCCACCGGCCTGCCCTCGGGCGGCGTCAGGCACGTCTTGGCGTGCTTGGCGTTAATCGTCATCGTTTCACCTCGTCTCGTTGAGTGGAGTGGACGAGCGCCGGTCAGGGAGCGGACCGCACCATTCCCAGGCGCGGCAGCGACTCATCTTGGCCTGATCTCGGGTTCGCTTTTCACCCTATCCGGCCCCCTGCGGTTTCTGCCGGAGCGTTACCTCCCCGGCGCTCGTCCACCCACTCACGTTCTCGCGATAGATTCGCGTCAGGAGCCTGCCATCGTGGGCAGGCCCTGCGTGTACCTTCCGCCTTCAGCCGGTCACCTTCATCGCCCAGTGGGCCGCCAGCCGCGCCAGCCGCCGCGCTTGCCCGGCGTCCACGTCCTTGACCCAGTACACCGCCGCGCTGCCGTAGGCCCCGGCCTCGGCCAGGGCGTGCAGCGTGTACTCCGGCCGCGTCATCGTGGAGCGGCGGCTCGGAATCACCGCGAGCCGCATCTTGCGGCCGCCGCGCTCGATCACCACCGTCTCGGCCCGCTTCACCGGGCCACCACCGGCGCCGCCGCCAGGGCCTTCTCCAGCGTCCGGATCGCCCGGTCCACCTTCGCCAGGGCCCGCTCGGCCGCCGCCTGCGAATCCCCCGGCCCGTACCCGTCGCCCATCAGCGACGCCACGTTGTGCCCCCCGGCCGCCTCGTCCACGAACGAGCGCGCCGCCAGCAGCGCGTTCAACATCTCCCGCTCCATCGCTACACCTCCTGCCATGACAGCATCGCTGCCAGCTTGTCCGACATCACCGCGGGCCGCACGCTCGAAAGCTCGACCCAGACGCGGCCGTCCCCGGCCACCGGCCGCACCAGCAGCCTGTTCTTCCCCCACGAGTTCTTCACGTCCTCGACTACGCAGTCGATCCAGAGCTCACCTCCGGATCCGGCCCGCAACTGCACCAGGGCGCCCACTGCCGGGCTCATCTCGACCGCCGTGTAGCGGGCGCTCATGCGCCCACCACCTTCGGACCGGCGTGCAGCTTGGCGGCAGGCCAGATCATCTGCGCCGCCCGGTACATCGCCGCCGCGCTCGGCCTCTCGCCGCCCAGCGCCTCGATCGCGGCCACGAGGTTGCCATACTCCAGGCGCATCAGTGCGCTTTCGAGTTGCTCGCCCTGGCCCTCGGCCTTGAGCCAGTAGTAAGCCCCGGCCCGCTCGGCCTTGGCGGTCAGCAGGTAGAGCTCGTCCGCCTGCAGCCGCTTCACCGTCTTCTTCGTCATGTCTTTCACCTCAGGGGAAATGTCCCAGGAGTGGCATGCCTGCCCCGGCATGCCCTCCCTGCGATGCTTCCCGCCTCTACGGCGTCATCGGCTCCTCTTCGACCATCGGCACCTCCCGGCCGTACCAGTCGACCTCGGCCGGTGTGTACCGGCCGTCCCGCTCAGCGCGCCAGGAGATCCAAACCGCCCCCGGCCCGGCCGTCGCGCAGCCGTCCACCACGTTCCAGCACAGCCGCGGCGCGCCCTGGTTCCCGCCCACCACGAACACCGCCGCGTTGCCGCCCGAGAGCAGCAGCACCGCCCTGGCGAAGTCCACCGCCTCGGCCGCCTTCTTCTGCGAGGCGCCCTCGTAGGCCGTGTAGTACTGGCCGGGCGCGTTCACTGTCACACGAAATGTCATCGAATCACCTCAGGGGAAATGTCCCGCCAGGGGCTCGACAGAGCCCTCAGCGCGATGCTTCCCTACGCCATCTCCTCGGGATCGACGAAGGCGCACAGTGCGCCATCGAAGTACCGGCGCCGCTCCTCGGGCGTCTGATCGTGCCAGCCGCGGCCGCCCTTGCGCTGATGCTCCATCGCGTAGGCCGCCTCGCACTCCAGCGAGTAGAGGCCCGTCCAGGACCACTCGCGCTTGAACTCCGGCCACGCCCGCAGCGTCGCCATCGCGGCCTTGACCGCCGCCAACTGCTCGGGAGGCATCGCCTCCATCACCTTGCGCCAATCGCCCGTTTCCATTGCCATACCTTCACCTCGTGGGAAATGTCCCAGGGCGTGCTCTGCCTCCAGAGCACGGCCCGCGATGCTTCCCGCCTACGCCAGCCGCCGATACTCGAGCTCGGCCGCCTCTACCGCCCGCCGCGCCGCAATCACCTTGCGGTAGTGCCCCACCTTCAACGCGAGGTCCTCGGCGGTGTCCTCGGTGGTCACCACCTGATACCATGCGTATCCCGTGGGCTTGGCCTGCCCTTCCCGGTGCTCTACCTCGTACCGGCTCGCCGGTGGATTGCACGGGTCGCACACCCACCAGAACGGCGTGAACGCCGCCCCCACCACCGGCTCGTCGCCCCTGGTCACCACCAGCCGGATCGCCTTCGGCTGCCCATAGCCGTCGCAGATCGTGTATGCCATGTCTTCTCTCTCACCTCGTGGGAAATGTCCCAGGAGAAGGGCTCAGCGAGCCCCCTCCCTGCGATGCTTCCTACGCCTTCGCCCTGGCGATCTCCCGGTCGATCGCGTCCTCCATCCGATCGAGCTCCACCGCCGCCCAGGCCTCCTCGACCGCGGCATCCACCACCACCGGCTCGTCCGTCACCGGCGTCGCCCAGGAGCGCCGCACGTCCCGGTCAAGCTCGGCGTTGCGCAGCCAACTCGGCCGCTTGGCCGCCTCTTTCACCAGCCGCGCGCCGTGCTTGATGCCCGCCGCCTTCGCCTTCGCCGTCCAGTCCTTCACGTCCAGGCTGATCTCGGCCCCGTACTCGCAGCCGATCCCCGCCCGCTGCCAGCCGAGCGTCCCAGGGCTCGTCACCTGCTGCTTGCGCAGATACTCCGGCGGGTTCAACGAACGTGTCATCACGCCCAGAAACCCGTGCGCCTCGAAGTACCCCATCACGATCGCCTTGCCGATCGAGTTCATCTCGATCACGATCGCATCGCCTACCGCCGGGACCGGGAACAGCGCGCTCCACAAGAGCTCCTCGCCGCGCTCGTTCCGGTACCTGCGGAACGTCTGGCCCTCGATCCGTACCGTGCCATCAGCCACCGGCCGCGGTATAAAGAACCGCTCCGGCATGTTCTTCGTCGTTGTCTCAGTCATGTCTTTCACCTCGGGGAAATGTCCCAGCGAAGGCACTCCAACGAGTGCCCACGCCGCGATGCTTCCCACTCCCTAGCAGGTCTCGCCGTTCGCCATCCGGGGCTCCCCGGCCAGCGGGTCGACCTCGCCCGCCGCCGCGGGCAGCAGGCTGGCGAACGCCCGCCGCGCTTCCACCGCCCGGTCGACCACCTCGGCCAGATCGTCCGCCGTGATGTAGTCAATCCCGTCGCCCAGCACGTCAGCGATCCACTGCGCCGTCACCGGCCGCACACCGCGCTCGACGTCAATCTCCCAGCCGTCCCTGGCGCTCACTACGACGTAGCCGCCCTCGAACACACTCACTTGCCTCATGGCCATCAACCTCACCTCAGGGAAATGTCCCAGGAGTCGCTCAGGCCGCAGCCTGAGCCCTCCCTGCGATGCTTCCCGCTTACTCCGCCTCCTCCAGCCGCCGCCGCCGCACCTCGGCCGCGTGCCAGTTGTACCCGCCGCCCGGCGCCTCCGCCACCGCGTCCGCCTCCACCCACTCGGCCCCGATCACACTCGGGTACCACTCGCCTACCCACTCGGCCCCGTCCAGCCGCACCGTCACACGCCCCGTCGACCCGGCGTGCCGCGGCTCCTGCCAGCCGAGCAGCGCCCCAATCTCGCCGCGGAACGTCTCAACCCGCTGCCCGATCACCAGCGGCACGCCCGATGTACTCACCAGCACCATCTTCGCCATGACTACTTCCCTCCCTTCGCCGCCGCAGCGGCCGTCTTCTTCGCCCAGGCGCCGTTGCCCTTGGCAGCCGTCACGCCCTCGCACTCCGAGTCCGTCCCGCACTGCTTCCAGCACCGCAGACATTCCCGCAAACCGTGCTTCACCGCCTCGGCCCGCTCCGCACTCAGCTTGTGGCCCGCCCTGCTGCTGCAGGTAGCCGTCTTGTGGAACACCTTCGAGCTCTGCCCAAAGTGCACCGTCTCCGCCATCATCGCCGCCGCCATCAGCAGCCCTGCCATCAACGTCTTCATCGTCTTTCACCTCGTCTCGTGTCTTCACTCGAACGCCGGGCAACCTCCTGCCACCTCACCGCTGCGGTTGTGGGTGATACACCCTCCGCCTCGGCTTCCTTGCCCGCGCTCTCAGTGGGGATTGTCTATCCCAACAGTGCAGGCCCTCCCTCGAAAGAGAAGGCCCCCGCTGTGATATCCGGGCAGCCGTCTAATCGGGCCGCCCAGCTATCCCCTTGTCTCGTTTTCCCGCTCGGCTTACACCCAGGCTCGTGATCACCAACGTGCCGTGTCTCGCCTCGCATTCAGTTGTCAATCCGGTCCGGGCCGCCCTTGCAGTTCCCTTCCGGCTTCCCCGGCGCCTTTTGCCCGCCGCCGCTTTCTGAGCGGTAAGTGGTACAGATGGCAACCGAGGCCGCTTGGTTACAGCAATTTTCAATTTAATTGAAAAGAATTTTAAGTGGTAATCGTGTCAGATACTTGGCGCAAAGACTTTGTGACGCAAAGCGTTCCGCTGGGACTCGTAAATCGTTTTTCCCAAGAACCGCTCCGGCCCGCCGAGCTCGCCCTGGCGCCGCCCCCCGCCGCTGCGCTACCCTCAGCCCAATGGCTTCATCAGCTTCCACCGGCCCCGGCCCCGGCCTCCCTCCTCGATCCCCAGGCCCCCGCTGCCTCTCCTGCTCTCATCCGGACCGCGACCGCCTCGACGCCCTTGTCGTCGCCGCGGAGCGTACCTTCGACTCACTCAGCGAAGAATTCGGAATCGCTGCCTCTTCGATTCATCGACATGCCAAAGTCTGCCTTCCCGTAAGACTCGTTCAAACCAGGGCAGCCCCCCTCGATGAGGGCTTCAGAGAGCTCCTCATCACGGCGTCAGCGAACCGCCTGCGGCGCATCCAGGCCAGGGCGATTCAGCTTGAGGAGGTCCGCTCCGATCGGGCCGCGGCAGCGGACCCGGCGGTCCCCGGCGATCGCACCGGGCTGCTGGTGAAGCGGTACCGCTCGATCAGGACAGGGCCGAAGGAGTGGCGCGAGGTGATCGATGCGGAGCTCGACACCGGGCTGCTGGCGGAGGAGCGAGCCCTGGAGGAGGCCGCGGCGAAGGAGACCGGTGAGTGGCTCGCGCAACACGGTAGAGGTGCCTTCGGAGTGGACGGCAGCAGCGGCCGGGGGCCGCTGGTGGTGGTGCTGAGCTCCGGGCTGCAGCCGCTGCCGGGCCCGGCGCCGGGCGCCGCCCGCCACCGGATCACCGATCCGCGGCGCCTCCGGCCCGCCACGGCGGCCGAGGCGGAGGCAGCGGGGGCAATCCCCCTCTCCCTGGTCGACGTGGAGCAACAACCGGACTACGTCGTTGCTGTGGAGGATACCCGAGAACGAGCATTGTCAGGTGTGGTGGAGGGCCTCGACCTCGACGAGGTCGCTGACCTCGACGACGTCGACGCCTCATCCTAGGCTCGAGCCAGGGCTCGAGCCGTTAGCCTCGTCTACGTCTGCGACGTAGCCTCGTGGCATGGGGTACCCCTACCCCATGCCACGCTTCGCGCGGGTCCCCCGCCTGTCCGCCCGAGGGGTGTATCGCGGGACATGTGAGGTTCAGCGCATCGAACCGGGGGAATAGTACTGCTCGATTGGAGGGGACGATGGACAGGGGGGCGTGAAATATATTTGGGCGGGGGTGGAAAAAGGGGGAGGCGTGAAACGCAGTAGGGGAGGAACGGAGCTCGGGCGTGCCGCCCTTGCAGGTAGCTCCCCCGGTGAGCTATCCCCCCATAAGAGTTTGAGTGGGGCCCCCCTGAAGAGGGTGGTAGAAGGTTTTTCTACCAGGGAGAAGAATCAGTGGGGGTAATAGTGCAGCGGATTGATGCAGGATTTGGCGATTTTGCGCAAACCGCGTATTGTGAGGGTTACGGGGGCGTATATGAACTCGAAGAAGGCGGTCTGCATCCGGTGCCGTGGAATCCATCGAGGGAGTACGTGCGGGCGGCCGCAGGCGGTGGTAAGGTTGCTCGAGGAGGCAGCGGCCTTGGACGCGGTGCTGGATCCGATCGAAGAAGCGATGTACAACGGGGAGCTCAAGGGGCGTGATGCGGTGAGGGCGTTTCGGGCGGCCTGGGAGAGCGTGTATGGGCCTCAGAAATGGAAGGTCGCTTTGTGAGGCGTGCTTCTATAAGTTCTATACAGAATAATAGTGGTGCAACCATTGCACCAGACGCGGTGCAACCATTGCACCAGACGGAGCCTTGGAAATCGCTCAAGGGTTTCGTTCAAAAACCGATCAAACTAATTCAGGATCCGACCGTTCACCATGCGGCGAAATGTGTGTACGATGCGGTGGCGTATTTGGTGTGGAAGGGGAAGGGCGCGTGTGACGAGCCGGTGGAGGTGATCGCCTCCTGGTGCAATGTTTCGAGGCGGCAGACGCTGACGGCGCTGCGGGCGCTGACGCAGAAGGGGTATATATGGCGTACGGTCCGGGGTTATATGCAGCCAGACCGTTACACGCTGCCGGATGCGAAGGCCGAGGCGCCGGTATTGGCACCGGTGGCGAAGGTGCACAAAAAGGCGTGGGCGCCGTGTCAGAAGTGCGGGGCCAAGGCGCCGCCGTCGAAGTTTGGGTGCTGTCAGGCTGGGATGAGGGCGGAGAACCGGTTCCGGAAGTACCTGGAGGCAAAGAAGGAGCTTGGGACTGGGGCTACTAGGGCGCTGATCGCGGCGCAGATGAAGGCAAACGAGCCGGAGATGGTGCGGTTTGAGCGGCTGGCGCGGGAGCGGGCAAATTTGCAGGTGAAAACGGCCTGATTTGTGATACGCTCGCCTCTGGGTTCAAAAGAGCCGCACGCATTTGCCCTGGGGATCACTCCTCCGGGGCTTTCGTGTTTTTGAGCGGGGTGTGATAGGCTCAACGGTGTCTGGTTGGGAACCTCCTGTTAGGTTTGGTTTGTTTGTGGCATTTGGGTATTGGGCCGCATGCGCCCCGGAGTTTACAGCCGTTTTCTCCGGGGCGCACGTGTTTTGGGGGGGATTCCTGGTGTAGAGTGGGGGGCTGAAGGAGAAGCATCCAATGCCTCTTGTCCATGTTTCCGGCTGGTTACAGGCTTCTGAGCTTGAAGGCGGCCAGATTGACAACACACTTCCCTCGCGGCCTGCGCGGCCGGTGAGACCGGACAATTCCTTACCGGATAATCCCTACTATCCGGACAATTCCCTGCCTGGGTGGATTCAGAAGCCGATCGGGAAGCCTCCGGGGCGGCCGGTATTGCCGGATAACACGTTACCGCCTCCTGCGGCGCCGCCGCATCCGTGGCTGCCTGGGGGGTGGGTGCCGGTCGATCCGGGGTTCGGGAAGCCGCCGTTGTGGGGATGGATGCCGGGGCCGGATAACGGGTTACCGGCGCCGCCGGTGGGGCCTGGGCAGCCTCCGGGCGGTGGTGGCGGTGGTGGGGGCTCGTGGGTGCCGACCGATCCGGATTATGGCAAGCCGGTGCATCCGTGTCCTCCGCAGGCTGGTACCAAGCCGGTGCCGCCGGTGTGGATCTGGATTCCGGTGCAGCCGCCGGATCTGGCCAAGCCGGTGCCGTCGCCGACGCCCGAGCCCAAGTTGCGGTAAGCTCAAGCCAACGACGTTTTCGATCTGTGACAGTCTTGTGATTTGTTATCCAGCGAGGCGCCCGCGGAGGAATCCCACACTCCGCGGGCGCTTTTGCGTTTCCCGGTGGCGTTTGGGGTACATTCTGGGGTACATTCTGGGGTACATTGATCCACCTGTTGGTGACATGAACGCCACGAAGGGCCCTTGGTGAATCAGACGCCGGGGCCCGCGTGGAACACTCGTGGAACAGTGCCAGTAAAAGCGTGGAACGCTTGTGGAACAAGGAGTAAGGCGCAAAAGCAGGAAAATCTGCCGCGGCGCTTCAGAAATGGCATGAATATCTGTACCGTGCCGGGGATGATCGAGTTGACGCTCGAGTTCTCGCGGTCGACCTCGTGGTTTGTGGCGAAATCGATCGTGGCCGTTACGAATTCGACGCGGGTGAGGCGGGGGACGTGCGTGGAAATGGCGGGCGGGGGCCGGTACGAGGTGATGGAGACGCCGCCGGAGGTGATGGCGGCGATCGAGGAGGCGCTCAGTTGACCTCCAAGGCGCTCCAGGAGGCGTTGCGGCCGCGGGCTGAGGGAAATACCCGGCAGAACCTCCACACGTGCCGCAAGGGGCCCCTGCTGCTCCGGCACGGGGGGCCGTGTGAGCAGTGCGAGGCGGCCAAGTACCTGACCAAGGTGTTTTTCGGGCCGCGGGAGTGCCAGAAGGGGGTGCCGCACCTCTACGACGGGCCGGTGATCTCCGAGGCCAGCGGTTTGTGGAGCTCGAAGACGTGTTCGCGGTGCGGTAGACTCGCGATCACGGACACGGTATGGGAATGACCCTCAACGAGGCGCTGGCGGCGGTGGTGGACCGGGTGCGGGCGCGCACTCTCTACACGGCCGACATCGAAACCGACCACGAGGGGGTACTTCTGGTGCATGTCAACGTGCCGATGGAGGACCACAAAAAGCTCGAGCACAAAAAGACGGGGCCGGTTTTGGCGGCGGCGCGCGAGGCGGCCCAAGAGCACGGGTTTAAGATTGCGGGGGGGCGGGCGAGTGCCCGCGGCATGGGGCTCCTGGTGGAGGTGTAAGTTGAAAATATCCGAACTGATGGGCATGCTGCGCGATTACGAGACCAAGTTCGGCGATCAGGAGATCAAGATCCTCAACCTGGACGACGCCGAGAGTAATGCGCTTTTCATTCTCGACCTTGTCCCGGCGGACGGGGAAGTAGCGGCGCTGCGCGTGGGTTTATTCGGCAACTAACCCATGAGGGACTTATTGAGGGCCTTGATGGCCTCAACGTGTTCTTCTTCCTCCTGGTCGGTACCGGCGGAGTAAGCGGGCACGGGCGGCTTGTGCGCCTGGGCGTATTTCTCCTTGGGCTGGAGCTTGGAGATAATGTCGGCGCGCTCGCGGCGCTGGGCGAGGATGTTATAGGCGTTGACGCCGCCGATGCGCTCGATCGCCAAATCGCAGGCCGCCTCAAATTCCTCCACAGCAAAGCTGATTTCTTCGTTCATGGGTTTTCTCTTCTCCAGGTGGATCATAATGGCGGCGCGGCGGCCGCAGTCGTTGCAGATGCCGTCTTCGTTGATCGATTTGTGCCAGCAGTGCTGCCACTCGCCCGGCCGCGGGTCGTCATTCATTTCACGGTCCTCCCTGCGCCATTCCTCGAGACGCTTAGCGAGCGGGTAGCTCATAGCACCTTGTCCTCTTCGCAGAAGGTCGGCTCGGGGGCGGGCGGAGTGTGCATCGCCGCGGGGGCGCGCATCACCTCGCGCACGATCCGCGCGAAGTCGAACGCCTCGTCGAGTGTGAGCTTGGCCGCGGGCGCCGCGAGCGTCACGAACCACTCACCTTTTTCATCCTGGATAGTATTGAGGTCGATCTGTCCGAATACTTGCATGTAAGTGCTCCTAAGTAATCAGTGGGTATAACTGCGGCGCCGGGTCCTTGCCTTTACGCGCAGCGAGCATACGGCGCCGGGCGGTCAACTTAGACAAAATGCCGCCGGTGTTACGAATAGCAAAGACCTTGTAAGGTACTAAGTGCGAAGCCAGCCCGGCCGAGTAGCATTTGGGGCAGGCAAACTCACCGGTGTCCTCGATCAGAGTAACTTCCAGCAACCTGCACACCGGGCACTGTAAATCAATAATCATACTCATTGCTCTTCTTCACCATACTCTCCGGCAGCACGTCCCAGGTCTCGAGCGACTCGTTCCAGACCATCGGCCGTTTGCAGGTGATGCAGCAGTTGGGGAGGTGGAGCGAGGCGAAGGCGGGCGCGTGGCCGAAGAGGCGGCAGGCTACTTCTTTCCACCACTTCATTTCTTTTTTCCTTGCGAGCGGGCGAAGTCCATCGCTGCCTTTTGATGCATTTCGAGCAGACTGAAGTCGGTCTTCGACATCATGCCGTGGCTGGGGTTATACACGTCAACCTCCAGGCGCGGCTTCATCACGCCGAGCGGGTCGACCTTCTGGGGCGTGGGATCAGAATTACGGCAGCCGGGGCAATGTTCACTCATGGGGTTCGCCTTTCCCTTCGGCGGGCACGAGTTGCTAAAAGGAGCCTCCTCCGAAACGCTCCCGCGCGAATCGCGCCCGCAGCAGGAATTCCAGCGTAAAAGGGGGCGCGGAAAAAAGCAAGGGGAATCTTTGCGCAAGCTGTGCTACGCTCAGATTGTCGCTTCACCTCGACATTGGCCGGTGCGGTTGTGGCGCCAACGCACTGCATCGGCCATCCGTTTCGGCGGGAAGGTGAACGAGGTGAAAGATGGCGAAGATCAAACCGGCCGTAGCGCCGCCCGTGGACAACCTCTGGCTGCTCGAGCTCGACATGCAGGAGGTCCTGACGTTTGTGGGGCTGATGTCGGCGGCGATGGCCCATGTCCAGCGGATGCTCAACCCGATGACGGCGAGCTCGGGTTCCAAGTGCGAGGCGGTGAAGTACCTGCTGATGACGGCCGAGGCGGTCGAGAGGGGCGGTGACCTTGTGCGCCGCCTGCCCCCGTCGCAGGCTCATCCGTTCTACGAGGAGATCGAGACGCGGGTGCTCGCCAATATTGCCGATCTGCTCGAAGCCAACCGGCACGTGCACGACGACGAGGTCGAGGACAGGACCAGGGTGAACTGATGAGCCCGAGTGATCTGGCGTTCCTCAAGGCGCTCGGCATCAAGGCCGAGGAGGTGCAACCGGCGGCGAAGCAGTGGAACGATGAGGCGCCGGTGTATGAGACGTGCCCGGAGTGCGGCGGCAAGCGCCACCGCTACCTCTCGGACGGACAGGTGTTCTGCCTCTCGTGCACGAACCGCAAACAGAGGGAGGCGCGCTACCAGAAGGCCCTGGCGGAGGCCCAGAAGGGCGCCATGATGTCCCGTGACCTCTATCTGGCGCAGCTTGCGTACCAGCGGGCCAAGGAAGAGTCCGCGGTTCTGAAATACCGGGGCTTCGAGATCTCCCACCTCAACGGCGTGGGCTGGTCCTATCGCCTGCCCAATGACAATGTCTTCGGCCACTGGATGAAGGCCCACTCGCTCCAGGATGCCGAGCGCCGGGTCGATCGCGTCTGCGGCCCCGAGATCCGCCATGATGACGACGAGATCGCCTTCCCGCTCCTTGAAAACCAGTGCCGCGGTTGTGGGGCGCCCTGCGGAGCGCGGCGCTGGTGCCTCTCCTGCGCCAGGGACAAGTTCCTATGAGAAGGCGGTGAACGATGGCAGGACGTAACAATGGCCCCAAGACCACCTGGGGCGAGCTTTTAACCCTGGAGGCGGTGGGTCCTGAAAAATGGGCCGAGGGCGTCCACCAGCGCCGGTACTGGGCGCTGCTCAATGCTCCGTCGAGCGACAAGGCCACTCTGACGGAGCGCATCAAGGACTTGCGCGAGCTCTACGAGCGCGCCAAAGCCGATCCGAATATCTTGAAGCCGATGGCTATGTCCCTGGTCGACCTCGAACTGGGGCTGATCAAGAACATCAAGTGGCTGAAGGCGGGCGGCAAAGACTTCGCGGCCAAGTTCGACGCCCAGGGCGCCGAGATGGCCGAGCGCAAAGGCTTCCTTCACCAGTTCGAGCGGCTCCACCGGGGCTCGGCGCGGGCGGGCGCCCGCGGCCGCCCTTCAAGGACGCGATGAATCCTCGCCGCGCAAATCGTAGAGGAACAGCGGCGTCAGTTCGCCCATGTAGGCGCCGGTCACATTGAAGCTGATAAATTCCTCGGCGTCTTCTTCACTCATGCCGTCGCGCTCCACCAGGATCGCGACGCACTTGCGGTAGTCGTAGCAGACCACCGGCGTGCGGCAGGCCCCGTGCACCATGCCGATGACGGCTTCGTCGAATCCGTCTGCGAACATCACCTCGTCGTTGTTCTCAGAGAGATACTCGCGAATTTCGCTTCCAGTCATGCTCAAGATGTTACACTTCCCCTCGAAGGAGCCCACACGCTTTGAGCCCTACTTACGATCCCAACCCTCGCGTCGTCCGCGATCCCAACGTTGCCTACGATCCTAATTTGGATCTCGATCCCAACGCCGATCCCAATCTCCCCTACGATTCGCGATTCGACGTTCCGCCGGTTGTCGCGCCGCTCGTGGTCGAGCCGCCCACCGCCGAACAGTTAACCGTTTTGCTGACGGCGATCCGGCGCATCGCGCCCCTGAGCGCCCGGCGCGTGGTGGAAATCATCGATGCGTTCGCCCTCCACTATTACCCCGATGGCTGGCCCGAGCCGGGTCCACCGGAGCCGCCGCCCGATGTGCTCATGAACAATTCGATCAGTTCGGCCACGATCCTCACGCTCTCGACGGTGCCCAAGGAAGTAGTGCCGTGTTTCCCTCCCGGTACATCGCTCGAATTCCGCGGGTGCGCGGTCACCTTCACGTTCGGCACGCTCCCTTACGTCGATGCCGGAGGCGTGGCCATGCTTCAGATGAAGATCGGCGGGGTGGTGGTGTCCGAAGACCTCTCATGCGACTTCATGCTGGGTTCGGCGAACTCAACGGCGTCGTTTGTCGCGCTCCCCGGCATCGCGCTCCAGCCCGATCTGGGGATCACGCTCGTCATAGTAGGCGGCACGCTGACCGGCGGCGATTCGAACATGGTGCTCGACATCACCTACGGCAAGCATCCGCCTGCCGACGCCGCGGCGCTCGAACGCTCGCTGCCGCCCTACAAATTCGGAGTTGCCTGAAGGAGGTATCATGCCGCTGAAATCAGGGTCATCCCAGAAGACGATCTCCCAGAACATCAAGACCGAGATGACGCACGGGAAACCGCAGAAGCAAGCCGTGGCGATTGCCCTCTCCAAAGCGGGCAAGTCGAACAAGAAATAGAGGAGAGAAATGCCCGAAGAGACTGTTGAAGAAACCATCGCTCGCGAGCGCGCAGAGCAACTGACCTATCCGGTTCCGGCTCCGGTTCCGCAAACTGCGCCGCCCACGCTCGAAGGGCTGCACGCCTTCCTCCTCGCGCTGCGGGCGAGCGCGTACGTTTCGGCCCTTACGACCGCCAAGATGATCGACGCTTGGCTCGAGAAGTATCCTCTGCCTGAAGAACTGGAAGCTCGCGAAGCCCGCGAGCGCGAAGAGCGAGAAGCCCTCGAAACTCGCGAGGAGCGCGAAGAGCGAGAAGCCCGCGAGCGCGAAGAGCGCGATCGCGAAGTGGCCGCGGCGTAACGATTCCGGCCCTTTCAGGTTCCTTTGAGGGCCGGGCCAACAAATACGAGGCCGTGGCGGAAGTCCGGACGACTCCGCCACGGTCGTTGGTCTACAATTGGCTTGTCTCTTTCCAAGGAGACGTTCAGGAGCCGCGGGGGCGCGAAAGTACCTTGACTAAACGGTCGCGCCCCGTGCGGCTTTGTATACTCCCCTTCAGTGCCCCGTCCGAATAAGCCCGCCTCTCCCGATTCCTCCGTCCTCCTCACGCCCGAGCAGCTTGCCATGTCGGTGGGCGGCTACAACCGCACCAAGTTCATCGCCTCGAATGGTGAGTTGATCTGGCAGGCCAACCCCGGCATGCAGGAGATGATCTTCTACTGGTCGAATCCGGAGGGCGTCGTCTTCATCGACCCGGCCACACACGCGCCGCTCCCGCCCAACAAGGGATTCATCTGCGATGAAATCCTCGCCGGTGGACCGCGCGGCGGAGGCAAGACGGCGGCCGGTATCGCCTGGGCCGCGGGCTACGTGAACAACCCGAAGTATGTCGGCACGCTCCTCCGCCTCTCGAACGAAGCGATGAAGGAAACGATTGAAAAAGCCTGGGCGATTTACCGCATGATGGGCGCCGTCAAGAAGGGCAATCCGGTCTCGTTTTTATTCCCCACGGGGGCGATGATTTACACCGGATACTTGAAGGACGACGCCTCATTTGAGCAGTACAGAGGGCATGAATACCATAGGATTGTCATTGAGGAAGCCGAGCAGATTAAAAGCGAAGCCCTCTACGCCGCGATCCTGTCATCGAATCGCACCACGGTGCCGGGATTGCGGCCGCAAATCCTCCTGACGGCCAACCCGGACGGCCCCGGCGCGCAGTGGCTGAAGGCCCGGTTTGTGAAGGTGCGCCAGCACGCCAACGGCGAGCTCTTCCCGTACGGCACGCCCATGTACGACCCGCATTCGCGGCGCGTGAAGATCTACCTGCACGGGCCGCTCAAAGACAATCCGCAGTTATTGCAGCAGGACCCGCACTACGCCGATCGCCTCGCCGATCCGGCGCATCCCGAGTCCAGGCGCAAGGCGTGGATCGACGGCGATTGGGACATCAGCGCGGGCATGTTCTATCCGAACTTCCGGCCGCGCGGCATTTCCTCAGAGCTTAAAGAATTCCCCGAGGCGTTCCACGTCATCCCCGCCTACAACCTTCCGCCCTGGTGTCATCGCTGGATGAGTTGTGACTGGGGCCACCAGCATCACACCGCGGTCTACTGGTACGCCCTGGGCCCGGATAAACGCATCCACGTCGAGGACGAGTTGGTCGTTGCGGGCATGGGCGCCGACGAGCTCGGCGCCGAGATCGCGCGCCGGTCGCTCGCCAAACTCGAGACGATGCCGGAGCCGCGGCTGCGCTGCTACCTCTCGCCCGATGCGTTTCAAGTGAGAGACAAAGATCACATGATCTCGGATCAGATCGCGTACGGCGTGCAGCGGATCCTCGGGCCGGGGAGCTCGGTGCTGATGGAGTTCACGCCGGTCGAACTGGCGATGTCGCAGATGGACCTGCAAGGGGCCCTGCGGCTGCGCGAGGAGCGGCTGGCAGCGAGTGAGCTTGACGGGTCGTCGATCTGGTTCACCAGGGCCAACAACGACCGCAAGGCGGGTTGGGAATTCATCCGCGGGCTGCTCCGCTTTACACCGCTCCGCAAGAAGGCCGAGCCCGATCACGCCTACGGCGATCAGATCCTGGCCACGCGCGGCATCGTGGCTTACCAGAAGTACATGGCGATGTTCGCCGAGGAAAAGAACGAGGTGCTGCCGCGGATCCGCATTCACGACAAGTGCCCGATCCTGATTGAGACCTTCCCCAAACTCATCAGCGATTACCCCAACAATCCCGAGGACGTGAAGAAGTTCGATAGCACCGAGACCACGATCGGTGACGATCCGGCGGACTCGCTCCGCTACGGCTGCATGGGCTTCAAAGACCATGAGTCGAAGGTCCCGCGCGATGTCTACATCGGCGAGGAAATCGACCGCATTGCCGCGGCCAATCCGCAGGATCAGGACTTCAACATGAAAATCCTGATCGCTCAGCAGGCGCAGCGAAGGTACGATAAACAAAATAATGAAAACGCGGAGTGCGTTCTGCTGCGTGACGCTATGCTAGCCAGGAAAGGTCAGATGAAACAATGAGCCCAACAATGGATCCCGAGTTAGGCGCACCGCCGCGCTCGCTGGAAGATGTTGCGCCGCCGCCGCCCCCGGCGCCTAAACGATCCGAGGCCACGGGCCCGGTGAAGAAAGTCGGCGCCACCTCGCCGACTCACGAGTCCGTCAATTATACGAGTGCGGCCGAACGCTGCGAGACGTGCGAACACTTCAACGAGGAAGAAATGAAGTGCAACAAGCACAACTTTGAAGCTGAGCCCGAGGGCCACTGCGACGACTTCGAGTTGCTGGGCGCCGGTGAAGGCGGCGGCGAAGCGGTGGGCGAGGTCCCGCTCGAGGAGGGCGGGGAAGAGGAAGAAGATCTCGAAGAAGAAGTGTACTGACCATGCGGCCCGGTTTCTGGACTTCCCTCATCCTGCTCATACCGGGCGTGCGCCGCGCGTTCGACATCGCCGCGGAGAAGTCGCTTGAGGCGGCCCGATTCCAGGGCGAAATACTCGCCATGCGCTCACGCATCGACACCCTAGAGACCGAGCGCGCCGACATGAGCCGGGAGAAAGACGCCGCCTACAAGCTGGTGATCAATGTTTTCTCACAATATGCGTGGGGGACCAAGCAGTTTGCTGAAGCGAGCGGGATGCCGCCGCAGTTCCATCCCCAGGGCGGGGCGATGCCCGCCGATTCCATCAACGCGAGCGCGCTGATCGAACGGGGCAATAAGCAGGCGATGGAAGACTTCCTCCGCGAAATGGACAATCGGGGATACCAGGAAGCCGGGAGCACTTAAATGGCTGAATATAACGGACGGCCGATCACGCGCTACGGTTCACCGGCCACCAAGTTCAACACCAAGCTCTCGTTCGACGAGGAGTTGCGGTTCCAGAAGCACAAGGCCGTCCACTCGCCGCAAGATTCGGGCGAGGACTACGACGAGCGCGGCGCATGGCTCGCCGGGCAGAAGTCCGATCAGACCAAGGGCGAGCACGGCAACGACCTCTGGAAGAAGCCCAACCATCCGACGCAGTCGGACGAAAGCCTCTACGCCGGTCACGGCCCGGCTGGCAAATGGCTCCCCGAGGGCGGCTACGTGCCCCACGGCGGACTGCTCAAGGCCAAGCTCCAGGATGAGATCAAGGCCGCGCGCCCCAAAGGCAACCGCACCCGGTACTGGGAACAGGAGTAAACGTTGATCGCCGATACCGATTCCAAAACAGTCGTAACGCCCGCGGACTTCGTCCAGGTGCACTCGCAGGCCCTCGGCAAGTGGATCATCGAGGATCTCGACCGACCGCTTTCGGCGGCCCGCTGCGCCCAACTTCTCCGGGCCAAGCGGGCCCTTTTCTACTGGGAGGGGAAGCAGTACGGCCACCTCAAGTGGGACTCGCATCTGGGCGCGTTCGATTGGGTTCCGATGGATTTTAAAGAGGAAACCCAGCGCGTTTTTGCGAACGTGTACAACATCATCTATAGCGACGGCCAGAAGTTCAACTCGCTCGTAGGCCAGCGGAGATTGAATCAAAAAGCGGTTCCTGACGACGCGAAGAATTACACCCAGTTGCAGGTGGCCTCGAAGGCCAACACGATGGCGCGGCATCTGCTCAGATATTGGAAGCTGCAGCGCCGGGCGCCGAACGAAATCGCCGAGGTCGTCTGGAATACCGGGCCGGTGTTCGGCTTCGTCGATCACGTGGTTGACGGAAGGAAGCACGGCTTCCATACCGAGCCGGTCTATGGCCTCGAAGAGGTCGAAGGCCCCGGTGAAATGGTCTGCGCAGTGTGCGGCGGCAAGAGCCCCGAGGGGAGCCCTGCGTGCGAGAACTGCGGCTCGCCGCTTGACCCGATGTCGTCCCCCACGGTCCCCGGCCCGCCGATCCAGCAGACGATCCAGATGGGCGAGATGGAATACGCCAAGGGCATGCCGGAATTGCAACTGCTCAGTTGCGTCCAGGTGATGGTCCCGTATGACGCCAAGTGGATCGATGACGATTGCGAGTGGCTCGACTACTCGTTCCCACTCACCAAGCTGAAAGCCAAGCTCGTGCTGCAGCGCCTCAACGCGGCGAAGAAAGACATGTCGCCGCTCGCCGATTGGGACACCGACGAGAACGTGGCCGAAGCCGCGCGCATGCTCGAAGAGATTCAGAATCCCAACGACCGGACGATCGATCGCACCGCCGAAACGGTGAGCTACGGCCGACGCTGGCTGAACCCGAAGGCGTACGACGGGATGCCGCGCGAGATCCGCCGCGCCGCCGAGCGGCTCTACCCCGATGGCTGCCTCATTCATCGCATGGGCGGGCGCCCGGTAGCGGTGGATGCGGCGAAGATGACCGAGCACTGGAGCGTCTGCAAAAGCGGGACCAATGCGTATATCAATGGGCCAGGGCTCGCGCACACCATCATCGGGCAGCAGGACAGCATCAACAATTTTTGGAATATGGCTGATGAAACGGTGATGCGAGGGATCCCCAAGCACATTGTCGACAGTCAGATTCTCAATCCGGAGACGGTCAAGAAATCCGGCACAGTGGGCGAGCTCCTGTTCACCAGGACCGGCGGCGTCGACTTGCAAAAAGCGTTTGTCACGATCCCCACCGCGGTCCTGCACAACGGGCTGATGCCGGTGGCCGAGGCGATGCGGCAGTACACGCGCGAGGCCGACAACATTCAGCCCGCGTTGTTCGGAGGCGGCGATCCGGCGCCGACGTGGCGCCAGGACCAGCAGCAGAAGGCAGGCGCCCTGCAGGGCCTGCAGCTTCCGTTTGAGGGCATGCAGAACTTTGTGTCGGACATGCTCGAGGACGGCGTGCGCCTGGGCGCCCGTCACGGCATCGGCGAGGTGACAGTTCCCTCGACCGGCTTCGGCGAGGTGGGCGAATCCATCGATCTCGCCGAGCTCCAGGAAGAGGGCTGGCATATCGAGGCGGTCGACACCGCGCCGCAGTCCTTCACCGAAAAAGTGACCAAGCTCAGCGGACTCGCGCAGGAGGCGCCGCAGCTTGCTGCTTCCATCGGCCTGGGTCATCCGATCAACGCCGCGCAAACGAAGGCGTACTTTGGGGTCGATGATTTTTATGCGCCGGGCGAGTTCATGTTCTCGATGGTGATGGACCGGATCCAGAAGCTGCTCGGCGAGCCGACGATCCCGCCGCAGATGGATCCGATGACCGGCCAGCCCCTGGTCGACCCGATGAGCGGGATGCCTGCGGTCGAGACGAGCTCTGTCCCGGTCGATCCATTCCTCGACCAGGACCATACGACGATCGCGACGATCATCCGCGAGTGGTGCATGTCCCCGGCCGGTCAGCAGGCCGCTGCGGACCCGTCACAGTACTTCCAGAATGTGAAGCTTCACGGCCAGGAACAGGACGCCGCGGCGCAGGCCGCAATGATGGCGATGCAGCCCCCGCCCGCCGAAGGCGGCGAAGCACCGCCTGCAGGGCCTCCCGCAGAAACTGCTGCGCCACCACAATAAACTCGTGTTATAAATATCTCCAATGGAAGATCCCGGAGTCGTTGCAGCCTCTTCGACGCCCGCTGCAACAACCGTTAGCGCCGAGCTCGACGCGATGTTCGAAGACGTTTCGAGCGAGGCGACCGAGACGGAAGCGGCTTCTCCCGAGACGGAAACGACCACAAGCGAGACGATTGCGCAGGACTCCACCGTCCAGCCGCGCTCGCCCGAAAGCGACGACGAACCTGCCATAGAAGCAGCCGACACCGACACGACCACCACCGAGGTGGCCAAGGCCCCCCTTGAAGCGACGCCGGTCCCCGAAGATGAGCGCGGCGGCGAAGAGTACGAGGTCCGCGGCAAGAAGTGGATCCGGTACCCCGAAGCCCGCGGCCGGGAAGTCTACGCCGGGTATCAGGCGGCCAAGAGCTTATCCAGGGAGCTCGGCCTGCAGGGCCCGGTGACTCCCGAAGCCGTCAAGGCGCTGGCTTCGGACAAGCAACTCCTCGACGCAATCGACTTCGACGTGATGTCGAGCGATCCGGTCGATCAGGCCAAGGCGTTCCGTTACCTGTTCACCACCGCCAAGAAGGCGCACGACGCCGGGCACACCGCGCACAACCCGCACGAGACGATGGCCGACGCCATGCTCCACGCGGCCGCGACCGCGGCGCCCGAGGTGATCCAGGGGATCGAGCAGCGCGTCAACTCCCACACCTTCGACAAGCTCTATCAGAAGGCCCTGGCGGCCGGGCTGGACACCGAAGCAGGCCGGGACCTGCTCGCCTCGGTGCAGCGCGCCGATCAGGCGCTGACCGGGACCTTCCGCAAGAAGGCCGAAGTGGCCGCGCAGCAGCAGGCGGCCGATCCGCTCGCCGTCCGAGCCCAGGAGCTCGACAAGCAAGAGAACAGAATCCGACAGTACGAGGCAGAGCAGGCCGAAGCGGCCCAGCGGCAATGGGACAAGGCGACCAACGCCGCCATCGAGACGGGTGTCTCTGGGTCCATTGCCGCGACGATCAAGCCGGTCGTCGCCTCGTTGAAGAATTTTCCCCAGACGCAGAAGAACGTGGAAATACGCCTGCGCGAGGAGATTAAAACGGCGTTCCTGTCCGACCCGAAATTTAAGGTCGAGCGGGATCGCTATTTCAAGCAAGCTAACATTGCCGGAACTGAACAGATTCGGGATGGGTGGCGAGCGCGCATCGTTCAGCTATACACCTCCAGGGCAGAGCAGGTGCTTCGAGAGAAGGCTCCTGCCATTCTGTCCGAGTCCGCGATGGCCATTAAAGCCAAAAGCGATAAGACTCACGAGAGGCTCAAAGGTACGCAGCAGCTACGCGGGACGCCCGCTGGGGGAAGTTCTCCCAACGGCACGACGGGGCCACCATCCGGCAGCGAAAAGTTCGACAGCAAAAGCTGGGCGCGCGAAATCGACGCCGCATTCAACTAACCGTCACTCCAGGCGTGGCATTGTTCTGACTCAATAGGGAGAACTATGGCCACCGATCTCGTTTTTGCGCAGATGGAAAAAGTCGCGCCCAAGCTACCGGAATGGTTTGGGAAATTCGACAACGTAGTAAACATGATCAACTCCAAAGCCGACGTGGAGAAGGTCTCAGAGCGCGATTTCCGCGCCACTTATTTGACGACCAATGGCGGAAGGGTTGGCACGTACAATCCTGACGGCGGCGGGCTGGGACTGGGCTCGGCGCAGGAAGGCGGCGTGATGATCACGACTTACTTCCCTTTCTCGTTTCGTGGTCAGATCACGCAACTGGCGTCCCGTGCTACTGCGGCTGCCGAGCAGAGTCGTTTGCAGGGCTTCAAGAAGCTCCTCAAAACGATGATCCCGGATTTCTCTGACTTCCTGGACCGCGCGTGGCACATGGGCGACGGCACCGCGGTGCTCGGCACTTCGCTCTCATTCTCGACCGTGGGCGGCAAGACCGTGTATGTGATGGACACCGCCAACGGCGTCCAGGGCTTTCGCAGGGGCGAATGGTATCAGGTCTACGACACGGCGCTGGCGGCTCCCAAGGCGGGCGGGCCGTTCAAGCTCCTGACCATCAACTACGCGACTCGCGCGCTGACGTTCGCGGTGACGATCGCGGGCGCGGCCGCCGGAGACAAGATCTGCTTTGAAGGCACCAGCGGCGCCACGCCAGGGGGTCTGAAGGGTTTGCTCTATCACAACAACATCGCCACTTCGGGCACCACGCACGGTGTGAACCGCGCCAACGAGCCCGAGATCCTCGTCAACGTGCGCGACGGCGGCAACTCCGTGCCAACCGTGCAGATGGGCATGCAGATCGCTCATCAGATCATCGAGCGGCGCAAAATTGACCAGGGCACTCCGGCCGGAATGCAGGCCCTGGTGAATCAAAAACAACAAGCGAATATTCGCCAAAACGTGTACGACATGGCCAACTACGATCTGACCAACGGCAAGGCGAATGCCGACATCGGCGTGAAGGTCGACATGAAGTTCATGTTCGCCGGAGTGCCCGCGCAAGTAGACCCGCATCAGGCCACCAACCGCATCGATTACATCACTCCGCAAGACTGGTCGATCGCCGAGATCGACCCAGTCGGATGGTTTGAGATGAACGGCAACAAGCTGTTTCCGCTCTATGCAACAGACGGCTCTCCGGCCGCCACGGCGTGGTTCGCGTTGTATGTATTACGCGACTATTTGTGTCAAAATTTTGGCAACGCGGGGGTGATTTACAACCTCGCGCAACCGACCTACTAGCAAGGTCAAATCGGGGCCGGATATGCCAGCCCGGCCCCGAAAATTATCCACTTACATGGAACAAAAGCTACTTGCCGAGCTCAACGGGCGCCTCGCCACGGAGTTCGGGAGGAACCATCTTGGCGAGAACAACTACAAGTGGAGCCTGACCCAGGACCTCTGGGGCTTCGAGCATAAGGGCCACTTAGTCCCCCGGCAGATCCTCACGCCGGGCGGTCCCTTGTGGGCGGTCGAGTCGCGCTACGAACGCTTCACAGTGGCGGACATCGTGGGCGCCAACCGCTGGGCCTTCAGCAAGTGGTCCCACATGCGGCGCGGCGAGTGGATGGCTATCTTCGGCGAGTCCTGGCCGTACCCGGCGCGCGGTGAATATCACCTAGTCGGCAGCCCGATGCCGGATGGCGAGGAGCCCTGCCACAAGTCGACAGAGACGCTCATCTTCCATCTCCGGATCCATTTGGGGATGACTCTCGAGGATCACGAGCAGGATCTGCTGGTGAAGCTCGAGGAGAAGCGGCGCATCGAGACCGGCCCGGTGTCCGACGCGATCGACGACGCAATGTTCGCCTTCTCGCATCTGCCCGGCGCCAAGGATCACGTATCCCTTCCAACGAAAGAATTCCGAGAGAACCAGGAGACATCAGTTGAGTAAGAGCATCATTTCGATCTGGCCGATGCAGGAGACCGCTTACCGTCCGCTGCACATGCCCAAGAATCCGGGCGAGTCGAATCTGTTCATCCTCCAGCCGGGATCGGTCGAGATCCCTTTCGTGCTGAGAGTCCCCGATTTCGACAATCACATTTACATGGGGAAGGGCGTTTCGCAGACCATTACCATTCCTTCCTACGAGACCGCCAACGATCTTGTGCGCCACTGGCGGGACGCCAAGAATTCGCCCGAGGACGGCGGCATTCCCGGCATCTGGCTCTCGCCGGTCGACAACCCGACGATGGAACAGGTGCTCTACTCCGAAGAGTTGGTCGACTACAGCGAGAAGCAGGTCATGTTCGCCTCATCGAAGGTGCGCGAGGCCCGGCTCTTCGCCGCCCAGGGCGAGTGGCGGAACATCACCAAGCTGCATTTGTTTATGGGCAAGCTGCTCAATATCCAGGGCGAGCCGTGGCAGGACTTCGATGCCAAAGCCAAACTCGGGAAGGTGCGCTGCCCTTACTGCGATACGCCCATGCCGATCGGCGCCGCCATCTGCGGCACTTGCCGCGAGATCGTGGACATCGAGAAGTACAATCAGATTCGAGCGAGCCAGAATCTTCCTTTGAAGACCGTGGCCGCTGCTGCGAAGCCGAGCTAAGCGAGGTAACACGCTATGGCCATCCCCACTGTTGAACAAGCGATCGAGGAGGCAGCATTCCACCTCGGAGACATCGCCAAGCGCCGGTTTACCATGCCGACGCTTCAGATGGCGGTGGGGCTGGCTTGGCGTGAAGTAATCGACGAGATGGTTAAGTGCCAGGACTCCCAGGTGGAGCTCCAGACCCTCTACGTGCTGCCTGCCGGTACGTTGACGCTGACGCCGCAGACCGTGGGCATTACCAACTTCGGCCAACTCCTGCGGCTCGAGGAGCGGCCGAACGGTCAGCAGAACACGGCCTTTTTCCCCGTCGATTACACCGAGGTCATCCCGTTGCCTTGGAGCGCAACCGACAAGCTGGTCTACTACACGTGGCGCTCGGCAACCTTCACCTTCCCGCCCGCCACGCGCGACATCGAGCTCCGGATCACCTTCTTGCATTCAGGTGACAATCCGGTGACGGGCACGCTGGGGATCGACAATTGCCTCACCGTCGTAGGCAAGCTGGCCGCGGCGCTGGCTGGCCCCACCAAGGGCCTCGCGGATATCCCCAAGCGGCTTCGCGACGAGGTGTACGTGTTTCCGAACCACATGCAGGCTTTGATCCAGCCCTCGCTGCGCATGCAGCAGGAGCGACGGATTCAACCTGCCGCGTACGCAGTCGGCAGTAACCGGCGCCGCCCCCGCGGCCAATATCCCTATTTTGGTCCGTAACGACATTTACCGTACTGGAGAAAATGGAACACCACCATGTCCTTTGCAACTGAAAAGATTCCCGGCACTTACCTCTACAAATCCCGCACGCCGCAAGTGGCCAACGGGACGCTCACGCTCGCGCAGTTGAATGCGGGCCAGACTATCGTCGCGCCCGAAGGCCGACAAATTCAGATCACCGGCTTCCTGCTCCACATGAACGGGACGTTTGGGGGCTTGACCGATATGCGCCTGCAGACCACCGAGACCGTGCCCACGCCGCTGGTGACCGTCGCGGCGGCCGGTATGGGCGACACGATCATTCACACCGAGACGCTCGGCACGCATGTGATCGCTCCGCAGTACTGGACTCCCCTGACCAAAGGCGCGGGCCTTGCGATCGCCAAGACCGGAGCCGCGGCGACCGGCGGCACCTCGATCGACTACACGGTTCACTACGTCAACGAGGGGTAAGGGTTGAGCCTTTCTGAACTGAAGCAACGCTCAGTGGCGGATCTGAGGGGCTCGTGGACGCGGGCCCGCACAGATCTGCCAGTCGCCTCACGCGCCCAGAACACCTATCTCACCAACCGGGCATCGAACGCCATCAATGTCCGGTACGACGGGGGCCGGGTGATCGGCCGCGACGGGTTCCTGGCCGGTCTGGCGGCCACCGGCAAGATGACCATGATGTACCAGTGGTTCGCCTACTCGACCTCGGTGACGGGGGCAGGCGCACCGCAGAACTTCCTGGTCACCTTTGAAAATGGCGCGATCCGCTACCGCAATCTCTACTTCCACTACGAGACGACCGCCGAGGCGATTGCCGGAGCCTACGGCGCCACGGTCGTCGAAGCAGGCGACCGTCTCTACGTTGCGCTGTACTCGCCCGGCCCGGTCGGCGCCACCGAGACGCGGATCCTCTTCCCCTTCGCAGGCGAGGGCTTCGACAGTATCAGTAATGCGTTCATGGGCCCGATGTCGGAGGTCCCCACCTTCACTGAACCCTTCGCTGGCCTCGTGACCGCGGGCCTGCACAAGTGGGGCTACATCGTCACTTCGCGCTCCGGCTCGCAACTGAAGCCATCGCCCTACAGTGCGGCGATCTTCACGCCGCCTTCGTTCACCGCCGCCGGTGATACGACGGTGCAGATGCAGGTCTCGGCGGTCTGGCCCGACGACGCAATGTTTGTCTCGCCGATCATGACCACCATCGAGAACCTCGAGAAGTTCTTCATCGTTCCCGGCATGGAGCTCTCCGTCATTCCCGGCATGCTCTACCCGGTGCAGTTCCAGATCTCGATCACCGACGAGGTGCTCGAAGCCACGGCCACCGAGCTCACCGACAACTTCGGGTACATGACGCAGTACACCGATGGCACCGGCCCGTTCAAGCCATTCAACCTTGCGCAGCTTGGGCGGCGCATCGCTTACTTCGTCGAGAACAAGGTCTACATCTCGGACCAGGACGACTACGAGCGCGTGACCGAGGACCAGCATGTCCTCCAGCTTCCCGGCGAGCGGTACGTGGTGACCGCCTGCCAGATTCGCGGAGTGAACTATTTTTTCGGCCCCAAGTGGACGTATGCGGCGGTCGACAACGAGGACGTACCGGTTCTGTGGGCGGCGCCGTACGCGGTCTCGCTGGGGCAGGGCACGAGCGCCGTCCACGGCGTGTGCGTCAACACGACCGGAGACATGGCCTGGGTAGCGAACGAATACGGGCTCTGGGATTTCGGCGGCGGGTATGACGCCATCCCGGTCAGTGACATGAACGAGCCCGAGTGGCGCCGCATCAACTGGGGGCAAGCGCAGACGACCATGTGGATCGTGGACGATCCGATTGCACAGACGGTGATGGTCTTCGCGCCGCTCGACGGCGCCACCGAGAACACGCACCGGCTGACGTGGTCCTACTCGCGTGGCCGCGGTCCCACGCAGGTAGACTTCTCGCTCGACACGCTACCGGCCGCGAGTGCGTGCATGGTGCGCGAGCAGACCAGCCAACGATCGCGGCTCTGGCTGGGCCCGAACGCCTCGACGACGCCGATCCTCGTCGAGGACTCCGTCGCCTTCGACGACAACGGCAAGCCGATCGTGTCGATCTGGGAATCGGGCGAAGTGTTCAAGCGCCGACACGAGGCGTCGTCGATCGACATGAAGGTACATGCGGTCGAGGCCAAGGCCAAGGGAATCGGCATCCTGCGCACGCGCGTCTATGAGGCGAGCCGGAACCTCTTCGAAGATCTCGCGACGAATGATCTCAAGGAGCTCCCGCGCGACGCTATCGAGATGGGCTGCGACGTGATGTCGCACGATGCCACGGTCGAGTTCAAGACTACCGGCCTCGGCGAACGCCTGGACCTCAACGACTTCACGGTCTTTTATATGCCCTGGCTCACGGGCCGTTGATACTATCCAGAAATGGCTGACAAGCTGAAGCTGATTGTCACGTCGATTCGCCCCGACGTGAATTCGATCCGCACGGCTGGCACGTTCAAACTCGTGGCCGAGGCTCTCGACCGGCTCGACGGTAACGTGGGCAGGACCGCGGGATTCGTCAACGACCTGGAGGTGGGAGGGACCACCATCATCAATGAGCCCGGCGAGCCGCCGCCACCGGCCGAGCAAACCGGGCAGATCTCCTACGAACCCTAATGGCCATCATCTATCCGGACTCCATCATTCGCGACCCCTGGGTCAAACACGGCGAGCGTGTTTCGGTGAAGGACTTCGGCGCCGTCTCGGACGGCGTGTCCGATTGCAGTGAGGCGTTCCAGGAAGCCTACGACTCTGTCGTTGGGAAGGGTGGCGGAAGCATCGACATCCCCGGCGTGGGCACGCCCGGCGAAAGCTACAAGCTCAACACGCCGATCGTGCTCGACTCCGACGTACCGATCTCCTGGCTCGGGCAGGGCCGGAGCTCAAAGATCACGCGCGGCGCCGCGCTTTCCGCAAACAAGGGCCTCTTCCATCTCGCCAGCCCCAAGAACCTCATCTTTCGCAATTTCCTGGTGGACGGAGCAGTCACGACCTCGACTGGGCTCCTCTACTCCGAGTTTGCCAGCAACCCGATGCATCCGCTGCTAACGTTGAACACGACCTTCTGGGCTGAGGGCGGAGAGGATCTCGAGTGGGACGGCGTGCATATCGAGCACACGGGCGGCTACGCGATCCTTCTCGATGCGCGTCTCGTCAACGTCAAGCGCGTGAAGATCCACCGCGGCATGCTTCGCAACAACCGGCCGCACACGTTCGGCACCGCGGCCGCCGATATGATGGAGGCGACGCGGCGGGTCCGCGGCGTCAAGATCGATTGGGAGCGCCACTTCCCCGAGCTCCTCGCGGGCAGCGCCTCGGTCTACGGATCCTGGACCGGCGGCATCCTCGCGCAGAACCAAGCGACCGGCGGCTCGTCGACCAAGGTGCAAGACCTCACCGTCGATCACAACCGCTTCGAGCGGAACACCGGCAACTGCGTGTGGCAGCACGGCTACGGCTTTGACTCGTTCCATCAGCAGATCCACATCGACTACAACTCGTTCCTCGACTGCGGCCTCGACGGCATCCTCTTTGGCAACGTGATCGGCGGCTCGGCGATCGGCAACTCGTTCCGCAGGATCGGCTACATCTGCTCGGACGACACCTCGCCCGGCATCCCCCGGTGGCTGCCGAATCTCAACGCGACGGGCCTCGACACCTCAGGCGTCGTCAAGCTGGTGAACTACGCGAACAACTCGTTCCTCAACGTGAACGGCGGCGCGATCAACGGGGACGGCTTCGCCTACGGCACGATCAACGGCAACTCGATCCGCGTCTCGCGCCCCGGTGAACCGGAGTTCAGCGAGGACTCAATCGGCTCCGGGTTCGGCCCCGGCGGCGCCGGGGCGAACTGGTCCCAAGGCATCGTGCTCGGTAACACCGCGGACAAGGAGGGCGGTCTCGGCGTCACCATCTCTGGCAACTTCTTCGACAACCTGGGCGGCACCGCGATCGGCCTCTACGCCGCACGCAAGTGCCAAGCGCAAAACAACCTGATCATCGCGCCCGACGCCCCCGGCCAGAACCCGATCATGATCGGCGGTCTGCTCACCGGCTCCAATCAGGTGGCGCGGGACAACCTCGTCACCGAGAACAGTATTCACTTCAATCCGGCCCAACCGGCCCCGGCGATCTTTGAAGATCCCACTTACCGCCCGTTCACACCGGCAGATATGAATCGCGTGGTGAAGAACGTCTGCCTCGGCGGCCCGAATGTTTTCGAGTTCAAGCGCGACCCCAACACCGACACCAAGTGCGCGATTCACTTCACCACCGAGGCAGTGGCGAGCTACTCTTCCCGGCACGGGATCGCGCGCGAAGGGATCGGCGAAGGCTCCTCGCTCCGCTTCTACGCGCAGGACTCGGACCCGTGGGGCAACATTCACATGTCCCTGAACATGTACCGCGCGCAGGGCGCCCGCGGTCCCTTGCTGAACGTCTCCGAAACCGGCCCTGGCCCTCCTGAGGTGGAGGCCGAGGGCGGCTGCATCACCACCGGCAACGTCACGCAATTACCGTTCGGCAACGCGATGGCGACCAGTAAGCTCTCGGCGAGCGGGTTCCTCGCGCTCGGCGATTCGACGTACTGGGAGGTCGAAGCCGATATGCTGCCGAGCACTCATCCCAATGGCTGGGCGCTCCTGCGCTGGGACGGCTTGCTCGCCAAGTGGCAACAGTCGGTCGAAGGCGGCGGCGCGGCGGGGCCCAGGATCTGGACCGACTTCTCCGCAGGCGGCGGCGGCTCGACGGCCAAACCGGCCGATCCAGTGGATTCGGTGCAGTTCAATCGCGCGGGCGCGTTCGGCGGCAGCGCCGATTTTCTCTACACGGAGAGCATCAGGCGCGTGACCGTGATCTGCGATGCCGCCACTCCCGGCATCAATGTGGCCGGTGGCTACATCTCCTCCGCGCAAGGGTTCGTGGCGATGCCCGCGACCGCCACCACCTACAACGCCATCCAGGCTTCCAACGGCGGCGTGTTCGCTCTGTCGGCGACCATCAAAAACTACGTAACCTGGGGCTCAAACGCCGCGCCGGTCCCCACGATCAACGACTCGTTCCTGGACAACGGAGTCATTTACTACGACGACCCGAATAAGATCTTCAACTTTCGCACCGGCCAGTACAACCCTACGACGGAGTACACCGACCTCGTCGAGGTGAGTTGCTACGCGCTGGGCTTTGCGGCCTCGAGCCCCCAGGTCAATGCGGTTCACGCTCGCAACGGCGGCGTGCAGGCGCAGTGGCTCGTGGCCGAAGACTCACTGATCTTCATCGGCCGCGGGCAGCCTCCGGTGTCCGGGCCTGGACAGGTGCGGATCTACGCAGCCCCGAGCGGGCAGATGTACGTCTCCTCGAATACCGCCCCGTATGGCCCGTTTGGGAATACGCCCCCCGGCGCCCCGGAGGGCAGCGTTCAGTACAACCGCGGCGGCCAGTTCGGCGGGAGTGCCAATCTCTTCTGGGACGAGGGGACCAACCGGCTCTACGTCACTTGCGCGTCGACGGCCCCGGCGATCAACGTCGACGGCGGCTGGATTCAATCGCAGGGCGGGTTCCTTACTACCAGCGCCGGTCTGGCGGTCCAGGCTCTGAGCGGCGTGATCATCAGCCGGTATCTGGCAACCAACGAGTCGCTCATCTTCCAGGGACAGGCCACGCCTCCTGGCCTCTCTGACGCCTCCGGCGGGCCCCAGGTGCGCCTCTACGCCAGTTCGGGCGGCGTGATGTACATCTCGAGCAATGGGGCGGCGTGGGGACCGCTGATGGGTACCGGGACTCCTCCGGCTGGCGTAAGCGGTCAGATCCAGTTCAATCAGAACGGGGCCTTTGGTGCGCATCCTTACCTGCTCTGGGATTGGAACAGTTTCATCCTGAATATGTACGGGTACTTTCAGGTCAACAGCGTCAACAACCCGGTCATGTGGGTGATGAATCGCGCGTACGGCGCGAACCAGACTGTCTGGTATCAGGGCGTCGATGACTCGGCGCGGTTTTTTATCCAGGCGGCTTCGTTCGGCCCCGTGCTGCTCTACCTTACCCCAAGCGGGGACGGCGCCTTGTCGACCTTATCGACTCCAGGAACAGTGCAGTCGCTCTATGTCAACGCGCTCGGCTCCAGTGCCGTCAGCATTCAGGCGGCCTATGGCGGCGTGACGGCCCGGTGGATCTGCCCTAACGAATCACTGATCTTCCTTGCAATAGGCCAGCCAGCCCTTTCAAGCCCTGGTCAGGTGCGAATGTACGCCTCGACGAGCGGAGTCCTGTACGTCTCATCGAACGGTCAAGCCTACGGCCCAATCGGCGGCCAGCCCCCGGCGGGCACCAATCAGCAGGTACAGTTCAACAACAACGGTCAATTCGGAGCGTCTGCCAACTTCGCTTGGGACAACGTCAACAATGTTCTGGGCATTAATGGCCCCAACGGCTACATGGCAACGACCACCTCGAATGACTGTCAGTGGTACATGCACCGCCCCAACGTTTATATCTACTGGGTTGGCATCAATGGTTCGGCGCAGTGGATCGTCAGAGGCATGGATGGCTTCACTCAGTTGGCCGTTTCCCCCAATGGCGCATCTGGCATGATCGTCTCTACTCCCGGCACGTTCCAGGGACTCTACGTGAACGCGCTCGGTGGAGCAGGCCAGTTCATCTATAACGCCATTCAAGCGGCGAGCGGCGGCGTGACCGGCCGATGGCTCGTGGCGAACGAATCGCTGATCCTGAAGCAGGGCGGCGAACCGGCACGCTCGAACGGCGGCGAGGTGCGGATGTATGCCAATTACAACGGAGTGGTGTATATTTCGACCGCCGGTCAAGCCTATGGGCCCCTCGGCGGCGGCGTTCAGTCGACGACGCAGCCCCAGTGGACCGGCTCCAACAGCGGCTATAACTACACGTTCAACAACGCGAATAACTATTTCATCGTAAATGGCAACGGCGACGTTACTTCGAACGGCGTGATCAGCAGTGTCGGCGGCATCTACACGAGCAATCAGGCGCAGAACGCGATGCAGTCTGCGGGCGGGTTCAACGCCGGGTACGGCGGCAGCGGCAACGGCGTCTATCAAATCTACGGAAACACCGTCATCAACAACTCCCGTCAGTTTGTTGGTTCTGGCGGTATCAATACGAGCGGCCACATGATCGCCAGCGGCAATTGCTCGGCGGCTTCCTACCAGATCACCACTGGTTACTATGGGCAGGATGCCATCAACGGAATAGCCGTTGGCAACGGCCATGTGCTTTATTTCAAAGGCGGCATTCTGTACGCCTGGAGTTAGGAGAACTTATGCAAATTTCAATCCCGATGCGGGCGCGGCTCTATCTGCTCGCGCTGATCGGTCAGGACTCGGGCGGCTTGGAAGATGAGAAGCGCCTGCTCTCGTCCGACTTACTAGAAAAGCTCGAAGTCCCGCAGAGCGAACTTATGCTCTACGAAACGGCGATCCCGAGCGGCGGCGCCTACCTGCACCTCGACCGCATCGCCCAGGCGCCGGTCCTCGAGGTGGACCTTTCACCAGCCGAGCTCCGGCGGGCCCAGTCGCTCATCACCGAGTGGAAGAACTACCGCCCCGGTGACGATCGGTTCATACGTCCACTCCTCAAAGACATTCGCGCCGCGCTCGATAGCGGGGAGACCGGCGGACAGGCCGATGCCCTCCTGCGGGTCACCAATGGCGCACCAGTTCCGCGGCAGAAGGCCGCGAGATAGAAAGAAGGAACCATGCCAACACCCATGCCACCACCTCCGGCTCCCGTGCCGGTACCTGCCGCTCCGAAGACAATTGATCTGTCGAAGGTCCTGGTCCGCGCCATGCCGGGCTACTTATACAGCCCGTTCACCAAGAAGCTCTACTACACGAACAACCGGCAGGAAGTCGGAGCCTCCACATACGAACGCCCGTGGAGCGTGAGCCCCGGCTACGGCTTTGAGACTCCCGTTTATCCGCTGAACCCGGTGGACTTTCCCACGGCGGAGACGGCCAACAAGGTTCTCGAACAGGCCCGTGCGTGGTTCCCCACACTGTTGTTCGACGTGATGGCCCCCAAACCAACCGGGGGCGTCGTCACTCAACTTCAATACTGGTTAATCTGCTGGAACGGCGCCGACCTCTATGAGATCTTCTCGTGCGGCTGGTGGGCCTTCGACTGCGACAAGGACGGCGAGACCGCTGCGAAACAGCAGCGCACCGCCGAGCTCAAGAGCGCGGGATTCTCCGTATAGGGGAGTAAACTTGGTGCAACTTTGCTGGCTGTTTTCCCAATCTCCGTAACGCATAGCCAGCGAGGCAGGGCGGACGACCCGATGCGGCCGCCCTGTAAAAAAAGGAGTCCGTATGCCAATCATTCAAGTGATCGTCCTGATCGTCGTTGTCGGCGTGATCCTCTATCTGGTCAACACGTACGTCCCGATGGCAGCGCCGATTAAGACGATCCTCAATATCGTGGTCATTCTCTTCCTGGTTCTCTGGCTGCTCTCAGTCTTCGGTCTACTCCCCGGTGGCACGGTTCCCCGGCTCCGAACTCCGTAGGCGTTGACAACAAATCGCGGTGGTATTGTAAGCGAAAGGATCTGAGCCTCATGGCGAGCAAGGCAGAACAATACAGTGCTGAAGACCGAGAGCTTGCCAAACGGCGTGGCGATCGTTTCAACATCGAGGCCGAGCAGCGCGCCACCAACGCGCAGAACCGCCAGAAGTGGGCGCAGGACTATCAGGCCGAACAGTACGACCCGATGCTCGCCGGGCGCGGCGGCTACAGCCCCGAGGAAGGCGCCGACATTCGAGGCGACTACGGTGGTCTCGCCGCTACGCCTGAGGAGCTCGAGGGCAACTACCGCACCCAGCAAGAGCAGAACGATATCGTTGGGAACCCGTGGGACCGCGCGGCCTACTTCAACCCGGAAGGCATGGAGGCGGCGGGTTATGGCGAGAGCGATCGCGTGCGCGGTGCGATGGGCGGTTACCGGAGCGATCTGAACGCCGCGCTCGATCCCTACGGTAAAAATCTGCGCGGCGCGATCGGCGATGAAACGGCCCAGTCGATAGATCCCGAGTACACCGCCTATCAAAAAGGGGTAGTCGGACGCACCGGCTCAGACCGGCGCGCGGCGGTCGATCCGTCTCTCCTGCGCGCCGATAAGGCGGCGCTCGACACGATCCGGATGAGCCCCGAGGAATACCAACAAACCCTCACCGGCGCCGGTAACGTGGTCGGCGAAAGCTACCGCGCGGCCGCCGATGACTCCGCTCGACGCGCCAGGGCTGCGGGCGCGAGCGCGCTCGGCGTAGGCGCCATGCGTGACCGGCTCGAGAGAGGCTCGGCCGTCGACAGGGCCGATGCGATGCTCAGAGCCAAGATTGCCGCGGGCGCGGCACGTGCAGGCCGGGCGGGGACCGCCGAGGAATTCCGGTTGCGAGGCGAAGAAGGAACCTCTGACCGTCTCGGCCGCGCGGCGATGGAAGCGGGCGACTTCGAGTTCGGTAACCGCTACCGCCTGGAAGACCAGCGCCTCGCCGCCGAGAAAGCCAAACAGGGCGCGCGGCTCCAGGTGGAGAGCGAGCTCGGCCGAGCGGGCATGGGCGCGGCTTCCGAGCTTGGCCGCGCGGGGATCGGCGTCGAAGAAGGAGCCGCGCAGCGCGCCGCGCAGCAGCGCCAATACAACGCGAGCCTCGGCACCGAGATGGCGACCGGGATCGAGCGCGACACGCAGGCTCGCAAGATGTCGAATACGACGGACCGGCAGGCGGTGCGGCGAGCCAACCAAGCGCAGCGTTTCGGCCAGGGCATGGATGTCCAACAGGCCAAGCGCCAGGGTGCTCAGCAGGTGGCCGATAAGCGGCTCGAGGCGCAGTACCGCGGACAGGATTACCTGACCCGCGCGGAGGCCGGATCGACTGCCGACAAGAACCAGGAGCTCGAGCGGCAGATGAACGCTTGGCAGGCGCAGGCGGGTATGCAGCAGAACACCACGCAGCAGCAGTATGCCAAGGAAGCGCAGCCGAAGACTTGGGAGAAGGTTGTGGGCGCCGCATCAGGAGCCGTGGGCGCCGCGGTCCCGATGATTGGCGCGGGCCAGAAAATCGCCAAAGTGGCAATGAAGCCCAACTACAACTACACAGATCCTTACGGCGCTTACGGCGGCGGGTAAGAAGGAGACCTTAGATGCCAACTTATTGGGAGAACGATATGCAGCCCGCGGGGGGAGCTCCGGCTCCGGCCGCGGCCCCGAAGCCGCCAATGGCTGCCCAGCAACCAGCGATGGGCGCCGCGCCTCAGCAGGCCCGGCCGCGAGGGCAACAGCCCCCAGGCGCCCGCTGGTGGCAGAATCCTGGTAGCGCGGTGCGCCCCCCGATGGCGACACCACCGCCAGCACCGGGCGCTCCTCCTGCACCTTCGTCTCCTCCGGCAGGAGGAGCGCCCCCGGCCCCGTACAATGCCGGTGCTCGATTCAACCAGCCCCCTGCTGCGCCTCCAGCCGCCGCGCCAGCCGCGCCACCTCCGGCCGCGGCCGCTGCTCCGTACAATGCGGGCGCCCGCTTCGCGCAGCCACCTGCTGCGCCTCCTGCGCCAGCCCAGCAACCCGCACCGCCTCCCGGCGCAGTTCCGGCGGGCGGAGGCTACATCCAACCGATCGCCAGCGAGGGGAACGCCTCTAAGGTCTGGGCAGCCCAGCAGCAGCAGTACGGCGGCGCCGCTGATCGTGCCTCCGGTAGGGCCCGACTGGATCAGATGAGCCGGGAAGATGCTGCCAGGAATCCGAACGCCAGCATGTATGGGAATCCTGGTGGCGCCGACGTTCCTGGCGGGGAAAGTTATATCCGGGCGATGGATCCAGGAGAGGCCGGTGATGCGAGGAATCGCATGGCTCAGATGATGGAGGCGTCGAATTTCGACCGCCGGAGCAAAGCCTTTGGACCGCCACCGCCGACCGGCGTCGCCTCGTACGGAGTAGCTCCGGAGGGCGGCGAGAGCTCTATCCAGGCGATGGAAGATTCGCCCGAGGCCCGCACCAGGATGGAAGAGGCGATGGCCGCCGCGTCCGATCGCAGCCGCATGGCACCGGCGCCGCCAAGCAGCATTGACCCTGGCCGCGCTGCGATGGGTCTGGGGCGTGGCTTGCCCCCAGGCCGCATGGGCGGGCGATCACTCGGACGAGGCCGCGGGCCAGTCTACTAAGCTATGGCCACCTACCCCGGCCTGAGATACGGCACACCGCCATTCGTGGATCCACGGTACAACTGGGAAGACGAGGAAGACCCTCTCGCGCTTCCTGCGCGGGCGCAGTACGGCCCTGGCGCAGGAGCCGCTCCCCCTCCCGTAGATCTGCGTAACCCGGCGGTGGAGGATACCAATCCTTTCTCGTATGCAAGGCTGGCGGCCCGGAAGTCGGAGCCGTTCCAGATGGCCCCAAAGCCCCCGATGAAACCTCCCGTTGGCGGATGGTCGAGCGGGCCTCCCCAACTGGGTGCAGCCCTGGAGGGCGCCGGTCCCCTGCCCCAAGTGCCGCAAGGCCCGATTCAGACCATGACCGGCAAGCCGCCCTCGGTCGAGGAGGACTGGATCAACCCAGGCGCCGACCCGTTCCTCACGGACTGGAATTCAGCCGCCGCGCGGCGGGACGCCCACAAAAGAGAGAAGCCGCAACTGGGCTCCAAAGAGTACGACCTCCCCGCGTGGCAGAAGGCGCTAATGGTCGGCACCAATGCCGCAGCGGGCTACGTGAATGCCGCGGGCCGTACCCGCGTCGCTCCGATCGACCAGAAGACTCTGATGCACCGGCCCAAGTACGATCAGGCGATGGATGCCTGGGAGACGGAGGGCAGGGCACTCGACTCCGAGCTCGGCAGTCTCCAGCAGCAGTATGCGCTGAAGCGCCAGGGCGAACAGGACGAGCGCGCCAACAAGCTCTCCAAGCGTCAGAATATGATCGCCGACGCGCAGATCGAAGACCTCACCGCGCGGGCCGAGCAGCGGCGGAAGGCTGCGACGGCGCCTCCTACCAAGCGGACGAATATCTACGCTGCCGATCGCTGGGGCACAATCAACACCGAGACCGGCGAGTACGTGCAGCCGCCATCCTGGGCGCAGAAGCCGCCGCCGGAGAAGAAGGAGTTCAACCAGACGCTCGAAGACGCAGCCCTCGAAGGTCTGACCGGAGCGGATCGAGCCGCGGAGGCCAAGAGACTACTGGCCATGAAGCAGGCCAAGAAGGGCGGCGGTGGTGCTGGCGGCCTGACTCCGGCACAGAAAGCCGACGACGATCGCGCCGATGCCGCCCGTGCCGCGGCGCTCGACCACCAGAACCGCCAGGAAGTGGCCAAGCTCGAAGAGGAAGAAAACTACCGGATGGGCCAGGGCGCTGATAAGGGGATCCACGAGCGCCTGGGCGAGTTAGGGCCTCTCCTGACGCCGCCCACCGACAAGGACGAGCTCAAGAACTGGACGCGCGCCGACGCGAATGTGGCCGAGTTCATCCGGCTGAACAACCGGCTCAAGAGCATCTACGGGCGCAAGCTGGAACTGAATGCGCTGAAGGGCGGCCGGGCCGAGTACGAGGCCATGATCCAGGGGATCAACAAGAACTTGGCGCGGCTGACTCAGCGCGGCGGCACTGCCGCGGAGTCCGCGGGCGCGGGCCCGACAGCCTCCCAACTAGGCACCTCCCGCGGCGCCGGGCCGACCATTCCTCAGCAGGGAGCATCGAGAGTAACGCCCGGCAAGACGCAGCAAACCCGTCCACCAATCGGTTCAATCATCACAAGGTAGGAGCCCGGCTTGGCTATAAACGCGAACTCTATCGATCGAGCTCGGCAGGCCGGTTACAACGATGCCGAGATCATCGACCACATTGCCAGCCTGAAGGGCTACAAGGGCGTGCCCGAAGCACGCTCCGCGGGCTACTCCGACATGGAGATCCTCGGCCACCTGCGGACACTCGAAGATCCCGTCAGTACGCCGACAGTGATACCTGGAGCGGAGAAGACCGGCACGCCCGGCATTGCCCCCACAACCCTGCCGAAGGGCCTGGGCGGCGGACCGGCCGGTTACCAGCCTCCGACCGAGGAGCCCTCGCCCTATGCACTCCCCGGCGCGGGCCTGACCGGCCGCCCCGGCATTCCGGAGGTAGAGCTCCCGGTGGGCCTCGGCGGCACCAAAGCTCCGTTCTCCACCGCCTACGATCCCTACAAGCGAGTCGGCCGCGCGCTCCCCAATCAGGTGTTCGGGGCGCCGCTGAAGACCGACGTGGGCGAGCTCGCCAAGCTCAAGGCCAAGGTGGCGCCTGGGTACTTGCCCGACGACGACACCGTTCTGCAAGGGTTCATGGGAGAGCCGAAGCCGGAGCCCCTATCCGAAGACCCAGGCTACGTAGAACGGATCCAGCACGGGCTTCGCGTAGGCTCCGAAGGAGTCGTATCGAGTGCGCTCAGCGGGGGCGAGGCCCTGGCCCGCCGCGCCGCCGTAGCACTTCCCAAGAAGTTCAAGCCTATCGCCGAAAGGGCTGAGTGGGAGCTCGCGCAGGCCAATGCCGGTAGACCGGAAATGGAGCCAATGCCGGGCTCGAGCGTCCAGGAGCTCGCTGCGGACTCCGATCTCACTCTGAACAAAGTAGGCAAGTACGCTGTGGGATCTACGGCTCAGGCGATCCCGAGCATCGGGGCCACCGTGATTGCGTCCATGCTGCCGGGCGGCAAGATTGCCGGGCCTGCGCTTTCCTACCTGATGAGCGTGGGCGAGCTCTACGAGAACAACGTCAACAAGGGAGTCCACCCAGACGAAGCGGCCACGATCGCTGGACTAGGCGGCGGCCCGTCCGCCGCGCTGGACTACCTGGAGCCGTTCCGCATCAAGGCGGCCCTCACGGGCAAAACAACAAAGGCCCTCATTGAGGAGACGTACAAGAAACTGGGCATCCTGCGGCGGGCCGGTAAGGCGACGGCCGAGGGCCTTGTCGAATCCGGCACCGAGATGGGCCAGGAGCTCATTGCGATTCTCTCTGAGTGGTACGGGACCGGGAAAGCCCCAGGCCTCAACGAGTCGCTCTGGCGGCTCGGCGAGTCTGGCGCCGGAGCGTTTGGCGCGGGCGGCATCGGCGGCGGAGTGCAGCAGGTCAGCGAGGCAAGGCACAACGCCGGTGCGCGGGCGTGGCAGGACTACCTGGAAAAGGAGAAGGCGGCCAGGGCAGGCGTCGCGCCTATGGCCCCTGGCGGCCCAGTCCCTGCCCCCGGAGCTCCCGCAGAGGCAGCGCCAGCCGAGGGGGAAGTGCCGCCGCCTGGAGCCGCGCCACCAGGAGCAGCCGCTGCGGGCCCGGCAGCCGATACGGCGCCGCCCAGGCCGCTCTTCGATAGCCCGGAGGACCTCTACCAGGACGCGACCCAGTTTGCCGGTGGCTTCCGCCAACTCGGCGTGACCGCGCTTTCCCAGAAGTACGGCATCACCAAGGACGAGGCACATGCGATCCTCGAGCGTTTTGTTGAGGATGGCCTTTTTGCCGCTAAGCCGCTGAAGGGCGGCGGTGTCAGTTACGTGAACCTCGCGTTACAGCGCGAAGCCCGCGAGATCGACCCGGCTACCGGCCAGCGTATCCGTTCGCCGATCACCAAGAAGGGGGCCCTCGAAGAAGCAGCCGGGCAGTTCATCCCTCCAGGCGAGGGCGCGATCGCCCCCGGCGAGGGCCCGGCCGTAGAGGACGAAGAGGCTCCCCTGGCGGCCGCGCCGGTCATCGAGCAGCCGCGGACCGAGCCGCCACCACTACCCACTCAACAAGCGCCTCCGCCCGCTCAGCAAGAGGCGCCGCCCCAGGAAGCCGGGCCGCAGCCTGACCAAGCCGACCTGGACATGATCTACAGCGCCCCTTTGACCCAGGAGCAACAGGCGTGGGCCGTCGAGTTGCTGGGCCAGGGCCACTCTGTCGAAGACGCGATGGAGATCGCGCACCGCGGCGAGGAAGCTCCGGCCGCGCCAGCACCAGTCCAAGCAAAGGAGGAGGCACCACAGAGACCAGAACCACTGCCGTCAGCATCGGAGCAGGCACCTCCGCCTGCTCCGGCGGCACCAGAGGTCCAGCAGGAACCCCTGGCAGCCGCCAAGCTACCCGAGGAGCAGCAGGCGCCTGCTGCCCAGGCTCCGGCGCCCGCGGTCCAAGAACCCTTAGAAGCAGCCAAGCCGCCCGAGCAGGCCGCGGCGCCGACAGGTACGCCATTCGACCAAGCGAAAGAGCACGCTAGGGGCAATAAAGCCATCAAGGCAGATGAGCTTATCCAAGGCTTCGGCCTCACGGCAGACGAGGCCCACAACGTCCTCTGGGATTTGTACCCGGCTCGTATGCGCAAGGAGAAGGCGAAGGCCATCGCCGCCGAGAGGCGCAGCGCCACCATCGAGGCCAGGAAGGCAAAGGCTGGCCAGCCGGAGCAGAAGCCAGGGCCGACCCCAGCGCCCTGGGAGATGACTCTGGAAGAGGTAAACCAGACCGGGTACATCGCCCGCGACGTTAACGCCGGGAACATGCCAATCGTGCGGCCCGCCACGATAGATGCTGGAACCGCGGCGTCGAACGCTTCCGAGCATAAGCGCGTAGTGGCCGAGGCAGTCGCTCAGGGTAAGCCGGTCCCGGCGAAGGTCCTGGCCGAATACCCTGACTTAGTTGCCATCGATCCGGCAGTTAAGGCCGCCATCAAGAGGCGCGAACGGGAGCGCGCAAAGGCTGCCCAGGCCGCGGCGCCCAAGACTGAACAGCAGGAGCCCTTGGCGGCGGCTAAGCCGCCCGAGCAGCAGCAGGCGCCACCTCCCCCAACAACCCAGGTTGCGGCCCCGTCAACTCAGGTTGAGCAGCCATTGGCTGCCGCCAAACCGATCGAGAAGGAGGCACCAAGTGGCACAGAAGCCAAAGCCGAGGAAGATTTTGCCCTCCCCGCCGGGGATGAGTCGACAGGCGGTCAAGCACTTCAACGTGGCCCAACTGGCGGCCGAGAAGGCGCGCCTGGAGGGGAAAGACGAGAAGGAGGCGTTCAAGGCCGCACTGCGGAAGCAGTGGAAGGAAAAGGCGAACTAGACTTCAGCGACGTACCTCTGAAGGCGGTCGCCAAGCCGAGCAGGGAAGGCTTCCTCGAACGGCTGAAGGCGGGCGATGTCAGGGGTATGTCGGTCGAGGTAATGGGCGCCGTCGCCAGGGGCCTCGTTAAAGCGGAGGACGCCGCGGCTCACATGGTCAAGACCTACGGCGCCAAGGCGAAGGCTTACGCCAAAGACGTTGCCGCCCAGGTCCAGGAGTGGGAGCAGAACCCGGCGCGCCTCGAAGAGATGGAGGCGTCGACCGCCCTGCCGAAGGGCAAGAACAAGACGGTTGACCCGATCACCGGCCTCGCCGTTACCGGCTACAACAACGCCATCAAGGACCCGAGCGCCTTTGCCAAGGCGATCGCCCTGATGAACAAGTATGTGAACTTCGCCGACATTAACGAGGCGACGCCCGAGGCGACGGCCGAGAAGATGATCCAGCGGATCGTCGACAATCTGCTGTTCCTCCACGACAAGTACAAGGAGCTCGGCTTCTCCGAGCGGGCACGTCTCTGGTACGACGGCGGGCGCAAGAAGGTCCTGGCGAACGCCGAAGAGTATGGCATCAACGAATTCCAGTCCGCCGCGGTGTTAGCCGTGTTCTCGCCGGAGAAGGACTGGTTCCAGAACGTCGACATGGCGCGGCGCATGCTCGAGTGGTGGAAGAACCGCAAGACGTTGAAGTGGACTCCGCAGATGGACGCCATCTACGTCAACAAGATCCTGCCAGCCAAGAGGAATCAGGACAAGAACACCGCCAAGAAGCGCGAGGCCAAGTACCTGAAGGACCGCGCCGAGTTCCCGGCCAAGGTGGCCGAGTGGCGCAAAGCCAATCGCGAGGCGAGGCTCGCCGGGACCGCGAGACCGAAGAGGCCGAAGAGGCCGGAGCGGAAGCCGTTCGAGCCCAGCACCAAGGTCACCGATGCGCTCGCCGCCATCCAGGGCAAGGGCGCCAGCGAAATCAAGAGCACCTACCAGCAGGCCGTCTGGTTCCGGCTCTGGGACGAAGCGCATAACAGCCGGAACTACCAGATCATCAGCCCCGAGGGCGAGTACACCGGCCTCGCCATGACCGAGGCGAAAGAGGGCAAGGTCGGCAAGGGCGGCAAGATCGGCAAGGCGAAGGAAGCTAAGCCTGCCAAGGTGGCATGGTCGAGCTACAACCCGATGGTCAAGGCCCTGATGGTCCTCAAGGACGGCTCCTTTGAGAACATCAGCAGGCAGGTCGGCCAGCGGCACAAGGTCCGGAACTTTTACAACAACCTCCTCGACCCTGAGAACCCCAACGGACACGTCACCTCCGACACACATGCCGTAGCGGCTGGCCTGATGCGGCCGCTGGGCGGCTCGGCGCTCGAGGTCGAGCACAATCTCGGCAAGGGCGTGGCCTCGGCCCGGACCGGCGAATCGGGCACCTACTGGATGTTCGCCGAAGCCTACCGGCGCGCCGCGCGCGAGCGCCATCTCCTGCCGCGGGAGATGCAGTCGATCACCTGGGAAGCGGTGCGCGGGCTCTACAAAAATCTGAAGAGTAAGGCCAATAAAGATCGCGTTGTCGAGATCTGGAATGAAGTGAATAGTGGTAAAATTACTCCAGGTGAAGCACGTGAAAAGATCTATAAAGAGTTCAACGGAATCGACACGCCAGCCTGGGCCGGAAGCGGAACGGGACGAGGGCGGGATACTGCAGTTGATGAGGGAAGAGGGGGCGCCAAGGACGAGGAAGGAGTTCTTCGCTTACGCCTACCCGGACCTGGATCCGGAGGAGCCTCTGTCGGTGGAGGAGGAGGCGGATCTCCCCGAGGACTTGCAGCACGAGTCAATGAGGGAATCCGAAAAGTAGGCGATGCGCTCCGCGCGAGGCATCCGGCCAGTACGAATGCCGCTATCGGCGCTTCCCTGGCTGGCTCGGATTACACGTTCAAGACCGGCCCCGGCCAGACCGGCACGGTGTACGCAAACCCGGCGGGCATCGAGTTCATCGGCCACCTCACCAACGATCCGCATATCGGCGGAATAAACCTACCGGGCAAATCAGTCGATAACGTTCTCACCTTCATCGACAGCTTCGTCAACGGCCCGAACCCGAACCGGGCCCAGCTTGCCAAGCTGCAGCCGCTCTACGAGGGGATGGAGAAGTGGCGGCAGGCGAACCCTGGAACAGATGTCTCGCTGAACTTCGCCGTCCTCGACAATAAGCGCCCCTTCGCCTGGACCCGCCAGACCGCACGCGAAGAGCTCATCCACGGCTTCCAGCGCCTCAAGCAGGTCACCCGTGCCGCCCGCGAGACCATCCTGAAGACGCCGGTGTTTGAGAAAGCCCGCCTGGATCTGATCCGGCAGGGGTACGGTGACGACGTTGAGATCCGGCCCGGCGACACCGCCGACGAGAAGGCCCAGAAGCACTTCATCGCCTGGATGGAGATCACCGCCAAGGTGCTCTCCGGGGACACGCTGGGGCTCACCATCTCCGAGCGCGAGGACGTGGCCTATGCGTACCGGGAGGCGCTGATCGCCGAGCATGGTGATGACGCCGTTCTCGTTTTCCGCTACCTGAAAGCCGGGTCCGTGAAGGATGTTTTCCTCGGCAAGAAGCTGCCGGGAGAGGGACTGCAGCGGGCACAGGCTGACCTGCAAGAGGGAGAGGCTGAACTGCAGCGGCTGCTGAAAGAACTACAGCAGATACTGGATGAGGAGAAGGCGAAGGGGGGTCCGCTGGCCGACCTCGACTTCGCCGAAGTCGACCTGCCTCACCTGACTGAGCCGGAAGGAGCCCTGAGGGCCCGCCAGCCCCAGCAGCCCCCGCAGCAGCCACAGACCACCCAGGCCCTGGCCACCACCACCCAGCAGCAGCAAGGCCAGCAGCAGAGCCAGCAGGGGCCGCAGCAGCCGCGAGGCGCCGGGCCCGGCGGCACCGGCCCCACTGTCGCCCAACGCTTCGACCAGACCAACGCGGCGGCGGAGCACGCGCGCCAGTCTGACGAGAAGACGCGCATGGAAAAGTTCAAGGAGGGCATGAAGTTCATTGGCACGGCCTTCACGCGGCAGTTCCACCATATCCCCGCCGGTGCACTCTATGCCGAGTTCAAGCAGAAGCTGAACTTCGTTTCGAAGAGCCAGGGCAACGCGATCCACAAGGCGGCCCAGGCCATCATCGACCAGTTAGAGAAGCTCGACCCGGACGAGTACACTCAGTTCCTCCACGTGGTCCTCTACGACGATCTGGCCGCGCGCGTGATCCAGTCGATCAAAGAGAAAAAGCCGATACTCGCCAAGGACCTGCCGTTGGGCATCCAGGATGCCCGCGAGGTCATCAACTTCAAGACCGAGGCCCGCAACCGCGTCCGCGGCAATCCCAAGATCGTCGAGGCGCTCCGGCAGCGCAAGGCCATGTGGGACAAGATCAAGCCCGAGTACGTCGCGGCCATGCGCAGGGCTGGCGTCGACGTGTCCAAGGCCGTGGCGCGCAAGGACTACTTCCGCCATCGCGTGATCAAGCACCAGAAGGCCAAGGAACTGATCGGCGGAGGCGGCACCGGCGCCGGTCAACGCTTCAAGCTGCCCACGGCGCGTAGCTGGATGAAGAAGGCCGAGGTCAACGCGAACACCTACTCGCTCGACTACATCCGCTCGGAGTTTGAAGTGCTCTCGGAGATGATGTACGACACCGAGCGCGCCAACTTCATCGGCTGGCTCAAGAACGACTCCGGGCACAACATCTCTTCGCAACTGAAGCGGATGGCAGCGGCGCACAACAAGGCCGAAATCATGCCGACCTTCGCCCGCATGGCGCGCCACTACAACCAGAAGAATCCCCGCGCCCCCAGGATGACCGCCGAGATGGCCTACCAGAAGGTCATGAAGATGCGGCCGCGGGATCCAAGCTGGCGCACGCGCGTCACCAAGCGGATGGCAGGCGCCGAGTACGTGGGGAGCCTCGAGGCGGCGTATAACAAACTGACGCTGCCCAACGGCAACAAGGCGCTCGATACCCACGCCCTCTATCAGGCCAACGAGAAGGACCACTTCTTCCTGGCCGCGACCATCCCCGATTCGCTGGCGGCGGCGATCGAGGCCAACGGCCAGGGGCGGGTCACGGCCGACAAGATCCGGAAGATCAAAGCCAAGGGCGCCCGCCAGGGGCAGATGGTGCTGCCGCGCGAAGTCATCGAGACCATGAAGGAGTTCATGCAGCCCCCGAGCACCAAGTGGGGGCAGTTTGTCGACAAGTGGAGCCGCAAGCCGCTGGCGTGGTGGAAGCAGTCCAAGCTAATCCATCCGGTGGCGGTGATCAAGTACAACCTGCGGAACCTCTCAGGCGACCTCGAGCGCGTGCTGATCACCAACCCGTACGCCCTGAAGCACGTGGGGCGGTCGATGGATGAGATTCGCAAGTTCATGAAGACCGGCCACCCGCCGAGCCCGGAGTTCGAGGCATGGTGGGAGCGCGGCGGCATGGACGCCAACCTCCAAGTGGCCGAGATCGGCGAGGTCAACCGGCTGCAGAAGCTCGTCCACCTCAAACTGAAGGATCCGAAACTGGGGCGGACCGAGAAGGGATTCGACAAGGCTGGTAAAGCCTGGGACGCCGTATGGAATACCACGAGGAAGATGACCGACTTCCGCGAAGGGATCCTGCGCTACGCCACGTTCCTGGAATATGAGAAGCA